>JGI24129J20441_1000164_pt1 | contig 18704 bp, 15 predicted proteins | sample BarGraNGADG00211_FD_20441 | JGI IMG/M metagenome (IMG submission 20441) | reverse complement strand
TCATGTTCGCTGATCGGGTCGATGCCGGCCGACAGCTGGCAGCGCGACTGGGGTACCTGCATGGCCAGGACGTGGTGGTTCTGGGCCTGCCACGAGGCGGGCTGCCTGTGGCGTTCGAGGTGGCGGAGGCGCTCGACGCGCCACTGGATGTCATCGTGGTGCGCAAGCTGGGGGTCCCGTTCCAGCCCGAGCTGGCCATGGGGGCCATCGGTGAGGGTGGCGTCCGGGTGCTCGATGCCGAGGTGCTGGCGCGCGCCCAGGTCACCGAAGAGGAACTGCACACCGTCGAGAGACGTGAGCGGGGACTGCTCGAAGCGCGTGTCGCACGTCTGCGGAGGGGCCGGGTGCGCGTCAATCTGGACGGTCGCATTGCGGTCATCGTTGACGACGGCATTGCGACGGGATCGACTGCGCGCGTGGCGTGTGGGGTGGCTCGTCACCTCGGCGCGGCGAAGGTGGTCTTGGCCGTGCCGGTTGCTCCGGCTGAGACCGTCCGGGATCTGGCTGAGGCCGATGAGGTCGTGTTCGTCTCGGTGCCTCGGCGGTTCATGGCGGTCGGCTACCACTATCGCGACTTCTCACCAACGAGCGACGAGGAGGTGATCGTCCTGCTCGACGTGGCCGCAGGGCGCGTACGGGGCGGCCGGTAGGCGACGGACCCGATTGCGATATCGATGTCGAAATCCCCGTTGGTGCGGTGGCCCTCAAAGGGCATCTACACCTTCCCGAACCGGCGGCTGGTGTGGTGCTGTTCGCGCACGGAAGCGGCAGCAGCCGCCACAGCCCGCGCAACCGGTTCGTCGCCGGGGTGCTTTACCGGGCAGGCCTGGGCACGCTGTTGCTCGACCTGCTCACTCCGGAAGAGGAACTCAACCGCGCCAACGTGTTCGACGTGGTGTTGCTGGCGACCCGGCTCACCGCAGTGACGCGGTGGCTCGGCAGTCGGCCCGACACCGCATCGTGCAGCGTCGGATACTTCGGTGCGAGCACGGGAGCCGGGGCGGCACTATGTGCGGCGGCGGACGCGGCGGCGCAGATCGCGGCGGTCGTGTCGCGCGGTGGCCGTCCGGACCTGGCCGGGCCACTGCTTGCCCACGTGCGGGCCCCCACACTACTGATCGTGGGCAGCGCTGACGAGGCGGTCCTGAAGCTGAACCACCGGGCACAGGCCCAGTTGCGCTGCCCGAGCCAGCTAGCGGTCGTTGAGGGTGCCACGCACTTGTTCGAAGAGCCCGGGACCCTGGCAGAGGCAGCGATCTTGGCGAGCGACTGGTTCGCCCACTACCTCCTGCCGACCGACGCCCAGCGAGCCACCGGAGCGGTCCGATGAACCCGCTGCGGGAAATGGTCGATCGCCACCGACCTCTTCGGCATCCCGATCGGCTGGGTAATCGACGGAGCCAACCGCACCGACAGCAGCCGGCTTGACCCGGTCACAGCTGGACAGGCCGAGACCGCGAACGACCTCGGCAAGGCCGAACTCGTCGACTGGGAAGGACCTTGGAAGGGCGCCGGCGACCTCGAGTTCGCCATGCTCGACTGGTTCAACCACACGAGGCTGCGCTCCGCGCTGTCTTAACGAACCCCAGCAGAAGTCGAGGCCGAGTACTACCGTCACAACCACCCCGCCGAGCGACCGCTCGCGGGACAACTGGGACCGTCTCGTAAGCCCGGGGCGGTTCACAGTGAGTCGATCGAGTTGAGGTTGTTAATGAGAGCCATCGTGTACTCGCAGACGGGCGGTCCCGACGTTCTGCGACTTGTCGAGCGATCGGTCCCGGCGACAGCAGTCGGTCAAGTTCGGGTCCGTGTGCACATCTCCGGAGTGAACCCGACGGACTGGAAGTCCCGCAGGGGATCGGCGGCCGGCGAGGCGACCCCCTTCGCCGAGGTCGTTCCCAACCAGGACGGTGCAGGCATCGTGGACGCGCTGGGCGACGGCGTAGCCGGGCTCGAGGTCGGGCAACGTGTCTGGATCCGGGAAGCGGCGTGGCAACGCGCAGACGGGACCGCCCAGGAGTATGTGGTGCTGCCGGCTGCGAATGTAGTCGCGCTTCCGCCCGGCGCCTCATTCGAGCTTGGCGCCAGTCTGGGTATTCCTGCGCTCACCGCTCACCGTTGCCTCACCAGTTCCGAATTCGGTCCTACCCGGCTCAGCGCGGGATCCCTCACCGGACGAGCGGTGCTGGTTGCGGGAGGTGCGGGAGCCGTGGGGCATGCGGCGATTCAACTGGCTCGATGGGCGGGTGCCGAGGTGATCACCACGGTGAGTGGACCGGCCAAAGCCGAGCTTGCCAGGAGGGCGGGCGCCGAGCACGTGATCAACTACCGGACCCAGGAGCCTGCGGCAGAGATTCACAAACTGGCACCCCATGGTGTGGACATCGTGGTTGAGGTGGCCCCATCGCAGAACGCGGCGCTCAACTCGGCGATCGTTGCTTCAAGAGCAACGATCGCGATATATGCGAACAACGGCGGCGACGAGTTCACCGTGCCGATCCGCTCGCACATGACGACAAACACGCGAGTCCAGTTCGTCCTGATCTACAGGGTCGATCCTGAAGCCAAGGCGCATGCCGTGGCTGCCGTGAGCGCAGCCGCTGCTGATGGCGCGCTTCCGGTCGGTGAGGACGCGGGACTGCCCCTGCATCGCTTCCCACTCGAACGCACCGCTGATGCGCATGCGGCCGTCGAAGCCGGTGTTGTCGGCAAAGTGCTGATCGACGTGATCTGACGCCGGTCACAGTGCGTCTCGGGAGGTTCCGATCAGGTTGTGATGATGAGCGCCGCCATCCGTAGTGCTGCCTCTGCCCCACATCCCTTCCCATCGAAGGCGTTATGGAGGTTCATGCCAGTGGAGCGGGCGAGCATCAGACGCTACCCAGGCCTGTTTNCACGGGCCTGCGACCGCCCGGAAATCGACCCGGCGAACGCCGTCTCGCGCCATTCGGCCCATCCCAGTCATCCTCAATCGTCCCGCCGCGTCTCAACCGACCTGAGACGCGGCGGGACACCCGAGACGATTCTGGTCACGGATCTGGTCACGGCCCATACCTCCGCCGGACATGACAACGGCCCGCAAGCTAGGCTTACGGGCCGTTGACCTGCGGTTATACCGCTGACACGTTGGTAGCGGGGGGACCGGGAAGACCTGCGTTGGCTCCGTTGCGGCACCTAGGTTTCTCGGTTGATTTCGCACTTGCCTGGGCATTTGCCCACCCTCCACTCGGTCTTCGCTGGACATGTCTCCAGTGAAGCAGAGGCTTGGGACAGCGGCCTGATCTCGCAGACATGATCCTGCGTGTCGACGGGGCGTCTGGCAGTTCGCGTTGATCGGGACGTAGGCCACGTCATGTGTCACGTGTGGCGACTCTCAACTTCGCGGTAACGAGTTCGTCGATCGCCGACGTTGATGACTACAGCGTCCAGGTCGGGCGGTGCTCCCGAGTGTCTTGCTCAGAGATCAGGTCAGAGAGCCAGGCCAGGGCAGACTCGCGCGCGTTTGCCTTGCTGAGGTGACACCCGAGCTAGACTACCGACGATGCGTCCGCGACGATCTGGTCGTCGCCGGACCAGACACTCCGTGAACATCATCAGGCGCCGACCACGAGCCGGCCGTCTTGCCATACCTGGCGGATCCGTTCGCGCAGGCCAGTCAGCTCCAATGCGTCGCCCTCGATGATGACGAGGTCCGCCGCCAAGCCGGGAGCGATTCGTCCAGTGTGGTCCTGTAGGCCGCACAGTCGGGCGGCACTGGAGGTGGCGGCCGCGAGGACCTGCGCCGACCTCATCCCGCACTCCTGCATGAGCATCAGCTCGTCGAGGTTGTGGCCGTGGGGGCCGACCCCGCTGTCGGTACCCATGGCCAGGTTGACTCCCGCGGCGACAGCGGTGCGTACAGATTCGACGTGTACCTCGGACACCTCCCGTGCTTTGGCCACGACAGCTGGAGGGAGATTCGCGCCTGCCGCAGCAGCCGCGAGGACGGCACGCGGGGCCACCAGTGTTGGCACGAGCCACGTCTCGTGGGCCAGCATGAGGTCGATGGCCTCCTCATCGAGGTAGATGCCGTGTTCGATGGATCGCACGCCAGCGCGGACGGCATTCTTGATGCCGGCTGTTCCCTGGGCGTGGGCCATGACCACTCGGCCGGCTGCAGCGGCCTCGGCGACGACGACATCGATCTCGGCCGGGCTGAACTGGGTGTGTGTCGGGTCATCGCGCGGCGAGAGGACCCCTCCGGTGGTGCAGATCTTGATGACGTCCGCGCCGGCACGCAGCAGGCTCCTCACCACCTTGCGCAACTCGTCCACCCCATCGGCGGTTGCAGCCGGGCGCCCGGGGTGCGGAAGGCTGAGCGGCAGGTCGAACCCTGACGGGAACCACCCGTCCGTGTGACCCCCGGTCTGCCCGATGATGTTCACCGCCAGAAGCAGGTGCGGACCGGGCACGAGACCATCCGCGACGGCCTGCTGGATGCCGAGGTCGGCACCCCCCGCGTCCCGCACAGTTGTCACGCCCGTCGCGAGTGTCGCCTCGAGGTTGCGAGCCGCCGCGTAGAACTGGTAGGAGAAGGGGCGGTTGAGGCGGTCCATGAGGTCCACCCCGGAGGCCGTGACGTGTACGTGGCAGTCGAAGAACCCAGGCAGGATTGTCGTCCCGGTCACGTCGACGACGACGTCGCCGTCCAGTCCCTGCCCGACGTCGAGGATCCGGCCGTCGGCGATCACCACGTCGGCGAGCCCTGGGCCAGAGCCCGTGCCGTCGAAGACCAGCGCGCCGTGCAGGAGAACGCGCGATGTCACGGAAGGGCCCCCGGCCCGGCTCACCGCAGACTTTCCGGCTCGGCCTCGATCTCGGCCCACTGAGGCACTCTTTCCTGTTTGGTGCCTCCAATCGTCCTCTCCAGGGCGGCGCCGGCGAGCAGGACGACGATGTTCGGCACGAGTGCCACGAGGCCGACGTTGATGTGCCCGGAGTAGGCATTCCCGAACGTCAGCCAGATGACGACGAGCTCACCCACGAGGAGTCCGGCCATGACGGGCCACACGCCGACGAGCTTGCGCGCCAGCAGCGCCAGGCCGATCGCAGGAATGAGCTGATCGAGGCCCGAGTAGGTGAGCAGGAGCAGGTTGACGAGCAGGTCCGGTCGCGCGATGGCCAGGCCGAGGGCCAGGGCCGTGACGCCGACGACCGCCCCCTGGTTGACCAGGAACTGGCTGCGGTCGCTGCGGGTGCGGGCGATGTTGCGCGCGATGAGGGAGGACATCCCGATGAGCAGGCCGGCCGCAGGCACCATCGCCGTCGCAGCCGTGGCCACCACGACGATGCCGACGAACCAGCCGGGGAAGGCCTGATGGACGAGGTTCAGCAACGCCCCGTTGCTCTTGCTGCCCTTGGGGAGCACGACCAGGGCCGTGAAGCCGATGATCATCGGCAGGGCGAGCGCGATGGAGTACACCGGCAGGAAGACGTAGTTGCGGCGCACTGCCACGGGGGACTTCGCGGACAGCAAGGCAGGCCACTGGTGGGGAAAGGTCATGAAGAGCACGCCGAGGGTGGAGGCCACCATGCTCGAGAAGAACCATGCGGAGTCATAGGTCCCGGAGTGGATGTGCAGCATGTCGGGGTGGGTCGCCATGATCTTGTGGAAGGTGGCCCCGATGCCGCCGGTGAAGTGCGCTGGGATCGCGACGACGAGGACGAGCAGGACGACCAGCATGATGGCGTCCTTGAAGTACGACGTGGTTGCCACCCCGCGGATGCCGGACCACAGCACGAACGCCACGACGAGGACGAAAGCGATGACCATGCTCACGTTGCTGGAGGTCTGGTCGCCGGTCGCGAGCTGCACTGCCAGACCGAGCCCGGTGATCTGCAGTTGCAGGTAGGGCAGCAGGAAGACGACGCCGAAGACGGCGGTGATGAACCCGAGCAACCGGGAGTCGTAGAAGTCGGACAGGAAGTCAGCCTGCGTCAGGTGGCCCCGCTCGTGGGCCCGGCGCCAGATGATCGGCGCCAGGAAGTAGAGCCCGACGTAGGCCAACGGGATGTAGGGCAGGGCGTAGAGGGCCGCCACCCCACCGCTGAACGCGAGACCGGCCATCCCGAGGAAGGTGAAGGTGGTGAAGACCTCACCCGCCTGCAGGAACCACATCGTCATCGCGCCGAACTGTCGCCCGCCGTGGGTCCACTCCGAAAGGTCGCCCGTCGGCTTGCGGCGCCCAAGGAAGCCGAACACCGCGATGAGAACGATGCCCAGCAGCGTCACTGTCAGGGTCGACGTCATCGCTTCGGACCGCCCCCGGCCTCGCGCGCATCGGCATCTCGCTGGCGAGGGCTGAACTCCAGCAGGGCCAGGGCCGGGGTGATGGCCAGGACCCAGATCACGGTCCAGACCATGACTGATGGCAGCCCGAACCAGAGGGACGCGCTGTTGACGAACGGGAGCCAGACCGTTGCCATCAAGGGCGACCACGGGGATGGCGAGGATAATCAGATAACGGCGCATGTTGAGCCTCCTTGGATGATGGCTGTTGTCACTGTGCGATCGGCCCGGGGGCCGTTGGGTAGACGCTCTTGGCGTCGCGCTGTAGGGCGCGGATCGCGAGCTGGGCGTGCAGGAGGACGCCGTCGGGCATGACCTCGTCGNCGAAGACTGCACGGGGGCTGTGGTTGTTGGGCGCCTGGACCTCGTCGCCGGGGTGCGCTCCGAGCATGAGGTAGCACCCGGGCACCGCCGCCAGGACACGCGAGAAGTCCTCGGCACCAGCGTTCGGATTCCGCATGGGTTCGTACCGTGTCCCCCCGAATACCTCGCCGACGACATCCGCCGCAAAGGCTGCGTGTGCAGCGTCGTTGACCGTCAGCGGGTACTCGTCCTCGTACTCGACTTCTGCCTCCATGCCGTAGGCCGCGGCGATCTGGCGGCAGAGCTCGGGGGCCTCCATGCGGATCCGGTCCCGGGCTTGGGGAGAGAAGGACCGAATGGTCGCCTCGAACTGAGCCTCGTCGGGGATGATGTTGCGCAGCGTGCCAGCATGGAAGGTTCCGACGGTCACGACGACCGGGTCGAAGATGTCGAATCGTCGCGTGACCAAGGTCTGCAGAGAGTTGACCATCTCCGCCGCCGCTGTGACGGGGTCAGAGGCCAGGTGCGGGGCGGATCCGTGGCCGCCAGAGCCGTGCACGGTGACGCGCATGCCGTCGCTGGCGGCCATGAGAGTTCCCGGGCGGGTGGTGAACGTGCCTCGCGGGATCTGTGAGGACATCACGTGCATGCCGTATGCGGAGGCCACCCGCTGCCCGGCCGCGTCCAGGACACCCTCGTCCAGCATCCGCCCGGCGCCATCCCAACCTTCCTCGCCAGGCTGGAACATGAAGACGACGTCCCCTTGGAGAGCATCGCGATGAGCAGCAAGGAGCCGAGCCGCGCCAACGAGCATCGCTGTGTGGAGGTCGTGACCGCACGCGTGCATCGCGCCGTCAACCTTGCTGGCAAAGTCCAGCCCGGTCCGCTCCTGGACCGGGAGTGCGTCCATGTCCCCGCGCAGCAGCACAGCCGGGCCGGGCCGGGCGCCCCGCAGGACCGCGGTCACCGAGGAGACCGACGTCCCCGTCGTCACCTCCAGGCCGAGACCGTCGATCGCCTCGAGGACGGTGCGCTGGGTGACCGGTAGGTCGAGGCCGACCTCGGGGTGTTCGTGCAGTTTGTGACGCAGGGCCACAAGGTCAGCGGCCATGGCGTCAGAGTCATCGTGGAGCCTGTCGTCGAGGGACATGCGGCCTCCTGCGGGGTGGAATCGGTGATTAAGCAGGACGTCACGCATACTGACACTTCCTGCCGTTGACTGGTCAAATCTGCAGATTCCCGTCATCATCGATAGGTATATGACCGATTCAGGCGGACTGACCGAAGGCGATCTGGCCCTCATCGAGGCTCTACAAATTGCCCCGCGGGCGTCGTGGGCGGCGGTGGCCCGAGCGACGAACACGAGTCCGGTGACCGCCGCAAGGCGTTGGCGGCGCCTGGTCGACGGCGGAGCAGCCTGGGTCACGGGGGCTCCCGGCGTGTCCGTGTGGAACGCGCAGTGCGTCGCCTACGTCGACATCTCATGCAGCTCCGGACAGAGCCTCGCCGTTGCCGAGACCTTGGCGCAGGACCGGCACGCACTGAGTGTCGAGCTGACCGCCGGCGGTGCGGACGTTTTCGTCACCGTCGCCGCCGCCGACCTGCGCGCGCTGTCGCGGTACATGCTCGAGCGCATCGATCTCATCCCCGGCATCACCGCCACGCGGACGCGAATCTCCACGCACCTGTACCGTGACGGGTCCCACTGGAGGCTAGGTGCGCTGGCGCACGAGGGGGCGTCGGTACTGCCGGTGTCTCCCCACTCGCCCGATACGACCCGCCTGAGTGTCCTTCCCCACCTGCAGGCCAGTGACCGGGAGCTTCTCGTTCAACTCGGCCTAAACGGACGCTCTCCCTACACCACACTCGCGGCCAACGCCAAGGTGAGCGAGGCGACAGCGCGCCGTCGTGTGGCCCGACTGCTTGGCACCGGCACCGTGCTCCTGCGAGCGGAGGTCGCGGCACATCCCGCCGGCTGGCCGGTGCCGGTGATCCTGTCCGTTGACGCCCCAACAAGCCGCCTGGTCGAAACGGCCCGGGCCATCGCCCGACTGCGTCAGGTCAGGCTATGCGCAACACTCGCGGGGACTCCTCCGATCATCGTGTCCGCGTGGCTACACGACGTCGAGGCGATCCATGGCTTCGAAACGACCCTGGTCAAGGCACTGCCGGACCTCACCGTGGTCGACCGCCTCGTCACCCTGCGGACAGTCAAGCGGATGGGTCGACTGCTCGACGAGGACGGCCGCGCCGTCGGCGTCGTGCCGATGGACGTCTGGACAGATCCCCTCAGCATGGCCTGACGTGCTCCCCGGATGTCAGATCGTGAATTTGCGGCCGCCGACGGGATCGTTCGCGGCGAGAACCTGACACGAGTGATCATGCCGCTGTTAAGGACCAGCGGCAATGTCTTTCGTATACAGTAACCACGACGCACGGTACGTCGCGGTGAATACAGGGGAGAGCTCATGGCTGGCCACACAAGGGACACGATCGGTGGCCAACACCAGCCTCTGCGCGACCAGGTCCTGGTCGCGCTGCGACAACGCATCGTCAACGGCGACTACCCTCCGGGTGAGCGGCTGACCGAAGACCGGTTGGCCGAGGACTTTGGCGTCTCTCGGAACCCGGTCCGGGAGGCGTTACGGGTGGTGCAGGCAGAGGGATTCGTCAACGTGGTGCCACGCCGTGGGGCGTTCGTTGCGCTGCCGGACGCATCCACCATCGGGGACTTGTTCGCGATGCGTGAGCAGCTGGAGACGCTCGCCGCGCGGCTGGCCGCCGAACGTGCCACGGTTGCCGACGTCGCAGACCTGCGCTCCCTGCTGGACGCGGCGCGCGAGGCCACCGAACGGGTCGATCTTTCGAGAGTCGCCGAGCTGAACAGCGAGCTGCACATGCGCGTGATCGCGGTCAGCGGCAACAAGTGGCTCGCTTCGATCGCGACCTCCTTGTATCTCCAGGTGCAGTGGGTGTTCCGTATCGGTGCGGCCCATCGCGCACCGCATTCCTGGATCGAGCACATCCGCCTGGTCGATGCCATCGAGGCCGGCGACCGCGATGAAGCGGAGAAGGCGGCCAGGTCGCACGTACACGCGGCGTCTACCGCTGCGCTGGAAAACGTGGAGCAGGGCTGACGGCGGACATCAGCGACCGCATGCGTAACCCTGCATGCCTCGCGGATTCGCGCCGGCAGCGACGACCCCGGTCCTCGGGTCCCGTGTCACCGCGCACATCCGTCCCAGGCTCCAGCCGTCGGAGAGGCGCACCTCGTGGCCTTTGGCCGTCAAGCCCGAGAGGACATCCTGGTCGAGCCGATCCTCAGCGACGAGAACAGCCGGCTCGACATCCCGGGGGTAGAAGGAGCCCGGGAAGCTCGTCGTGTGCCACGTCGGGGCGTCGATGGCCTCCTGCAAGGACTGACCGCCGATCAGATGCCGCAGGAGGAAGATCAGCTGCCACTGGTCTTGCTGGTCGCCTCCCGGCGAGCCACAGGCCAGCACCGGCTCACCGTCACGGTGCACCATCGTGGGGGTGAGCGTCGTACGCGGGCGGCGCCCTGGCACGAGGGAGGAAGCGAGTCCCTCCTCGAGCCAGAACATCTGCATGCGGCTGCCGAGAGGGAACCCGAGCTCGGGGATGGTCGGCGAGCTCTGTAGCCAGCCACCGCTCGGAGTGGCTGAGACCATGTTGCCCCAACGGTCCACAACATCTACGTGGCACGTGTCGCCACGGGTCACGCCGTTGGACTCCACGGTGGGCTCACCGGTCGTCGCATCTTCAGGTGTGGTCGCTTGCTGCGCCCGGTTCAACAGGTATGTCGCGAGGCGGGGTTCGCGACCGTCTGGGCTGCCGGGTCGGACCTCCCGCGAGGCCCGGTCCTGCACCAGAGCGGCCCGCTCGAGGGCATACTCCTTCGACAGCAGGGTCTTCAGCGGCACGTCCTGGCCGTCGCCGTACCAGGCCTCGCGGTCGGCGAAGGCCAGTTTGAGCGCCTCGGTGATCGCATGGATGCCCTGAGTCGTCGAGGGGTTCAACGCCTCGGGGTCACCGAGCGCGTCCAGGACGGTCATCGTCTGCAGGAGCGCGGGTCCCTGCCCCCAAGGCTGTGTCTTGGCGACCGAGAACCCGTGCCAGTCAAGGGTGGCCGGTTCCTCCCAGGTCGCGGAGAATGCCGCCATGTCACTGCCGGTGACCAGGCCGGGGTGCGCCTCACCGCTGGAGTCGCGGAACCCCTGCCGCGAGAACGCATCGACGGCGTCCGCGACGAATCCCTGGCTCCAGGCCCGTCGGGCGCCGTCTATCTGTGCCTGGCGGTCCGGGCCTGCGGCCCGACCTTCGTCCACCAGCCGTCTGAGGGTCCCGGCATACACGGGGTTGGCAAACACGGACCCGGGTGCGGGCGCGCTGCCATGGTGGAGCCACAGCTCGGCCGAGGTCGGCCAGTATTTCTCGAAAAGCTCTTGCACGCTCGTGACCGTCGCGCAGATGCGCGTTCCGATCGGGTGGCCGCCGCCGGCGTAGCTGATGGCCGGTTCCAGGACCTCCTCGAGCGACTGCGTTCCGTGGTCGCGCAGCATGAGCAGCCAGGCATCGACCGCGCCAGGGACTGCGGCGGCCAGCGGGCCGGATCCCGGGATGAGGTCGATCCCCAACGACGTGAAGTGTTCGATGGTGGCACCGGTTGGCGCGGGGCCCTGACCGGCGAGGACACGCGGCGAAGGGTCCTGCGCGGTCGCGATGATTGCCGGCACCTCCCCGCCCGGTCCGTTCAGGTGCGGCTCCACCACGTGCAGGACGAAACCGGCGGTCACTGCGGCGTCGAAGGCGTTGCCCCCGCGTTCCAGCGCGCGCATCGCGGACTGGGAGGCAATCCAGTGCGTGGACGAGGCCATCCCAAAGGTGCCTTGGAGGGTCGGTCTGGTGGTGAAGGTCATCGCAGGCTCCCAGCGCTGTTTGCTTGTCGTACGTCTGGTCCGGCCCCGTCAGGGCCCACCAGGTGGCAGGCGGCGTTCCCGTCGCCGATGCCCAGCAGCTGGGGTACCTCGGCCGTGCAGCGGTCGAACGCGAGGGGACATCTGGTGTGGAAGCGGCATCCCGACGGCGGGTCGAGCGCCGATGGCAGGTCGTCGCCGAGCAGCACCGCCTTGCGGGCCCGCTGCCGGGGCGGGTCCGCGACCGGAGCCGCGGCCAGCAGGGCCTGTGTGTAGGGGTGTGCTGGTCGGGCGAAGATCCTTTCGCGGGAACCCTTCTCGACCAGCTGACCCAGATACATTACGGCGACGTCGTCGGCGAGGTACTCCACCGCCGACAGGTCGTGCGTGATGAACAGGCACGCGAAGCCGATGTCACGCTGGAGGTCGGCCAACAGGTTGAGCACCGAGGCCTGGACGGATACGTCGAGCGCACTGGTGGGCTCGTCGGCGACGAGCAGGCTCGGTGAGGAGATCAGCGCCCGCGCGATGCTCACTCGTTGCCGCTGGCCTCCCGAGAGCTCGTGCGGATAGCGCTTGGCCACCTCAGCGCGCAGGCCCACCCGGCCGAGCTCCTCGTCGATCCGCACCTCGCGGTCGCGCCGGGACATCCGTCCGGCCTGTAGCCGCAACGGTTCGCCGACGACGTCGCCCACCAGCATCCTCGGGTCCAGGGAGCCGGCCGGGTCCTGGAAGACGATCGACACGCCCTTGCTGTGCTGACGCATCTGCCGTCTGGACAGGTGGGTGACGTCAACGCCGTCGATCCGTACAACACCCGAGGTCGGCTCCAGCAGCCGCACGATGCACCGGCCAACGGTCGACTTGCCGGAGCCGCTCTCACCGACCAGTGCCATCACCTGGCCCTTGCGGATGGTCAGTGAGACGCCGTCGACGGCCCGCACCGGACCGAAGTGCATCACCAGGTCCTCGAGCTCGAGGGCCACCTCCTCGAGCGCCACGTCCGTGTCGGGTTTCATACTCTGCCCCCCTGATCCTGGGCGGATGGGTTGCCGCACGGATGCCAGCAGGCCACCAGATGGTCCGGAGGCAGCGCCGCCACGTCGGGGCCCGAGCTCAGCGCCGGCGCCGACTCGAGACACCGGGCGTCCGCGGCAGGGCACCGCTCGGCGAAGGTACAGGCGTCCGGCTGGGTGGACAACACGGGCACCAGGCCAGGGATCTCCTGCAACCGGTCGGTTCCCGCATGCCGGCCCGGGGTGGGCGTCGCGACGAGCAGACCCGCGGTGTAGTGGTGCCGGGGGTGGGCGAACAGCTCGTCCACCGGGGCACGCTCGACGACGCGTCCGGCATACATGACCACGACGCGGTCCGCGATGTCGGCGATGACGCCCAGGTCATGGGTGATGAACAGGATGCTGGTCCCCAAGCGGTCCCGCAGCTCCCGAAGGACGTCGAGGATCCCCGCCTGCACGGTCACATCCAGGGCCGTGGTGGGCTCATCGGCGACCAGCACCGTGGGCCCGCACGCGACGGCCATCGCGATCATCACCCGCTGGCGCATGCCGCCCGAGAGCTGGTGGGGGTAGTGGTCAACACGCTGCAGCGGCGAGGGGATGCCGACCAGGGTCAGCAGCTCGACCGCACGGGCGCGGGCCTGCTTGCGGGAGAGGCCCTCGTGAACCTGCAGAACCTCGCTCACCTGCCGCCCGACGGTCAGGACGGGGTTGAGCGAGCTCATCGGTTCCTGGAAGATGTAGGCGATGCTCTGGCCGCGCGCCGCGCGCAGAACGGACTCCGGTGCCCCGATCAGCTCGGTGCCCTGCAACCGGGCCGAACCGGAGACGCGGGCGCTGCGCGGCAGGAGGCCGGCCAGGCTCATCGCCGTGACGCTCTTGCCGCAACCGGACTCTCCGACGATGCCAACGATCTCCCCTGGCGCCAGGGTCAGGTCGACGTTGTCCACCGCCGAGACGGTCCCGCTCTCTGTCGTGAAGGAGACGGACAGGCCGCGCACATCTAGCACCGGCGCGACGTCCTGCGGCGCCCCGAGGTGGGTCTGGGTCGGTGAGGTCATTCCCGGCTCTCCTTGGGGTCGAGGGCGTCCCGGAGGCTGTCGCCGAACACGTTGAATGCCAACACCAGCACCATGATCGTCACACCGGGCAGGATGGCCGCCCACGGGGCACGTGCCGCGAACTGCTGCGCGGTGGCAAGCATGGTGCCCAGGCTCGGCGCCGGTGGCTGGATGCCGAGCCCGAGAAAGGACAGCACCGCCTCGCCCAGGATTGCTGAGGGGATGGCGACGGTTGCCTGCACCAGGACGACCGAGGTCGCGTTGGGAAGGATGTGCCGGGTCAGCACCCACAGGTCTCCGGCACCGTCGACGACCGCGGCGGCCACGAAGTCCAGCGACTTCAGACGTAGCGTGTCGGAGCGCACCACCCGGATGATTCCTGGAATCTGCGCTATGCCGATGGCCACGGCGGCGTTGCCGAGACTCGCGCCGCGGATGGCCGCAAGCCCCACCGCCAGGATGAGGAACGGGAACGACAACAGCAGGTCGGTGAACCGGGAGATCACCGCGTCGAACGACTGGACGTACCCCGACGCCAGGCCGAGTGGAACCCCGATCAGCAGCGCCGTCGCGACGGCGAGCATTCCCACCTCCAGGGATGCCCGCGATCCGAGGATGATCCGCGAGAGCACGTCACGTCCGAGGTCATCGGTTCCGAGCAGGTGTCCCGAAGTGCCCGGTGGGGAGAACGTGTTGGCGAAGTCCGTCTGCTCCGGGGAGTACGGCGCCAACCACGGGGCCAGCACGGCGACGAACAGTGCGAGCACGAGCACGCTGAAGCTGATGACTGCCAACGGGTTTCGCCGCAGTCGCCGGATCACGCGAGCCTGGCGGCTGGCGTCGTGGTGAAACCTCGCGGTGGGGACTGCGGCGGCGGTCATGCCGACTCACCTCCTACCCGGATACGGGGGTCGATCAACGAGTAGAGCAGGTCGACGAGGAAGTTGATGACGATGTACGACGTCGCCGTCACCAGCACGACAGCCTGGATCACTGGGTAGTCCCGCTGGAACACGGCGTCGATCGTCATCTTGCCGAAGCCCGGCAGACCGAAGATCTGTTCGGTGACGACCGCCCCCGAGATGAGGCCGCCGAGCTGCAGCCCGACGATCGTGATGACCACGATGAGACTGTTGCGCAAGGCATGCCGGCCGATGACGACCCGGGGCGGCAGTCCTTTCGCCTTGGCGGTGCGGACGTAGTCGGTCGACAACGAGTCGAGCATCGAAGATCTGGTCTGCCGCATGATGACGGCCGACAGACCAGTGCCCAGGATGACTGCGGGCAGGATGATGTGGTGCAAGTTGGCGATCGGGTCCTCCAGCAGCGGCACGAACCCCGAGGCGGGGAACAGGCCCGTGGCCACTGACAGGTAGAGGATCGCGATCAGTCCGAGCCAGAAATTTGGCACCGACAGCCCGATCAACGCGATGGCGTTGGCGAACCACTCGGCTGGGCGGCCGCGGCTTACGGCGGCCACGACTCCCGCGCCGACACCGAGGAACGTTGCGAGCAGGATCGCCAGCACGGACAGCTCGATGGTCACCGGCAGCGCCGTACGCAGCATCGAGGCGACGCTGGTGCCGGTGCGGATCGAGGTGCCCAGATCCCCGTGCAGCGCATTGCTCACGAAGTGCCAGAACTGCACCGGCAGCGACTGGTCGAGGCCGTACTGCTGGCGGATCGCGGCGAGCACCTCCGGCGTGCGGTCCTCGCCGGCCAGGGCCAGTGCCGGGTCACCGGGCAGGGCGCGCACCCCGAGAAACACCACGACCGTCGCCAGGAACAACGTGACCAGGGACTGCCACGCCCGGTTGAGCAGATACCGCCGCACGCCGCCTACCTACCAGGCCGCCGCACGCCGCCTACTTGGCCAGGCCGGAGAACGCCACCCGGACCACACCGTCCGGGAAGACCTGCACGCCCTTGAGGGTGTTCGAGACACCGGTGAGGTTGCGCTGCCGGTAGAGGTAGATGATCGGGTCCGCCGCCTGGATCTTGGTCACGGCCTGCCCGTACAGGTCACGACGCTCCGCCAGGGTCTGGGACTGCCGTGCCTGGTTCAGGATCGCGTCCAGGCTGGGGTCGTTGTAGCCGGCGACGTTCTGACTGCCGCCGGTGCCGACGAAGTTGGTGATGTTGGCATCCGGGTCGACCCGGCCGGACCAGCCGAGCTGCAACAGCTCGAAGTCGCCTGCGTCCTGCTGGTCGAGCAGTGAGGCGTACTCCACCGGCTTGATCTTCAGGTCGAAGCCACCGTCCTTGACCATGGACTGCAGCGCCTGCGCGAACCGCAGGCTGTCGGGGTTGTTGGAGGTGATCATGGTNACCGGGAAGGGGGTCTTCACGCCGGCTTCGGACAACAGCTGCTTCGCCTTGGCGGGGTCGTGCGGCTTGCAGATCTGCGCTGCGGGTGAGGTGAACTCGCTGTTCGGTGAGATCGGCGAGCAGGCGACGGTGTTGAGGTTGTTGAAGATCACCTTCACCAGGGCGGCGCGGTCGATCGCGTACTCGAAGGCTTGTCGCACTTTGGGGTTCTGCGCCGTCGGGCGGTCGATCTTCTTCGCCGGGGTGCCGACGCCGTCGACGTTGCCGACGTTGAAGCTCACCCCCTGGTAGCCCAGTGACTGGGACTGCAGCACCGACAGGGACGTCTCCTTGCGCAGGCTGGGCACATCCTGTGCGGACAGAGAGTCTGCCACCTGGACGTCACCGGAGCGCAGGTTGGCCGCCCGGATGGTGGCGTCGGTCATGATCCGGTAGGAGATCGAGTCGAGGTGGACCTTGGCCGCGTCGTAGTAGTTGGGGTCCCTCGACAGCTCGATCGAGTTCTGGGGCACCCGCTTGGTGAACTTGAACGGGCCGACACAGACCGGCGCCGAGGAGAACTCCAAGCCGAGCGCCTTGGTGGCCTTGGGGCTCATGATCATCCCGGCCCGGTCCGCCAGTGCCGCAGTCAAAGGGGCGAACGGCTCCTTGAGGTGGACGACCACCGTGCGTGCGTCCGGCGCGTCGACACCCGTGATCGGTCCCAGCTCGCTCTTGCGTCCCGACCCCTTGAGGGTCAGGTTGCGCTCGAAGGTGGACTTGACCGCCGCGGCGTCGAAGGCAGTGCCGTCGGCGAACTTCACACCCTCGCGGACGGGGATAGTGACCGTCTTGCCGCCGTCGGAGACCTTGGGCAGGTCGGTAGCGAGCTGGGGAACGATGCGCGCCTGGGCGTCGACGTCGTAGAGCTTCTCGCACATGGCCTCGAAGACGTAGCGGGAGTACAGGCTGCGCGAGAGTGTCGGGTCGAGCTTGTCCGGCTCCGCGGAGAGCGCCATGACAAGCTTGCCGCCCGCCTTGACCTCGCCGGCCACGGCCGGCACGCCGAAGGAGTCACCGCCTGCGGACCCGTTGGACGCCGCATCAGCCCCGCTGGCCCCGGCGGCCGCGGGCTTCACCGCCGAGCAACCGGTCGCGAGCGCGGTGATGAGAACCGCGGCGCCGGCGATCAGTCCACCGCGCGACATAGCCGCACCAGTGGGTCGAAAGGCACGCTTGGTCATGGTGTCTCCTGTCCTGAGAGTGATTCGCCAGTGAGCGTATGTTGTATACGAGATGCTGACAAGGGCTAGGGTGACCCGGTGCCTTGGTATGAAGTCGTTGCGCTGCTCGCTGCGGGAATGGCTGCAGGGACCATCAACACGATCGTCGGATCGGGCACGCTGATCACGTTCCCTACGTTGCTTTTCTTCGGCTTTGCACCGTTGGTCGCCAACGTTTCCAACACTGTTGGCCTCGTCGCCGGTGGACTAACGGGTATCCACGGCTACCGCGAGGAGTTGGCCGGACAGGGCCGCACCCTGCGCCGGTTGGTGCCGACCTCGTTTCTCGGCGCGGTGACCGGCGCCGTCCTTTTGCTTGCGCTCCCCGCGTCCGCATTCGATGCCATCGTGCCGTTCCTGATCGCCGCTGCTCTGCTACTGGTCCTGCTCGGACGACGGTTGCAGGCATGGGCGGCCACCCGCCATCCGGATCAAGAAAGCCGTGGACGGCGGGTGCTGATGACCGTCGGCGTCTTCGCCGCCGGGGTCTACGGCGGCTATTTTGGGGCAGCCCAAGGCGTTCTGCTGGTGGGCATCTTGAGTGCCCTGATGACGATCAGCCTGCAACACATCAATGGTCTGAAGAACGTGCTGGTCACAGTGGCCAATGCCGTGGCGGCCGTGATCTTCATCCTCGTGGCCCCTGAGCGGATCAACTGGTCTGTTGCCGCGCTGATCGCCGTGGGTGCACTTGCCGGGGGGTATGTCGGAGCGCGGGTCGGGCGGCGGCTGTCGCCGGTGGTGCTTCGGGGGCTCATCGTCGTCATCGGCGTCGTGGCCATCGCGAAAATGGTCTTCTGACAGGCCAGGCTGACCGAGATCACCGACTCCATCACCCGGCTTGTGACCCATACGACCGCCGTGGGGAACGCCCCGGCGAGCCTCATCGCACGAGACGATGCCCGTCACAAACATTCCCAAGCCTCTCGGCGCGTCTCAGCCAACCTGAGACGCTGCGGGACACCCGAGACGCCCCTGGTCAGGGATCTGGTCAGAACGCACACCTCCCCCAGACACGTGAAAGGCCCGCAAGCTGAGCTTGCGGGCCTTTCACGTGCGGTTATACCGCTGACACGTTGGTAGCGGGGGCAGGATTTGAACCTGCGACCTCCGGGTTATGAGCACCGCTAACCCGGTCCCAGACCGCATGACGCGTCTCCCCCGTCACCGTTCGTCGCAGTCTCAACGGCGCCGACATCGCATCCATCCCGAGCTGTGCCGATCCGTCCCGGGGCGTCTTGGTCACGGATCTGGTCACGGCCTTGGAACGAGACGACGCACCGGCGTCGGGGATATTCGTTCGAGCATCTGGAAGGGGGAATGCCAAGATGCGGTCATGGTGACGGACGCACGGCTTCGCTTTGTGGTTGTGAGCACGGGCATGACTTCGTCGAGGTTGCCGTAACCTCGGGGTGATCTGGCGCAACGCGCTCTCCCGTGGCGCGAACCGGCTCATTGCGAACGGAATGGTC
>JGI24129J20441_1000162_pt1 | contig 18775 bp, 19 predicted proteins | sample BarGraNGADG00211_FD_20441 | JGI IMG/M metagenome (IMG submission 20441) | reverse complement strand
TTGCCGGTTTCCCCGAAAGCGGACGTATCGTGCCGGAATTCGGCATCGCAAATTTGCGGGAAATTATCCATGCGCCCTTTCGGATCGTTTATCGCCTTGATGGAAACAGGATAAGGGTTATTCGCATCTGGCGCAGTGAAAGAATACTTCAGATACCTGAATGATATTTATAGTGGAAATTTTTCTGTACGGGCTTTATAGTCGAACCCCCACGCGGGAAGAAACCCAAACCTACTGCCGCCAGATCGCGGATGTTGTGGAAAAGATGCTGGCCTAAATGGGAACAGGCGAGTTCATAAGCGCCTTGAACTATAAATGATACAATTATAAGATGCTTATAGATTATTAGGAAGATACGGGAACGTCTTATACAGAAAGCAACCGTCTGTGTTTCCCAATTTATACAGACTGTATAATCATTGTTAGGTTTCTTTAGGCTACCGCACTCATATGCCATCAACGCTTAAGCCACACGAGCTATATCTTCAGCAAATGGTAGAAACGAAGCGCCGATTCCGGGCCGTTGATCGAATCCTTGGTGCAAAGAAGCCACTTACGCAGAACGAAGAAGTTGACAACGAGAGCGCATTTCTTCAGGTCCGAAGAATCGTCGAACTCATAACATTCTCCGCCATCATCTCCGACGAGCAGCGTTACCAATGATCCCGTGAGCTAGATGCTGAGGTAAATCCTAGGGTCAAGGGTGACTACACCCTTGACTGGAATGCCGCTGACATCCTCGTCCGTCTTTCCAAAATAAGTCCTCACTTCTTACCTCGCCCCCTTGGTGAAATGACTGTTCAATCTGATGGGGTCAAGCACTTCAATGAAGCTGCAGCCAAGGCCACGCATGATCGACTGATTGCAATCTACAAAACCGCAAGTGGATTCGCTCACACGCCCAATCCATACAAGCCGAATGGTGCGGAACTGGAAAAGAAAAAGAAAGAAACTGCCCGGGCGGTTCTAGAAAAAGAAGTGGCCTACCTCAAATCAATCATTTGGGAGCACGCGAAGATCGGTCTTGCTTGGAAGTCTGGCGCCGATCCGACCCAACTCGAACAAAGTGAAACCGCTTGGCTCGTTTGGTTCGGAGATAAAGGAACAGATCAAATTCGCATGTTGCTGGCTACAGCCATATGAGATGGCTAGACTTATTTCCGCTAAAACTAAACCTTTCTATAGGCACTGCATGCCAAAGTCTAAATCGTCACGCACCGACCTAACATGTTGTTTCAGGGGCATACAATAAGCAACTATGCCCGAAACGTTGTGGCTCAAGGCGAAATGGAGCATCAGGCAGCCGGACTGTTTGAACCCTCCAGTGTGAGTTTCCGGCTGTCGCGTAATAAGCCGTAGAGCCACAGTTGCAGGGAACTTGGAGCGTTTGGATGCCACTTCAACTGTCACATCGAGATTTTAATATTGTGACAGGCAATTTTAAATTGCCCAACTTTAACTTCCCGCCAATACTGGATTCCCGCCTGCGCGGGAATGACACCGTTAATTTTTTAATCCACACGAATCAGCATCGCATCGCCCTGGGCGTGTCCAGAGCAAATACCACAGATACCCCAGCCACCGCCGCGTCTTTTCAGTTCATAACCTAACGTCATAGCAATTCTGGCTCCGGTTGCCCCGATGGGGTGACCATAGGCAACCGCTCCACCGTTGACATTCACCTTTTTAAACATCTCTTCTTTAGTCATGCCCAGAATTGAGCGGCAGCTGACCAGAACCACTGCGGCAAAGGCTTCATTGATTTCGATGATATCCATTTGATCCAGGTTCATATCGTTTTGTTCCAGAATCTTCTTGATGGCTAAACCCGGCACTGTGGCGATATCCTTTGTCGGCTGTGATACTTCGGCATAATCAACAATGGTAAAGAGCGGTTTGAGACCCAGCTCATCGGCTTTCTGGCGGCTCATTAGCAGGCAAACATCCCCGCCATCATTGACGCCCGGCGCATTACCGGCGGTTACGCTTCCCGGTTGGCCGGTCACTGTGCTTAGATGGCCGAAAACAGGCGGGAGTTTTGCCAGTCCTTCGAGTGTGGTCTCCGGCCTTGGCCCTTCGTCCTTATCCATAACGATTACTTTTTTGCCCTGTTTGACTTCCACCGGGAAAATTTCATCATCGAGTTTCCCCTCGTTCATAGCCTTAACTGCATTCATCTGTGAATTATAAGCCCACTCGTCCTGTTCCTCACGCGTAAAGCCAAATTCATCCGCCACTTCCGAGCCGTGAATAGCCATATGCCGGTCATAGAAGGCATCCCACAGGCCATCGTAAACCATCGCATCCACAACGCGGCCGTTGGGCAGACCCATTTTAGCGCCCCAGCGCATATCCGGCAGCACAAACGGGCAGTTGCTCATACTTTCCTGACCGCCGGCAATACAAATATCCGCGCGTCCCAAGAGGATCATTTGAAAAGCAAGATCAATCGTCTTGATGCCCGAAGAACAAACTTTATTGATGGTAATGGAAGGCACGGATTCCGGCACTCCCGCCAGAATAGTGGCCTGACGCCCCGGGATTTGTCCACAACCGGCAGGAACAACGTGCCCCATAAAGATGTAGTCCACATCCGCCGGTTTTACCTTGCCTTCGNTCCGGCGCAAAACTTCTTTGATCGCCAGAGCGCCCAGTTCCATTGCCGAAAAATCTTTGAGCGCTCCGCCCGACCGGCCGTAAGGTGTCCGGCAGGCTTCCACNCAAACCACTTCCCGNAATTTTTTATGCGGATTTTTTATTTTTCTCCCCATTGTAGTAAAGTCCGGTTTTCTTTCACCAAACTTCGCAATGGGCGCGTTCTTATAGATCTCTGATTTAGTTTTATCCAGTTTTTGCGGCAGTTTAGACATAATAATCCCCCTCCTGTATTATCCTGTTATAATGATTACTTAATGTCGTGGCGAAGTCAGCCACGATTGGGAAAAAATTTGATGATTTATTTTTTACATATTGTTTTGTTTGTGTCAACTATTTTGGTTGAAGGAAAGCACAGTGGCTTAAAAATTCATAATAATAAATTATTTCTATTCTTACCAATACATATCGTTTGAAACAATGCATTTGACGAATATTAAATAATAAGATAGGTTTTATCTATATAAAAGTTAAAGGAGGTATTTGTATGCTTGAAGGACTTATGCAACCTACGCACCTCATAATCATTCTGGTCATAGTTTTGATTATCTTTGGTCCCGGTAAACTGCCGGAACTGGGAGGCTCAATAGGTAAAGCGATCAGAGGGTTTAAGCAGGCAATGAATGAACCTGATAAAAAACCTGAAGAGGAAACAAAAAAGATCGACAATCAAGCCAAACAATAAAAAAACCGGATTCGCTAATGAACAAACAATTGACGTTGAGAATCTTGGTATTACTGTTACTGGCTGCGCTGACAGTTTATCTTTTTATTCACTTTGATCTTTATTTATTCTTTAAAAATAGAGAAAAAATTGTCCAATTCATCTTGTCGTATCCTCATGATGAATTGATTTTTATTTTGATCCAGATTGTACAAGTTGTAGCCGCTCCGATCCCCGGAGAGCTTACGGGACTAATCGGTGGTTATCTCTATGGGCCAATATGGGGGACTATATATTCCACAATCGGTCTTACTCTTGGTTCCTGGATTGCTTTTTTCCTGGCACGCTTGTTTGGCATGCCGCTTCTGGAAAGAGTTGTCAAACCTCAGGTAATTGAAAAGTTTGATCACTTCATGGAACATCAGGGCATTTTAGTTTCCCTGTTACTTTTTTTGATTCCCGGGTTCCCTAAAGATTATCTGTGTTATATCATAGGTATAAGCCGCATCCCCACCTGGATATTTTTAGTAGTCTGCACAGCCGGCCGCCTTCTGGGCACAACAATGCTTTCTATAACCGGCAGCTCCGCCCATAATGGACAATATCTGCTTCTGGCTTGTGTAGCGGGAGTGGGCGTAGCTCTTTTTGTCGGCGCCTGGTATTATCATGATGATCTGCTGGAAATGCTCAAAAAGAAAAAGAAGGATCAACAGATCAATTCAGATCAGTAATTCCAATTCTAAATCAAAGCGCTATCTTTGTTGGCAGCGTCGTCGGCTTCCTCAACGTATGTACAATACGCATCGTCGCCTCTTCCTTGCCGCCTCGCTATCATCTTTGATTTAGAAAATGGTATAAATAAATTATATTTTTCTTTTGTCTAATACTCTGGCAATTTTCCCGTCTTGCCTGGGTAAGCTTTTTGCTTCAACCAACTTTACAGAAACATTAATGCCGGCAACCGAGTTGATGCGTTTTTTAACCTGCTCCAAAAAAGACCGCTGTTTTTGCAGCTCCAACGCGAAGATTTTGTCCGTAATCTCAATGACGATTTCCATACTGTCCATTGCGCAAGTGCGCTGCACAANAATCTGATAAGGGGCNTCGCCTTTAGCGACGATAAAAATTGCTTCCTCAATCTGTGAAGGATAAACATTTACTCCTCGAATTATGAGCATGTCGTCGGAACGCCGCACTACTCTTTTCATGCGTACTAAAGTTCTGCCGCATGGACAGATAGAATAGTCGAGGCTGGTAATGTCTCTTGTCCGGTAACGAATCAGCGGGTAAGCTTCCTTGGCTAAAGTGGTAATCACAAGCTCGCCTTCGGCACCGGGTGGCAGCACGGCGCCGGTATCCGGATTAATAATTTCCGGTAAAAAAGCGTCTTCATATATATGCATGCCGTTTTTGTGCGAACACTCACCGGCGATGCCGGGACCAATCACTTCGGAAAGACCGTAATTGTCGGTGGCGCTAATGGAAAGTCTCCGCTCAATTTCGTTGCGCATCGATTCCGACCATGGTTCTCCTCCAAAAAGCCCAAACCTAAGCGAAAGTGATTTGGGATTTACGCCCATTTCCTCCATTCGTGCTGCCAGTTCCAGAGCGTAACTTGGTGTGCTGACCAGTACCGTTGATTTATAATCCTGCATAATCATGATTTGCTTTTCTGTGTTTCCTGTGCCCATGGGAATAACAGATGCGCCAATAGTTTCCGCGCCGTAATGCACGCCAAACGCGCCGGTAAAAAGACCATAATGAAAAGCTATCTGCACTAAATCATCAGAAGTGACTCCGGCGGCTGTCATAAAGCGCGCTACCAGATTAGACCACATGCGAATATCATTTTTTGTGTAACCGACTACAATCGGCTTGCTGGTGGTTCCGGAGGAAGAATGAATGCGGACAACTTCCCTCAGAGGCACAGCAAACATACCATAAGGATAGTTGAGGTTTAAGTCTTCTTTGGTGGTAAGCGGAAGTTTTGTCAAATCCGAAAGAGAACGAATATCTTCCGGGATAATACCCATCTCATTGAATTTTTTCCGGTAATGGGTAACATTCTTGTGAACTCTATTGATTGTAACCTGCAATCTTTCCAACTGCAACTGTTCGAGTTCATCGCGTGATATACATTCATGTTTACTATCCCAAATATTCATAGTAATTCCTTTCTATTTACCGTTCCCATATCTCCTTTTTATCTTTTCCGAGATATGCCCGTTGAACGTCTTTGTTTTCTAATAACTCGGCCGCGGTTCCTTCCAGAATCAGGCGGCCGGTTTCGATCACGTAGCCGCGATTGGCCATCTTCAAGGCGGCTCTCGCGTTTTGCTCGACCAGAAGAACCGTAGTATTACTTTGGCGTGAGAGAGTTTCGATAACCTTGAAAATTTCCTGAGAGATCATGGGCGCAAGTCCCATGGAAGGTTCGTCAAGAAGCAACAATCTGGGTTTGGCCATGAGCGCGCGGCCGATAGCCAGCATTTGCTGCTCACCTCCCGAGAGAGTTCCTGCCAGTTGCTTTCGTCTTTCACGCAGAATTGGGAACAAGCCATACACCATCTCGATTGTTTGTTTCACCTCTGCCTTGCCCGCGTTCGTTTTGTATCGCAGGTAAGCACCCAGTTCAAGATTGTCTTCTACGGACAGAGGTTTAAAAACCTGCCTTCCCTCCGGTACCTGAGAGACGCCGAGCTTAACGATACTGTGCGGGGCAAGTTCGGCAATCGGAGTATTATCAAATATAATCTGACCGCTTTTTGGAGGTACAATGCCCGACAAGGTATTAAGAAGAGTTGTCTTACCGGCACCGTTTGCTCCGATCAGCGTGACAATTTCACCTTCCGCCAAGTGCAGAGAAACATTCCTCAGCGCGTGTACCTGACCGTAGAAGGTGTTTATGTTTTTTATTCTCAGCATATTATCAATTAATTTGTCATTGCGAGGAGTTCCTTGGACGACGTGGCAATCCTAATTCAGATTTCTCGCTACGCCCGAAATGACAATTCCCTAACTACCCTTCACCCAGATATGCAGATATCACCGCAGGGTTTTCCTGAATTTCCCGCGGTGTGCCCTGAGCCAGTTTTTTCCCCAGATTCAAAACAATAATCGACTCACAAATATCCATCACCAGTTCCATATCATGCTCGACAAGCACAACCGTTATTCCCAGTTCTTTGATCCTCCGTATGAGACTGGCGAGTTCGACAGTTTCGCGGCTGTTTAGCCCTGCGGCCGGTTCATCCATCAAGATTATTTGCGGTTCCACAGCCAATGCCCTGGAAATCTCCAAAAGCCTTCCCTTGCCGAACGGTAAATTGCAGGCGGTTAGATCGGCACAATCCGCAAGACCGGTGAATTCCAGCCACTTAAGTCCCTTTTCCTTAATATACTTTTCTTCCCTGATCTGGCTAGGGATTTTGAACGCGCAGGAAAAAATACCGCTCTTACTCCTGGTGTGCAGTCCCACCATGACATTTTCCAGAACCGTCATTTGCCCGAATANCTCGACGTTTTGAAANGTGCGCACCANACCGAGTCCGGCAAGCNTNTCCGGCGCGAAGAGCGATATATTTTTTTCACCAAGATAAACCTGCCCCGATGTTTGCGTATAAAGACCGGTCACGATATTAAAGAGCGTAGTTTTCCCCGCTCCGTTGGGGCCGATAATTCCGGTTATTGATCCTCTGGTAACTGAAAGCGAAACATCTTCCAGTGCGGTGAGCCCGCCAAATATCTTGTTTATGCCGTCTAGTCTAAGCATTGCTTTGCTTACCTCTGATTCTGCTCACGACGAATTTTGCCAGTGTCTCAATGCCGCTGATCAGGCCACCGGGCATAAACATGGTGATCAGGATGAGCATCAGTCCGTAAATGACAATGTCAAAATCCTGAAACACGCGCAGTAATTCCGGAAGCAAAGTTAAAATTGCCGCGCCTAAGAAGGAACCATAAATACTGCCGAGCCCGCCGATAATTACCATCGTCACCAGTTCCACGGAAAAATTGAAACCAAAGGCTACGGGAGAAATAAAAGTCATGGTATGAGCATAAAGGCTTCCCGCGACAGCGGATAAAAGCGCGGATACAGTGAATATCTGTACTTTCAGAATGCGGACATTGACACCCATAACGCGGGCCGCTACCTCCGAATCATGAATAGCGCGAAGCGCGCGGCCGATTCTGGATTGAGACAAATTAATTGATAATAACATAATGCCCAGAGTAAATATCCAGATCAGGTAATAATTATTCCAGTCATTATCAAAAAACAATGAACCGATGTGGAGGTTGGGAATGCTTGATAATCCGGATGGGCCGCCGGTCCAGCCGACTGTTTCATTAAAGATAATATACATGATAATGCCGAAGCCGAGAGTGGCCATTGCCAGGTAATGACCTTTCAACTTCAAAATGGGGAACCCGATGACAAAAGCCAGCCCCGCTGCGCAAAAGCCTGCCAGCATCATAGCCAGCCAGGGGTCGACCGGAAATCTGGTGGTAAGTATGCCGGAGATATATGCCCCTAATCCGAAAAAAGCGGCATGCCCCAATGAAATCTGGCCTGCATATCCCAGCAGCAGATTCAACGCTACGGCCAGCATGGTGTTGATGCCGATAAAAACCAGCACATTCAAGAAATAGCTGCCCTTTAAAAAAAACGGTATCACCAGCACGGCTGCCGCAAAAAATAGAAAAATAAGTATTTGGCGTCTTTCTTTCGTCATAGTTTATGCAAAACAGCAAAGGGAGCTACAGGTTTTAAACTCTCTCCGTCTCCTTCTTTTTGAATAATCCTTCCGGCCTGATGAACAGTATCAATAACAGGATAATAAAAGCGATGGCGTCTTTATAGCTGGCCGAGATGTAGCCAGCGCCTAACGATTCCAGCAGCCCCAGTAGAAGACCTCCCAGTATAGTTCCCAGGCCGCTGCTCATTCCACCGATGATCACCGCGCAAAATCCCTTCAGCCCCAGCATAATGCCCACGTCATAGGATGTCATCGTGAGCGGAGCAATGATTATTCCGGCCATTGATCCGATAGCAGAACTGATTACAAAGGAGAGCAAAACCATTGTTTTGACATCGATGCCGACAAGGCTTGCGGCATAAGAGTTATAGGCACAGGCACGCATGGCTTTTCCGATAATAGTGTAATTGAAGAAAACCTTGTTTAGAATAATGATCAAAACACTTATGCCGAAAATCCAGAGATGCTGGGGCAGAATAGTAGCTCCGGCGATATATAGAGGATCGTTGCCCGAAAAGGCGGGCAGCGCATGGGTATCTTTTCCCCAGATCAGCATCGCCGCGCCGCGGATGAAAATACTGGCGCCAATAGTAATGATAATCAGGTTGAGCGGCTTGACATTTTTGAGCGGTCTGATCGTCAGACGCTCAAAGGCAATGCCAACTAAAGTGGCAATTGTTATAGCCAATACAATTGCCGGCCCAAGAGGCAAATGTAAAAAAACTAAAAAAAATATTGTCAGCATACCGCCCAGCATCACAAACTCACCCTGGGCAAAATTGATGATACCGGTAGCATTATGGATGATGGCGAAACCAAAACCGATCAGCGCATAGATCGCGCCGTTGGAAAGACCGGATAAGATATACTGTAATAATTGGCGGGAGCTATCCATTAAATATGTTTATCCGAAAGATATTAACGCGGTGCAGTCAATAGTGTGATACCTGCACCGCGTTTTATTCCAATTCCAAATCAATTTCTTATTTAACTAAAGTCCATGCCTGTTTTTTAATTTGCACCAGAACAAAAGCGTCCTTAGTTAATCCGGCATGGTCTTGCGGAGAATAGCTGAAGGTTCCGCCGATACCGGCAAATTTTGTTGTCTTTTCCAGTTGATTCCGAATAGCCGCTGGAGAGTCGCCGCCTTTTTCAATGGCGCTTTTGAGCAGCATCATCGCGTCCCAGGCATGACCGCCAAAGTGATCACCCTCAATCTTGTAGAGCTTTTGATAACTATTTACATAACTGAGCATCGCCTTTTTTTGCGGGTCTTTATTGGGCATTTGATTGGCAACAATGACACGGCCGGAAGGAAGAATAATTCCCTCAGCGGCATCACCGGCAAGTTCAATAAATTTTTTAGAGGAAACACCGTGGCTCATAAACAAAGGAAGTTTTATTCCCAGTTGTTTGACATTTCTGGCGACAATGGCCGGCCCGGGATTCGTGCCCCAGCAAATAATAGCCTGCGCGTTACTGCCGCGAATTTTTGTCAATTGAGCGGTCATGTCCGTATCTTTGGGTCCGTAAGTTTCATCGGAAATTATTTGAAATCCGGATTCTCTGGCTTGTAAAACCAATTGCTCTCTTCCTGATGAACCAAAACCATCCGACACAGTCAGAATGGATATTTTATTAATTTTTTGTTTCTTTAGATACTCAAATATCCTTGCTACAGCCAGCGCATCATTTTGTGCGGTCTTGAAAATCCATTTTTTAACCGGATCAGTTATCTTGATTCCCGCGGCGCAGGAAATAAGTGGTATTTCGGCTTTTTCGACTATGGGAATAACAGCCATGCTGTCACCGGTTGTGCTGGGGCCAATGATAGCCACTACTTTATCATCTTTAATTAACTTATTGACTCCCTGTACAGCCTTGGTGGCATCTCCTTGAGTATCGATGATGACAAGCTCCAATTGACGTCCCTTTATTCCACCGGCCTTGTTTATTTCATTCACAAGCATCTGCGCGGTGTTGCGTTCCGGTTCACCCAAAAATGCTGCCGGTCCGGAGACAGAGAATAGAGCTCCAATTTTAATCGGAGGAGCAGCTATAACCGATCCAGCCATCAACAGAGTAAATACTAAGGCAAAAAATATTTTCAAAACACTTTTGAACATAAACACCTCCCTGATTAAAATATGAATCCAATATACTAATTGTAAAATATTATTATACCAATTCGCTTTCTTTGGCTAACTTTGTTGGCTGCGTCGTCGGCTTCCTCAGCGTATGTAAAATACGCCTGCGGCGCCTCCTCCTTGCCGCCTCGTTATCCTTTGAAAGTGAAATGGTATTAGCTAATTGTAGCAAATGTAAATCATAGATAGGATTTAGTGTCAAACGAAAAATAAAGAAGATGTGGGAAGTGATAAGCACCCGGTGTTATTGTTTGTTGTGTGGGAAGAGCCAGCTCGTTTTGGCCGCGTAGATACTGTAGCCGGGGAATACCAGCGCAAGCTTGTCTTCCTCCCATTTTGCCCTCAGCAGTTGGATAACAACAAACAGAGTAATGACAAAGAAATTTAGTAGTGAAAAGCGCCAAACAGTAACGGCCAGAGCCGTGAGAATTTCTCCTGAATAAATTGGATGCCTGACGAAGCGGTAAGGGCCGCTTATGACTAAGTCCCGCGCTTCCACAGTGATGCTGAAAGAACGCTTTAGCGTCCACAAACCCCAGACGGTCAGTGCTGTTGCCGCGGTCATCCAGTAAAAAATAACCTGGAGAGCAAGCGGACTTGCGGCTATAAATAAATTCGGCGGCGAGAAGAGCAAGGCAAAAGGGAGTACCCCGCCGATAAGCGGGACAATGATTTCTTTTGTCCCGCGCGACCGGCAAACAGGATCCTTACGAATTAAGTAGCTGACAAGGAAGGCTATAAAGATCAGCGTTTCCACAACCCAAAGCGGCTTGACCATATAAAGGTCATACGAAGAGATGCGCTGGATCAGAAAAACAATAAGGACAGCAATAATGCTGATCCTGATTAGCAAATGTATGATTCGTGCCGGTAAGTACTTTTCCAGCCAGCCAAAAGGATTAAATTCTTCCACTTGAACTCCACTAAGTTTCTATATAATTTTATAGTTTTTTCAGGATCAGCCCCCGGGCCTCTTCATCGGTGAGCGGGCCGCCGTTTTCGATGGTGAAGCGGGTAATGTTGTGGAGGATCATGTTCATGTTGCAGATCGACCAGACCGTGCCGTTGGAGTCCTGGCCATAGAGGGTGAGGTTATTCGGGTCCTGGCCCTGCTCCTCCGTCCCCTTAATCCAGGTTTCATGCCAGCGGGCGCGCGCCGGAACGAAGAAGGTCTCGCCGTAGGGGGTCTTGTCTTCCAGCAACTCCTTGATGAGATCGGGCTTGTCCTTCAGATGGGCGAAATCTTTCTTTCGCAGTTGCTCGCGCTTGCGGTCGAACTCGTCGGAGAAGCGCTTGAGGAACAGCATGCCGAAGATGAATTCCTTAAATTCCGAGGCATCCATCTTGCCCCCGCAGGATATCGGCGGCCCACACATTATCAGAAATTGCTTCCCCTGGGAATGATCCCTGCCGCTGCCTTGGCCATCGTTTCATAGCGTTTGAGGGGAGATTCCACGAGGATCATCATCTTCTGAGCCGACATAGAACCTTCCGCATGAACGGTTGTCACTTCGTGAAAGGCCGATTCGTGGGAACAGACATGCCGCATGGTCTCGTGAATCATTTTCAGCCGGTCCAGGGTGCTGTATCTTTCCGATCCCCCCAGATAGTGCTCCAGGTAATCGTGGATATCGGGATTTTCCCAATCTTTTTTATCCGGCGCCGTTGCCAGGATGCCGCCGCCGATGTCCTGGATCAACTCTACGAAGGCATGGTATTTGCTCGCAAAATGGAGTTTTGCCATATTGGCGATAAGGGGATTGGGCACGGCAATGTCGCCGTACATGATGGGGTTCTGGGCCGCCGCATTGGCCAAGGCACGCAGCGTCTCCACATAGGCGGCGATGTCTGCGAGTTTGTCCTTTATGTGCCCCACATTATAAAGCCCGTTATACTTGGCCATGGCCACGGCGCAACCCGCCATCACCTCCACAGCGGGAACTTTGTAGCTGATGGCCGTAAACCGATGGAATGTGGCAAAGGTATAAGCCATGAGCATGGAAAATTGCCACTCCCCGCACATAAAAACCCGCTCCCAAGGGACAAAGACATTATCGAAGACGATCATAGCCTCCGTCAGCTCCCGCACCGGATGGTCGGCATGAAACTCGTGGTCCGACCAAGCGCCACGCCCGCTGCGGCATATGAAGGTAATCCCCTTGGTGTTGGCCGGGATGGCGAAACTCACGGCGTAGTCGCTCTCGTCTTCGCGCATCTGCCGGGTAGGTACGACAATGATTTCGTTCGCCGTAGCGGCGCTGGTGATGTGGATCTTGGCGCCCTTGACGACGATGCCGTCTTTGTTTTTGTCCACTACATGAAGATAGTAATCAGGGTGCTTCTGCTTGGATGGTTCTTTTGAGCGGTCTCCCTTGACGCAAGTGACGGCGCCGCAGGTATGCAGGTCGTTCTTCCTGAGATGTTCCAGAAAATTCAAGGCATTTTTCTGGTATTCCGGTTTCCCCATCTGGCCGGCCGTAACAAAGGCGGCATTGAGGCAGTCGGTTCCGATATCCTTCCCGAAAGGAAGGCCGCCGATCAATTCGATGGAACGCTGAATCATCTTCGTTCGATTCGCCAGATCTTCCTTATTCCGTGGCGTAATGAAATAGCGGTTGACCGGCTCGCCCGTTTCCGGATGGGGCGCCACAAAGATATCCCGCACGGCAGGGTCTTTGGATGCCGTCAGTTCATATCCGGCGGCGATTGTGTCACAGGTGACGCCGAGGATGGGGTGCTTGGTGATGTCTTCCACCTTCTCGCCCCGAATATACACGCGCCTGCCATCGCGCAGACTCTCTTTGTACTCTTCAACGGTACGGATTCCCATAACTACTCCTCCTTTATTATTGAACTATTTTTTATTTTTTATAATTTTCTCAATTCCTTTTTTAATATCTTGCCGACCAGGCTTTTGGGAAAGGCCTGCAGAAAAACCACTTCCTTCGGCAATAGAAAATTCTTGAGTTTCGTACGGCAATACTCAATAATTTCCTCCTGGGTGGCTTCCTCTCCGGGATGCAGCACCAGGAATGCTTTGATGTTCTCTCCGTAGATGTCGTCTTTCATGCCGATGACGGCCGCTTCCGATACCTTGTGATACATATAGAGAACTTCTTCGATCGCTCGGGGAGAAATGTTTTCCCCGCCCTTGATGATTAAATCCTTCATTCGGTCCGTGATCCAGTAGTAACCATCATCATCGACATAACCCACATCTCCCGTGTGGAGCCAGCCATCCCTGATCATCTCCGCTGTTTCCTCGGGTTTATGCCAGTATCCCTTCATGATTTGGGGACCGCGAATGACGATTTCTCCCTGTTGTCCAGGGGCGAGGGCATTCCCATGAATATCCACGATCTGCATCTGGGTTCCCTTCATCGGCAGACCAATCGAACCGACCTTTTTTACCCCATCGAGAGGGTTGACGGAGTTATTCGCCCCGGCCTCTGTCAAACCCCATCCCTCGATGATCTCAAAGCCAAAGACCTCCTTGAACTGATTCCAGGTATCCAGGGCAAGGGGCGCCGAGCCTGATATCCAGTATTTCATGGAACTCAGGTTNTATTTTTTNGGTTCCGGATAGAGAAGCATATANACATACATGGTAGGGACGCCNGCCATNANGTTGGCNTGGTATTTTTCGATGGATGAAAATATGANGTCCATGTCGAAGGAATTGAGAAGAACGGTTCTTCCCGTTCGGAACAGGCCGTTGTTCATCGTTGCGATGCCGAAGGAATGGCACAGGGGAAGAACGGAGATGGAGGTCGTGCCGTCCGGTAAGGGAACGGTTTCATACTGCATTTTGGCATTGGCGTACAGGGAGTGGTGGGTATGGATGACGCCCTTGGGTCTGCCGGTCGTTCCCGCGGTATAAATAAGCGCCGCGATGTCATCATCTTCCGTTTCTACGATCTCATGCTCTTCATCGCTATTTTCAACAAGCTGATGATAAGAAAGGGTACCTTCCGGGACATCGTCGTCTATGAGAATCACTGTTTTGACCTCGGGGGCCTTTACCCGGCCGGCATGGATTTTCGGAAGAAATGCCTGGCTGCTGATGACCACTTTAGCGCCCGAGTCGCGATAGATATAAGCGGTTTCTTCTTCACCAATCAGGTAGTTAATGGGCACAATGACGGCGCCTATCCTCCAGACAGCCGAAAAACTCTGGAGCACCTCCGGACAGTTGGGCATCTGGAGGATGACCCTGTCCCCCCGCTTCACGCCAAGGTCTTTTAGAGCGGTCACAAGCTTTTTGGACGCTCGCAGCATCTCGACATTGATGATTTCACGACCCTCAAAAATCAGGGTTACCTGTTCACCCTGCTCCAGCACCCTGCTTTCACCAAGTTTGGCAATATTCATGATCGTCTTCTCCATAACATGTGAATATTCTTTAGATCCTCGGCAAACAAGACCTGCGGTCCGATAGGGGTCGGCGCTTCATATCGTCTATTTGACAGGTGACCAATCCGCCATGAGCAAATGTTAAGAAGATCTAAAGAAAAAAGATCTTTGATCGGACTTAAACTTTAATGTTCCCCGCTTTCATTGCCTTTGTGGCCTTAAAGATGTCCAGCGGGAACTTTTTGTGAATCTCTTCGAGCTTTGTCAGAAGTGCCGGATAGCCGATGCTTTGAGCCAGCGCGAAGGGCCCGAAGGGGGAACCGCCGCCGTTGGCCATGGCCAGATCAATCTCTTTGGGGTCATCCGCGACACCCTCTTCCAATAGTTTGGTTGCCTCGTTGACTTGCAGAGAGATTAAGTGGTTCAAGTCAAATTCCTTCGTGGCTTTGGAAAGATCGATAGTAGGTCTTCCCTTAGACCAGTCATAGAAACCCTTTCCGGTCTTTTTGCCGAGATTACCGGATTTAAGGTATGACATCAACGCGTCAGAGGGTTTGTAATCCTTGGAAAGAACCGTAGCGAAATATTCAAGGCCGTGAGCGGCAACATCAATGCCCACATAGTCCACCAGCTCAAAAGGCGCCATCGGCATAATCGGTTTCAGTGCCGCATCAAACTCTTCCGGCGTTGGATGTCCGGCTTCCAGAATCTTGGAAAGCAATACCAGCGTGGGTTCGTTGACCCGGTTGCAAATAAACCCCGGCGAGTCTTTCTTTACAATAACCGGGACTTTTTTAATCTTTTTGGCAATCTCATATCCGATCTGGATCGATTCGTCGGAGGACTTGCCGCCTTTGATGACTTCCACCAGCTTCATAAGAATGGCGGGATTGAAAAAGTGGTAACCAATGACTTTATCCGGCCGACTGGTGGCGGAAGCAATATCGGTAATGCTGATGTTCGAGGTGTTGGAAGCCAGGATCGCGTGCGAGGGTGCGTACTTGTCCAGATCGGCAAACACACTTTTTTTGAGCTCCAGTTTTTCCGGAACTGCTTCAATGATAAAATCGGCATCTTTCACAGCTGTCTGCAGATCAACCATCGGGATGAGTCGTGCCAGAGCATCATTGTATGCTTCCGGCGTCAATTTGCCTTTTTCCTTGAATTTATCAAAACTCGCCTTAATGCCGGCCATACCCTTATCCACAAACTTTTGTTCAACATCGCGCAGAACTACTGTATAGCCGCCTAGCAGGCAGCAGGCCGCAATTCCGTGTCCCATATCACCTGCGCCAACCATAGCAATCTTTTTTACGTCTTCAGTTTTCATGATGAATCTCCTTCCTTTCAGTTTGATATTAAATGCATAAGTAGGGGGACGGTTGTCCCAATAACATCAAGACATCGTTTCTGCAGTTCATCCGTCCGGTCGAGCAACTGGCCATCGAAATAGAGATTCCGCTTCATCCTGGATAAACCCTTGATGTAATCTTGTTTGGTTCTCATGTATCCTCCTTGCGGGATGATGATAATGCTCGCTTCACGTTTCACTCTTCACGCATAACGCCTCACTCCTTAAGCGCGCCGGTGAAGTTCTCGGAAGCCACTTTAATTGCCGCTCCTTCGTTGAGCATGATACATTCAATTTTGCCAAAGAATTTGGGGAACTCGGCGCCGATGAAGAATTGGGAAGACAACATCCGGCCGCTGTAGTAGGCAGCCTCGTTATTTTCGGAAATTATTTTCTGACGCTCTTCGCCCTTGGCAGCTCCGAGGATAGCTTTCACCTTGGGTATGGTAATAGTAAGGCTCCACAGGTGTAGCCAAGCCACCACCAGCGGGAAGATCGCCTGTTGCAGTGGCGCAGCATTCTGCACGAGCGCAACAAATTTGCCCTCCTGTATCTGTTTTGTCATCATACTGATCACTTCATCGAGTTTCTCCATGCCTCGCTCCACGGGAGTGATATACTTATCGTCAACAATACCTTTTGCCTTTTGAACGGTTTCGGTGATGCGTTTTTTAAGGATTGAATAATTATACATTTCCGGATTCATGAGTATCTTGCGCATCAGGAGGTCTAGCGATTGAATGTAATTAGTGCCTTCATAGATAGAGAAGACCTTGACGTCGCGGGCATACTGCTCAACAGGGTATTCCTGGCAGTAGCCATACCCGCCATAGACCTGCATCGCTTCCGCCGTCACGAGCCACGCGGCATCCGAAATACCGGCTTTAACGATGGGGGTAAGAATTTCGACAATAGCTGTCGCTTCTTTAACCTCCTCGGCGGCTGATGATGAATACATGATGTCCTCATTATAGGCGAGGAATAATGTAAGCATTCGCATGCCTTCGATCGTACTCTTCATATAAAGCAACATGCGTTTTACATCNGGATGCTCGATAATAGCNACCTTCGGTGCTTTCGGATTGAGCATCTGCGTGATATGCGCACCCTGTATACGGTTTCGGGCATAAGTGACGGCGTGCATGTACGCGGCGCTGGAAACCGCCTCGGCCTGAACACCTGTATGGATGCGGGCCGCGTTCATGAGTCTGAACATGACCTTCATGCCTTCGCGTTCTTTTCCCAGAAGATAGCCGACGCACTTGCCGTTGTCACCGAAACTAAGTGATGATGTGGCATTTCCCTTCAGTCCCATCTTGTGTTCAATGCCTGAACAAATCATATCATTGCGTTCGCCCAGGGAGCCGTCTTCCTTAATGAGAAATTTCGGCACCAGGAAAATGGAGATTCCCTTTGTTCCTTCGGGATCGCCCTCGATTCGGGCCAGAACCGGATGGATGATATTGGGGGTTAAATCATGTTCGCCATTGCTGATGAATATCTTCTGTCCGGTAATGAGGTAGGTGCCGTCGCTCTGTTTTACGGCTTTAGATTTCAGCGCCCCGACGTCGGTACCGGCGCCCGGTTCAGTCAGGCACATTGTGCCACCCCACTGCCCCTCCACCATTTTGGGAAGAAACATCTTCTTCACTTCTTCAGAACCGAAAAGCATAATGATGTGCATCGCTCCGGTGATCGCACCACAATACATGGTCAATGATGTGTTGCCCGCATTAAAATATTCCGCGGACGCCATGGAGACACTGGTGGGCATGCCCACTCCCCCTTCTTCCGGGGGAAACGACAGGCTGTGGAAACCCGCCTCTATGTATGCCCTGAATCCCTTGTGGAATGATTCGGGCACCTTTACTTCATGGGTCTTGGGGTTGAATTGTAACCCGGTCTTATCACCGTCGGCATTGGATGAATAAAACTGATCAATGGCAATCTTTTCCGCCAGATTCAACGTATCCTCGTACATGCCCCTGTCAAAATCTTTAAACCTTTCGAAACTGTTTAATTTCTCCAGCCCCAACAATTCAAAAAGAACAAACCGCACATCACGTGAATCAACTAATGGATTTAACGACATGACCGCCTCCTTAATAAAATAACATTATTTTAAAACGTACAATCCCCTATCAGCCATTTTCTGGCAAGATTTCTTTCTGTTTTTTTGTGCTTTTCACACGTTTACAATTCCAGGGAAAAACAACCACCGCTGATAAGATATCACCATTTAATGCCACTTCAACATAATAATATTGAACCATGGTCATTTTCATAGCAAATAAAAAATATTATGCAAGCTATATTTTAAATTATGTTAAATGCTTATTATTTAAAGGAAATTTAATAAAATCAATTTTTTATTGACAGTTAAATTATGCTTACAAGGGTAAGTACCAGTACGATGAATTAGTACGTCTAACTGAAAATTATATTTTAACAGCACTTATTAAAAGATAGAATGTACATTCCTAATCATTTAATTCAAAGTATTTATTAATGGACTCAAAAGCTACTCTGACCATTAAATCAATATCTTCTTCTTCCACTACATAAGGCGGCATGAAATAGATGACGTTTCCTAAGGGGCGAAGGAGCACTCCTTTTTCGAGGGCAATTCGATATATTTTATAGCCAACACGTTGCTGCCAGTCAAAAGGCTTCTTGGTGGATTTATCTTCCACAAGCTCCAGCGCTCCGATCATGCCCAGATGGCGGTATTCGCCTACATGCGNGTGAGCGTCCGCCAGCCTTTTTACCTTATCGGTAATCATTTTGGCTTTGATCTCATTTTTTGCCAGCACATCTTCATCTTTAAAGATAGTGAGCGATTCGC
>JGI24129J20441_1000154_pt1 | contig 19231 bp, 20 predicted proteins | sample BarGraNGADG00211_FD_20441 | JGI IMG/M metagenome (IMG submission 20441) | reverse complement strand
ACGTCCACGACCTCCAGGCCCTCAGCATGGTCGGCCACGAGGACATATGGGCGAACGTACGAAGGCGAGATGGCGGCGCGGTCACGCGCATACCATTCCAAACCCTTGGGTCCCGGGATCGCGGTCTTGAGGTCGATATAATCTTTCTTGGCCATTGCCATCACTCCTTTGGATGATGCTCACGACGCTTTTCGCGTAACGTGCCTGGTGGTGTCAGGTCGTAGGCGTCCTGCGTGAATATCTTGGCGATGCCCTCCGGCGGCACCTTGCGCTTCTGTGTGTCACAGATGACACACGGCTCCGGACAATGGCTCCTGGTGTCTTCGGGCTCGGGGTACGACACAATGACGCCCTCGTAGTTTCGAAGCACGATGCGATCGGGAGACATGGAGAGAATGTAGTTGGGACTGACCGGGATCTTGCCACCGCCGTGCGGCGCATCGACGACGAACTGCGGCACAGAGAAGCCGCTTGTGTGACCGCGCAGGAACTCCATGATCTCGACGCCTTTATAGACCGAGGTACGGAAGTGACTGATGCCGCTGGTCAGATCGCACTGGTAAATGTAGTAAGGTCTCACACGAATAGCCACGAGCTTCTGAACGAGTTCTTTCATGATATAGGGACAATCGTTGACCCCCTTGAGAAGGACGGTCTGGTTGCCAACCGGGATCCCCGCATCGACCAGCATCGCGATAGCCTTGGACGACTCGGGCGTCACCTCCCCGGGGTGGTTGAACTGCGTGTTGAGCCATAGTGGATGGTACTTGCGCAGCATGGCGCAGAGTTCGGGTGTGATGCGCTGAGGAAGAACTACGGGCACACGCGTGCCGATGCGTATCACTTCGACGTGCTGAATGTCGCGGACCTCACTGATGACATACTCGAGGAACTCGTCGCCGACGAGCAGCGCGTCACCACCGGACAGGAGGACATCCCGCACCTCCTCGTGCTCACGGATGTAGCCAATGGCCGCGTCGACCTCGCTCCTGGAACGCCGTGCGTCAGTCATGCCCGCAAGACGCCTGCGCGTACAGTGACGGCAATACATACCGCACTGGTCCGTAATGAGAAAGAGCACGCGATCGGGGTATCGATGCGTCAGGCCGTGGACGGGGGAATCGACCTCCTCGTAGAGCGGATCGTCCAGGTCGCTTGGCGCAGACTGCAGTTCCAGTGCTGTGGGAACGCACTGTTTGAAGATGGGATCATCGGGGTTGTTCTGGTCGATGAGCAGGGCGTAGTACGGTGTGATAGCCATGCGGAACCTGGAGAGTGCGCTGATAACACCAGCCTTCTGCTCATCGGTGAGATGGATGACCTGACATAGCGCTTCGACTGTCTGTATGCGGTTGGCAACCTGCCAGCGCCAATCGTCCCAGTCCTGCTGCGAGACGTTCTTCCAGAGGGGAACATCAGTGTACTTGTGACTCGACAAGGAACACCTCCTCCTTTCGATGGTGGAGATGGCGGGATTTGAACCCGCAACCTCGTGCTTGCAAAGCACTTGCTCCCCCGTTGAGCTACATCCCCACGTATAAAGACACCCAATAAAAATGGTGGGCCTCTCTGGATTCGGACCAGAGACCTCGTCCTTATCAGGGACGCGCTCTAACCAGCTGAGCTAGAGGCCCACTCGCAGCTTCTTTTTCCAACATGCTATTTTACAGGGAATCACCCTGCTGTCAAGTCACAGGAATGGCTCTCAGCCGTAGCGCTCTTCCTTCCACGGGTCCCCATGCATATGGTAACCACGCGATTCCCAGAACCCGGGCCGATCCTCCGTCAGGAACTCGAAGCCGGATATCCACTTGGCGTCCTTCCAGGCGTAAAGCGACGGTACAAGAAGCCGGAGGGGTCCNCCNTGNNCAGNTNNCGAGGGGAAGCCTGTTCCATTCCCAGACGAGCATCGTGTCGTCGGCGAGCAGGGCCTCGAGCGGAAGATTCGTCGTGAACTCCGTGATACAGTGAGCCATGACGAATCGAGCCGACGTGGACAACTCGACGTGCGCTGCTTCCAGGGCGTCGCGTACCAGCACGCCACCCCACTCGGTCTCCAGCATCGACCATCCAGTGACACAATGGAAATCGGCCGTCAGGGTCGTATACTTCACGGCCATGAGTTGCTGCCATGTCATCTCGGTCGGCTCCCGTACCTCGCCCCAGAACCTGAACGTGAAGTTGTTCACGTCCACCAACGGTACCTGCTCCGCCGTCAGGATAGGGAACGATGTCGTGACCGACTGGTTAGGAGGGACCCGTGGCCGATCGAGTCGGGGCGTGAATCCCGGACCGCCAGAACGCCTACGCTGGAAGACGCCCATATCCTGAACGCTCGTAGGCCTTCACGAGCACGTCCACAAAGAACGCCGTCGCTGGAATCATCACGACACTGCCTGCGGCTTGACCGGCCAATACGGGCCAGTATGGCAGTTTCAGGACGCTATGCAGTACCAGCGGCAACCATCCGACATTGAGAACCAGGCGCGTGACGCTCACCCCTATCCATATCCGCGCGGTGCGCGACCGTGGCCATCCCAGCCTCACAAACACCCAGGGGATGACACCGTTGAGACCCGCAATTGCCGTTATCTGCCAGATGATAAAGGCCCCAGAAGGCCAGATGGCGAAACCGACCAGGTCAGCAGCAGCTCCAACCAGCAATCCGCTCAGCGGGCCTGCGACGATACTGGTAAATACAATCGGGAGATGGCCGAGACCTATCCTGGCACCGATGCCCCCTCCGATGGGAATGTTCAGCGACAAGAGACGCGTCAAAACGATGCTAAGCCCGATCATGAGCCCGTCCAGTGTCAGAACTCTCAGGACCGTGCGGGTGCGATCCGGTTCCGTTTTTGCGAGATTTCTCACTGCTCTACCTCCTGTGCGAATCCAAGGCGCGCCACCGCGCTCCCCTACAGATTGACCGCCAGGAAGCGCTTCTTGCCAACGCGCATGTGAATGGGCGAATGACCCAGACTAACCCGGAACCCGATGTCGGCAACACGCTGCCCCTCAATTTCGATGCCACCCTGTTGAATCAGACGGCGGGCTTCCGACTTCGATGGCACAGCCCCCAGGCCAAATAACAGGTCCATGACCGCAACGTCGGGCAAGCCGGCAAACTCGGTCGGCAGTGTAACGTCCTCATAAGCGATGTCAGCAGACGCAGTCGATGCCCTCTTGCTGAATACGTTCTCAAAGTTGGCCTGTGCAGCCGCCGCGTCCTCTGTCCCATGGAAACGCTCAGTGACGAGGAATGCTAGACGCTTCTTGGCAGTCATCGGGTGCACGGAGCCATCTGCGATACCCGCTAGGACAGCCTGTACCTCTGGTTCCGGCATGCTGGTCAGAAGCATGAAATACGCCTCCATCAACCCGTCCGGAATCGACATGCACTTGCCGTACATGTCCACGGCGTTCTCTGCTATGCCAATATAGTTGTCCAGACTCTTGCTCATCTTGTGAACGCCATCGAGTCCAGGCAGGATGGGCATCATGAATGCAACCTGCGCAACCTGGCCGACCTGTTCCTGCAATTGGCGAGCGAGAAGAAAATTGAACTTCTGGTCCGTGCCACCCAGCTCGACGTCTGCCTGGACCGCCACGGAATCATACGCCTGCATGAGGGGATAGAATAACTCATGGAAGAAGATCGGGACCTGGCTATGGTAGCGCTTGGAGAAATCGTCGCGCTCCAGGATCTGCTGGATGGTGAACCGTGAGGCNAGGCGGATAATCTCTTCAAATGTNAGTCTGGACAGCCATTCGCCGTTGTAGCGAACCTCAGTCTTCTGCGGGTCAAGAATGCGATAGACNTGCTCGAAATACGTCNTGGCATTGGCATCGATCTGTTCCCCGGTCAGGGCTGGGCGTGTCTTGGAGCGTCCGGATGGATCCCCGATCCTGCCGGTATAGTCGCCAATGATGAACACGATCTGGTGGCCCAGATCCTGAAACTGGCGCAACTTGTCGAGAACCACGGCATGCCCGAGATGCAGGTCGGGCGCACTTGGATCCGCTCCCAGNTTCACCCGCATCGGCTTTCCCGAAACGAGGGAACTCATGATCTTCGCTGCCAGGCCTTCTTCACTTACGATTTCCGCTGTTCCACGCCGCAGGATACTCAGCTGACGCTGTACCTCCTGCTCCAACTGTGTCCTTTCATTTTCACCTCTTTCATGGAATATCGCTCTGTACCTTCCAGGCAATCATGACAATTGTGCCGCGTTCTACGATGACCTGCTGAACCAGGCCACAGGTGACATTGCTGAGTGTTCTGGTCGATCCCCGCTGCACAACTGCGTGCGACAGAGGGTACTCGAATCCCGTGAGGCTCAACTCGACTTCCCCGGTCACAGGAACAAATGAGACGGTCGTACGTGGCAGGAGCCGCAGGGCGTTACTGGACGCAAGCGGTCTGACCAGACACCGGTCATCCTCGAACGTGATGCCGTCAAAATCAGCGAGATGACGTGCTGCAAGCTGAAGGTTGAACAGGCAGTGATCGAGTCTCCCGCCGAGTCCTGCCAATACAAGCATGCTGCCGTGTCTCTCCATTGTCATCAGCAAATCAAACGCACCCTCGAGGTCGGAAACATCCTTGTGCGCAGGGAGAATGACCACTCGGGTGCGGTCCCTGTCCAGCCCCGCCAGCAGTTCGGGAACCACGGAGTCTCCGTCGCCGACAATAAGTCGGGGGTCAACCCAAGCTCGGCCATCACGGCCAGGCCACGATCTACAGCGATCAGAAACGCGCCTGCATAGTCAACCGTGCGCAGGTACGAGAACGAGCCAGGGTCTCCCCCGGCGAAGACGATCGTGGGCATGGCAGGCATGGTTGCCTTCCTCAGGCACCCTTAAGGAACTGTACGAATGCAGCAGGGTCTACGGCCCGGAAAAATGCTGTCCCTGCCACAAGTTCGTCGGCACCCGCGTCACGAAGAGCCGCCGCATTCGATGCGTCCACTCCCCCGTCAACAGCGATGCGAAGTAGCGTTCCAGACCGGTCCGCGGCGGCACGGAGCGCCCGCACCTTTGCCAGCGTCCCCGGGAGAAACGACTGGCCCCCAAAACCGGGCTCCACCGACATCAAGAGCACTGTGTCGACATTGTCCAGGAGAGGCACAACCGACTCCACCTGCGTCGCGGGGTTGACAGCGACGCCCCTGCGGATGCCGGACCCTTTCAGGAGCTGAAGCGCCCGGAATGGGAACCGCGTCGCCTCCACATGAAAGAGCAACTCGGCCACACCCGCTCCGACGAACGCGTCGAGCGCGTCCTCGGGGTGCTTGATCATCAGGTGCGCACAACATGGAAGACCCGATCCCCTGACGATGTCGGAGGCGATTGACGAGCCGAACGAAATGTTTGGGACAAATCGGCCGTCCATGATATCCAGGTGGATGCTGTCGGCTCCCGACAGCCGAATCCGCTCAAGGGCATGCCCGAGTTCTGTGAAGTCCGCGCTCAAGACAGATATGGACACTCTGACGCGCGGCTGTTCGATCATGGGACTTTCGACACGGTCAACTCGATCCAGGCGCCCTTCTCGATGGCGTCGCCGGCCGCCGGCTCCTGTCTCAGTACCAGCTGCGCAGGTTGAGTCGTCTCAGGGGATACGATAACCTTGCTCACCGAGAACCCGAGGGCACCGAGACGCTTCTTCGACTCAGTCAGCGACAGCCCAACCAGATCGGGCATGGCGGCCATGGTCCCTCTGCTGATCGTCAGAGTCACGATGGACCCTTGGTTGACATCGACATTGCCCGCAGGTTTCTGGGTAAGGACAGTCCCAACCGGACTTGCGTCGGCCTTCTCGATGAGGTCGCCCAGGACCAGCCGATTTGCGACAATGAAGGCCTGCGCCACCTCGAATTTTCCACCAACAAAGTCTGGAAGTGTCACAGAAACGGGTCCCGAACTGGTCACCACAGTGATGACACGCCCCTTCTGCACCCCGGTCTGAGGTTCGGGGTCCTGTCTGAGGACAAAATCGACGGGCATCGTGCTCGAGCTCTCTGAAGACTGCACTTCAATCTGCACTCCCGCTTTTGCGGCCATCGTCTCGGCTTCGCGAAGACTCACTCCCACGAAGACCGGAGCCTGGATCATGCCCTGAACAGCAGTACCGGACGAACAGCCGGCAACTGCTGCCAGGACAGCAATGAGCGCGACCACCGTCAGATATCTATATGGGTTTCGTTTCATCAATGTCAGTCCACCTGTAGGCGGATGGAGTCAAACCATCTGCCACATCCCGCCGGGCCGCTGAGACCCGAACCAANACTTCGCATGTAGCCTGTCCACAAACACTCTTCTGAACCATTATATGGCCGGCCGCCAATAGTCAACCACAAATGAGCGNAAGTCATTTGACAACGAGGCCTAAGGCGGTAAAATCAGAGCGCCCCGAAGCGGGCATTGGACCTTATTCTCTGTAGAGGAGGCTTTATGAAGAAAAGAGTCTTGATCATGGGAGCTGCAGGCCGGGACTTCCACAATTTCAACGTGGTCTATCGGGACAACCCGGACTACGAAGTGGTAGCATTCACGGCTACACAGATCCCCGGCATCGACGACAAGAAGTATCCTGCCGCCTTGGCCGGCAAGCTCTATCCGAGTGGTATTCCAATCTACCCAGAGTCCGATCTCGACAAGCTCATCGCTGAGCTCAATGTCGATGAAGTAGTATTCGCGTATTCCGACCAGCCACACGTGAAGGTCATGAACAAGGGCTCACAGGTCCTTGCCGATGGCGCCGACTTCATCCTGCTCGGCCCAAAGAGCACCCAGGTCAAGTCCACCAAGCCGGTCATCTCCATCTGCGCCGTTCGCACAGGATCCGGCAAGAGCCAGACCAGCCGCGCCGTCGTCCGCGCTCTGCGCGCCGCCGGCAAGAAGGTCGTGTCCATCCGCCATCCGATGCCTTACGGGGACCTTGCAGCCCAGGCTTGTGAGCGTTTTGCAACGTATGCCGACCTCGACAAGTACAACTGCACGATCGAAGAGCGCGAGGAGTACGAGCCACACATCGACATGGGCGCCGTTATTTACGCCGGCGTCGACTATGAGATGATCGTTCGCGAAGCAGAGAAGGAAGCAGACGTCATCATCTGGGACGGCGGCAACAACGACTTCTCGTTCTACGTTCCGGACCTCAAGATCACGGTCGCCGATCCCCTGCGCGCAGGCAATGAACTCACGTACTATCCCGGCGAGACCAACTTCCGGCAGGCGGACGTCATCGTGATCAACAAGGTCGACTCAGCTACTCCCGCACAGCTGTCCGAAGTCCGCGACAACATGTACAAGGTGAACCCCAAGGCCATTATGATCGAGGCGGCTTCTCCCGTGTTCGTCCAAGACCCGGATATGATCCGTGGCAAGCGGGTCTTGGTAATCGAGGACGGCCCCACGCTGACGCACGGTGAAATGACCTACGGTGCTGGATATGTCGCTGCCAAGAAATATGGCGCAGCCGAGATCGTCGACCCTCATCCCTATGCAGTCGGCTCCATCAAGGCCACGTTCGAGAAGTACACGCAGAAGATGAGCATCCTGCCGGCCATGGGCTACAGCGATGAGCAGATCGAAGATTTGCGTCAGACCATCGAGGCAACCCCGTGCGACGTCGTCGTCATGGGCACGCCCATCGACCTGCTGCGCGTCCTGAAACTCTCCAAGCCGTCGGTCCGCGTCACCTACGAACTACAGGAGATTGGCACACCAACCATTGCCGACGTCCTGAAGAAATTCGGTCTCATCTAGTCGGGGGGATTATGGCCACAAAACTCAAAGGAAGGGACCTGCTCTGCCTCAAGGATTTCTCGAAAGAAGAGATCCTCGAGATCATCTCGTTTGGCGACAAACTGAAGATGGATTCCATGGCGGGAAAACAGGAGCACTACCTGGAAGGCAAGTCTGTTGCCATGATCTTCCAGAAAGCTTCCACCCGTACCAGGGTGTCGTTCGAGGTCGCCGCGTTCGAACTCGGAGCCCACGCATTGTATCTCAACGCGAACGACATGCAGCTGCACCGCGGTGAGACCATCTCGGATACGGCACATGTCCTCTCGCGCTACGTTGCTGGTATCGTTGCGCGCGTGTTCGCACACCAGGATCTTGTCGACCTTGCTGCCAACAGCGATTCCCCAATCATCAACGCCNTGTCCGACCTGAGCCATCCGTGCCAGATCCTGGNGGACCTCATGACAATCCGCGAGAAGAAGGGTGTCCTCAAGGGCCTCAGACTCGCCTATGTCGGCGACGGCAACAATGTCGCCAACTCCCTGTTGCTTGGATGCGCGCGCGTTGGCATGAACATCGCCATCGCATCACCCAAGGGGTTCGAGCCCAGGGAAGACATCGTCAAGACTGCAACTGAGATCGCCAAGCAGAGCGGCAGTACCGTCCTCGTGACCAACGATCCCCTCGTTTCGGTTCAGGATGTCGATGCCGTCTATACCGACGTCTGGGCTTCCATGGGTCAGGAAGCAGAGCATGAGGAACGCGTGAAGGTCATGCGTCCTTTTTCTCTTACTGCTGATCTCATGGAGCACGCCAAGAAAGACGCCATCGTGCTTCACTGTCTGCCGGCTCACCGTGGCGAAGAGATCACTGACGAAGTCATTGACGGCGCTCAGAGCGTCGTGTTTGACCAGGCCGAGAACAGGCTCCATATCCAGAAGGCGGTCCTGGCTCTTCTCCTCGGCTAACAACTCTACCGAATCACACAGTATTGAGAAAGGCCGGGGGTATCCCCGGCCTTCTTGTTTTCTCTGTCGCCGGACTAGTTGAGCGTTACCGGACTGACCAGTTTCTCCGCAAAACGGCTTCGCACTCGTTCAGTGCTCCTCAGTTCTCAGGAGTGCCGTTCTTTCTTCCCTTCTTGCTTCGTACGTACGTACCTGCTTTCTGTGCAGCAACCGCTCCGTCAGCCACAGCAGTCACAATCTGCTTCAGCGATTTGCGTCGTACGTCTCCCGCTATGTAGAGACCCGCAATACCCGTCTCCGTGGATTCGGGAGTCACGACATAGCCCTGGGCGTCGACTTCAACCAGTCCCTTGAGGAGGTCGCCCGTGGGAACAAATTCCATGGCCACGAACACAGCTGCAACCTGAAGCGTCTTCTCACCTCCAGCCGAAAGGCGCAGCCGAAGTCGCTCCACCTTTCCCTCTCCCTCGACGGCCGCGGGCGCCGCACCCGGAACAAATTCGACATTTGCAAGCCCCTTCAGCTGTTCAACCAGGATCGCTTCGGCCTGGAGCGAGTCGAGCGGAAACACCACGCTCACCTTGCTGCAGCCGCGCGCAAGCACCAGTGCTTCCTCGACGGCGGAACCGCCGCCACCCACCACGGCGACCGGCTTCCCCTTGAAGAATGCAGCATCACAGGTAGCACAGTAGCTGATGCCACGTCCATGGTACCTGGATTCCTCTTTCACAGGAAGAACCCTTGGTATTGCTCCCGTTGCTACGATGACGGAACTAGTCTGGTACACTGTTCCCCCGGCAGTCGTGACGCTGAAACCCATGTCTGTCCTGTTGAGCGAGAGTGCCTCGTCCGACACAAATTCAGCACCAAATCGTTCAGCTTGCCGACGCATGCGGTCCATAAGTTCAGGCGCAGCAATGCCATCGGGAAACCCAGGGTAATTGTCGATCCATTCAGTTGAGAGAACCAGACCTCCCACGCTCAAGCGCTCCAGCACAACCGGCTTGACCAGCGATCGACTGGCATACAATGCCGCAGCCAGACCCGCAGGCCCAGCTCCTATGATCAGAATGTCCGTAATACGCTCACCCATCATCCACCCCCATATACCCCATAGGGTATACGTATCAGTATACGGACAACCTGCAGAGGCGCAACCGTCGCCGACTACTCTGTACCCAGGTTGTCTCCGGACGCAGCAGGAACAACCTTCCTTCCCTTTCTGAGCGACGGCGACCAGAGGCCCTCGAGGTCATAGTGCTTCCGGACGTCGGCGCCAACGAACACATGGAAGACGGTATCGCCGTAGTCACACACGACCCAGTCGGATGCGGGTGATGATTCGGTGAATGTGACGACCCCGGCATCAAGCTCGACAGCCTTTGCCACCTTGCGAAGCAGTGCGTCGGCCAGAACCGTGTTGTCGACCGTGGCAATGACCAGGAAATCGAAGAAAGGGGCCCGTTTCCTGGCGTCAATCAACCTGACAGTCTCGGCCCCCATCTTCTCACACTCGTTGACAATTCGGTTTGCCAGTCGTTTGCCGTTCATGAGCACCTCACACCAACAAATGGCCCTACACGTTCATTGTAAGGTCTGGCGCTCCGAAAGCAACGTCAATGCTCTCCCTCGCGTCAACCCAGGCAAGAACGTACGCACCCGCCAGGTCGTCAACTCACCAGAATTGTACGCGTAGCTGCCACGTTTCTTGATAATGGAATTTCGATTGCCGCCCACCGCGCTTGTCACACACGTCGTTATGGGTAGACTCAGCATGAAAACGTCTGATACAAGGGGAGCTTGTGCGCAGAAAAGGGTTCACGCTGTTGGAGCTGGTCGTTGCGATGGTGATTGTGATGATCCTGGTAACGATCGCCGTGCCGCGTCTCGACAGGTATGTCGCGCGGGTCCGGCTCCGATTTGCTGGGATGACGCTGGTACAGGACCTCCGAGACATGCAGGCCAATGCTGTGTGTGAAGACTCCTTCTACACGATGGTCTTTGTGACCAATGAGAACCGGTACTACTTCAGACAAGGCACCAAGTCCTATGCGCCCCCCGGGACACTCAGGACGGAGAGGTCGCTGTCGAGATGCGCCGGCTTTCCGCTTGCCGTTCCAGCGCTCCACCTGTGAAGCAAGGCTCACGGCCGACCACGCTCAAGACAGGCCCAACCACTACGTCTTCTGAACGGTTCGGTCAACCTGTTCCCCCACGTGCGCTGGGCTCGGCGTACGTCGATCGCCGCCCCGATGAGTCTGTGGGCTGCGGGTGCCGACTTGACATTCTCGGTCCATGTGCAAAAATGACTATTGAAAAGGCAAGAGAATCAATGGGGGAGGACATTGTGGCAGGGACACGAGGGAGGAGTGGATTTGCGTGCGGCGGTGCATGCTCCGGGTTCACGCTTGTTGAGACCGTTATTGCCATTGTGTTGCTCATGATTGTCATCGCGGGAACGTTCTCGGCAGTGTCGTTTGCCTGCTCGGCCAGCGCCGCCTCCGAGGGACTGAACACTGCCAAGAACATCGCAAACTACACGCTCGAGTTCATCCGGTCGCGTAACGTGACGCGGCAGGACCCGCATGGGTTTGCCTCAGGATGGTACACGGGGACCGGAGTAACCAGCGACGGACTGCCCGGGATCATCGACCTCACGGGCGAACCCCTGGGTATCAACAGCAATCCTCTGTGCCCTGGAGACTCCTATAGCAGCCTCACGTACGCCTTCTCCTCGTTGCAGGGATACGTCTCGCTGCGAGACCCGGCGACGATTCCATCCGGTGAAGATGACCCCTTGGAGCCGAACGCGTATGTCACGATCGCGGGGTCCAGGCGTCGTTACGAGGATGCGGTGACGGGAGACCCGTACATCGTGAGGTTCCCCCTCGACAGCAGCCTCGCCTGGCCATCCGCCATCCGCGCGTTCACGGCGTGGGGCGACTACCGAAAACAGAGCAGTGGCAAGCAGCTGCCCACAGTGTGGGGCTCGTATGTCCTGGCAGGCAGCCATGTCGACGACCATTGCACTACGAGCTCTGGGCGCAAAGAAGCGTGCCTGTCGTACAGGGGCTACCGGGTCCTGACACAAATCCTGGCGCGATCTGGAGACAGTTTGTACAAGCACGTGCAGACGTATGACGTTCGCGTGACTGTTCTGTGGATGGTCAGTGCTAAGGAGCACAGGTATGCTCTCTCTAGTACGATTGCGACGTACTAGCGTCCAGCGCGAGGGCTTTACGCTCGTCGAGCTGGTGGTCGCCATGGCGCTCACAGCCGTTATCATCTACATCGCCTTCGGGACGCTGACCTTCGGGATTGCTGTCGTCCGCCGGGGACAGAACCGTTCCGAGGTCCAGGCAGACCTGAGCGCCGTGATCGACCATGTTACCAAGGAGCTGCGGGAGACGACGACGCAGAACGACGGCGTGGGCGGAGCCACCTCTTACGGGGTCACCGTGCCGTCCCCAGCCACTGGTACCACGGACGTCCTCCGGCACCTGAACGACGTGCTCAGTGGATACTCACCACGCCCTCCGCTCACCGGCACACAGGAATACGTCCTTGATGCCTCCAAGCCCCTATTGGAGTTCTACACCTACGGCGTTGATCCCCTGGACCCGACGCCGGCTACGCCGAGCCTGCCACTGGTCAAGCACCGTATCCGGTATGGATTGAGCATCCCGGCCACCGCTGCGCTCGCACGGAGGTACTGGCCGCTGCCGGAGTACCAACCGCTGCAGGTGACCTATGCAAACGACAGCTTCCACGGCTCATCCTGGACTAGTGCGACGCCTCAGCCTGTCACCGGGCAGGTGGTAACCGATTTCATTGTGATTCGCCCCGCCGGGTCGCGCGGCGCGGTCCAGCTACTCATCGAAGCAAGTGTGCCGAGTGCGTCGGGTGCGGGCGTCAGCCCCATCCGCATGGTGGCGCAGGTGACGCTACGGCGGTAGGCGCGAAAGCGCCAGGAGGCAACGATGGATGGGATACGAAGACACTGGAGACGCCGGCCAGGTGTGGCACTTTTGCTCGTCCTCATGATTGGGTTGCTGGCATTCGTTGCTGTGACGGGACTCCTGGGGGCCGTTGCTTCGGGTCGGCGCATCGTTGGAGGCGAAGCGATATCTGACCGGTCGGTGGCGCTTGCAGACGGGTTCATTGATCAACTCTTGGCGCAGGTCAATGCCGCGCAGGAGCTGACGAAGTCTGGCCTGTCCGTGTCCGAGAGCACGGATTCGGTCGTCGCGCGCCTGCTTTCCATGCTGAATGGCGGGAATCCGGACAGCGACACACTGGTGCAGATTCGGGCGGGTGTGCGCAGCTACGTGTACGACTCCAGCACGTCGACCTACTACCGCGCGGACGGCGCATCGTTCAGCAAGGGCATCCTGACGTCCGGGACGCTTGTGTCGCTGGACGACAGCAGTTCCCCTGAAACCATTACAGGCGTGGACCCCTCGTTCGCATCCGACAACCGTTGGTTCCAGATCGACACGAACTGTGACTACTGCTACGCGAGCGACAAGCCCGATATCTGGAGATTGCGGGCGACCGCCTTCAACATCAGCGCGCCGGAGCTGCGGCGCACCGTGCAGGCGGACGCCGGGCGCAGCGAGGTCAGCATCGGGGGAAACCCGAATTGGTATCGTCGGGTGGTGGGACCTGTCGGGGAGACGACGTTCTGTCAGTATGCGGGTTTCTACGGCACCGATGTGGCATTCGGACGGTACGACGTGGTGACTGGGTCCATACGCTGCAACGGCAACATCGACATGAACGGGTGGGCGCAGGCCCACATCTACGCGCGGTATCATGTCACCGGGTCAGGGTGGTTTGGGCCGAACCGATGGAATCTGAATCGGGCGAAAGTGAAAGCGTATGCGGTCGAGAATTATCCCGCAGGAGACTGGATCAGGGGTTCGACTGCGTTGTACGGCGCGAACCCCGTGCGCAGTACGACGGATTCCGGCATGCAGGACCAGTGTCTTCCGGCATACTATGTCAACGGTGATGCGACCGTCCTCTTCACTGTGGAGGGCGACGTGGGGAACGTGACCATCACGCCCGCCGGGGGTATGGCGGCAAAGCTCGACATGCCGTCGAATGGCATCATCTTTGTGGAAGGGAACGCCTGGGTAGGCGGGGCCGTCCATGGGAGGTGCACGCTCGGCTGCAGAGGCACGATCAACATTCAGGACAACATCATCTACTCGGTCGCTCCTCGCGTGGACCGGTCCAAGCCGATGCCCCCTGTACCGGACGCCCTCGGCCTGGTCGCTGGGCAGCAGGTCTTTATACCCAAGGCGACGTACGATACACATCGTACCCTGCGGATTGACGCTGCAATGTTCTGCGGGAGTGGTGGCCTTCAGATCGACCCTGCAGCGTCATCACACAAGGCAACTGCTACGCCTCACTATGAGGCATTCTGGAACGGCTCCCAATCTATGTACAACGCCTCGAAGACGCCGCTGGTTGACTTCGGAAACGGATATGTCCGCGGCTATGAGCTTCAGCACACTAATCTGGACTGGAACCTCAAGGACTACGGAGCCCCTCCCATGTTCCCCGGGACGGGTACGACCGCGATACCTGGAGAGGTGGACTGGGTCCTGCTGAAGACCCGAGGTGACTCTACCATTCTCAGTCAGTTGAATGGTGTCACTGCGATCGCCTTGGACGCGAGTGCCTCTGACTATGACCCTCAGACCGCAACGTTCTACGAGGTTGTCGCTGGAACAAGATACTATACAAGTGGGTCGTTGACGACGGTGTACGCGAAGTACAGTCCCGAGCAGAACGCACTTTCTTACTACCGTGTCTCGTCGAGGGAGCAGATTGCGACACCTGTGCGCCAGCCCTGACAGACCAGCCGTACGGGCGCCGTCCGGCTTCACGCTGGTCGAGCTTGCGGTCGTCATGGCCATCGTTATCATCCTGACCGGGATGGCGGTGCCGGCATTTGGACGCGTGGTGGCGACCAGCCGGATGCAGGCAGCAGCGTACCAGCTTGCGGGTGACCTGAAGCTGATGCGGGAGAACGCCGTCCTATACCAGGCGGACCTCACCATGTACTTCTGCACCAACCCCACCACGGATCGAACGTTCTACTGCTTTGAACTCCTGCCGCGGCTTGACAGTACGACGGGCTTGCCCCGGACTACGCTTCACTACAGTCCTCCCAATGCCGGGGATGCGTGGCCCGACCCCGGACGTTTTCTTCGGCGCGACTTTCCGTATGCAGTGAAGTTGGCCTTACCGAAGCCCTTCACCTCTGTCGGGTACATTGGGTCGCGGGAGTACTACAAGGTGACTTTCTGCTGTGGCACCGCTGGTCATTTCCGGGGGCAGCCATCGGCATACGGCAGCGTAAAGCTGGTGGACCAGACGGGGACGCGCAGCTGGTATGTTATCATGGATAGCGTTGGACGCGTTCGGGTGAGCGCAAGTTCCTCAGGATCGTAGCGACAGACAGGGGTGGTGGGCTGGTCTCGTGTCAACTCATGAGAAAATGTACCCAAAGCATCAGATCGTAGACTCATCTAATAAGTACGCATAGTTCCCACGTTTCTTGATGACCAGGGGTTGTCTTCTCTTGGCCATCTCGTCCAGTTGTTCCTGGCAATGCAGGATCTCGTGGCGCCCCCGAGGATGTTGGTCCAATCCGAGGGGTGCTTCTAGGCTGGCCAGGTCCAGTTCTGCACGAGTGGCATGGAGGCGTTTCTTTGTTTCTTCGGGAACATCCATCCGTGCCAGCATCCTGGCACACGGGAGAGCACCCCTCGGATGGGACGAAAGTCCTCGGGGGTTTGTGCTTGGTCATAGAGCTTGGTGATATGACTCCCGGTCCTCACCTTGGAGAGGAACTTCTGGCTGGGAAGGAACCAGTTCACCAGGAGATGCAGGGAGCGGTACAGCCGGTTCAGGAGACCCTCCTCCTCCTGGGTGTCATGCCGGTCATACCCCACGAACTTGCGGATAACCGAGTCGTTCTTCTCTTCCACGTGGGCATTGTCGTTCTTGTGATAGGGGCGGGACCGGACAACACCCCTCGCCTTGAAGAACACCTCGCATCTTGGACAAAAGGATGCGAGGGACAAAAGGGCTCGGGGGGAGGGTCCATGCACGTCTGGATGGGGATCCTGCCTCCCAGAGGGGTACTCCGAGTGTGGGAGATCCCATGCAGACGGTACATATGTCGCTCTGTTGCCAGGAGCCTCCCGATGGTGGCAGGACTCATCTGCAGGAGGAGTCTTCGGGTCTCCTCATCGATAGGGAGATGCCCATGGGTGACCAGGTTCTCCATGAAGAGAGCCATGCCTGCTGCTCCTTTCTTGTCCCAAGGACCAGCAGTATTCTGTCATCGTTCAGGTACTTTTTCTCATGAGTTCACGGAACCATTTCAGGTACATAATAGATGAGTCGATGCGACTTCGTTGCACTAAACCCTTTTGCACGTATCATATTCAGTGTTCAGACGTATGTTTCAGACCACATTTTGAGAGACAGAAGGGCTGGTGATCGTGATGCAAGAGGCACTAGACAAACTCAAGTCTTCGCCGGGTGTTCTCGCCATCATTCTGACCGATCTCGACGGCGCCATCCTGTACACGGCCTCAGATATAGACATCGCTCCCCCGCTCGTGCACGGTATGATTCTGTCCTTTGCGGGATACATGCAGCAGATTCAAAGATCTCTCGGAGTGTGCCTGAGCGACGCGCCATACACGACATAGCAGGAGGAATTGCCATGGATCGATATTTCCTGACCACGGCCATTTACTACATCAACGATAAGCCGCACCTTGGCTCGGTGTCGGAGACCATTGCCGCCGACTTCATTGCGCGGCATCAGCGGAAACTGGGCAACACGGTCCTGTTCTCGACGGGAACAGACGAACACTCGCAGAAAGTCGAGCGAACAGCACTGGCCATGGGACAACCCGTGGAGCAGTACGCTGCCACGGCTGCTGCGTCCTGGAAAGCCCTCTTCGACAGGCTGGGCATCAGCTATTCCCGGTTTATCCGGACGACTGATGCAGACCACATCAAGGTCGTGCAGAACATGTTCCAGAAGCTCTACGACCAGGGAGACATTTACAAGGGATCATACGATGGCTGGTACTGCATCAGGGATGAGACGTTCCTGCTCGAGTCGGACCTCGTGGAAGGCAAGTGCCCCCGTTGCGGCCTTGAGGTGCAGCACGTCTCCGAAGTAAACTACTTCTTCCGCCTCTCCAAGTATCAGGACGCCTTGCTTGCCTGGTACGAGCAGCACCCAGCCTTCGTGCAACCCCAGATGCGCTACAACGAGCTGGTCAACGTCATCAGGGGCGGCCTGCGGGATATTTCCGTGTCCCGGTCGACCGTGAAGTGGGGAGTCCCTGTTCCCTTCGACACCGACCAGACCGTCTATGTCTGGTTTGACGCCCTGATCAACTATGCGACAGTGGCCGGCTACGGAACGGACCGGTTTGCGACCGACTGGCCGGCCGACCTCCATCTGATCGGCAAGGACATCACACGGTTCCACGGCATTATCTGGCCCGCCATGTTGATGGCCCTCAACCTTCCACTGCCCCGGCGCATCTTTGCCCACGGTTTCTGGAACTTTGAGGGTGAGAAGATGTCGAAGTCACTCGGCAATGTCGTCGATCCTGCTGCTCTTATCGAGAACCTGAGCAACCTCATCGGGATCGACGAGCCTATGGCTGTCGACGCCCTGCGGTACTACCTGTGCAGGGAAGGAAGCTACGGACTCGACGTCGACTTCTCCAGCCAGCGCCTCCTGCTTCGCTTCAACACGGACCTCGCGAATGATTTAGGCAACCTGCTGAACAGAACGTTGAACATGTTCGCCAAGTTCCGACCCCAGATCGAGGGCCAGCCACTGGAGCCGAAAGCCGCTCTGTCGGAACTGTTTTCGACGACCCTTTCCGCCGTGAGCGCCGACTACGACAACCTGCAGTTTTCTGCGGGACTCGAGAAAACATGGACGCTGGTCAACGTACTCAACAAGATGATCGAAGACGATAAACCGTGGGCGCTGGCTAAAGGCGGTGACGCTGCTGGACTGGCAACTCATCTGACGACGCTTCTGACCGGCCTCTGGTACGTTGCAAACCTTGTGGAACCCTGCATGCCCACCGTCTCAGACCGCCTGTTGCAGGCAATCCGGAGGCCACAGGTTACCTGGAGTGACCTTGCATGGCGGGGACCGGGTTCACAACTCCCGGAGGCAAGCTCGACCGTGTTGTTCCCCCGTATTCAGCCTGACCAGCTGGAAGAGTTTCTGGTAGCCCAGACAGCCCGCAAGGCTGGCACGACAGTCGTCGCTGCAGCAACTCCTCCACCTGCTGCCGTCGCCGATTCCAGTCTGATCACGATCGACGACCTCGCCAAGGTGCAGCTGCGCATCGCCACAATCCTCGAGGGCGAACGGGTGCCCGAGACCGACAAGCTGGTCAAACTGCGCGTCTCGATCGGCACCGAAGAGCGTACGATCGTGGCTGGCATCGGCAAGCACTATGATCCTGCTCTGCTGGTCGGCAAACAGATCGTGATCGTCGCAAACCTTCAGCCACGCAAACTCAAAGGCATTACATCACAGGGCATGCTCCTCGCGGCTTTGGCTGGCGACGAGATGGCTCTCCTGACACCGATGGCGGTCCTGCCGGACGGAGCGGAAATCCATTGAGCGAACCCTCCTACATCGACACACACGCCCATGTCCAGATGGCCGAGTTCGACGACGACCGGAAGGATGTCCTGCGGCGATGCTGGGACAGCGGCGTCGGCTGGATCGTCTGTCCGGGCGTCGACATAGCTACGTCGGACCTCGCGGGGAAGCTCGCGCAACAGGAACCCGGCGTCCTTGCGGCCATCGGCGTCCATCCCGAGGACTGTGCCGATGCACCGTCAGACTACCTGACCGAGCTGAGCGCCTTGTTCGCCCGGTACAGGGAGAAGACAGTCGCCATCGGCGAGATTGGACTGGATTTCAAGGAGGGCACTCCCGACCACATGGTACAGATGCGTTTCTTCGAGGAGCAACTGCAGCTGGCTGCCAACCTGGGGCTCCCGGTCATCGTGCACTCACGCTTTGCCGTGGCAGAATCCTTGAGTGCCATCTCGCATTTTGCCGGATTGCGCGGGGTGATGCACTGCTTCGGAGGAACGCCGTCGGACGTCGAGCAAGCCGTGGGCATGGGTTTGTGTGTCTCCTTCACCGGCAACCTCACCTACCCGGGGGCACATGTGACCCGTGAGGCTCTAAAGGCTTGCCCACTTGAGCGCCTGCTGCTCGAAACCGATTCGCCCTGGATGCCGCCGGTACCAATGAGAGGTATGCGGAACGAGCCTTCGTTTGTCGTTCACACCTACCACGCAGTGGCCTCACTGCTGGACAGAGACGTCTTCGACCTCAGCAAATGCATAGAGCAGACTGCTCGAGAATTGTTCAACCAGCACGAGAGGAGGGAACATGCCGGAGAAAAGAACATTCAAGATCA
>JGI24129J20441_1000152_pt1 | contig 19301 bp, 11 predicted proteins | sample BarGraNGADG00211_FD_20441 | JGI IMG/M metagenome (IMG submission 20441) | reverse complement strand
TGCCCCAACAGAATGAAGTGAAATCTTCCACCAGAAATTAATCACAGTAACTATAAGCGACAGAAAGAAGGAAGCAAAAATAAACGATTTCAAAAAAACAGGAATGGGGAACCTGAAAATTATAAATGAACTGGCTCCGTAGAGGACAGTAGTAATTATCAAAGGAATATTCCGTTCTCTTCTTTCGCTTAAGGTCCATGAACTGATAATCTTCTTATGAATAAAAAAAGGTAAAACAGAAAGAGGTAATAAGACATTATTAACCAGCATAATAAGAAATAATAATTTCTTCACGTTAAAAGGAAGATATCCATACAAAGTGGGCGCTGAAAAAATGATTGCCATTCCGAAGACAGGCATCAGTAACGGATGAAAAATTATTGCAATTATTTTTGCAAGTGTTTCAGGGAAATCCCCCGGTTTGTCAGTATTCATCATATCTCTCTCCTAAGTCTTGCTACAGGAATATTTAGTTGTTCACGGTATTTTGCGACAGTCCGGCGCGCGATCTGATATCCCTTTTCCTGGAGGATATCGGTAAGGCTCTCATCTGTCAAAGGTTTGCGTTTTTGTTCATTTTCAATACAATCCTGCAAAATTCGTTTTATTTCTCGTGTTGATACTTCTTCTCCACTATCTGTCTGAAGTCCTTCCGAGAAGAAAAACTTCAGAGGAAATATCCCAAAATGAGTCTGCACAAATTTACTGTTTGCTACCCTTGATACTGTTGAAATATCGAGGCCTGTCATCTCTGCAACATCTTTCAGGATCATTGGTTTTAATCTTGTCTCATCGCCGTCAATGAAGTACTCCTGCTGGTATTCGAGAATAGCATTCATTGTCAATAAAAGAGTGTTTTGTCGCTGTTTTATAGCGTCAATAAACCATCTGGCAGAATCAATTTTTTGCTTAACAAAAAGAACAGCATCTTTCATCTCTTTTTTCTGACTCTTATCTTTGCTGTAAGAATGAAGCATCTCGCTATACGCGGAACTTAATCTGAGTTCAGGTTGGTTTTTTGAATTTAGATGAAGATCAAACCCGTCTTCAGATAGCTCCAGAATAAAGTCTGGAATTATCGGTTGTGAAGTTTTATTAAAGGGATCGCTGTAAACTCCTCCCGGCTTGGGATTAAGTCTTAAAACCTCATCAATGGCCGATTTAAGTTCATGTTCTGTAATGCCAAGACGTGCTATGATCTTATCGTAATGTCTTTTTGTGAATTCTTCAAAATATAAATCGAGAATTGTGTGAGCAAGCTTTATTGAAGGCTGCGAATTGTCGCGTTTTTCTATCTGCAGCAGCAGGCATTCCCTGAGGGTTCTTGCACCCACTCCGGCAGGCTCAAGATCCTGAATTATTTTAAGGACCTCTTCAAGGTCACTTTCGGTAGTTTCAATATTCTGAAGGAAAGCAAGATCATCCACTATGTTTATAAGCTCTCTTCTCAGATATCCATCTTCATCAAGATTACCGAGGATATATTCCCCGAGGATTTTCTGATTCTCAGTAAGATCCCTCAGGCTGAACTGTGATTCGAGATGTTCCTGAAAGGAAAATCCTACTGAAAAAGGTATTTCGGTTCTTTTATCTTCATCTTTACTGTAGTTTTTTGCCTGAAGGCGGTAATCAGGAATATCGTCTTCTTCTATATAGTCATCTATCGTAAATTCATCCTGATCTTTATCCTTTTCGTCAACCTGATCATCCTCTGTTTCAGCCGGGATCTCTTCTTCCTCAGCGCCTTCTTCAAGAGCAGGGTTTTCCTCAAGTTCCTTTTTAATACGCTGCTCAATCTGCAAAGTAGGAACTTCCAACAGCTTGATCATTTGGATTTGCTGTGGTGAAAGTTTCTGCAGCAACTTCTGCTGTAACCTTTGGTTTAACATCCTCTTCTCCTCAAATTATTAATCCGGGATTAAGAATATATCAAAATTCAGCATTCTTAGGTGTTCTAGGGAACGGAATCACATCGCGTATATTTGACATTCCGGTAACGAATAATATTAATCTTTCAAACCCCAGACCAAATCCGCTATGTGGTGCAGAACCATATTTCCTTGTGTCGAGGTACCACCAGAAATCCTTTTCCTGTAACTTCAACTCTTTAATACGCGAAAGCAACTTGTCATATTGTTCCTCTCTCTGAGATCCGCCTATTATCTCGCCGATACCGGGAAACAGAACATCCATGGCTCTTACAGTTTTGCCATCATCATTCTGTTTCATATAAAACGCCTTTATTTCTTTAGGATAATCAGTAAGTATCACGGGCCGTTTGAAATGTTCTTCAACCAGATACCTTTCATGTTCCGCCTGCAGGTCGCGGCCCCAGCCGACCTGGTATTCCCATTTTTTCCCTGAAGCTGTGAGTATTGAAACTGCCTCTGTATATGTGAGTCTTACAAAATCATTCTCCAAAACAGATTTAAGTCTTTCAATAAGGGCTTTATCAATCATAGTATTTAGAAACTCAAGATCTTCGACGCAGTTATCAAGTGCATATCTGATAAGATATTTAACAAACTCTTCTGCCAGATCCATATTATCAGTAAGGTCGTAGAAAGCCATCTCGGGTTCTATCATCCAGAATTCAGCAAGGTGCCTGGGTGTGTTGGAGTTCTCTGCCCTGAAAGTAGGTCCGAATGTNTAGATATCTCCTAAAGAAAGAGCGCCAAGTTCCCCTTCNAGCTGGCCGGAAACAGTCAGGTTTGTCTCTTTTCCGAAGAAATCGTTATTGTAATCCACCGAACCATCTTCTTTATGAGGCATGTTTTTCAGATCCATAGTTGTAACATGGAACATCTCNCCGGCTCCTTCACAATCACTNCCTGTTATAATAGGAGTATGTAGATAGATGAATCCTTTATCGTTAAAGTACTTGTGAATAGCAAAAGCCATTGCATGCCTGATTCTGAACACAGCACCAAAGGTATTGGTCCTGAAGCGCAGATGAGCATTCTCTCTGAGGAATTCCATTGAATGTCCCTTCTTCTGAAGAGGATAGGATTCAGCATCACTTTTCCCATAGAGTTCAATGGCTGAGGCGCTTATTTCGATATTCTGACCCTGTCCCTGAGACTCAATGAGCTTACCTGTAACACCTATGCAGGCTCCTGTTGAAATCTCTTTTAGCAGATTCTCATCAAAAGATGCCGCTTCCACTACAACCTGAATATTATTTATTGTCGAACCATCATTAAGGGCAATAAACTGAATATTTTTGTTTCCCCTCCTGGTTCTTACCCAGCCTTTCACAAGTACATCTGATCCCAATACCGGGTTGGATAACAGGTTTTTTACCTTTGTTCTTTTCATCATAACCAATTAATATCAAAAAAAATCGAATGTGCAAAAATAATAAAATGTTAACCGCTAAGGCAGGATGGGTCGCATTTATTTCTTTATGGCACTATTTTTGTACGCCAGTGGCTTCTTATTCAGTTTATTTGACCGTTACCGATAATAATTACCCTATCTGTGAGTTAATTATTATATAAATCCATAAGCATCTAAATTACTCTTCAAACAACCTATTTGCTTTTGGTTTGAATATTGATAAAATCTGAATAACTTTGGATGTAAAATTGTAAACCGTCAGAGCTATGGAAGAAAAGAAGAAACTAATAGTTGTACCATGGGATTTTTCTCATGTTGCTGAACATGCATTGGCGCATGCAGTTAAGATTAGTCGTATGGTAGGCAATGACATTTGTCTTTTGCATATTGTAGATTCAGGTATCAATCCTAAAGCGCTTGCCCAAAAAAACTCCCTCCTAAAACGACTGGTTGAGGAAAACGGTAAAAAATACAATGTTGGTATTCTTTATCATATTTCTAAAGGAAGTATATTTTCTGCAATTGCCGATTATGCGAATGAGAAGGAAGCCAGCCTGGTGGTTATGGGTACCCATGGCATGAAAGGGATGCAAAAGCTTACCGGCAGCTGGGCATTAAAAGTTATCGTTAAATCAAAGATCCCATTCATTGTGGTACAGGATCCTCCAGCCGATCAGGAGAGATATCATAATATTGTCTTCCCCGTTGATTTCAGAGGAGAGAACAAGGAGAAGATTAAAATGGCCATCTTTATGGGGAAATATTTTGAGTCAAAGGTCCATTTGTTAGTTTCCGTTAGCACCGATAAGAACATATTAAAAAAGACAAAAGTTAACTTAAATTTCGGTATCAAATACCTGATGCAAAATAATATAGAATACGAAATCCACGATATGCCTAAAGGGAACGCAGCTGAACAGACAATCGATTTCGCACAAAAGATTAATGCCGACCTGATTCTGATTGTGACAACCAAGAATATTACATTTGCCGATTATATTGTAGGAGCTTCTGAACAACAAATTATTGCAAACAGTTCCAAGATCCCGGTCTGCTGCGTAAATCCAAAAGTATCATTTGCCAACGTAGGACAATTTATGGGTGGCTGGGGATCATAAAAAATGAAAAAATAATATCCGGAATATGTCCATTATAGTACAGAGTGTTTCAAAATTTTATGGCCAACAAAAAGCTCTGGATAATATCTCTTTCGAAGTAAGGACCGGCGAAATAGTCGGATTTATTGGTCCTAATGGCGCCGGTAAGTCAACGATGATGAAGATTATTACCGGATTTATCCCTGCCTCAACAGGAAAGATAAGTGTAAATGGCCTTCCCGTTGAAGGTGATAATCCCGAAGTTAAAAAGCAAATTGGTTATCTTCCCGAGAACAATCCTCTTTACCCGGAAATGTACGTCAGAGAATACCTGGGTTTCGTGGCTTCAATTTATAAGACAGGCTTATCAATTAAAAAGCAGACCGATAATATTATCGAATTGACAGGACTTGCGCCTGAACAGAATAAAAAGATTGGTGCACTTTCTAAAGGATTCAGACAAAGGGTCGGACTGGCACAGGCTCTTATCCACAATCCGGCTGTACTGATCCTCGATGAGGCTACTACCGGCCTCGACCCGAATCAGATTGTTGAGATACGGAATCTTATAAAAGAGGCCGGAAAGAAAAAGACGGTTATGCTTTCAACACATATCATGCAGGAAGTTGAAGCTATATGCGACAGGGTAATAATAATTGATAAAGGCGTAATTGTTGCTGATGAAGAAAAGAGTAATATCTATTCTAAAATTAAACGCCCGAAGCAGGTTATACATGTTGAGTTCGATAAGGATACGAAAGCTTCATCTCTTGCAGAAATTACAAATGTGAAAAGTGTAAAAAAAATCCGGGACAATGTATGGCTGATTGAGGCAGAAAGTGATGAGGATATAAGGCCTTCTCTTTTCAACTATGCAGTAAAAAATAATCTTACAGTCCTTTCGCTAAATAAACAGGAGAGTAATCTTGAAGAGGTCTTCCGACAACTCACTAATGGATAATACTTAACTTGAAAACTTAAGATTATCAGCTAAATTCCCTAATATCTACCTCCCAACCCCCCAAAATGGAAGGAAATGTATACCTTTCCTTAATTCTACCCGTTAAATAAACCATGTATTGGACTTTTATCTTGAAGAGGTCTTCCGACATCTCACTAATGGATAATACTTTACTTGAAAACTTAAGATTATCAGCTAAATTCCCTTATATCTACCCCCCAACCCCCCAAATGGGGGGCTTTATATGGCATTACTCAATAATTTCTGAGCAATTGATTTAATATGTTCAACTGTAGAATCAATTTCCTCAAGAATTTGTTCATTAGTAAAGCGGATTACAGTGATTCCAAAGTCATTCAATATTTCACTCCTGCCTTGATCATGTTCCTTATTTTCAGTAATTTCATGAATATTCCCGTCAACTTCAATTAATAATTTTATTCTAACACTATAGAAATCTGCAATAAAAATATTTATTGGATGCTGTCTCCGAAACTGTAAACCAAGAATTTGATTCCTATTAAGTTTTGACCAAAGAATTTTCTCTGTTTTAGTTTCAGCTTTTCGTAATTCCCTGGCTAGTTTGAAAATAGCCGGTTTAGCGCCGAAATACATTGGATATTCAACACTTACCCCTTTCACTTGACAATATTTAATAGTAGTAAATATAAATTAAATATAAGGAAAAATTCGAAGTATGTTAGGGAAGGAAAGGTATACATTTCCTTAATTCTACCCATTAAATAAACCATGTTTTGTACTTCTATCATTTTATAGCCCCCCATTTGGGGGGTTGGGGGGTTAAAGGGGAAGTCAGAGAGCTAAAACAAAGGGATTGGGGGGTTGAAATAAAGAGGAAGTCAGAGAGCTAAAACAAAGGCGGAAGTGAGAAAATCAATCTTTTTGGGTATAAATTTCTTTATCCCCGTTTTTTTTTGTTGCTTTGCATCGTAATAGAATAGTGGAAAGATTTGTGCTGATTGCAACCACAGGAAAAAAATGCTAAACCCCGGACAATCCCCTTTTTACAATCAAACAATCTTCCTATATAATGTTTAATAATAAATTAATAATATTATTATGGGATATTTATTTACTTCAGAATCAGTTTCAGAAGGTCACCCCGATAAGGTAGCCGATCAGATCTCAGATTCATTGCTTGACGAATTCCTTCGCTGGGATCCGGAATCAAAAGTTGCCTGCGAGACATTTGTAACTACCGGACTTGTTGTCTGTGGTGGAGAAGTCCGCACTACAGGCTGGGTTGATCATCAGGAGAGTGCCAGAAGTGTAATACGTGATATTGGATACACAAAAGCCGAATATCGTTTCGATTGCGATTCATGCGGCGTTATTTCCACTATACATGAACAATCAGGCGATATAAATCAGGGTGTTGTTCGCGCTAAACCTGAAGAACAGGGAGCCGGCGACCAGGGTATGATGTTCGGCTACGCCTGTCGTGAAATGGATAATTATATGCCATTAACAATAGAGCTCGCCCACAGACTTCTTCAGGAACTGGCAGCAATAAGACATGAAGGGAAACAGATGAAATACCTGAGACCCGACAGTAAATCACAGGTTACAGTTGAATATGATGACAATAACAATCCTCTCCGGATCGACACAATAGTTATAAGCACCCAGCATGATGAATTTGTTCTGCCAAAAGACAAATCACCCAAAGCTGAACTTGCTGCTGAAAAAGAAATGCAACAGCAGATCCGGAAAGATCTTGAAAAATTCCTTATTCCAAGAGTTAAAAAAACACTTCCTGCAAGAATTCAAAAACTGTTTAACAGCGAATATAAACTAATGGTCAATCCTACAGGCAAATTTGTCATAGGAGGGCCTCACGGAGATACCGGTCTTACAGGTCGTAAAATAATAGTTGATACTTACGGTGGTCATGGTGCTCATGGCGGTGGCGCATTTTCAGGTAAGGACTCATCTAAAGTTGACAGATCAGCAGCTTATGCCGCACGTCATATTGCGAAAAACCTTGTGGCTGCAGGCGTTTGCGACCAGGCATTGATCCAGGTGGCTTATGCTATTGGTGTTGCTGAACCTGTTGGACTATATGTAAATACTTATGGAACGGCCAGGGTGAAAGACAAAAAAGGCAATACCCTTCGCGATGGTGAGATTGCTCAGACAATAAATAAGCTTTTCGATATGAGACCATATTCAATAGTCCAGCGCTTTGGCCTGAAAAATCCTATATTCCTCCCAACTGCATCCTACGGTCACTTCGGACGTGAAAGTTATTCAAAAAATGTTGATGTTTATTATGAAGTACCCGGAAGTAAGCCAAAAGTCCTGAACGGGAACGGGAAAATGTCTTACCAGAAAAAAGTTGAATTCTTTGCCTGGGAAAAACTCGACTATGTAGATAAGATCAAAAAGGCGTTTAAGATCAATTAGAATTATTATTAAAATGTTGCCTTAACAATCCTCGCGATATTATCTGATCTTCCTAGTGTATAGTAATGGATACCAGGGACACCCATTTTGATTAATTCCCTTGATTGCATAACAGCCCAATCTACCCCGGCCTCTCTTGCTTCATCGTCATTTTTGCATTTCTTTACTGCAGAGAAAAGATCATTTGGCAGATCAATATGAAATGTCTGTGGAAGTAACTTAATATCATTCAATGCCGAGATGGGTTTAATACCCGGGATAACCGGAACAGTTATCCCAATCTTTATACACTCATCCCTGAATCTGCAGAATCTGTTATTATCAAAAAACATCTGGGTTACTATATAACTGGCTCCTGCATCAACCTTTCGTTTCAGATTCTCCATATCCACCAGCCTGTTAGCAGCTTCAAAGTGCTTCTCGGGATAACCTGCCACTCCTATGCAAAAATTTGTAGGATGAGCATTTTCAAGACTATCCTCCAGATATTTACCCTTGTTCAGGTTAACGATCTGCTGTACAAGCTCATCTGCATGACTATGCCCATTCTTCTCCGGAATAAATGCCCGGGTTCCTTTCTGCGGATCACCTCTTAAAGCAAGAACATCATCAATCCCGAGGAACCTCATCTCAATAAGTACATTTTCTGTCTCCTCTTTTGTGAATCCACCGCACAGAACATGAGGAACCACAAGTATGTTGTACTTATATTTGACAGCTGCGGCAAGAGCAAATGTTCCGGGACGGAGACGAACAATCCTCTTTTCAAGAAGGCCATCGGGCCGTTCCCTTAAAAGAGTTTCATTCCGGTGGGAAGTGAAGTTGATATAGGCAGGTTCATACTCCATAAGCCTGTCAATGGCTGCATAAGTTCGCTCGATACTGTGTCCTTTCAGGGGTGGAAGAAGTTCAAAGGTGAATAATGGTCCTTTCGCATTGTTTATCTTTTCTATTACAGTCATTGCAAGGTGATATCATAAATTTGGAGAGAGCCATTTTGCAGCTTCTTCGTTTGTAAAATTCTTCCTTTTTGCATAATCTTTCAGCTGGTCAGAATCTATCTTACCAAGATTAAAATATGTTGATCCGGGGTGTGAAAAGATATACCCGCTAACTGATGCCGGTGGTATCATTGCAAAGTTTTCAGTGAGCCGGGCACCTATTGCTTTTTCAGCTCCCAGAAGATCAAAGATAACTTGTTTTTCCGTATGATCGGGACAGGCAGGATACCCCGGGGCCGGTCTTATTCCCTTATACTTCAGTTTAAGCACATCGTCAACAGAAAGATTCTCATCCTTTGCATAACCCCAGAATTCCTTTCTGATCTTTTCATGAAGCCATTCAGCAGCCGCTTCAGCAAGCCGGTCGCTAAGAATCCTGATCATTATAGTGGCATAATCATCCTCTTTGTACTTATCAAATGCTTCCTTATCAATATCTGCTGTCACTACAAAAGCCCCTATCCAGTCATTCAACCCGGAGCTCTCAGGAGCAATATAATCGGAAAGTGAGATATTGGGTACTCCTTTTTCTTTCGGCTCCTGGTTCCTTAAGAATCTGAATACAGATTTTACCTTCTTACTTCCATTTTCCGATAAAACGTTAACATCATCTCCATCAGAAACTGCAGGGAATAATTCAAATACAGCTCTTGCTGTTAAAAGCTTCTGATCAATTACCTTCTTAAGATACATTTGTGCATCATCAAATAGCTTCTTCGCCTCAACACCTTTCACAGGATCTTTGAAAATTGCGGGGTACTTACCCGATATTTTCCAGGCAAAGAAAAGGTAGGTCCAATCTATATAACCCTTAAGCTCATTAAGGTCTATATCGTGGATAATATGAAGCCCCGGTTTCGCCGGTTCAAATGGTTTATGAGTCTGCCAGTCAGTAAAATATTTATTCGCCCTTGCTGCGCTTAACGAAAGAAGATTCTTTCCCGTCTGACGAGAATTGTGGTCTTCCCTCATCTTTTTATATTTTGCCTTTATTGTGGCAACATAAGAGCTGTTATCATTCTTAAGAAGCGATGAGAGTACACCTGCTGCTTTTGATGCATCTTTAACATGAATAACTGCATTTGAATAAGCAGGTGCAACTTTTACAGCAGCATGGATCTCGGAGGTTGTTGCGCCTCCTATTAACAGAGGCAATGTGATTTTTCTCCGTTCCATTTCTGATGCCACGTGTACCATTTCCTCAAGAGATGGAGTTATTAATCCGCTGAGACCTATAATATCAACCTTTTCCTGTATAGCAGTGTCAATGATCTTTTCAGCCGGAACCATTACTCCTAGATCGATTATCTCATAGTTATTACATGACAATACAACGCCAACTATATTCTTTCCAATATCATGAACATCTCCCTTGACAGTAGCAAGAAGAACCTTCCCTGCAATTTTTTTCTCCGTCCCTTCACTCTCTTTTTCAATATATGGAGCAAGCTTTGAAACTGCTTTTTTCATCACTCTGGCACTCTTAACAACCTGGGGAAGGAACATCTTTCCTGCTCCAAATAGATCTCCCACTTCATTCATACCTCCCATTAATGGTCCTTCAATAAGCTCAATTGAACGTCTGAAAAGAGGTCTGGCCTCCTCAACATCCTGTTCAATAAATTCATCGAGACCTCTTATTAGGGAATGTTTAATACGATCAATAACAGGGAGTTGACGCCAGGCATCCTCTTTCTCAACTTTCTTTCCTTCATTATTCATCCCCTCTGCAAATTTCACAAGCCTTTCCGTAGAGTCTTTTCGCCGGTTAAGCACAACATCTTCAATAAGATGAAGAAGATCAGGCTGTATCTCGGTGTAAACCTGCAACATACCAGGATTAACAATACCCATATCCAGCCCGGCTTTGATGGCATAGAACAGAAAAACTGAGTGTATCGCTTCGCGAACCTTGTCTGTACCACGAAATGAAAATGAAAGATTGCTTATTCCTCCGCTCACTTTGGCAAATGGAAGGTTCTGTTTAATCCATTCTGTTGTTTTAATGAAATCAATAGCATAGTTGTTATGTTCTTCAATCCCGGTTGCTATTGCCAGTACATTGGGATCGAATATAATGTCTTCAGGCGGGAATCCAAGCTTATCAACCAGAAGGCGATAACATCTTTCAGCAACACTGATCCTCTTTGCCAAGGTGTCGGCCTGACCTTTTTCGTCAAATAACATTACGACAGCAGCCGCTCCATATTTCCTTAATGTACGGGCATGTGCAAGAAATACCTCCTCACCTTCCTTCAGACTGATGGAATTTACTATTGATTTGCCCTGTATACATTTAAGCGCTGATTCAATTGTATTCCAGCGGGAAGAGTCAATCATAAGAGGAAGCTTTGAAATATCGGGTTCAGCCATTATCAGATTAACAAACTTTACCATTGCTTTTTCCGAATCAAGCATAGCTTCATCCATACAGATATCAATTACCTGTGCTCCTCCTTCAACCTGATTCCGTGCAACTTTCAGCGCCTCATCATATTTTTCCTCCCTGATGAGTCTTGCAAATTTTATTGATCCTGATACATTGGTTCGTTCGCCAATATTCACGAAGTTGGTTTCAGGTGTAATTGTTAATACCTCAAGACCACTTAGCTTGGTATATTTCTTAATTTCCGGTTTTACTCTTGGTTTATATTGTTTTGAAGCTTCTGCTATCTTACGGATATGTTCAGGAGTGGTGCCACAACAACCTCCGATAATGTTTATCCATCCTTCTTTCATAAAATCCCCGGCAATTGACGCCATAAATGATGCGGACTGATCATATTCACCAAACTGATTTGGAAGTCCTGCATTTGGATGGACAGAAACATAAAAACCTGTCTTCAGTGATAATTCCTCAACAAATGGCCTTAATTGTTCGATTCCAAGTGCGCAGTTCAGTCCTATACTGAAGAGAGGAAAATGTGAGACAGAAACCATAAACGCTTCGAGAGTCTGACCCGTTAAGGTCCTTCCGCTTGCATCGGTAATAGTACCAGATACCATCACTGGCAGAGTTAACTTTTTTTCTTCAAATACCGAATCAATTGCGAATAATGCAGCCTTGCAGTTCAGAACATCGAATATTGTTTCAACAAGCAGGATATCTACTCCTCCGTCAATTAGTCCGCGGGCCTGCTCAGAATATGCCTCAACAAGTTCATCAAAAGATATTGTTCTGGCTCCGGGATCATTTACATCCGAAGACATAGATGCCGTGCGATTTGTTGGTCCCAGTGTTCCTGCTATAAAATGGGTTTCCGGTTCATTTGAATTTTCAAATTCACGAATTGCTTCAGCCGCCAGATGTGCCGACTGAAGGTTCATATTATAGACATGGTCCTCCATTCCATAATCCGACATGGAGATCCTGTTGGAGTTAAATGTATTTGTCGTAATTATATCTGCTCCGGCTTCAAGATATCCACGGTGTATACCTTTAATTATTTCAGGTTTTGTGATTGACAAAAGATCATTATTTCCCTTCTGAAGTTTAGGATGATCTCTGAACTCATCGCCACGGTAATCATTTTCCAGAAGCTTGTGTTTCTGGATCATCGTCCCCATTGCTCCATCGAGGATGAGGATTTTCTGTTTAATTATAGCTTCTAATTTTTGCTTCAATTTGCTATGATATTCGTGTACAATATTTCTGGTTACAAATTTAGTTCTTTCCCCTTGTTTTTTACCCCCCAACCCCCCAAATTGGGGGCTTTCAATAAGATAGAGGTAGGTTAACCCCCGATATGGGTGGAAGTTGCGTTGACTTTTCCTTCCGGTATTCACTATAAAAACATCCTTATCCCGAAGTTGTTCCCTTAAGGCATAAAGTCTTTCCAGATTCACCACTCCGATTACATATTTATAAAATCTCCCGCTAAAGTATTCCGAGACTTCATCAAATCCAAATAATTCCTTATCCTTTTCATCATTGTACCTTAAGTATATCTCTAGTTTGAAGTCGCGGGTATATTTGGATACTGTGCCCTGCCGGAACTTTTTATATTCATACCTGTAACCATACGAATTCGCTGATATGTCTGAAAGAACAGCGCTACCCGTTGCATGTCCGCCTGCTCCTTTTCCACTGAAAAACTGTTTATCGGCAAATGCAGCCTCGGTAATTACTCCATTATATTCATTATCGACATTATATAGGTATTTATCGGATGAAATAAACCGTGGAAGAACGAAACTGGTTATCGTATTTTCATTTGTTTTGCCGACATAAGGGACAAGTTTAATCTTAAATCCTTTTTCTTTTGCATACTGGATATCAAATTTTGATATCGTATTGATCCCATAATGAAAGACTTGTCCGGGATCAAGAAACAGGCCATAGGCATGACCGGTAATGATACAAAGTTTGTATTTTGCATCCCAGCCTTCAACATCAAGAGTCGGGTCCGATTCTGCAAATCCTTTTTCCTGCGCTTCTTTCAATGCCTCCGCGTAAGGTAATCCCTCATTATGCATTTTTGTAAGGATATAATTTGTTGTTCCATTAAGAATTCCACGCAGAGAGTACAACAACTCATTGTCGTAATATTCCTCAAGGTTTCTTATTATGGGAATGCTCGCACCTGCCGAAGCCTCATACAGGAGAGATACCTTATACTCTGCCTGCATATCAACCAGCTCCTTAAAATGGTTGGCCACCATCATCTTATTGGCAGTCACAACATTTTTCCCGCTTTTCATTGCTGTTGTAACTATATTGAATGCTTCATCCGGATCATCAATTAATTCAACAATAAGATTTATTGAAGGATCATTCAGGATATCATTTTTATCATAAGTGAAATTTGTCATCGGGATCCTTCTCTTTTTTGTAGGATCCTTAACGCAAATCTTCACAATATCGGCTTTGAAACCATTGCTGCTATTGAGCACATCGTGTAGACCCTGACCAACGCAGCCGTAACCGAATAAACCAATTCTCAATTTTTCCTGTGTCATTTCTATAGTACCTTATTGAATGCCTGTTCAAAATCGTTAATAATATCATCTATATGCTCTATCCCTACTGATACCCTGAAGAGGCCGGGATCGATTCCGACTGCAAGCTGTTCTTTTTCAGACAGTTGCGAGTGAGTTGTTGCAGATGGTTGAATTATAAGCGTTTTTGCGTCACCCACATTCGCGAGGTGACTTACCAGTTCAAAATGCTCGACAAGCTTTACTGCTTTCGATTTAGATGTTTTCAGAATAAAACTCAGAACCCCTCCGGCTCCTTTCGGGAGATATTTTTTTGCAATGTCATAGTAAGGACTTGCCGCCAGACCAGGATAATTTACCTTCTCAACACCCGGATGTCCTTCAAGCCATTTTGCCAGAGCAAGAGTATTCTGGATATGACGTTCCATTCTCAGGGAGAGAGTCTCAAGTCCCTGGAGAAGCAGAAAAGAGTTAAATGGGCTTATAGCTGGACCAAGGTCCCTTAATCCTTCAACGCGTGCTTTTACTATGAAAGCAATATTCCCTGCAGCAGAAGTCTGTGAGAATATGTCACCGAAGATTTTTCCATGATAGCCTTCTGCCGGTTCAGTAAAAACAGGAAAGTTCCCATTGCTCCAGTTAAAATTTCCTGCATCGGTTATCACACCCCCTATACTTGTACCATGTCCACCTATCCATTTAGTTGCCGATTCCACAACTATATTGGCTCCGTATTCAATTGGACGGCACAGATAACCGCATGCCCCGAAGGTATTGTCAACAACAAGCGGCAATCCATGCTTAACAGCAAGTTTTGAGAAGGCATTAAAATCCGGGATCTCGAAACCGGGATTACCTATTGTCTCAACATAGATAGCTTTTGTTTTATCATCAATGAGTTTTTCGAATGAAGCGATATTCAGGTCTTTTGCAAATCTTGCTCCGATTCCGAACTTAGCAAATGTGACTTTAAACTGGTTGTGGCTTCCGCCATAAAGAAATGGTGATGTAACAAAGTTTTCTCCGTTCTTCAGTATTGTCGTAAGTGCAATGAATTGTGCTGCATGTCCTGATGATACTGCCAGAGAAGCAACGCCTCCTTCGAGGGCGGCAACCCGCTTCTCGAAAACCTCTGTGGTAGGGTTATTTATACGGGTATATATATTGCCCCATTCAGCAAGATCGAAAAGATCTGCAGCATGTTTTGCATTTTTGAAGACATAAGAAGAAGTCTGGTAAATAGGTACGGCCCGGGAAAGAGTCTCTTTATCGGGAGTATGTCCTGCATGAACCTGCAATGTTTCAAATTTTATTTTACTGTTTTTCATTTTATTTAATTTTAAAATTACTATTACCGGACAGACAGATATATATCTCTCTCTACAGGATTTCCGGTTGTTAACTAAGAAAGTGAATGAATGCAAATCAAAGCTATTACCTGCACATGCGCATAGGCATGAACGGAATAATAAAGTTGATGTGTGAAAGATAAATCGAATTCATGGTATCCGTGTTTAATTTTTATCATCTCCCGGCTTTCCGGGATTAGGTTTTGGCACCGTTTTCCTAATCTCAGGATTGGTTGCCAGGGTTTCGCAGAGCCTAATCTCTTCACCCTTCTTAATAAAAACCAAACACCCTGAAAAGGAAGGAATATTTGATTTGTAGGGTCAAAGGTAAAAAGGATTTTTGAAACTGCAAAGAAAATTACCTTACTTTTGTATTACCAAACAGTTAAGTAATGCAAAACAACCTTTTCATTTATAACAGTCTTTCAAAGAAGAAAGAAGCTTTCAAACCAATTCATCCTCCATTTGTCGGGATTTATGTTTGCGGTCCGACAGTATACAGCGATACCCACCTCGGACATTCCCGTCCTGCAATAACCTTCGATTTGCTTTTCCGTTATCTCACACATCTTGGGTACAAGGTTCGGTATGTCCGGAATATAACTGATGTCGGACACCTTGAAAATGAGACACTTGGAGAAGGCGAAGATCGTATAGAAAAAAAAGCCAGGCAGGAACAGATTGAGCCTATGGAAGTTGTACAAAAATATGTGAATGCATACCACAAAAACATGGAACAGCTTAACACGCTGTCACCTTCAATTGAACCCAGAGCAGCCGGCCATATAATCGAACAGATTGAACTGATAAAGACCCTGATTAAGAGCGGTTATGCCTACGAATCCAATGGCTCTGTATATTTCGATATATTGAAATACAATGAGAAATACAGATATGGTAAACTCTCGGGCAGGGTCTTGGATGAGCTCATGAGCAACACGCGAAACATTGAAGGGCAGGAGGAAAAACGCAACTCATTCGATTTTGCTCTCTGGAAAAAGGCCAGCCCGGAACACCTTATGAGATGGCCCTCCCCCTGGAGCGTTGGGTTCCCCGGATGGCACCTGGAATGTTCTGCCATGAGTATCAAATATCTTGGAGAAGAATTTGATATCCACGGAGGAGGAATAGATCTTCAGTTTCCCCATCATGAGTGTGAAATAGCCCAGTCAACTGCTGCTCTTGGAAAAGAATCAGTTCATTACTGGATGCACAATAATATGATCACCATTAACGGTCAGAAGATGGCCCGTTCTATTGGCAATTTTATTACTCTCGATCAGCTTTTCAGTGGTGATCATCCTGCATTACAGCAGGCATATTCACCGATGACAATTCGTTTTTTTATCCTGCAGGCACATTATCGCAGTACTATTGATTTCTCAAATGAGGCTCTTCAGGCTGCAGAAAAAGGGTTTCAGAAACTGATGAAAGCCATAGAGTCGCTAAAAAAACTCAAACCTTCAGATAGTTCAACAATTGATGTTATCAAACTGAAGGAAAAATGCTATGAGGCACTCGATGATGATCTGAATAGTCCTATTGTTTTATCTCATCTGTTTGAAGGAGTGAGGTTTATCAATTCAGTGCTTGACGGAAGTGAGAAAATCGATGCTTCCGGACTTGAATCATTAAAAACACTTTTCAACACATTTGTTTTTGAGATTCTTGGATTAAAAGATGAATCTGCCGGGATAAGCAATGAAAAACTTACCGGGGAATTGATGAAGATTATAATTGATTTAAGACAGACAGCAAAGAATCGGAAGGAATTTGAGGTTTCGGATAAAATCCGTAAAGAGCTTAACAATCTTGGGATCACAATTAAAGACAGGAAAGATGGGACACCGGAATGGGAGAAGGATCCCCTATGATCCCCCCAAGGGGCGTTGAATTATATAGTTTGTAGATGGGTGTAAAACCCCCTATGATCCCCCCAAGGGGGGATGAGAACACAGATATTAAGGAACTTACAGATAATGTTGTACTACGGAAACAGGGAGTTAGTTAAAAAAGCCAGGGTACTAAGGAGTCATATGACCTTGGCAGAAATAATTCTTTGGTCCAGGTTGAGATCAAAAAAAATTGCCGGGCATAAATTCCGAAGACAACAACCAATTTTTAATTATATAGTAGATTTTTACTGTGATGAGCTTAAGCTAATAATTGAAGTTGATGGAGAAATCCATTCTCTGAATGAAAAACCTAAATCTGATTTAAAACGAGACAATATTCTTAAAATCAATGGATATCATATTATCCGTTTATCCAATTTCGAAGTTGAAACTGAACTCAATCATGCAATTAATAAGATAATCTCATATATTTCTGAGAAATTGTCCCCCTCCCAGGGGGACCAGAGGGGGTCAAACAAATGAAAAACAACATAGAAAAGACGGATTTGTCCTCCTCCCGGGGAGGGTCTGTGTATAAGTCCTCAGTAGTCTCAATCGGTTCCATCCCCCTCGGAGGCAACAACCCTATCCGTATTCAGTCGATGACAAACACTGATACGCTCGACACAAAAGCATCTGTTGCCCAGTGCATAAGAATTATTGAAGCCGGAGCTGATTATGTGCGACTTACCGCACAAGGTATCAGAGAAGCAGAGAACCTTGCCGTCATAAAAAAAGAGCTGCGAAAAGCCGGGTTTGAAACTCCTTTAATAGCTGATATTCATTTTAATCCTGTTGCTGCCGAGACAGCCGCCCGGCTTGTTGAAAAGGTGAGGATTAACCCCGGAAACTATGCAGATAAAAGAGCATCTTTTGATAAACAGGAGTTCACTGATGCAGAATACAACGAGGAGCTCGGGAGAATCCATACTAAGCTGCTTCCACTGATAAATATTTGCCGGGAAAATAAAACTGTGATCCGCATCGGAATCAATCATGGTTCCCTCTCCGACCGGATTATGACCCGCTTCGGAAACACTCCAAAAGGAATGGTATTTTCTGCTTTGGAGTTTATCAGGATTTTCAGGGCAGAGAACTTCAGCGATCTTGTTCTCTCAATGAAATCATCCGACACTGCAATAATGATCGAAGCTACACGGATGCTTATAAAGATGCTGCAAAGCGAAGAATTATCATATCCCATTCATCTTGGCGTTACTGAAGCCGGAGAGGGAGAAGACGGCAGGATAAGATCAGCTGCAGGAATCGGAGCCCTCCTTGCAGAAGGAATTGGCGACACAATAAGGGTCTCACTATCAGAAGATCCGGAGAAAGAGATACCTGTCGCAAGGAAACTTGCAGGTTATTATCCCAGAGGAATATCCCTTAAGGCGCCCGATAAACCGTTAACGTATAAAGTTCCATCATCCAAACCGGAAATTCTAAAAAGAATTAATGGTCCGTTAATAGTTTCAAATATGACATCCTATCCGGAATTAAATTCAGTGGTATATAATAATGCCGGGTTTAAAACAGACACAATAACCGGTGAGATAAAAAAGACCGGTGGTTCGGCAGATCTGATTATAGTTAAAAATTGTCCTGAAATCATCCCTGAAAATGTTTTTCTTGTCCTTCCTTACAGGATATGGTCCGATAAGCGGGAAATTGACAGAATATACCCATTGTTCTCTCCCGAGACATTTCAAGATAATACTTATATATCCGGGAAATTAAATCTCCTGCTTACAGGTTCTCACTTCAATATTGAATATCTTAGAAATCCTGATCCTGAAACTGTTCTGGTTATGTTTACTTTTAATCCTGAAAAAGAGAAGTATGCTACCGACTATTTTCTCAATGCTCTTGAAGAAAACAACCTGAGTCATAATATAGTGCTGAATCCTGTTTTCAGTGAAAACAATCTGGAAGATCTGCAAATCAAAGCTTCATCACTTTTAGGTCGTTACATTCTGGACAGAAGAGTTACCGGAATTTCTATCACTAACACCGGGGATATTGATTTAAAAGATGTCACTGNTCTTGCCTTTTCCATATTACAATGTACTGAAACGCGCATCACACGGACAATATATCTGTCGTGCCCGACATGCGGCCGTACAAAATTCAATCTGCAGGAATCAGTAAAAAAGGTAAAAGAGGCTACCGGGCATTTGACAGGCTTGAAAATAGCTGTAATGGGCTGCATTGTCAATGGTCCGGGCGAAATGGCAGGGGCCGACTACGGATATGTGGGGGCAGCTGATGGCAAAGTTCATATATACAGAGGGACT
>JGI24129J20441_1000151_pt1 | contig 19403 bp, 19 predicted proteins | sample BarGraNGADG00211_FD_20441 | JGI IMG/M metagenome (IMG submission 20441) | reverse complement strand
GATCGAGGAGCCGTCGAACATCTGGCCTTCGGTGAAGAAGTCCAGGGTCAGCGAGGCTGCCGGCACGTTGAAGTGCTGCATGACGCCGGGCAGATCGCAGAAGCGAACATCGACGAATTTGACGTCCTCGTTCTTGATGAACTCGAGGACCTCTTCAGGCTTGCTGAACATGCAACCTCCTGTTGTGGGGCCCGACGCATCGTGGCCGGGCCTTTCTTTGGATCGGGACAGACCCTATCGGTGAACGATTTCGGCGCCAACACCCCAGTGTTTCGCCGGTGTTACATGGAGCACTGACGTCGCGTAGCCTTTCACGCGTGGTTGACCGTGCGGATGTTGCCTCCTGGCTCGAGGGACCGGCTGGTGGGCGCCCAGATCGCGATGACTACCCAGGACGCCGACTGGGGATGCCGGAGCGCGGCCCGGGCTCGCTCGCCCGGTTCGGGCGCCGTATGATTGCGGTCCTTGTGGACTGGTTCCTTTGCATCGTGATCGCCGCCGGGTTGATGAGCTACCGCCTCGGCGAAGGGGGGCTGGGCCCGTTCAAACCGCTGGCCGTATTCGTGCTGATGAATCTGCTGCTGGTCGGGACACTGGGGTCCACGATCGGACACCGCCTGCTCGGCATTCGGGTCGTGCGCGTTGATGGAGCCAGTGCCGGGCCGTTCCTCGCGCTGATTCGTACGCTCCTCCTGGCTGTGGTGATTCCAGCGGTGATCTGGGATCGTGACACCCGCGGTTTCCACGACAAGATCGCCGGCACCGTCACGGTGCGTATCTGAGCGAGCCCGCACGGCGAGGATCAGCGGCCGCGCATCGCCTTGCGGTCCATGCGTACCCGGTTGGGGTCGACACCGGCTGGCAGTGGTGGACGCATACCACCCATCGCTTTGAGGCGTTTGTTGACGGCCGCGACCTCTTCCTTGGTGAGAACCGGCTTCATCCGCTGAAGCCTGCTGGCCACCTTGCGAACCGACACCTCATCCTTGCCGCCGCCTTCGCCAATCCTCAGCACCGTCACTGGGACGCTCGCTCCCGCGATCCGGCTGATCTTGCGGCGCTCGGCCTCAGCCAGCTTGGTTGCCCGCACCGAGGGACCCTCGGCCACGAGCACGACCCCTGGGCGCCCGGTTGCCCGGAAGACCATGGCGGCGGAGGCCATGTCGCCGGCCCGCGCAGACTCGGCGGCGACGGGTTGCTGCTCGAAGTACCAGCCACGACGCAGCGAGGACAGAGCCGCACCAGCGGCGCCGGGCTTGCCCTCGATGGACTTGTAAGCGGCGCGCTTGGCCCGGAAGCTCAGCACCATCGAGGCTGCAAGGGCGGCCAGTGGCACACCGAGGATCAGGAAGTAGACCCACATACCCAAGAGCAGACCGATGCCGACCATCACGACGAGCGCACCGACGGCAGCCAACGCCATCCACCAGCCGATCAACGGGTCGACACTGTGGGCAACGGTGAAGACCTCACGTATCTGGGCGATCTGGCGGAAGCGTCCGGCCTTCTTGGGCGCGGCCGGCTTCGCGGATTCCTTGCGGGCCATGGAGATCAGACTTCTTTCAGGAGACGTTGGAGAGGCGGCGCTCGAGCAGCGAGGCGGCTTCCTGGCGGGCCGGGCTGTACGAGGTCGCCACGAGGTGGGACAGCTGTTCCGGCACCGGACGGCCCCAGCGCTTCATAGCCTGGGCCCAGAGGCGACCCGCGCGGTAGGACGAACGCACCAATGGCCCGCTCATGACCCCCTTGAAACCGATCTCCCCAGCGAGGTCGGACCACTGGACGAACTCCTCGGGCTTGACCCAACGGTCAACCGGATGGTGGCGCGAGGACGGCCGCAGATACTGGGTGATCGTGATCAGGTCGGTTCCGGCCTCGTGCAGGTCGCGCAGGGCCTGCTCGATCTCCGGGGCTTCCTCTCCCATGCCCAGTATCAGGTTGGACTTGGTGACCAGGCCGGCGCCACGGCCCATCGTGATGACTCCCAGCGAGCGCTCGTACTCGAACGCCGGGCGGATCGCCTTGAACAGACGGGGGACCGTCTCGACGTTGTGCGCGAACACCTCCGGCTGGGCCTCCAGGACCTGGCCGACGAGTTCGGCGACGCCGTTGAAATCGGGGACCAGGATCTCGACCCCGGTGCCAGGGTTGAGCTGGTGCACCATCCGGATCGTCTCGGCGTAGAGCCAGGCCCCGCCGTCTTGCAGGTCGTCGCGCGCCACGCCGGTGATGGTGGCGTAGCGCAGGCCCATCTGCCGGACCGACTCCGCCACCCGGCGCGGTTCGTCACGGTCCAGGTCTTCGGGCTTGCCGGTGTCGATCTGGCAGAAGTCGCAACGTCGGGTGCACTGCTCACCGCCGATCAGGAAGGTGGCTTCCTTGTCTTCCCAGCACTCGAAGATGTTGGGGCAGGCTGCCTCCTGGCAGACCGTGTGCAGACCGCCGGTCTTCACCATCGCGTTGAGCTTGGTGTACTCCGGCCCCATCTTGGCGGTGGTGCGGATCCACTCCGGCTTCCGCTCGATGGGCGTCTGCGCGTTGCGGGCTTCCACCCGCAGCATGCGGCGACCATCAGGTGCGACGCTCACAAAGACTCCCTTGCCATGTCCGTGGAAAACAAACAGGTTGCCCCGGTAGAAGAGCACCAGAGGCAGACCTCAAGGGTACGCCGTGACGAGCGTTCCATCGACGCGCTCAGACGGTGTCTGCCCGGTGGCTGGCGATGGCGTCCAGCTCAGCTGACGTCACGGCGGCCCAACCCCAACGCGGCTAGGCCGACGATGAGCACGACCGGGAGACTCAGCGCGTCGTGCCGTCCTGCGCAGAGCCCTGGGGTATACGGCCAGCCCGGCCGTGGAAGTGGTGACTGATCGGCTCCGCCGCGTCGCGCTGTGGCGTGGCGTGACGGTAGGGCGTGCCAGGCAGGTCGCACAGGCCGGGTCAGCCCAGGACGTCGCTCAAATGTTTCTCGACGTAGGCCAGCACCTCGTGAACCGGGACGTCGCGCCCCAGCTCCTTGCTGAGCGAGGTGACGCCGGCGTCCGCGATGCCGCAGGGCACGATCACCTGGGCCCAGGACAGGTCACAGCAGCAGTTGAGCGCGAAACCGTGCATCGTGACGTTCTGACTCACCCGGATGCCGATGGCGCCGATCTTGCGGTCCGGTCCGAAGTCATCGGCCCGGATCCACACCCCGCTGCGGCCCTGAACGCGTGCCGCGGTGACCCCGAGGTCTGCACAGACTCGGATCATCATGTGCTCAAGTCGGCGTACGTGGGCGACTACGTCAACGGGGGAAGCGAGCGCGATGATGGGATAGCCCACCAGCTGGCCCGGGCCATGCCAGGTGATCTTGCCACCGCGGTCGACGTCGATGACCGGGGTGCTGTCAAAGGGACGCTCATGAGGTTCGGTCCGTTTGCCAGCGGTGTAGACGGCGGCGTGTTCGAGTAGCAGCACGGTATCGGGTTCGTCTCCGGAGACGACGGCGGCGTGAACCGCGCGCTGGCGGTCCCAGGCAACCTCGTAGTCGACGTAGTCCGGGGCAAAACCCAAGTGTTCGAAACGCATGCTGCCAGAGTACGCGGGCCCAAGACGTGCTTGAGTAAGCGTTGGCGAAACGCCCGAGAGGCAACCAGGGGAGCAGAGCAGTTTGAACCGTCAGGACATCACGCCCGAGCAAGAGGCCGCCGAGCGCTCCAAGGCGAGCGGTCGCCAGAGGCTGGTCCGTCTCATCGCTGTGGTCATGGTTCTCTTCGTGTGGCTGGGACTGGGCGGGGTGGGTGGTCCGCTGGTCGGGCGGCTGTCCGAGGTGCAGAAGAACGACAATGCCTCGTTCTTGCCCAAGACCGCTGAGTCCACCGAGGTCAGTACGCTCGCGGCCAAGTTCAGCTCGAGCAACGCACTGCCCTACTTCGTGGTGATCGAGCGCCCGAGCGGTCTGAAGCCCTCGGACGGCGCCGCAGTGAGCACGTTCATCGTGGGCATTCCGTCGCTGCCTTTTGAGATCAAGGGCTACTCCCTGGGGCCTTTTCTCGCCGCGCCTCCGGCTACGGCCATTCCGAGCGCGGACGGCAAGGCACTGCTGGTGCCGGTGCTGCTGGACGCCAAGAAGGCTGCCGAGGTGATCGGCTCGTCAAGTCCGCTGTTCGAGGGGGCCAAAGCGCTGAGGGCCTCCGCGGCCACGACGCTGAAGGGCAGCGGACTCACCGTGTACGTGACCGGTCCGGGGGGAGTCCTGGCCGACCTGGTGACCTCGTTCAGCGGCATCGACGGCATCCTGCTGATCGTGGCTCTCGGCGTCGTGTTCTTCATCCTGCTGGTGGTCTATCGCAGCCCGATTCTGCCCGTCACCGTGCTCCTGACCGCGGTCTTCGGGCTTGCCGCCGCTGCGATGGTGATCTACCCCCTGGCCAAGAACGACATCATCGGGTTGAACGGCCAGAGCCAGGGAATCCTGTCGATTCTGGTCGTCGGTGCGGCCACGGACTACTCGCTGCTGCTTGTCTCCCGATATCGCGAGGAGCTGCATGAACACCCGAGCAAGTGGGTGGCAATGGCCACGGCGTGGAGGGCTGCGTTCTCACCCATCGCCGCCAGTGCGGCCACCGTCATTCTTGGTCTGCTGTGTCTGCTCCTGTCCCAGCTCGGCAGTACGCGCGGCCTCGGCCCCATCGGCGCGCTGGGGATTGCCGGGGCCCTTGTCGCGGCGCTGACGTTCCTGCCGGCGGTTCTGCTGCTGTTCGGGCGGCGCATCTTCTGGCCGATCATCCCCAGGGTCGACCACGTCCATTCCGAGGACTCGGTCGGGCGCCGAGGCCTCTGGGGTCGCGTTGCCGCCATGGTGGGGCGTCACCCGCGTCGCACCTGGGTCTTGACACTGGTGGGGCTGCTCGCCTGCGCAGCCTTCGTCCCGACCCTCAACGCCCGGGGAATCCCCCAGTCGCAGATCTTCCTGAACAAAGTCGACTCCGTCACCGGTCAGGAGGTCCTCGCGCGGCACTTCCCAGCCGGGTCCGGGTCGCCGGTGCAGATCATCGCGCCCCAGGCCAAAGCCGAAAGGGTGCTGGCCGAGGTGAAATCCGTCGATGGCGTCGCCTCGGCGTTCGTGGGGCAGGCACCCGGAGCGCCCCCGAAGGTCGTCGACGGCAACGTCCTCGTCCAGGCGACCCTGACCCCAGCCGCCGACAGCCCGGCCGCCGAGGCCGTGGTCGAGAAACTGCGGGCCACCCTTGACACGGTCGGCCCCGAAGTCCTGGTCGGCGGCAGCACCGCCGTCAACTTCGACGTCCGGCAGTCCAGTGAGCGGGACCTGCGGGTCATCATCCCGGCGATCCTGGCCGTGGTCTTCCTCGTGCTGATGCTGCTGTTGCGCTCGCTGGTCGCGCCGGTGATCCTGGTCGCCGCCAACGTCATCTCGTTTGCGGCCACCCTTGGCGTGTCGGCGCTCGTGTTCAACCACGTCTTCGACTTCCCGGGGTCCGACCCGGCGACTCCGCTGTACGCCTTCGTGTTCCTGGTGGCACTGGGCATCGACTACTCGATCTTCCTGATGACCAGGGTCCGCGAAGAGTCAGCCGAGCGGGGCACCCGGCCCGGAATCCTTGTCGCCCTGGCGGTGACCGGCGGGGTCATCACGAGCGCGGGCATCGTCTTGGCGGCGACCTTCTCGGCACTGTCACTGATCCCGATCGTCTTCCTTGTCCAGATTGCCTTCATCGTTGCCTTCGGTGTGCTGTTGGACACCACGGTGGTCCGATCCCTCTTGGTGCCGGCATTCGCCTACGACCTTGGGCGAGGAATCTGGTGGCCCAGCCGGCTTGACCAACAGAGGTCGCCAGCGGCCGAGAACACCCTGGCGCAAGAGGTTGGGCAGGCTGACAGCCCGTGATGTCACGATGACTACGGTGGCCCTGGCCGGGTTCGGCTCGTCAGGGCGGGGCATCCACGCACCGCTGCTGCAGCAGGCCGGTATGACGATCGCCGCGGTCTCGACGGCCGATCGGCAACGCGCGGAAGAAGTCGGGCGAGAACTGCCTGGGGCTCGGGTGGTACCCGACCTTGACGCCCTACTGGCGGTGCCGGGCCTGGATCTGATCGTGCTTGCCACTCCGAGTGGACTGCACGCTCATCAGGCCCGGCAGTGTGTTGACGCCGGGATCGCGGTGGTGGTCGACAAGCCGTTGGCCACGGATGCGACGCAGGCGTTAGGGGTTGTCGAGGCAGCCCACGGCGCCGGTGTCGCCTTGACGGTCTTCCAGAACCGCCGATTCGACGCCGAGCATGTGGCTGCTCGAGAAACCGTGGCATCCGGTCGACTGGGTGAGGTCTTCCGTTACGAGTTCCGGTGGGAACGTTGGCGTCCCACGCCCAAGGACAGGTGGCGTGAAAACGCCTCAGCCGCTGACGGGGGCGGCATCCTGCTCGATCTGCACAGCCATATGATCGATGCTGCGGTGGACCTTTTCGGCCCGATCGACACGGTCTATGCCGAAGTCGCGGCCCGCACCACGCCAGCCGAGGACGATGCGTTCCTGGCGTGCCGGCACACATCGGGCGTGTCGTCCCACCTGGGCGCGACGTCCCTTTCGGCGGCGCCCGGACCGCGGGTGCGGATCCTGGGACGCAGCGGCGCCTTTCTGCTCAACCAGTTCGAGGACGAGGGTCCTGGCATCTACCCCGACCTGGCCGGCGCCGACGCGGCGCACTGCGGGTGGATCTACGTGGGGGCCCAGCGCACTGCGGTGACCCGACCGGCAGCCGGACAGGTCGACTTCTACCGAGAGGTGAAACGGGCCCTTGACAGTGCCGAACCTCAAGGCGCCATGCCGGTCGATCCCTATGACGCGGTGCACACCCTCGCAGTCATCGATGCGGCCCGAGCCAGCGCCGCGAACGGAATCGTCGTTCAGGTAGGCCCGCTGGTCCGGCGTTGAGATCCCGGACACGGTGGAGCCCGATCACGGTGCCGCCATGGGGACACTGCACGCCTGGGGACAACGTGGGCGGCGCCGCAGGCCAGAGATCCCCCCCGTGCNTGAGATCCTGGGGGACTTTGCCTGCACCCCGAGCCCGACGTCGCACGGCTGGTGAGTCCTGGTTCTGACGGCGCCCGAGATCTGGTCGGCGCAAGCGTCAGATCTGGTCAACCAGCCAGCGCATCGCGCTCTGGATGGTGTCGTGCTCGAACACGAAACCCGAAGCAGTCAGAACGCTGGGCATGATGCGTGCGCTGGCCAGGACGTCGGCGGCGAACTCACCCAGGGCGATCTTGAGAGCCAGGGCTGGGGCCGGCAGCAGCGCTCGACGGCCCAGCTGCGCGCCGAGAGCCTTCATGACCTCGGCCTGAGGTAGCGGCTGTGGGCTGACGAGATTGACCGGTCCGGCAATGTCCTGGTCGATCAGATGTGCCAGCGCACGGAGCTCGTCGTGCAGCGTGATCCAGCTCCAGTACTGCCGTCCCGTGCCCAGTGGGCCGGCCAGGCCCCATCTGGCCAGCGGCAAGACCCGTTTCATCGCGCCACCGTCGGGGGTCAGTACGAGCCCTGTTCTTGCGTGGGCGACGCGCAGCCCCGCGTCTTTCGCCGGTGTGGTCGATGCCTCCCAGGCGCGGACGACATCGGCCAGGAAACCCTTTCCCGTCTCGCTGTCCTCGCTGAGCAACTCGTCGCCGCGGTCACCGTACGCGCCGATCGCCGAAGCACTCACGAGTGCGATGGGCTCCCCGAGCTCGGCCAGTGCCATGGCGATGGTTGCGGTGCCATTGACCCGGGAGTCGAGGATCTGCTGCTTGTATGCCGCAGTCCACCGGTGCTCGCCCACCCCCGCTCCTGCAAGGTGAACGACGGCCGTGAGGCCGGAGAGGTCACCGGGGTTGAGCTTGTGCGACGCGGGGTCCCAGCCGACTTCGTAACGTGCGCGGGGCGCGCGGCGGACCAGGTGCACGACTTCGTCCCCGCGCGCACTCAGGAACACCGACAGAGCGCCGCCGATCAGACCGGAGGCTCCGGTGATGGCAACGCGCTGTGGCTGTGCCTGGGACATGCGGGTCCGCTCTAGAGGCCCAGGGACGCTTCGAAGGCGCCTTCTTGGAGGCGGGCCTTCATCGTGGTCAGGAAGCGTGCGGCGTCCGAACCGTCAACCACGCGGTGGTCATACGAGAGTGCCAGGTAGACCATGGAGCGGATCGCGATCGTCTCGCCTCCGTCGCTGTCCTTGACCACGATGGCACGCTTCACGACCGCGCCGGTGCCCAGGATGGCGACGTTCGGCTGGTTGATGATCGGGGTGTCGAACAAGACCCCGCGGCTACCGGTATTGGTAAGCGTGAAGGTGCCACCACCGAGCTCGTCGGGGGAGACCTTGTTCGTACGGGTTCGCTCGGCCAGGTCGGCGATCTTGCGGGCCAGCCCGGCGATGTTGAGGTCGCCGGCGTCCTTGATCACGGGCACCAGGAGCCCGCGTTCCGTGTCAACCGCGACACCGAGATTCTCGGAGCCGTGGTAGGTGATCACGTCACCGTCGACGCTGGAGTTGAGGTTGGGGTGCGCCTTGAGGGCCTCGACTGCAGCGAGTGCGAAGAACGGCAGGAAGCTGAGCTTGGTCCCTTCGCGCGTCTCGAAGTCGCCCTTGGCCCGGTCGCGCAGCCTGGCGATCTTGGTGACGTCGACCTCGAGCACGCTGGTGAGCTGCGCGGAGACATGCAAAGACTCGACCATCCGCGCGGCGATGACCTTGCGCAGCCGGCTCATCTTCTCGGTCGTGCCGCGTTTGGGCGAGACGCCGGACGCGGCCGCCGGGGCGACAGGTGCGCCGGCTGGGGCCGGGGCTGCCGCAACTTTGGCGGCGGCGGAGGAGTCGAGCACGTCCTGCTTCCGGATTCGGCCGCCGATGCCGGTGCCCTTGACCGAGGTGAGGTCGACGTTGTTGTCGCTGGCCAGCTTGCGCACCAACGGTGTGACGTAGGCCGCGGCATCAGATCCGTTGGCTGCTGACGCCACAGCCGCCACCGGGGCGGCTGGTGTGGGTGCAGCGGGTGTGGGTGCCGAAGCCGGCGCCACGGGTGTGGAGGCAGCAGCAGGAGCGGTGGACGTTGGTGCAGCAGGCGCCGGGGATTCCGGAGCTGGTCGCTGGACCGGTGCCGACGGGGCAGGTGCCTGCCCGGCCTGGCCACCGATGATGGCCAGATCGGCGCCAACCGGGACGGTTTCGTCCTCGCCGACCAGAATCCTGGTGACGGTGCCGGCCACCGGCGAGGGGATCTCGGTGTCGACCTTGTCGGTCGAGACCTCGAGCAACGGCTCGTCGACCTCGATCTGGTCACCTTCGGCCTTGAGCCAACGGGTGACGGTGCCCTCGGTCACCGATTCGCCCAGGGCTGGCATCGTGACGGTGCTGCCGCCTGCGATCGGTGCGGCAGAGGCAGGTGGTGCCTCGGCTGCAACTTCGGCGACGGGCGTCTCAGCAACCGGCTGCGGCGCCGCTTCCTGGGCTGCGGGCGCGGCGAGGACCTGCTCCGTTGCTGGTTCTGCTGTGGGGGCCGAGGTGTCAGCGGGAGCTGGCGCGCCGTCACCGACGACAGCCAGATCTGTGCCGACCGGCACGGTTTCGTCCTCGGCCACGAGGATCTCTTGCAGCGTTCCGGCAACAGGCGAGGGAATCTCAGTGTCGACCTTGTCGGTTGACACCTCCAGCAAAGGCTCGTCGACAGCGACCGAGTCTCCGACGCTCTTCAACCAGCGGGTCACGGTCCCTTCGGTGACCGATTCCCCAAGGGCCGGCATGGTCACGCGTTCAGACATGAGTTGAGGTCTCCTCGTTGGGCTGTGTGACGGTCAATGCGGGTGTTTCCAGGATACGGCTGTGCTCACTGGTAACAGCTGTGGCGCCTGTGCTGGGCCGATGCCATCAGGCGTGGGCGTGAAGCGGCTTTCCGGCCAGTGCGAGGTGGGCTTCGCCGAGGGCCTCGTTCTGGGTCGGGTGGGCGTGGATCAGCTGGGCGACGTCGCTGGGCAGTGCCTCCCAGTTGTAGATCAGCTGAGCTTCGCCGACCTGCTCACCCATCCGGGCGCCGATCATATGAACACCCACGACGGGGCCGTCCTTCTGGCGGACCAGCTTGACGAAGCCCTGGGTCGCCAGGATCTGGCTCTTGCCGTTGCCGCCCAGGCTGTATTCGTAGGTGTCGATCTCGGCGAACTTCTCCTTGGCCTGGGTTTCGGTGTAGCCGATAGAGGCAATCTCGGGGTCACAGTATGTGACGCGCGGGATACCCATCTCGTCGATAACCGGCGGGTTGAGTCCGGCGATCTGCTCGGCGACGAAGATGCCCTGGGCGAAGCCCCGGTGAGCAAGCTGCAGCCCTGGCACGATGTCGCCGACGGCGTAGATGCCTTCGACGTTGGTCTGGCAGCGCTCATCGGCCAGTACGAAACCTCGGTCGAGGGTGACGCCGGCCTCCTCATAGCCGAGACCGTTGGTGACCGGACCGCGCCCGACCGCCACGAGAAGCAGGTCGGCCTCGATGCTCTCGCCCGACTCCAGCGCCACGCTCACAACATCACCGGACTGGGTGACCCCGGAGAACTTCACGCCAGTCTTGAAGTTGATCTTGCGCTTGCGGAAGGACCGCTCGAGCTGCTTGGAGATTGCCTCGTCCTCGGCTGCCACCAGGCGGGGCAGAGCCTCGATGATCGTTACCTCAGAGCCGAAGGACTTGAAGACAGAGGCGAACTCGACGCCGATGACGCCGCCACCCAGGACGACGACGCGAGAAGGAACGAAGTCGAGGAAGAGCGCCTGCTCGCTGGTCATGATCCGCCCACCGATGTCCAGGCCGGGCAGGGACTTTGCGTAGGAGCCGGTGGCCAGCAGGACGTTCTTGCCGACCAGCTGACGTCCGGCGACCTCGACGACGTTCTTGGCGACCAGATGGCCTTCGCCCTCGACATACTCGATGCTCTTTGCCTTCACCAAGCCTTGCAGTCCCTTGTAGAGGCGTCCCACGACGCCGTCCTTGTAGGCGTTGACGCCGCTCATGTCGACCGACTCGAAGGTGGACTTGACGCCGAACTGAAGGCCCTCACGCGCGGTGTCGGCGACCTCGGCTGCGTGAAGCAGCGCCTTGGTCGGGATGCATCCCATGTGCAGACAGGTGCCGCCGAGCTTGCCCTTCTCGACCAGGGCGACAGACAGACCCAATTCGGCGGCACGCAGTGCGCAGGCGTAACCGCCACTGCCTCCACCCAGGATGACGATGTCGAACGTGTTCTCGGCGGTAGCCGACATGCGGACGCTCCCTTGCCTTGCGCATCTGACCGGACATCGTCCTCAGGGCGTTCGGCACGCGTGTGTGCGCTGTTCACCCTCGGACGTCGAAGATCATCTTGCCACTGATAGTGGCAGGGTCGCACAGGTAGGCACCGGGGAGGGCTCTGGACGCCGTGGGCGCCGGACCAACCGCGCGCCCCTGACACGCCCCACACGTCAACGGTGCCACCCGTGCATGGTCACGGGGATGGGCCCTAGAGTAAGCACATGATGTGGTCTCACGTGCCGGTAGCCGGAGGCGTCGGATGAGCTGGTGGGGACGTCGGCGACGACGTTCCGACCAGCACCCGAAGGGACCGGCGGACGGGCCTGGAATGACGGTGGACAGCAAGGCGGTGCGAGATCACCTCGCGGCCTTCGTGTCCAGCAGGCGCGGAGTCGAGGCGTTCGTCGAGCCCCCGACCAACGTCACGGCGACCACGGTGGTGCTCATTGCGCACGACGGCGAGTGGACACGGCGTGCCGTTGCCTCGCGTGACGCGGCGTTCGAGCTGCCACGAGAGCTCGGCATACCGGTGTATGACGTCAATCAGACCGGGTACCCCTCTCGCATGCGCGAGTGGAACTCCCGACAGCGCAGGAGCACTGCGGACCACAAGCGGGGCAATGAGCAGGGGCGTTGAGCTCGGCTTCTTGTGCCAAGGTTGCAAGCACAGCGACGAAGGAGAACGCGCATGACCAAAGAGATGGACAAGTCCGAAGGTGACCCTGACCAGCCGGCGGCTGCGTCCTCGGCCGAGGATGTGAAGCGCAAGTTCCGCGCGGCGCTAGACAAGAAGCATGCCCACGGCGGCCGCGACGTCCCCGAAGACGGCGAGCACGCCAAGATTCACGATGCTCACGGACCGGCCAAGGCGCAGCAGATGTTCCGTCGCAAGAGCGGCGGCTGATCGCCCCCCGGAGCAAGCACCGACAAGCACCCAGACAAGGGAGCTGGCCTGCCCCCTTGTCTGGGTGCTTGTCTGGGTGAGCAGGCAAGGCGCCTGACCCTTCGTGACCTGGGTTGTGAGTCCTGGGGTCAGGCCTGTGACTCGGCGATCCCCATCAGGGTGCGGATACCAAAACCGGTGCCCTGCTTGGGGGTGTAGCCCCACGGCGCCGCGTCGTTGAACGCCGGTCCGGCGATGTCGAGGTGGGCCCACGGGATCGGCTGCCCGTTCTTGGCCTTGCCGATGAACTCGCCCAAGAACCAGCCTGCGTAGATCACGCCGATCGGACCCGACTGCAGCAGATCGGCGACGGGGGAGTCCAACGTGGGGCGGATGTCCTCAAGCAGCGGGAAGGGCCACAGGGACTCGCCGGCCGTGTCTGCGATGTCCTTGATGGCCTCGCGCAGGGTGTCATCATTGCTCAGGAAGGCCGCGGTGCGGTGGCCCAGCGCCGCGACCGCGGCCCCGGTCAGGGTCGCGATGTCGATGATGAGATCGGGCTTCTTCTCCGAGGCCAGCGCCAGACCGTCGGCCAGAACCATGCGGCCCTCAGCGTCCGGGTTGTTGATCTCAACGGTCTTGCCACCGCGAATGGTGATGACGTCGCCCGGGCGGCAGGCGCCGGGTCCGAGCATGTTCTCGGCAAGGCACAGGTGGGCGGTGATCTGGACCCCCAGACCCAGCTCGGCGATGGCGAAGACGGCGGAGGCGACGGCGGCGGCACCTGCCATGTCGCACTTCATGGTGGTCATGCTTTTGGTGGGCTTGATGGCAAGGCCGCCCGAGTCGAAGGTGATGCCCTTGCCGACGAAGGCAACGTGCTTCTTGGCTTTGGCCGGCGAGTAGCGCAGCGTGACCAGGCGCGGTCCCCGGGCCGAGCCGCCGCCAACTGTCAGGTGGCCGCCGAAGGCGCCCTTGGCCAGACCCATCTCGTCGAGCACCGCGACCTTGACGTCGCTGCCGATCGCGCGCTTCTTGATCTCGGCGGCGAACGTCTCCGGATAGAGCTCATTGGGGGCCTGGTTGACCAGGTCGCGGGCGTAGGTCATGGCCTTGCCCAGGGCGATTGCCCGCTTGATCGCTGCGCGCAGGTGCCGGTCACCTGCTGCCGGGGTCACCACGGTGAGCGACTTGACCGGAGCCGTGCCTGGGCCCGCGGCGGCACTGGTGATCGTGTACGCCCCGAACAATGCCCCTTCGGCCGCTGCAGCGGCCTCGGCCACGCTGTCTCCGGGTGCTTGTACAACGACCTTGGCCAAACCACTGAGCTGGCGCGTCGCAGACCCGACGGCACGCCGGATGGCTTCGGTGTGAAGGGCGGCACCCTTGGTGGCGACCTTGCCGGCGCCCGTCACGACGACCAGCGCCGCAGTCACGCCGGGCACCGAGACGAGCTTGACGACCTCGTCGGTGGCGCCCTTGGCCTGCAGCGTTGACAGTGCCGATTCGAGGTGTGTGACGGCCACCTCACCCAACCCGTGTCCTGGTGCCAGAGCGGCACCGTTTTCGCTCTGGACCGAGACAACGACGAGAGCATCGCCCTTCAGCTCGGCGGCGGTACGGTCGGACACGGTCAACGTGGTCACGGTTACGTTCCTTCGAGTTCGTGGTTCGGACGGGGGCCGGATTGCCGCGCCATCGACGAGAGTCATTCGGGATACACCGCGAGAATACCGTCAGGACGGTGCGGATACGGTGAGCCTCATGACTGACTCCTCGCTCAAGACGTCTCCCCTTCACGACCGCCATGTGGCCCTTGGCGCCAAGATGGCGGACTTCGGCGGCTGGGAGATGCCGATCGAGTACCCCGGCGGTGGAGTGGTGCGCGAGCATACGGCGGTCCGTGAACGGGTGGGCATCTTCGACGTCAGCCACCTGGGCAAGGCGAGCGTCAAGGGGCCAGGCGCGGCGGCGTTCATCAACGCCTGTCTGACCAACGACCTGGGTCGCATCACCGAGGGCAAGGCGCAGTACACCCTGTGCTGTGACCAGGCGGGCGGGGTGGTCGATGACCTCATCGTCTATCTGCGAGCCGACGACGACATCTTCCTGATCCCCAACGCCGCCAACACTGCTGAGGTCGTGCGCCGGCTGCAGGCGGCAGCGCCCGCGGGCCTGCAGATCACCAACCTTCACCAGGGATATGGCGTTATCGCAGTTCAGGGCGCCAGGAGTGACGATGTTCTGGAAGGGCTCGGTCTGCCGACCGGCCACGAGTACATGTCGTTCGTCCAGGCCGACTGGAACGGCAAGCCGGTCATCGTCTGCCGCACCGGCTACACCGGCGAGCGTGGCTACGAGCTGGTCCCGCTCTGGGACGACGCACTGGCTCTTTGGGACGCCCTCATCGAGGCGGCCGCCCCCTACGAGGGACTGCCCTGCGGGCTTGGCGCTCGTGACACCCTGCGCACCGAGATGGGATACCCGTTGCATGGTCACGACCTGAGCCTGGACATCACGCCGGTACAGGCGCGGGCCGGCTGGGCGGTGGGCTGGAAGAAGGACGCGTTCTGGGGCAAGGATGCGCTCGTCGCGGAGAAGGCCGCAGGTCCGAAGCGGGTCAACTGGGGCCTGCTGGTCACCGGGCGCGGTATTCCGCGTTCACACTGCCAGGTCAAGGCCGCCGACGGGGCCATGCTGGGTGAGGTCACCTCCGGCACGTTCTCCCCAACCCTGAAACAGGGGATCGCCTTGGCACTGCTCGGCCCGGCGGCGAAGCTGGGTGACGAGGTCCTCATCGACGTACGTGGTCGCGACGTGTCAGCCACGGTCGTCAAGCCCCCTTTCGTCCAGGTCCAGGTCCACTGATATCGACCCATGACCAGTGACGTCGTGGGGCAGGGAACCGCTGCGGACCCGTGGGTGCTGAAGACCCCGCCGGGCACATCCGACTACGCCATGCACAAGGACGAGGCGTCCCCCGCCACGCCTGGTGTGCACCGTGGGCAAGACCACGCTGTACTACCAGCTCCGGTGCCTCCAGGACCTTCACGCGATGCTGCGCGCGCACGGCGACTGGATGGAGCTGGGGTCGGCCGACGAGCAGAAACCGGCCAAGGAGGGCACGGTCGAGGCCTGGGGTCGATCAGAGAGCAATCCGGTCGGCGGCTGGTACGGCCTGAAGAAGGGGCTCCGCGGCCGGTTCGGGATGTACATCCCCCCGCTGATGGAGGCGCTCGGTCTGGCGGAGCTGGAGCACAACCCGCGCAATAACCGGATGCGTGCCATCTGAGAGGTCCGGCCGTGTTCGTCGCGAAAGACCGGCCTTGTCCAAGTGTGGTGGATGAGGCCACTTCACGCTCAGCGGGCCGCCCCAAGGATGTCCAGGTAGCCCGCGCTGGCGCGCCACAACGCGTCGGCGACCGGCTCGAGCTTGCCCGGACTGTACCTGCGCTTTTCGTAGGCGGCACTGCTGGACCTCATTGCCCGGAGGCTGACCGCGAGCTCGGCCTCGAGTCTGGACGCCATCTCGGCGGGCGCCGGTTCTGGAAGGCGCATCGCCTCCGCGGTGCCGTCGCGAAGGGCCGACAACCCCTCGACTGCGATACCGCCGCGCTCATCCCAGATCAGAAGCGGACGGTGGATGTGGTGGTTCCACACAGGTGCTCGCGTCGAACGCCAGGTCGCCAACACCGGGTTTTTGGACAGTCTCGTAGCATGGGACCAATGCTCGGCCCCGGCTGGAGGGCAGAACCAGGCCACGTCGTCGACGGGCAGGTCGACCGATAGAACGACCCGCACGAAGTCCAGGTCCTCCCGGCTGGTCAAGACCTCTCCGAAGGTCCAGAGCTCGGTGACCCGCAGCGGGAAGATCGTGGCCGCCCGCCCCGCCATGTCGGCGCAAGCGCCGGCGAGCTCCTCGAGATGGTGAACAGCCCGAGACCACTTCACCGGTTCACCGACAGCAGCAGAGCGGACGCGGTCAGCGCGACTGCAAATGACACCTCGATAACAGCGCCCAGCACGTCACCGGTGATGCCGCCGAAACGAGTAGTGGCCCGATGGATCACGNCGAGACCGCCGAGCGCTGCACTGCACATCGCCACTGGTCCGGTCCACCAGGTCGAGCCGGACCAATGGCCCGCCAGCGCCGAGACGCCCAGCAGCGAAGCGAAGGCCAGCCCCACAACGGCTGGTCGAACACTGCCTGCGACAGTGGCCCCGAGTCCGTCTTTGCGGGCGGAGCGCACCCCCACGCGGCAGGCCCACGCCAGCAGCTGGCGGCTCGCGAGCACACTGAGACAGACCAGGACGACCCCGGGCCCTGTGGTCAGCATGAAGGCCAGTGCCCCGGCGTCGACCAGCAGCACCAGGACCACGGCAGCTACGCCACTTGGGCCGATGTTGCCCCGGCGCATGACGTCAAGGGCTGTGTCGCGGTCATAGCTTGCCGACAACGCGTCAGCGGTGTCGGCCAGGCCGTCGAGATGCATGCCCCGGGTAGCCAGGGTGATCACGACCAGGGCCGTCGCGCCCGCCAGCAGAGGAGGCACCGGCACCTCGCGAACCGCCCATCCCCACAGCAGCAGGACGATCACCAGAGGCAGCTGGGTGAGCGGGGCAAGAGTCATTGCCCGCCCGGCGACTCGTTGGTCGATGCGGGTGGGAGCGGGCACCGGGATGGCGGTCAGCGTGCCGAATGCCAGCTTGAGTCCGTCAAACATCAGTCGGCCACGACCGGCCACCACGAGATGTCCAGGACACGCCCGGCGACCGTGAGGGCGACGTGGTCACTGGCGCCACTGACGGCGGCGTTGAGCCGGCCCATCTCATCCCGGAACAACCTGCCGGACGCCGTGCCTGGCACGACCGACCAACCCACCTCGTTGCTGACCAACACGACGTCGACCCTGGCTGAGCCCAGGGCATCGAGCAGCCGTGCCGTCTGCTTCTGCACATGGGCCGCGGCCCTGTCCCGGTCTTGCCAGGCGTCGATCTCGTCGATCAGCCGGGTCAGCCAGGTGGACAGGCAGTCGATCAGGACCGGGTCGCGGGCCGCCCGGAGCACTGCCGGGAGCTCAGTGGTCTCCAGGGTGGTCCACTTCGCCGGTCGGCGGGCCTGATGCAGCGCGATGCGCGCTGCCCATTCGGGATCAGCCGGGTGCGGCACGGGCCCCGGTGCGACGTAGGTGACCGCCGGGTGCGAGCGCAGGAGGCTCTCGGCGTACCGGCTCTTCCCGCTGCGCGCGCCACCGAGGACGAGAGTCACGCTCATCAGTTCTCCTTGGGGCGGTGCAGTTGCGGGTCAGCGGATGAACCTGGCGTGGGATACACGCTACCCAGCCGACTACCGTTGTCGTGCAGGCAGTGCCGCTCGGCACCTGAGGAAGGAGACACTGGTGGGCGTTCCGGCTCGTGCCGTGGGGCTCGTGCTCGGATATGGCGCCGATCTCGTCTTCGCCGATCCGCGTCGGGGTCACCCGGTAGCCGGGTTCGGGCAGTTGGCCGCGGCCCTGGAACGCGCCTGCTGGGCTGACGATCGCACGCGCGGCGCGGTATATGCGGGGGCCCTTGTTGGCATTGTCACGGGTGTGGGTTGGGCAGCGCAGCGAGCCACCTCGGGGCGACCGGTGCGCGAGGCCGCCATGGTCGCTGTATCGACATGGGCCGTGCTGGGCGGGCGCAGCCTGGCCCGTGAGGGGTCGGTCATGGCGCAGCTGCTCGCCAGGGACGACCTGCCGGCTGCGAGGGACCGGCTGAGCCACCTGTGCGCCCGGGATGCCACCGGGCTGCCGGCCACTGAGCTGGTCCGCGCCAGTGTCGAGTCCCTGGCGGAGAACACCTCCGACGCGGTCGTCGCGCCGCTCCTGTGGGGAGCGGTCGCCGGTGTTCCGGGGTTGCTCGGTTACCGGGCCGTCAACACGCTGGACGCCATGGTGGGATACCGCTGCGAGCGCTATCGGCAGTTCGGCCAGGCTTCGGCTCGTCGGGGTGACCTGGTCAATCTTGTTCCGGCCGCAGTCGCGGCCGCCCTGACCGTGGCCGCGGCGCCACTGGTCGGCGGGCGCTGCTCTGAGGCTTGGCGGATCTGGCGCAGGGACGGGTCGCGACACCCCAGCCCCAACGCCGGCCCCGTGGAGGCGGCCGGTGCCGGCGCGCTGGGCGTGACCTTCGGTGGGTCCAACAGCTACCACGCGGTGGCGCAGGACCGGGGGACGCTGGGCGATGGCCGGGCGGTCGTGGTGGCTGATCTTGCCCGGTCTGTGCGGCTCGCCCAGGCCGTTGGCCTCGGGGCGATGCTGGTGGCGGTCGCCGTGGCAATGGTGAGGAGGAATCGTGGCTAAGGGCCTCCTCGTGGCGGGCACCACCTCGGATGCCGGCAAGAGCCTGGTGACGGCGGGCTTGGGCCGCTGGCTGGCCCGCCAGGGTGTGTCCGTGGCCCCGTTCAAGGCACAGAACATGTCCAACAACTCGATGGTCTGTGCCGACGGGTCGGAGATCGGACGGGCGCAGTGGGTCCAGGCGCTCGCCTGTGGGGTCATTCCCGAGGCTGCGATGAACCCGGTGCTCTTGAAACCGGGGTCGGATCTTCGATCGCACGTCGTGCTGATGGGACGCTCATGGGGAGAGCTTGAGGCCGGCGAGTGGGCGACGGGCCGAAAGATGCTGGCACAGAGAGCGTTCGAGGCTTTTCGGGACCTGTCCTCGCGATTCGACGTCGTCATCGCCGAAGGCGCAGGAAGCCCCGCAGAGATCAACCTGCGCGAGGGCGACTTCGTCAACATGGGCCTGGCCCAGGCCGTGGACCTGCCCGTGGTTGTCGTGGGGGACATCGACCGCGGCGGTGTCCTGGCCGCGATGTATGGCACGTTGGCTCTGCTGGACGAGGCGGACCAGGCCCGCATCCGCGGCTGGATCGTCAACAAGTTCCGGGGGGACCTGTCACTTCTCGAGCCTGGCCTCAGGATACTTGAGGAACGCACCGCACGGCCGGTGCTGGGCACGTTGCCATTCCTGTACGACGTGTGGCTCGACCGTGGTGCCTCATGTCAATGTGCTCGCGAAATGGGATTCGCGTGCCTCACGTAATTTGCTCACGAAACTTGATCCCTGACTGACGTTCCGCACTTGTCGAGGACCGTTTGGCCCCCCACTTGTCGCCGGTCAGTGCTTCGCTGACTGGGGTGGTTCGGGCGGGGCTGTTTG
>JGI24129J20441_1000147_pt1 | contig 19823 bp, 19 predicted proteins | sample BarGraNGADG00211_FD_20441 | JGI IMG/M metagenome (IMG submission 20441) | reverse complement strand
CATCAGTGGTTTACTCACGTTCGTCTTCTCGTCGCCTACCTGACCCGCTGGTAGCGGGCCTTCTCCACAGTCGCTACCCACCCCGGCTCTTGACCGGCATGACACTGTGGCGGTTTGGACTCCTCGCCTGCACGGCGAACCCGGAGGGCCTCCCTCCATCACTGGCACAGCACGGTTCGTGCTGGCGATCTTCTACATCGTCATCACTCCCCTTTCAGGACACACTCACCCGTGTAACAACACTCCGGGGATAGTTGTGAAGCTCAGGAATCTGCCTCGACATGCGACAGGAGGTCGTCCGCTAGCGCAGCGACAGCCGCGCTGACCGTGGCGGGATCACCGACGAGCTCCTCAGCTCGGCCGGCCATGACCGCCCCGAGGGAGCCCGGACCGGCGCCGAACAGGTCTCGCAGGTAGCCGAGCGCAACCCGGCTGGCCGTGCCCGCGAGGTCGTCGTGGCAGAGGAAGGACAGCTTCCGAGCGACATCCCCCGTGTCCGTGGCGACAAGCAGTCGGTAGATGTCATGAACGTCCTTGTCGATGAGGCGGGCAGGCGTGTCCCGTCGTTCAGCGAGCTTGTGCAGCTTGGCCACCAGCAACGCCGCCGGACCGGCGACGGCAACGTCGGCCTGGCGGGGGTCTTCCGGGTCGAGCGCCGCGACAGTCATGGACGAGTGGTCGACAACCGCGGCTTCAAGCCCCGACGCTCGTCGGGTCGCGTGACGGCTGTGCGGTGGAATGCGTGCCCCTCTGCTGCCGACCCTGCCGGCGGAGGGCCTCGGGCACCATGAGGTCGACAGGGATGCCGCTGCGAGAAAACCAGCCGCCGGGCTGGGGATGTTGGAGATCTCGGTGAAAGCCGGCGCTCTTCATGGCCTCGTCCAGAAGAGGCGCGTCGCTGAGTACTCGTGGGTCGACAGCGAGATCGCTGTCCTTGGTCGTCTCGGCGAGCGCGACGGGGGCGTCGCCGGTGTGCAAGTAGATCGCCTNCGCCCCGATCAGGANCAGTGCGTCACGCTGCTCGACGAGGGCCTCAAGCGCGTCGAGCAGGGCCGATCGCGCCGCGACGAGGAGGTCNGCGTCGCCAGTCGGGCTCATGGCCGGCCATCCAATCAAGTAGGGCGGTGGCCTCGCTCGGGTTGCGGCCGGGGCCGGTGAGCAGGTCCACGGCGACCTGGCTCAGTGCCGCCATGCGGATGCCGTCGACCATCTCGGCGCGATCGAAGACGACGTCGTAGGTCCCCGTGGCAAGTGCGACGTTGGCGCCGGTCTCGGTTGGTCGCAGTCCGAGCGCATCGGACGCATCGGCGAGGTCTCGGACATACAGGGTGGCCAGGCGGGCCGGAGCGTAGGCGGCCACGCGCTGGGCGGCCAGCGATCCCGTGACCACGTAGCCGAGGTCCGGCTGGCTCGCGAGCCGCTCTGTGAGTGCACCCAGCCCTCGTGGTTCGAGGAACGTCCCGACGGTGTTGGACTGGGCAAAGCCGTAGTCCTGGCTCCAGCGTTCAATCAGCGGTCGCCACTCGGCGTCGCTGATCGGCCCGTAGGATCGGCCGGCTACCCCTACCATGGGAAGGTGACCGTCTCCGAAAGCCCCTTGAGCACGATCGGCGAGCCAGCTCCTCCTGCCCACCTGCNGCCCGAGGATCTCGACGCCTACCTGCAGCCCACCGAGTTCCTCGACGCCGACCACCCCGCGGTGNTGGCCTATGCCGAGCGGGCNACCGTCGGGGCGACCGGCGACGCCGAGCGAGCCTCACTCCTGTTCCGGGCCGTGCGCGACGGCATCCGGTACGACCCCTACTCGGTGTCGGGCGATCCCGCCGACTACCGGGCGTCGCACATCGCCGGCGTGGGCGCCGCCTACTGCGTCCCGAAGGCGGTGCTGCTCGGTGCCTCGGCCCGTGCCGTGGGCATCCCCGCCCGGGTCGGGTTCGCCGACGTCCGGAACCATCTCCAGAGCGACCGGCTCCGTGCGCAGATGGGCACCGACCTCTTCGTCTGCCACGGGTTCACCGAGCTCTACGTCGGCGGTCGCTGGCTGAAGGCCACCCCGACCTTCAACGTCGAGCTATGCGAGCGGTTCGGCGTGGCGCCCCTCGACTTCGACGGTACGACCGACGCCCTGCTCCACGAACACGACGCCCGGGGCGGCCGGCACATGGAGTACGTCCGATCCCGGGGTGCCTTCGTCGACCTTCCCCTCGACTGGCTGCTCGCCATGCTTCGCCATTACTACGGCGACATGCTCCTCTCTCCCGGGGGTGGCTCCGTCGTCCAGGGGACCGACTCGATGTTCGCCCCCGAGTCGGCCGGAGGCGTCTGAGCCGGGTCAGGCGCCCCTTTCGAAACCCTCGGGAAGTAGGGCGAGCGAGGATTGGGCGCGCCACATCGCCTACGGACAATGCGGCCCGGGCGACGATCGGAAGCACCGCCAGCGACTTGGCTTCTTCCGGCGTTGCATCACCTCCCGGAGTCTCGGTAACAAGGCGGAATACTGTGTCAACATCGTGCAAGAGAATGCTCCCTCTGCACGCCAGAACAACGGCCTGGTCACTCGGGCCACCCCAGGCGCGCCGCTGATCGCGGGCTTCAAGGCTCAACTCGATCGATCGAGACAGGTCCCGCTGAGGACTCACGCTCTCAGACACGAGTGCTCTGGCCTGAAGGACTTCAGCGAGAATCAGACGGGCCCCTGCCAGAGCGTCGTCCAGCGTGATCGTCCGCTCAGCGAGGGTGATCGCTACCTCGAAATGGCCCAGCAGGAAGTTCACTCGTGCTGCCATCAGTAGGAGCTGCGGCTCATCTGAATCAGCAGCGATTGCAACTCGGAGGCCCTCGAGGTCGCCAGCGATTGCGGCCCGAGCGGCGAGAACAAACTCAACCGACGAATGGACTTCCTCGGCGAGTTTCACGAGATCCGACGCGCGCGCCTCGTCTCCAGCTTCCGTGGCAGTCAACGCCGCAAGGGCCAGCCATCGCCCCCTGCCGGGAACACCTTCATCGGCAGCACGCTCGAAGCAGACCGAGGCCAGGTCTGACCAACCGAAGCCGTTCGCAAATTCGGCGAGCGCAGCCCACAGCAGCGGCGGCCCATCTCGAAGCCAGCCGGGCGGAGTGTCGACGATGTCACGGACCACGCCGGCCCCGCGACTGGCAGGGTCCGCAAGGAGGGCCGCGAGCCGCTCACACGCCCCGGACCCGTTTGGCGTTTGCGATGAGATGGTGCGCGCTACGGGAGCCGGGAGGTGCGCCAGGTTTGTGGCGAAGCCGTTCTGGTCAGCGAGATGGTCTTCGATCCTCGTGAGCTGAGCGGTCTGCTGGTAGTGGCTGATCGCGACTGCGTAGCTTGCGTCGAGGTTCGCGAGGAATTCCGCGTAGACCAATCGGACCAGATACTCGGCGAGGTCCGCTTGATGAGCGGCGGAGTTGCGGCGAGTGGCAAGGGCACCGACCAGTGATTGTATGAGCGTCGCAGTGCTCTCGTCGGATGGATTCACCAAGAGTTCCCAGACGTCCTCACGGGCGAGCCACTTGGTAAGCCGCCGACGACTGAACTTGCGCTCCGACCTGCGCTTAACGCTGGCGACCAGTTTCTTCCGCCAGTCTGGCTGGCTCAGTAGGTCGAGTGCGCGCTTCACCAAATCAGGGGCAACGACTTGGGCGCCAAACCATGCGACCACCGGGAGCACCATCTTCAACCCTCCGCTCTACGTTCCGCCCTTGGATATGAACCCCGAACGCGAATTCGTTCGCCGAACGGTTCGTGCGGACCGTGCGCCGCGAGTGCCTCGATCACATCCTGATCGTCAACGATGCGCACCTCAAACTCGTCATTCGCAGCCACGCCCGTAACTACAACGACCATCGACCCCACCAAGGGTTGTCTCAAGACATTCCGGCACGGGAGAGAACTGCTCAGCTCGCTGTGGAGCCGACCTCAAAAGTACGCCACCGCCATCTTCACCGCCATCGTGGGCGAATTCATCGACACGACCGACTTGGTGGGCAGATCCACGAGTACGACCGTGTCGCCTGAGGTCGGGTTCGAGGGGTGGATTGAGTTCTCGGACAGCACGCCATGCCAAGAAGTCCACCAGCGCAAAGATCGACGTTCACATAGACAGCCCTAGCCACCACCACCCGTCCATATCAGACGGCTCGGGCGTTTTGGTTGTCCAGTACTCCCGACCCGGCCGACGACGCATTGTTACCGGCCGTGGACCATCTCCGGCGCGAGGGGGTCGGATCTGACGCAGCACAGGGTCCAACAATCGTCGTTGGCCGCTCACAATTTCTACGCGGCCTCACCTACGCCCCATCGGCGGCAGCACCAGCCCGGCCTCCAGCGAGTCGGCCGCCTCCTGCGCCTGCGCATCGGTGTTCGCCGTGTACACCCGTAGCGTGACCGACGGGTCGGCGTGCCCGAGCCGGTCGGCGACAGTCTTCGGGTTCAGTCCGGCCGCGAATAGCTGGGTCGCCGTGTAGTGGCGTAGGTCGTGCAGCCGGAAGTCCCACCGGTCCGACGCCGCCAGGTCCGCCCGGGTCGACTTGGGATTGGCCTCCCGCAGCTTGGCCAGCGCCGGCTCCTCCATCCGGCGGGTTATCCGGCGGAACGCCTGCGAGACCGAGTCCGGATGGATCGGGCCGGCGCCATCGACGTCTGGACTGAAGATATACGCGCTGTCGGGCAGCTTCACCTTCGCCATCTCCGCGTCGGTACGCGCCCGGGCGTGCCGGTCGGCGAGGACGGCAACGGCGTTCTCTCCGAGCACCAGGCGCCGCGCCTGGTGGGTCTTCGGGGCCTTCGCCCCCATGCCCTCCCCTGTCTGCCAGATGGCCTGGTTGACGTTGACGGCGGAGCCCTGCCAGTCCATGTCGGACCACCGCAGCCCGCACAGCTCGCCCCGGCGCATGCCTGTCAGTGCCAGCACGGTGATGACTGCCGCCATCTCCGGCGCCCGCGTCTCCGGCCGGGCGGCCTCGGCGATCAACGCCGTGACCTGTTCCGGCGACGGGACGTTCATCTCCGCCCGCCGGAGCTTCGGAGGCGTGGCGTCCTCGGCGACGTTGGTCACCACCCATCCCCACTTGCGGCCCTGGCGCAGCGCCGCACTGATCTGCCGGTGGATGTGGTGCACGGACCGATCACCGAGCCCGGTGGCGAGCTGGTCCGCGTAGAACCGGTCGAGATCGTGGGCCGTCAGCTTGTCGAGGCGTTTCGATCCGAGCGCCGGGCCGATCCGCGTGGCGACGATCCGCCGGTACCCGTACAGCGTCGTAGGCGCCCGGCCCATCCGTTCGATGTGCGCGATGTACTCGTCGAGCAGTGCGCCAAGGGTCGAGCTGCTCCCGCCGTGCTTTCCCTTGTCGACCTCGGCAACGAGCGCGGCGAGCTGCTTTGCCGCCTCGCGCTTGCCGGCGCCGGGCTCACGCCGGGGAGCGGTGTACACCCGGCTGATCTGCTTCGGCCTGCCGGTGACTGAATCCCGCCCGACGTACACCCGCAGCTCCCACCGCCCAGGTGCCTTTTCCCGCATCGTCCCGGCCACAGAATGGATAGTAGGGATTTTGTAGGGATGACGCAATTCCGAAATCACGTTTCTCCAGCGCCCACGGCAGGAATCGAACCTGCGACCTGCGGTTTAGGAAACCGACGCTCTATCCCCTGAGCTACGTGGGCGGGGTTCGGAAGAGACCATGGTCGAAAGCCATCAGACCAGCAATTCTCTTCTTCAGGCCCTCATCGTAGGCGGTAGGAGTCGACCACTTCTGTTCCGGGCACCGAAGGAACCGCAGGCCATTCTCGAACGCCAATCGATCAGAATGGGCCGTCCAGTTCCCCCAGGGACTCGGTGAGACGCAGGTTTTCCGAGTAGTCGACCGGGCAGGCGATGACCGAGACCGTGTCGGCCACCAGCGCCTCTCGTAAAGCAGGGAGAAGTTGGCCGGCCTCGGTGATCCTGTGTCCGCGTGCCCCGAAACTCTCCGCGTAGGCCACGAAATCCGGATTGGTAAATCCGATGGCCGTTGAGTGGCCAAGCTCCATCTCCATCTTCCACTTGATGAGCCCGTAGGCATCATCGACCCAAACCAGAATTGCGATGGGCACGCGCTCTCGAAGGGCTGTCTCGATCTCCTGCGAGTTCATGAGAAAGGCCCCGTCCCCGACGGCGGCCAGAACCCGACTCTGCGGTCGGGCCAGCTTGGCCCCGATCGCCCCCGGAACCGAAAACGCCATGGTCGAGAGCCCATTCGACAGGAGGCAGGTGTTGGGCTCGAAGGTGGGATACAACCGGGCCATCCACATCTTCACTGCACCGGTGTCAGCCAGAACTATGTCATGACGTTCAAGGGCTGCCCTGGTGTCGGCCACGATCCGCTGCGGTATGAGGGGGAAGCTGTCGTCGGCCGCACCGCGTGCGAGTTCGCCGGCCAACAGGCTCCGGATCCTTTCACCGCTGGTGGCTCGGTCGAAGCGCCGGCCGGTAGCTTTCGAAAGCGCGTCGAGGGTACGGCCGAGGTCCGCCTGAACACCGACCTCAACGGTGTAGTGATTGTCCACCTCCGCAGGGAACCGGCTCAGATGCAGAATCCGCTTGTCGCCGTCGGGGTTGATCCGTATCGGGTCGAACTCTTGCAGTTCGTATCCGACTGAAATGATCACGTCAGCCTCATCGAAACCGAAGTTGACGTAGTCGTGGTGCATGAAACCCACCGCACCCAGGGCATTCGGATGGTCGTCGGGAAATACTCCCTTCCCATGGAAGGTGGTGGCGACCGGTAGTCCCAAGCGTTCGGAGAACCGAATGAGGGCCTCGCCGGCACCGGCTCGTGCTGCGCCGTGGCCGGCGAGCACCACCGGGCGCTGCGCACTAAGGAGAACCTGAACCGCCCTGTCGATCTGCGATTGTGACGGCTCGTCGGGCCGAGGGACATTGACGGCAAGAGGCACGAGTGCGGCCGGGACGGCCATCGACTCCACATCTTCGGGCACAGCCAGATAGACGGCTCCAGGTCGTTCCGTCTGGGCCAGCTTGAAGGCTTTGCGCATCATCTCAGGTACGGCNGCNGGATTTGGGACCAGAGCCGACCANTTGGTAACCGGGTCGAACATCGAAACCAGGTCAACGCTCTGGTGCGACTCCTTGTAGATCCGATTGAGACCGACCTGGGCCGAGATGGCCACGACCGGGGTGCTGTTGGTGGTGGCATCCGCCGTCCCGAGGAGCAGATTGATGGCCCCGGGTCCGAGCGTCGATGAACACACGCCGGCCTGACCGGTGATGCGGCCATAGATCTCGGCCATGAACGACGCGGCTTGTTCGTGCCGGACCAGGACATACCGGATCGATGACGAGCGCGATACGGCGTCGGTGAAGAGAATGTTCTCCTCGCCGGGCAGCCCGAAGACGAACCGCACACCCTCGTGCTCGAGGCAGCGCACCAGCAGATCGGCAACTGTGGGTTCAGTGAGGCTCACCCACCCGATGGTAGGTCGTCAGGTCGGATGTGTCGGTCGGATGGTCTACTTGTCCGACCGACGTGTCAGACTGCGCAGTAGAACGACCTTTGTCAGCTGACCTCACTGGGAAGGACGAAACGTGAAACAGACACCGTTCACCGCCTTGGTGGGCTGTTCGGTCCCGATCCAGCTCGCCGGAATGGGCGGCGTGTCGACGCCGAAGTTGGCGGCCGCGGTTTCAAATGCCGGCGCTCTGGGCATGGTGAATCTTTCGGGTGTGGGTGGCGGCGACATTGCCAAGGTATTCGACGATCTCGCCAAGCGGACTACCCACCCGGTAGGTGCCAACTTCCTGATGCCCTTCCTCGATATGTCTGCCGTCGAGCTCGCTGCCGAGCGGTGTCGGCTCGTCGAATTCTTCTATGGGGATCCCCAGCGCGCACTCGTTGACCGCGTCCATGCGGCCGGTGCGCTGGCGGCTTGGCAGGTCGGCTCGCCCGAAGAAGCCCGTTCCGCGGCCGACGCAGGTGCGACCTGGTGATCGCCCAGGGGGCCGAGGCCGGGGGTCACGTCCGGGGGTCCATCGGGATGCTCCCCCTCCTGGCCGGAGCGCTCGACATTGTCGACGTGCCCGTTATCGCCGCCGGTGGGATCGGTGATGGGCGCACCATGGCCGCTGCCCTGGCGGCGGGAGCGGCCGGCGTTCGGATAGGTACTCGCTTTGTGGCCGCCGAGGAGTCGCCCGCCCATCCCTATTACGTTGACGCTCTGATCGCTTCTGGGCCTGGCGACACAACACTCACCACCGCATTCTCGGTGATGTGGCCCAATGCGCCGCATCGCGTGCTCTCGAGCTGTATCGACGCGCTCGCCGGCTTCGAGGGCGAGTCAGTAGGCGACGGTATCGTCGCTGGATCCCCCCTCGCGATACCTCCCGGTTCGGTGATACCACCCGATATCCACACCACCGGCGCGATCGAGGCGATGCCCCTCTACGCCGGACAGTCGGTGGGTGCCGTTCGCCGCCGACAACCAGCCCACCAGATCATCGAGGAACTCGTAGCGGGCGCCGACGCATGCTTGGGCTCTGTGGCGAGCCAACAAGCCGGCTGAAGCTCGACTCCTCCCATCCACTACGATGAGAGGGTTGGAGAATGTCGTTGCTGATCACCGGTCGGTTACCGGCTTCTGATCACCGGTCAGTTACCGGCTTCGGACCCAGGCTCAGCGTTAAGCACCCGGTATCTCCCAACGGATCTGCCGTGAGGCGAGAGGACGATCTGGCCGAATGAGTGCATCCGCAAAACCCGAATACCGGGCCATTCTCTTCGACATCGATGGCACCCTCATCATCACCGGTGGCGCCGGTGCGACGTCATGGCGTCTGGCCTTCGATGAGCTGTTCGGAATTCCGGCAGATATAGGTGAGTTCACCGATACAGGGATGACGGATCCCGATGTTGGGCGAAAAACCTTTGAAGCCGTGCTTCACCGCCAACCCACTCGAGCCGAATTCAGCAAACTGCTCGAACGGCGCCTGCATTACCTCTATTCGGCCGTTGCCGACTCCGACGGATACCGGGTCCTCGGTGGCGTGGAGGAACTCCTCCCTCGCCTGATCGACGACGGCTACCTGCTCGGAATCGTGACCGGAAACTTGGAGGCTGCAGCCCACATCAAACTTCACCGGGCGAAGCTCAATCGATTCTTCTCGTTCGGGGGCTACGGGTCGGACGCTACCGATCGTGGCGAACTCACCAAGATCGCTCTCCAGAGGGCCAGCCTGGTCTACGGGGAACCGCTGAGCGCCGAACAGTGTCTCGTCGTGGGGGATACTCCACACGATGCCGAAGGTGCCCACGCCGCTGGCATTAAATGTGTAGGGGTCGCCAGCCACAATTTCAACGCTGACCAATTGCGCGAGGGTGGCGCTGACTATGTCATCAACTCTCTTACTGGAGGACTTCCCTTATGACCATGGACTCGTACTGGCCTCTTGGACAATCACCACCTAAGATTGAACCAGCGGGCGCATGGCGAATGCGTCACCAGAGAGAGTAGAGGGTCATCTTGTCGAGCGAAGATCTACATGCACCGCGCGAGCGACTGACGCCCGGGACCATCGCCGCCCATCAGGCCACCGTCTCCCTGATGGAGGAACTGGAGGCCATGGACTGGTATCGCCAGAGGGCTGATGACTGTGACGACGCCGACCTGAAGGCCATCCTCATCCACAATATGAACGACGAGATGGAGCACGCGGCCATGCTGGTGGAATGGTTACGGCGCAATGTGGATGAGTTCTCTACCCAACTCGACAAATTTGTCGACAGCAAAGGGCCAATTGCGAAGAGTGGTGCCTAAGTCGGGCCACTAACGCCGCCAGTGCTCCATCGGCCATGTCGCGATATACNTANAGCTTCAAGGTCACTTCCTAACCTCGACTTGGGGGGCGTCAGCCAGCATGTAGGTGGAACCGGCACCTCTGATAACGCGGGAGCAAACACCTTGCTCAGGATCGCCACTCTGGTCGAATCGCGACAGGGACAACTCGGCGTCGTTGGAACCCTCCCGGAGATCGCCAATGCGACGAGCGCTCACGAATGAGAAGTGACCCAGGGTGGAGCTGTCCACTGACTACGGGTTGCAGCAATTGGTGACCCCGTGGCCGAGTCCCCGCCAACGGCGAAGGGATTCAGGGCCTTGGGTCTCAGGAGGGTGCGCTCTCTGGATCTGATGGACGATCAGAACTTGATGTGAGTGCATCGACCACGCTGTCGTGGACAGGGAAAAGCTCCGTCAACTGCGTAATCCGGAATACCTTGAGGATCTTCTGCTGCACGCACGCCAACTGTACAGATCCGTCTTTTGCCAGGGCTTTTTTGCGAGCACCGACCAGGGCTCCCAACCCCGTCGAGTCGATAAACCCCACACCGCCCATGTCAATGATCAGGTCAACTCGATCTTCGTTGATGAGTTCGTCGAGTTGATCACTGAGTTGGGGGACGGTGGAGAGGTCGATTTCGCCTCGGACAACCACGACGGTGGCGCCACCTTCCGTGCGAGTACTCAACTCCAGATCCGCCGAGCCTTGCTCCATCTACTACACGCTCCTTGACATTCACGCCGTGAAGAATCGTCTCTGAATGATCATAATTTCGTCATGCTCGGCGCTTCACCATAACATGACTGCTCCACGGCCCTTTATGGGAGATTGCCCGTTACCCGCGTCTTTACGCTTCATTGACTCGTTTGTAGAGTAGTTGCATGGTCCAACCGGCCAATGGCCCTGCCATGCAACCCTTGGACGACACGGTCCGTGAACTGTTTTACGCCAGCGGTGACGTGGGCCGCGACCTGCTGGCCGTCGACTGGACCTCCACACCCCTGGGGGCCCCGAGCACATGGCCGCAAAGCCTGATCAGCGTCATACGCCTTCTGATGGGTTCGCGCTTTTCGATGTGGATGGCATGGGGCCCCGAGCTCACATTCTTCTGCAATGACGCCTACCGTCGTGACACTCTTGGTGAGAAATACCCCTGGGCACTGGGCAAACCCGCTTCCGAAGTATGGGCGGAGATTTGGGGAGATGTCGGTCCGCTTGTTGAACAGGTGATGAGCACAGGGGTCGCAACCTGGGACGAAGGAATGCTGCTGTTCCTCGAGCGAAACGGTTACGTGGAAGAGACGTACCACACCTTTTCGTACAGCCCCCTGACCGACGATGATGCACGCATTGTCGGCATGTTGTGCGTGGTGAGCGAAATCACCGACCAAGTCATCGGTGAGCGTCGGATGTCCAACTTGATCGAATTGGGTTCCGAACTGACCAAGACCAATATCGAGGCCCATGTGGTCGCGGCAGTCGAGGAACGCCTCGGTGCCGAGCGACGTAGTTTTCCGTTCACCCTCATGTACCTGTTTGATGACGACGGGACGGGGGCGCGGCTGACATGCTCTCCCGGGATTCCGGCAGGCCACCCTGCCGCACCGGCAGTGATCGAGTTGGCAGACCCGAACCCATGCTGGCCGGTGGGAGCGTTGGCCAAGGGAGAGACGGTTACCATCGACGAACTGACGGAGCGTTTCCCCTCGATCCCGAGCGGTGCCTGGGACCGACCTCCGGCCCAGGCACTGGGACTGCCGTTGCTACAGCGAGACGAAGGTGTTCCCTACGGTTTCCTGATCTTCGGCTTGAACCCGTACCTACCGCTGGATGCCGGTTATACGGGATTCCTGCACCTCATTAGCGGGCAGGTCGCCGCCAGCATCGCCCGTGCCCGGGCCTTCGAGTCCGAGCGGGTGCGGACGGCGGAGTTGGCCGAGTTGGATCGGGCCAAGACCGCATTCTTCACCAACATCAGCTACGAACTTCGCACCCCGCTGACCCTGCTCCTCGGGCCGGCGGCTGACGCTCTCGCCGACTCGGACAGTCCTCTACCGACGGCACAACGGGCCCGAATCGAAGTGATGCACCGCAATGCATTACGGCTGCTCAAGCTGGTCAATGTGCTGCTCGACTTCTCTCGCTTCGAGGCCGGGCGGGCCGATCCTCGCTTCGAGGCTCTCGACCTGGCCCGGCACACAGCCGATGTGGCCAGCATGTTCAGCTCGGCGGTCGAACGGGCTGGCCTTGCATTCACCGTTGACTGTCCTCCGCTGGATGCCCTTGTCTACGTCGACCCGGACATGTGGACCAACGTCGTGTCGAATCTCCTGTCGAACGCACTGAAGGCCACCTTTTCTGGTGGTATCACCATCCGGCTTGCCATCAGCGACGGGGAAGCCGAACTGGAGGTGGTGGATACCGGCATCGGGATCGAATCCGCCGAGCTCAACCGGTTGTTCGAGCGATTCCACCGGATCACTGGTGCCCGCTCTCGAAGCCACGAAGGATCAGGCATTGGGCTGGCATTGACGGCCGAATTGGTCAGTTTGCATGGCGGGACGATCGTGGCAGACAGTGAGCCTGGCAAAGGAACACGATTTTCCGTGCGGGTCCCTCTGGGAACTGCACATCTCCCGGTTGAGCAGATTGCCTCGGGACCAAACGACGCGACGGGCAGAGCCGCTCACAAGACCGAGGGTTTCTTGGCCGAGTCGTCGCGTTGGCTCGACGCCGAAACCCGCGATACCGACAATTCGGCTCTCCCGGTGCCGGTGCAACCAGTCGGTGCAGTCGATCGACTGCGAATCCTCGTGGTCGACGACAACCTCGACATGCGCGAGTACATCGCCGGCCTGCTTTCCGACCACTACACCGTCGAAACCGCCCGGGATGGCGTCGTCGCGCTCGAGATGGTGCGGGCCTCTCCACCCGATCTCGTTCTCACCGATGTAATGCTTCCAGGTCTAGATGGGTTTGGCCTACTGGCCGCCATGCGCTCCGACGCCGCCACCATGCACGTGCCGATCGTGATGCTGTCGGCTCGGGCCGGGGACGAAGCCGCCGTCGAAGGATTGGAAGCAGGTGCGGATGACTACCTGACAAAACCATTCACCGCCCGCGAGCTCGTCGCCCGAATCCGCGCCAACCTCGAACTCGACAAAGTGCGCCGACTTGCGACCGAACTGGAAAAGCAACGGACCCTCCTCGATCAGGCGCAGCGCCTGGCTCAGGTCGGCAGTTGGGAATTGGATCTCGCCTCTGGTGCAGTGGCCGGGTCAGGAGAGTTCCTCCGCCAGATCCAGCTCACCCAGAAGGAGTTGCATGACGGCGGCATCGCTGAAGTCTTCGGCCGGATACATCCCGACGATGTCGAGCGGGTACGGGCTGCTCTGATCGCGGCGACAGACGGCGAGATCATCAATTTCGAAGTGCGTGCCCATACGGTCGAGGGAGCAGAGCGGACCTTCAATACCGTCGGCGAACTTGTTTGCGACTCCGAAGGCCATCCCATGCAGCTGCGAGGAAGCATTCAGGACATCACCGACCAGATCCTGGCCAAGCAAGCCGCTGACGCTGCCGCCGCCGACAAGCAGACCGCGGCTCACGAACGTCTGATTGCCGAGGAACTGCAACGGAGCCTCCTTCCGGCGCGCGCATTCACTCCAAAGCACCTAAAAGTCGCGACGCATTACCAGGCAGGGGTGGACGACACCCAAGTCGGCGGCGATTGGTACGACGTCATCGAGTTGGACCGCGACCGTACGGCCTTGGTGGTGGGCGACGTGATGGGCCGCGGCATTCGCGCCGCCGCGGTGATGGGTCAACTCCGGGCGACCATCCGCGCCTACGCCCAGCTCGACTTGTCTCCGACCCGCGTCCTTGAGCACCTCGACGCCACGATCCGCGAGATAAGCGAAGAAAAGATTGCCACCTGCATCTATGCCGTCTTCGACCCGCAGGACCGGTCCCTTGTGTATGCGAATGCTGGGCACCTTCCTCCACTGGTGCGCTCCTCTAGTGGCGAAACGCAACGTCTCATCGGAACGTTTGGCCCGCCACTGGGTACCGGACCCCATGACTTGGTTGAGACAAAATTAACCCTGTCTGCCGGAGATGTACTGACTTTGTACACGGACGGCCTGGTGGAACATCGCGGTAGCGACATCGAACACGGGATCGATGACCTTGTCAGCGCACTTACCGTCGACAGCGGCCGGGTCGAGGATCTGCCTCTAGCACTGGTTGACGCGCTGCTCCCCAATGGGTCCGACGATGACGTTGCCGTGCTCGTCGCCGAGGTTCCCGGCCAGACGTTGGGCCCTGCGTTCGTCATACTCCCTGTTCTTGCCGAAGCAGAATCCGTGGCCAGCGTCCGTCGGTTCACTACGAACGTGCTGGCCGCTTGGGCAGTCACTCCTAACTTGACCAGCGATCTCGTAGTAGTGGTCAACGAACTTATTACCAATGCCATCCTCCACGGCCGATCGCCCATTGAGCTCAGGCTGAGCCGCACCACCGACCGGATTTTGGTGGCCGTTCACGATGGCACCAACGTCGTTCCCCGCATGCAGCGGACCAACCTCTACGCCGAACACGGTCGTGGGTTGCAGCTGGTCGCCTCGCTCACTGACCGATGGGGCGTTCGACCGACTGAGACTGGTAAATCGGTGTGGTGCGAAATTTCCACGCAGTGAGCTCGACATGAGTCACATACCGGGTGCCCAACTGTCCGGTCGTCCCTGTTCAACAGCCTGGTCACGTCTTAGGAGACCCCGCGGCGACCGCGAGTTCGATTCGAAGGCCAAACTCTCGCGCCGTGAGCTTGGGACCAGCAATCTGAACCATATCGATGCGGAAATTGACGGAGTCAGCATGCCGGATCCCNGAATACTGCTGGCGGACGAGGTAGGCCGTCTGGCCGCCGTACGGCGTTACGACATTCTGGATACGCCCCCGGATGGGTCATCCGACCGGTGTTCACGGGTCGGCGCAGCATGACCTTGCCGAATTGTTCGGTCATCTCACCGGCGATACCTCTGACAAGTTCGCCCGATGTGAATGGGACACGGACCAAAGCGGAGCAACCCTCCTCCAGCACTGCGCGGCGTGGATGGAGGGAAGCATCGTCGCTTCCTATGACGTTGGCGATGTGTCGCCTTCCTCATGGCTCCGATTAGTGGCGGGGCAGCACCGGAGGAGGGCCAACTGGCTGCCAAGAAGGTGAGTGATATTGACACCGGGCATGATACATAGCCGGCTCACAGGACAGTTTCCACCAGTGAGGTTTATGCGAACTTCAATCGGGTAGAACGACGCTCAGTGGCGCGTCACGCTAGAGGAGACAGTTGCCGGGCAACCCGTTTGAAGATGAGTACGAATCCGATCATGATCCGGCCGGATCCTCGATGGCGCATGTCGTGCTGCAGGTCGGTGCAAGCTTCGTGGCCACGTGGTGGTTCCCGCTGATTGTGATCATGAGCGCCTTGACCACCCCGGGACGGGTAGGGCACCGGTCTCCTGTCCAGGCCACGGCACGATTGACCGAGCCGACGGTGATCTCGAGGAACTGGGCGGCGTAAGCAGTCTGTACAGCGCCATCTCAATGCACATCTGAACTGGCGACGCCGACATTTTCGGTCCGATCGACCCCATCCCGCTTGATTGGCCCCTGGCCATGGGCTATCCATGCCCCTTGCACGTACCGGCTCGCACAAGAGCAACAGCGAGGAGACCCCCGATGGCCACCGACCGAGATTTGATCTCCGTAACCGACGACGAAGCCGTTCGGATCATCACCATCGACCGTCCCGAGCGGCGCAATGCGGTCGACCGGGCAACAGGTGCCGCCCTGGCGGAGGCGTTCCGGGCCTTCGACGCAGATCGAAGTGCGTCGGTGGCGATTCTCACTGGAGCATCCGGTACCTTCTGCGCCGGCGCCGACTTGAAGGGACTGGCCGAAGGTAGGGGCAACCGGGTCAGCGAGGTTGGTGATGGGCCCATGGGTGTGTCCCGACTCCGATTGTCCAAGCCGGTCATCGCGGCCATCGAGGGTTTTGCCGTGGCCGGTGGTCTGGAGTTGGCGGCGTGGTGTGATCTGCGGGTGGCATCTTCCGACGCCACCCTCGGTGTCTACTGCCGACGATTCGGCGTACCGCTCGTCGACCTCGGGACCATCCGCCTTCCCCATCTCATCGGGCACAGCCGGGCCATGGATCTGATCCTCACCGGCAGAGGTGTGAGCGGCACCGAGGGGTTCACCATGGGCCTGGTGAACCGGGTAACCGAGCCCGGTGAAGCGCTGAAGGAAGCCATTGCCCTCGGCCATCAACTCGCGGACTTTCCCCAGACCTGCATGCGGCACGACCGCCTCTCGGCCATCGAACANTGGGACCTNAGCGAACCTCAGGCCATGCTCAACGAGGTCCGCCATGCCCTGGTCACCATCGGCAGTGGCGAGACCCTCGAAGGTGCTGCCCGCTTCACGTCCGGAGTTGGTCGGCACGGTGAATTCCACCAGGATTAGTCTTCACTGACAGGCTGCCGGTCGGGAGGCGGCAGCTCGAGAGTCCCGTTCATCAGCCGGTACGGTAGGTCATGCCTGTGATGACCGTGGATGAGCTCCAACAGTTTCTGCTTGACGGGTTCCCTCTCGACCCCCCAGCCTTCGTGGTCGAAGACATACGTGAACAACAAGTCCGTCTTCGCCTACCCATCTCGGCTTTCCACGGTCGGCCCGGTGGGACGGTGTCGGGTCCCATCCTGATGTCGTTGGCCGACTGCGCGGCGTGGCTCGCCATCGTGGGCCACATCGGTCCGGTGGCGCTGGCTGTGACCACCAGCCTCCACATCGACTTCCTCCGCAAACCCGCCCTGGTTGACGTGGTGGCGACGGCCACCTTGCTCAAATTGGGAAAGCGCCTGGCGGTGGTGGAGGTCGCCATGGTATCCGACGGGAGCAAAGCCATCCTTGCCAAGGCGCAGGTCACCTACTCCATTCCGCCTGGCTAGGGTGGGCATCGAAGAGGCTCATTGAACGAGGGGGATCTCGCCGTGCACGACCTTGTCATCAGAGGGGGGACTGTCGTCGACGGAACCGGGGCGGCGGCGCGCACTGCAGATATCACCGTGGACGACGGGCGCATCACCGGGGTTGGTTCGTTTCCCGGGGTTGGGGCAGAGCGGACCGTGGACGCCGATGGGCTGCTGGTCACCCCGGGATGGGTGGACATCCACACCCACTACGACGGCCAGGCCACCTGGGACGACGTGTTGGCCCCCAGCAGCTGGCACGGGGTCACCACCATCGTGACCGGTAACTGTGGGGTCGGTTTCGCACCGGCCCGACCCCATCGCCACGAGTGGCTCATCGGTCTCATGGAAGGCGTCGAGGACATCCCCGGCACCGCGCTGGCCGAGGGCATCACCTGGGACTGGGAATCCTTCCCCGAATACCTCGATACCCTCGGCCGACGGAACTGGACTGTCGACATCGGCACCCAGATCGCCCACGGCGCCGTCCGCTCCTATGTGATGGGCGAACGTGGCGCCCGCAACCAACCAGCCACATCCGAGGACATCGCCTCTATGAAGCAACTGGTGAAGGAGGCCATCGCCGCCGGCGCCCTCGGCTTCTCCACCTCGCGGACCCTGGCCCATCGAGCCATCGATGGTGAGCCGGTGCCCGGCACGTTCGCGGCGGAGGACGAGCTCTTCGGCATCGGCAGCGCCCTCGGTGAGCTGAAAACAGGAGTGTTCGAACTCGCCCCCACCGGCGCGGCCGGTGAAGACATCATCGGACCGGCCAAGGAAGTCGACTGGATGCGGCGGCTGTCCACCGCCATCGGACGACCCGTCACCTTCGCCCTGGTGCAGGTGGATACCGCTCCCGATCTCTGGCGACAGTTGATGGACGAGTCGTTGCGGGCCACCTCCGAAGGGGCCGACCTCTGGCCCCAGGTAGCCGGCCGGGCCACCGGGTTGTTGTCCGGCCACTTCACCACCTACAGCCTGCTCGACATGGTGCCTGCCTATCAGGCCATCAAATCCAAGGGGCTCGCACCCGCGGAGTTGGTCGAGGCGCTCCGCCGTCCCGACGTCCGGCGCTCGATCGAGTCGTGGACTCCCCCGGACCCCGCGTCGGTGGCACGCATGGAACAGGCGTACCGGTCCACCTTCGCCCTCGGAAGCCCCCCCGAGTACGAGCCGGGGCCCGAACGATCGCTGGCCGGCCTGGCCGCCGCCACCGGTCGGACCCCACTCGAAGTGGCCTACGAGGCCATGCTCGAAGACGATGGGCGAGGGTTGCTCTACGTGCCGATCCTGAACTACTCCAACGGCGATCTCGAACCGGCCCGGGACATGCTCCTCCACCCCAGGTCCGTCGTCGGTCTCGGGGATGGGGGCGCCCACTGCGGGGTCATCTGCGATGCATCACAGCCCACCTTCATGCTGACCCACTGGACCCGTGACCGGGTGCGCGGCGAACGGCTCCCCCTCGAGTGGATGGTGAAAAAGCAGACTCACGACACGGCCCGCCTCTACGGTCTCACCGACCGGGGCACCCTCGAAGCCGGAGCCATCGCCGACGTCAATCTCATTGACTACGACGGCTTGCAGTTGGGAAATCCGACGGTGGTGGCCGACTTGCCGGCCGGCGGTATGCGGCTGGTGCAGGGTGCCACGGGTTACGTGGAGACCATCAAGACAGGGGTCACCACCTTCTTGGAAGGAAAGGACACCGGGGCCCGGCCGGGCGAACTGGTGCGGGGCGCCCGCTGATCCTCGGGTCCGTGTACCCCTGATCCACCTCGGTAGTCTGAGGGTCATGCGGTTCGATCCCTACGCAGCCGATCCGGCCTCCTATCGTCACTTCGGCGCGGTCGCCGGGGGCCTGGCTTCTGGTGCCCTCGACCCCGCCATCCTTCAGCTGGTGGATGTCCGGGTGTCTCAGATCAACGGTTGCGCGTTCTGCCTGGCCATGCACACTCCGGGCGCCCGGGACGCCGGGGTGCCCCAGGCCAAGCTCGACGTGCTGGCCGGCTGGGAGGACGCCGAGGGCTTTACCGCCCGTGAACGAGCCGCATTGGGGTTGGCCGAGGCAATGACCCGGTTCGGGGATGGGAATCGGGTGCCCACCGTCACCTGGGATCGTGCCCGGGATGAGTTCAACGACGCTGAACTCGGGGCGCCGCTGTGGGGGATCGGGTTGATCAACCTCTGGAACCGGGTGAATGTGGCGGTTGAAATGCCTGACGATCTTTCGAGGCTTTCGGGCTCCGGGTAATGGCGGGATCTCTCGGGGCCGGGATGACTGGCCGGGGAGTTCAGGCCCTATCGATCGAGAGAATCCAAGGTCACCGGTTCGGCCGATGCCAATGCCTCCGCCTCTTGCGCCCGCTCGGCGTTCATGCGCCGGGTGATCCAGTGCTCCACGAAGAAGGCGAGAAACGGGACGAACCCACCGCACACCACGAACAGGATTCTGCCCAGGTGCCAGTGGGCCCGGCGGGCGAGGTCGGCCCCGGCGGCCAGGTAGACCAGGTAGAGGTAGCCATGGATGGGAGCGACGATCTCTGCCACCAACTTCTGGTGGCCCCAGTACTGCAAGGGGATGGCCACGAACACCAGAATTATCAGGGCCGTCCCCACGATGTAGGCCATCACCCGGTAGCGCATCAGAGCGCCGGCCATGGGGTCGGTCCTCTTCGTCTTCGGCGGCGACGACAGGGTCTCGGGCACGTTTACCATCGCTTCCTGTCAGAACTGGCGCTGAGGTCGGCAAGGTACCGATTGTACTCGGCCAGCTCGGGGTCTTCTGCCTCACGGCCATCGTCTTCGGCAATCTCCGGTGCGGGGACCTTCGTTGCCACCAGAGGGGTCACGGTGGAGTCAATCAACGTATCGGTACCGGCGAGGGGTCCGATACCAGTGACCGATCCCGGTTCAACCCGGGAGGCCTGGCGCTTGGCC
>JGI24129J20441_1000139_pt1 | contig 20101 bp, 19 predicted proteins | sample BarGraNGADG00211_FD_20441 | JGI IMG/M metagenome (IMG submission 20441) | reverse complement strand
GGCGGGCGCATGCTCGACTACGCCGCGACGCCAGAAGAGGCTCGAGCCGTGATGTCGCGTGTGAGCGCAAACGTGAGTGCGCACCGGCACTTCGCGGAGAAGCAGGCGCACGAGTGGTTCGCGCCCGACTTCGAGCGGATGGCGCTGCTGGAAGGCGAGGAGCTCGCCGCGCAGAAGGCGGCCTACGTCCGCCGGGGCGAGCAGAAGAAGAAGTAGGGAGCGAAGCAGAAGAGGCGGCCATCGTGTGGACGGACGCCTCTTCCTGCATCGATCGCGCCCCCGCCGGTCGTCAGGAGCGGTTGGCCGCGTATATCCGACGGCGGCAGGATGTGCAATCATGTCGCAGGCTCGGGGGAGCCGTCAACCGGAGGGGGACACATGGCGTTTCTTGATGGCTCGCATGCGCGGGCCCTGCGCGAGGCGCAGAACCTATGGGACCGTGGACGCAACGCCGAGGCGATCGGCGTGTTGGAAGCCGTCCAGCCCGATCTTTGGCCACGGATCTTCGCGAGCGATGCGCTCATCATCGCGACGCTGGCCAAGTACGTGTGCGAGTCCGGGGATCCGGCCCGCGGGTTGAAGATCCTGGAGGCGGCTCCGTTCGACGAGCGTCCGCGCACCGACGTCCAGGCCATCTGCCTCGGGACGCGCTCGTGTTGTCGCGCGGCCGCGGGGGACCTGACCGGCGCGCAGTCCGATCGTATGGCGCTCCACAGGGCGCAGCCCGGGCATCCGGCGCTGGTTCCGGCCGACTCGGCCATCGACGCAGCGAAGCGGTCCCTCCTGTCGCGCGCGATGATCACCCGCCCAAGCGAGGAGAGCAGCCGGTAGCGCAGGGCGGGCAGCGGCGTGGCTGTCGTCACACCTGAGCGGCCGGGACTTCGGGCGCGCCTGCGCTAGACTTGGCGGGCGGCGGCACCGGCTGTCGCGGGCAGGGGCATCGTGGCGCAGCGCTCCCTCAAGGCCAATCGGCTCATGAGACTCGGCGGATTCTTCATAGGGGTCCTGCTGTTTTACGCGCCGTTCCAGCTGCTGCTGCGTGGCCTGAACGCTTTGGCGCCTTCCACCACCGTCCTCGTGCCGGACGCGGCGGTCCCCTCATCGTCCACGATCGCGGGTCTGCCCGCGGTGTGGTTCGCGCATCCTTGGCAGTGGTTCGCCGACGGGGTGATCTCGTGGTGGTGGCTCCCGATGATCGCGCTGCCGCTTCTCGCGCTCATCGGGGGCCCGGTCTTCTGCGGGTGGCTGTGTCCGGCGGGCGCGCTCCCCGAATTCCTCGGTCGTCTCGTCCCCGACCGCTTCAAGTTCGACCTGCGCCACAACATCGACATCTTGCCGGTGCGGTTCGGCTTTCTGCTGGGGTTCCTGCTCATCCCGTTCGCGTCCGGCGCGGCTGACAGCAACTTCGCCAGCATGCAGCGGATCGTGAGCGGACTGTTCGCCAATCCCGCAGGGCTCTCGGGCTTCGATGTGGCCGCGATCCTGAGGCCCGACTTCTGGGTCCTTCCCCTGACCTTGGTCGTGTGGATCGTCCCGCTCGGTACGTTCACGAAGGGCGGACGTGGATGGTGCCTGTTCCTGTGTCCCGCCGGCACGCTCATGGGGATCGTGTCCGCCATCTCGGCGCGGTTGCCTCTGACCCTTCGCGTCCGGGTCGACACGGCGTGCAACGGCTGCGGCGTGTGTGTCACTGTGTGCCCCACCTGCGCGCTCGGCGCGCGACCCTCGACTGGGCCTGAAGAGGCTCCGATACTGTCGGTGAAACACAACCTGTGCAACGAGTGTCTGGACTGCACCGTCGCGTGCCCATCGCGGGCGCTGCGATACGGGAGGGTGTGATCGTGAAGGCTGACACGCAATCTGGTGTCGTTCGCCGCAGCCGCGGGCGCGGTCGGGGCGACCGCGGTCATGGCCACGGTCTGCCCGGCGCCGTGCAACACGTGCACGCAGTGTCTGAATGCGCTGATGCCGATGAGCGCCGCCGTCGGTGCGGTGGGTGTCGGTGTCGTGGGCTCAGCGGTGGCCAAGCGAGCTGGAAACAGGGCCCTTGCGGCGAAAGCGGCCGCAGACTCCGCAGACACGCCTGAGGCCCCCTTCGGCGGCTGAGTCGTTCGCTCGCGCGTACCGACCCCAGGCATCGTCGGAGCCCATTCCGCGGTCACGCCCAACGTGCGGATGTGGGGAGTCTCGCATCTTGGGGGGCAAGTGACCGCGTGCAGCAGTAGCGTCTCTCCGCGACCCGCTGGACCGTTCGACGGAATCCGTGCTTGTGTCCCGGCTCGAGGATGCCGAAAACACTCTTGAGACGCTGGGGCACCATGCCCCGGCACACGCGTGGGAGCGAGATCATGAGGCTTCGCAGGACAGACCGCACGGACGGGGGCATGACGCTCGGCGAGCTCATGATCGCCTCGTCGGTGCTGCTCGTCTGCCTCACGTCCCTCGCAGGAGTCCTGGGCATGTCGGTCAACTCGAGCCGGACGGCGCGGGCGCGCGACGAGGCCACGAACCTCGCGAACGCGAAGATCGAATACGCCCGCAGCATCGCCTACGACCAGGTCGGCCTGCACTACGCCAACGGCGCCTACGGCGATCCAGCGGGCGACATCGTCACTCCCGAAACGGTCGGCAGCTTCACAGTGGTCACCGAGTGCACGTGGGTGCGGACCGACACCGGGCGCGCCGCGTACAAGAAGCTCGTCGTGCACGTTTCATGGCAGCAGCCGACCCCCGGCGAGGTCGCCTTGACCACGATGATCTACGGCAAGAGCGACATCGTGACCAGCGGCGACCTGCTGGTCAGGTTGCGTTATCGGGAGAACGCAACGCCGGTCCAGAACGCAACGGTCTCCATACGCACTGCGGACAACTCCCAGCGTGCGGTGCTTACCGACGCTTCGGGTGAAGCGTTCTTCGGCCAGGCCTACGTCGGCGCGGTGGGCATCACCGTGGTCCCGCCCGCGGGCTGCATCGTCGACACGACCACGATCTCGAGCGCCGCGATCTCCGGGGATTCGCTCTCCACCGTCATCGTCTACGTGCAGACTCCGGCCCAGGCGACGATCCGTGTCAGTGACACGGCGGGCGCGCGGGTCCCGGACGCCGTCATCACTCTGCGCCGTGCCGATGGCGCGGTCCTGTCGGCGATCACGACCAATGGCAATGGCGAGGCCCACTTCACGAATCTCCTGTACTCCGACTACACCGCCACGATCAACAAGAGCGGATTCCCGTCGGCGACCGCACCCTTCGTAGTGAGCGCGGGCGCGCCCCAGCCAGTGGTCCCAGTGACGATCACCCCTCTGCTCGGAGTCGGCATCCTCGTGCGTGTGTACGACGCGAACGACACTCCGATACCGGCAGCCACGGTTACCATCCGGGCGGACGGCGACAGCGTGCCGCTGCAGACCGGTTCGAGCGGCACGAACGGTGAGATCTCCTTCAGCGGGTTCGACGCGCGCAGCTACAACGCGACGGTCGAGAAGTCCGGACTTGTGACTCAGGTGCTGTCCACGTACCTGCACGACGGCGACCATGACACATTGACCTTCCACATGTCGCCGGCGGTCTACAAGGGCAACATGCACGTGACCACGCTGGACAAGAACGGCCACCTCCGCTCGATCCAGGTGATCGTGAGCGGGTCCGGCTACTACCGCAACGACCTGTGGTCGAACAGCGACGGCAGTCTGGCGCTCACCGACCTGATCGCCGGGACCTACCAAGTGCAGTGCTACACGGATCCCGCGAGCGTTGCGACCGTGATCATCAATGGCGGCCAGACCGCCGAAGTCTCGATCGCGCAGAGCAAGTAGGCGAGCGAAGATGAAGTTCTCGAAGATCATGAAGTCGATGGGCCTTCACCAGGGCGATACCGGATTCAGCCTGACAGAGCTGCTGATCGTCGTCGCGATCCTCCCGGTCATCCTCGGCGCGGCGTACCTTGTGTTCAACACGATGTCGGGCAACTACAGCAGCATCTCCGCGCAGTCCGAGGCCACCTCCGAGGCCCAGCGAGCGATGGACGTGATGGTCCGCGAGATCCGGCAGGCACAGGAAGTCACGGACGGCGGCGGTGCGATAGCCACTGCCACGCCGACATCCTGCTCCTTCTACATCGACCTCGACCAGGACAGCGTCCCCGAGCGCGTGACCTACTACGTGGACGGCACCGATCTCTACCGGTGCCAGGCGGAAGCCTCAAGCCCGGTGTATCCCTACGGGTACGTGGATGGCCCTGCGCAGCGTGTCGTGAACCTGACCACCACGAGCGCGGTAGTGTTCACGTACTACGACAAGAACGACCCGGACCACGCAGACGCCAGTCCCAACGTCGCGACGATCTGCGCGGTGGGTGTACATCTGACGGCTTCCCGCCCTGCCACGAACGGACAGGTCGCCGTCGATTTCACGACAAGGGTGAAGATCCGTGCGCTGTTCAACTCGCTTTCATAGCCAAGACGCCGCGCCGCGGCCCGGTCGCGGGGACGCAGGTTCGGTCTTCATGACGGTCGTGGCGACCACGAGCATCCTGTTCGTGCTGGCAACCACCCTGATGCTCATGGTCTCGTATCAGACGCAGACCACCGCGATGCGCGTTGGACGCACGCGCGCCACGCACGTCGCCGATGCAGGCATCAACGCATACCTCTTCACGCTGAAGAACGACTACGGCTCGTACCTCGAGGCTCCCGACACCGGTTGGACATCGGTCGGCACGAACGAGCAGTACCGCGTCGTCGCGGTGCCGCCCGCGAACGGGAAGCCGCTCACCCTGTACTCGACCGGCGTGGCCGGCGACGGCACGGTCACCATCGCCGCGACGGTGAGGTTCCCCACCTTCGGCGACTACATGTTCCTTTCGAACGCGAGCCTGAACATCGCGGCCGATGCCGAGATCAACGGTCAGATCCGCACGAACGGCGACATCGACAACCAGGGCCACATCGTCGGCAAGGTGCTCGTGGGCGGTTCGGTCATCAGCGAGGGCCGCATGGACCAGGGGTACACCGAGGGCGTGGCGAAGGTGGACTTCAACCAGGTGCTGACCGACATGGACGCCATGGCGCAGGCGGCGCACACGTCCAACTCGTACTACTCCGCGTCCGGCGCGCTCGGCTACCGCGTCGTGCTGAGCGGCAGCTCGGTGTCGATCTCGAAGATCACGGACGGCATCACGACGGGTGACTTCGTCACAGTGCCTGTCGCCACGGTCAGCATGCCCGCCTCGGGGATCCTCTACTTCTCCGACAAGATCTGGGTCGAGGGGACCTACTCGGTCCCGCTCACTATCGTGAGCGATTCCGACATGTACCTGACCGGGGACTACGTGCCGACCGACGTGAACTCGACGGTCACCTCGGGCCTGATCGCCAAGGGCAACATCATCGTCCCGGGCTGGTACAAGTCGGTCCACGAGTACATGACGATCAACGCCGCGTTGCTCTCCCAGAGTGGTCGGATCTACGCGGACATCAAGCAGGGCGTCATCCGAAACAAGATCACCATCACCGGCTCGATGTCCTACTTCGATTCGGGCGGCACGTTCGGCAGCTACGACAAGTTCACCGGCCAGCCGGTCTCAGGCTTCCGCCAGAACATCTATGCATACGACCAGAGGCTCAACGAGTACCCGCCGCCGATGTATCCGGTGATCCGCGACGGCTCGCTGAAAGTAGACACCTGGATCGAGGACAAGGCCCCGATTCAGTAGGAGAACGGCACGAGGGCGAAGGCCCAAACGGGCTGTGACGTGGGCGCGAAGACCAGGGTCGGCGCGGGGCTCGTTAGCAGAGATGCGGCCGCCGCCCCGGTGAAAGGCACCGGGGCGGCGGCCGTCGCGTCCCCGGAACCGGTCGCGATGATAGCGGCGGTGGCATCCAAGCTGCTGCCGAGGTCGGCAGGCGCGACGGGCGTCGACACTCCGGTCAGAGGCGCCGCGGCGACGGCGATCCGACCCTTGCTGATGTGCCGGTAGCGCAGGCCCGTCGCGCCGCGCCCGAGCGAGCGGACATGATGCATCGCCGGGTGCCCCCACATCGACTCCTCCATCGCGACGTAGCGCGTGTGCGCCTTGTTCGCCCACTTCACGAAGAGAGCGATGTGACCGGGGGTGTGGACGGCGTCGCCGGGGCGAAGCTTCGCGAGCGGGACACGTGTCGCGACGGCGTGGATCGTGCGGGAGGTGTAGCTTCGGCCCAGCTTCCAGGCCATCGATACGAAGCCGGAGCAGTCACGGCGGTAGCCGGCATACCAGGACGTCTGGCTGTAGATGACCTTCTTCGCGACCCACGTGTGGGCGCGGTCCAGGACGGTCGTGCGGGTGATCGCGTGTGCTGTGGTGGGAAACAACCCGAGCAGAGCTACAAGGGTCGATACGAGCGCTGTGACGCTCGCGCGCCAGGGGAGCCTGGCATGGGTGACGCGGTCGATGTCCACCTTCACATGGTTCCTTCCGCCAAGTGCAGTACGTATCGGGGAAGGCGGCTCCTTAGCCGTTCCGCCCGATGCGTGCTGTTCCTCCCCGGGTCCGTTGCGATGCGCGCGGGTGTGGTGGTGCGGGGCGGCAGCCGGGGGCAGCAGGAGCGAGGTCGGTGCCAATCTCGGCAACGTCGCAGGTCGGCGGCGGTGCCCGAGAGTCGGTTCCCGTCGGCTTGGGGCGGACCCGCAACGGGTAGACCGTGTGTGACGCGGTTACAAGTTCACAGGCCGTAGAAGGAGGTCTTCACATGCACCTCGATGGCAAGGTCGCGGTGATCACCGGTGCTGGATCCGGGATAGGCCGCTCGATGGCGAACCTGTTCGCCGAGCACGGCGCCAAGGTCGTTGCGGGAGACTGGCATGCCGGGTCACTCGACGAGGTCGTGGCCGAGGTCCGGGCGGCGGGCGGCGAGATCACCGGCGTACAGGGCAACGTGGCCCTCAAGGAGGACTGCGAACGGCTCATCGATGCGGCCGTCGCCACGTACGGCGGCGTCGACATCCTGTGCAACAACGCTGGTGTCACGGACCTGTTCCAGGGCGTGGCGGAGCTCGAGGACGCCGTGTGGGAGCGCGTCATGAGCATCAACGTCGACGGGCCGATGTTCCTGACCCGCAAGGTCGTGCCGATCATGATCGCCCGGGGAGGCGGTTCCATCGTCATGACCGCCTCGGCAGCAGGCATCGGCGGCGGCGCCGCAGGCGCGGCCTACACGGTCTCCAAGCATGCGCTCATCGGGCTGATGCGCTCGACGGCGTATCGGTATGCGCTCGACGGCATCCGCTGCAACGCCATGGCGTGCGGCGGCGTCGAGACGAACATCATGCAGAGTGTCGATCCGACGAAGATCGACCCAGCCGGCGGTGCGCGCTACGGCGCCTACCAGGCGCTCATCCCCGCGGTGCTCAAGCCGGTGGAGATCGCGCAGCTCGCGATGTTCCTGGCCTCGGACGATGCGAAGCACCTCAACGGCGCGGTCATCCCGATCGACGGCGGATGGACCGTCGCGTAGCGCACGCGTTCGCTGACGACGATCGATGGCCGGGCCGCGGCGATGCCGCAGCCCGGCCATCTGCCTGCCCGGGACGGCGAACGCATGCGGCTGCGCGGAACGCGCGGCCGGTGGGAACACTCCACTCGGAGGTGACCTGCGATGCCGAAGAAGACCGAGACCGGTCCGCTTCCGGCCGCTGAGCCGAGCTTGGTGGTGTTGCCGCCGTTGACGGTGGCGGCCGTCCACTCGAGCGGTGACCCGGGCGAGGCTGCGGAGCATGTCATGAAGGCGCTCTACGGGGCCGCGTACGGGCTGAAGTTCGCTCTCAAGAAGCGTGGCGTCGAGATGAAGCTCCAGTGGCCCCGGGCCCGCTGGGACTGGACTCCCGGAACGGAGAGCAGCGGCGGCCTGGAGGGTGACTGGGCGCTTCCGGTCCCTTACGGGACCGTGACTGCCGACCTTCCCCAGAAGGGCGAGGGGTGGCCGGTCGAGGTCCGGCAATGGGGGTACGGCGAGTGTGCGTGGATGATGCACCTCGGGGCATACGACGCCGAGGAACCGACGATCGCGGCGCTGGTGGCCTTCATCGAGGGAGCCGGACTCGAGATCGCCGGCCCGCATGAGGAGTGGTACCTGTCACAGCCATCGGCGAAGGTCCCGAAGACCGTGATCCTGTACCCGGTCCGCACTCGGCGTGCATAGTTGTGGGATTGTTGTGAATGCGCGCCGTCGGGCGCGAACCTTGCTGCTTATCCGTTCGTCTCAACCAAGTACAGAAGGAGCGGAACACCATGTTCTTCAGAAACGGGTTCTACGGCAACGGCGGCATGATGGGCGGCTTCGGCCTCGGAGCCATCCTCGTGTGGCTGCTGTGGGTCGCGATAGTGGTCGGCGTCATCCTCTTGATCGTCCGCCTCGTCCGTCACCGCGACCACATTCACGGCGCGATGATGATGCAGGGCATGGAGCACGGCGGCATGGGCGCGATGACGCCTCCGGCCGCTGCGCCGCATGACGAGGCCATGGCGATCGCCCGGAAGCGTTTCGCCGCCGGTGAGATCACCAAGGAACAGTACGACGAGATCGTCAAGACGCTCGGCTAGGCGCTGCCGCCGCACAGCGGTCGCGCCGCGTGAAGGGGAGACGCGGATGCGCGATAGCGGGCGGCTGGTTTGGCTCGTGATCTTCGTCTCCATCGCGGCGGCCGGGCTCGTTGCAGGATGCGCGCCCGCGCCGCCGCCGAAGCCGGGCCCGGTCCGGGTGGATGCGTCCGCCGACGGGACGACCGTCTCACTGAAGGTCGGCCAGACCCTCGAGGTCGCGCTGCCCGGCAATGTGACCACAGGCTACGACTGGGGCATCAACGGGATGCTTCCGTCACAGGTCACCACCGTGACCGACAGTTACGAGAGCACCGCTCCGTCCGGGGTCGTCGGCGCCGGTGGTGTGCGCACTTTCGTCTACACCGCGGTCACGCCCGGGACCGGCACGCTGCGCCTGATGTACTCACGTTCGTTCGAGGAGGGCGTGGCCCCGTCAAAGGTGTTCAACCTGACGGTGGTCGTGCAGTAGCCCCGCCTAGGTGATCCGCGTGCCGGCGTCGCCGGCGAGCGCCGCTTCCAGGTCTTCGACGCGGCAGATGATCGCCGCGTGTCCGGTGGCACGCGCGAACCAGGCGCTGGCCGCCACCTTCGGGCCGATGCTGCCCTCCTCCAGGGCTCCGGAGGTGAGGAGGCGATCGGCCTCGTCGGCGGTGAGCCGGTCGAACCCGGTCTGTCGCTCGGTACCCCAGTCGGCGTAGACACGGTCCGACTCCATGAGGATGACCAGGCCGTCGGCGCCGATCTCCTCGGCGAGCCGTGCGCTGGCCCAGTCCTTGTCGATGACCGCGTCGACTCCATGCAGCTGGCCGTCCGCGGCCTCGCGGACCGGGACTCCGCCGCCGCCCGCCGCTATGGCGACCATCCCGTCCGAGAGCAGCCGCGCGACGACCGGCGCCTGTACGATGCGCAGCGGTCGAGGCGACGGCACGACGCGGCGCCACCCGCACCCGGGCACTTCGACGAACGTCCAGCCCGGTTCCCGGGTGCGCTGCAGTCCGGCCTGCTCGGCGGTGTAGTAGGGCCCAATCGGCTTGGTCGGCCTCTCGAAGGCGGGATCTGCGGGATCGACGACCGTCTCGGTGATGATCGTCGCGACCGGATTGCCGATCCCGTGCATCCATAAGGCGTTGGCCAACGAGAGCTGCAGCATGAAGCCGAGCCCGCCTTCGGAATCCGCTCCCGCGATGTACAGGGGCATCGGAGTCACGGTGTCGCGGGCGGCCTCATTGCGGATGACGATGTTGCCGACCACCGGGCCGTTGCCGTGCGTGAGCGCGATCCGGTGACCAGCTCCCACGAGCGGAACGATGCTCTGCATTGCCGCGTCGGAGCGATCCTGCTGTGTCTCTATCGAGCCGTCATCGCCGCGGCGCAGCATGGCGTTGCCGCCGAGTGCGATGACGAGCGTGAGCGTGCTGTCGGGGGCGGACTCGATCACACAAGGCCCTTCTCCGTGAGGAACGAGTCGACGAGCTGACGGAGAGTCGGCTCGCCCCGGTCCTCCACCTCATAGGTCACACGCACCGCGTCCTGCTTGATGTCGATCAGCCGAGCGAGGTCGATCGGGGTCGCGATGAGTACGGCGTCGCACGGGACCGCAGCTATCGTGGCGGCCAAGTCGGCGAGCTGCTCGGCGGAGTAGCCCATGGCCGGGAGCACCTCGGTCAGGTGGCCCCACGCCTTGAACGTGTCTGCCAACGATCCTACGGCGTACGGCCGCGGGTCGACGATGACGGCACCCGCGCGCCTGGCGGCGATGATTCCGGCGCCGTACGGCATCCCGCCGTGTGTGACGGTGGGGCCGTCCTCGATGACGAGGACCCTCTTGCCCGCGATGCGGGCGTCGCCGCCCGCCACCTTCACTGTCGAGTCGGTCTCGACGAGCGTGGCATCCGGGTTGAAGCGCTTGGCCGTGGCGCGCAGCTCCGAGACGCTGGAGGGGTCTGCGGTGTCCACCTTGTTGATGACGAGCACGCTGGCACGCAGGAAGTTGACCTCCCCGGGGTGGTACAGGCGCTCGTGGCCGGGGCGGTGCGGGTCGAGAGCGACGATCTCGAGGTCGGAGCGGATGAACGGCATGTCGTTGTTGCCGCCGTCCCAGATGATGACGTCGGCCTCGGCCTCGGCCGCCCGCAGGATGTCGGTATAGTCGACGCCGGCCATGACGACGCCGCCGGTCTCGATGAACGGCTCGTACTCCTCGCGCTCCTCGACGGTGACCTCGAGCCGGTCGAGGTCTTCCATCGACCCGTAGCGCTCGGCGCGCATCGCGCTCAGGTCGCGGTAGGGCATCGGGTGTCTGATGTCGACGGCGCGCAGGCCGCGCTCGCGGAGCAGGCTCCACACGTACCGCGAGATGCCGGACTTGCCCACGCCCGTGCGCACCGCGCAGATCGAGATGACAGGCTTGTTCGACGCGATCATCGTGCGGTCCGGGCCGAGCAGCAGGAAGTCCGCACCCGCGGCCAGCACGGTGGAGGCCTTGTGCATCACGTCCACGTGCGCGACATCCGAGTACGCGAAGACTACCTCGGCCACGTCGAGCTCATGGATGAGGCGCGTAAGGTCCGCTTCTGGATGGATCGGGATGCCGGCCGGATAGAGGGCGCCGGCGAGGTCCGCAGGATAGGTACGCGAGTCGATGCCGGGGATCTGCGTCGCCGTGAAGGCGACGACCTCGACCTGCGGGTCGTTGCGGTAGACGACCTGGAAGTTGTGGAAGTCGCGGCCCGCTGCTCCCATGACGATGATCCGTGTGCGCTGCATGCCTACTCCTCATCGGTGATCGCTCTGTCCGATCCGCGGTTGCATATACCGCGCCGACTATCGTATACCCGCGCGCGCGTCCGTGCAGGCGGCATGCTCGGAACCGCCTACGCGTTGGATAGCGAGGCTGAGGTACGATTGCCTCGTCGAAGAGGGCCCTTCGCGAAGGAGCAGCATAGATGCCCGTGCGCGTCGTCACCGATTCCACGAGCTACATACCCCCTGCCGAGGCCGCTGACCTCGGCATCCGCATAGTCCAGCTGTCGGCGACCCTCGGGGGCGTGACGCGCGCCGAGGACGAGATCGACGCCGAGGCCTTCTACAGGGCGATGCGCGAGACCGGCGAGTCACCGACGTCCTCGCAGCCGACCGTCGCCTCGATGATCGAGGCGTTCGAGTCTCCTGTCGCCGCCGGGAACGAGGTCGTCGCGGTGCTGCTCTCGGCGAAGATGAGCGGCACCTATGAGACCGCCCTGATGGCGCGCGAACAGGTCCTCGAGAGGCACCCGGGCGCGCGGATCGAGGTCGTGGACTCGCTCTCGAACTGCATGGAGGAGGGGTTCGCGGTGCTGGAGGCGGCACGCGTGGCCATGGATGGCGGCACTGTCGAGGAAGCCGCGGCGGCGGCCCGGGAGACCACTCACAAGACACGCTGGCTGTTCGCTCCGTCGTCGCTGGAATACCTCCATATGGGAGGCAGGATCGGCAACGCCCGGGCGCTTCTCGGCGCGCTGTTGCATGTGCGGCCGATCCTCACGGTCATCGACGGCGTCACCTCCACCGTGCGCTCGGTACGCACGCAGTGTCGTGCCATGGAGACGATCGCCGGCATGGTGGCGGCGGACGCTGCGGCTCACGGCCTGGTCGGCATCGTCGTACACCACATCCTCGACGCCGGCGAGGCCGAGGCGCTGGCGGACCTGCTGGGCGCGCGCCTCGGCCTCCGTCCGCGGGTGCAGCAGATCGGACCGGCGATCGGACTTCACGTGGGCCCCGGAACACTCGGCGTCGTGTACGAGACGCGCGACCACCTGCACAAGAACTCCGCCGACGTCTGAACCGATCGCCTGACCTGCGATGTCAGCGGGGTGCGCTACGATGGCGTTGCTCGTGCCCACGCACACCCGTGAGGGGTCCGGATGCCGCTTGTGAGATTCGTCCACGCCGCCGATCTGCACCTCGACGCGCCGTTCGCGGGTGTCGACGCTTCGGACCCGCGAGTGAAGTCAGCGCTCGTGGCGTCCACCCTCGAAGCGTTCGAGCGCATCGTGGCTCTGTGTCTGGACGAGAAGGTGGACTTCCTCATCATCGCGGGCGATGTCTACGACAACGCGCGCAACTTCAACGCGCAGCTGCGGTTCCAGCAGCAGATGGCACTCCTGGCCGGGGCCGGCATCCCGGTCTTCATCGTCGAGGGGAACCACGATCCGGAGTCTGCGCGGCCGCGTGACCTGCGCCTGCCCGACAATGTGCACTACTTCTCGACGCAATCGGTCGAACGAGTACCGGTGGAGCGTGACGGCCAGGTCGTCTGCGCCCTGTACGGGCGAGGCTACGCCCGGGCGGCCGAGACCCGCAACCTCGCGAAGGACTACCATCGCTCGCCCACCGATGCGGTCGCCATCGGCGTGCTGCACGCGAACGTGGGCGGCCGCGAGGGGTTCGAGGACTACGCACCGGCATCGCTGGACGACCTGCGCGCGGCCGGCATGGACTACTGGGCGCTCGGCCACATCCATAAGCCGGAGGTCCTGTCCGAGTCGCCCGCGATCGTCTACGCGGGCTGCCCGCAGGGGCGCAGCCCCAAGGAGGACGGCGTCCGCGGATGCTACCTGGTCGAGATCGAGGGCGGCCACGCTGAGATGTCCTTCCGTCCCACCTGTTCGGTGGTGTGGGAGACCCGGACGGTCGACGTGACGGCGCTCGAGGACATCGATGGTCTGCGGGCAGCGCTCCGCAAGGTCTGCGACGCCGTCCGGCTGTCGGCAGAAGGGTTGCCGGCGATCGTGCGCATCGAACTCGTCGGGCGGGCCGCCATCCACGCTGCGCTGGTCCGCGGGACGGTCCGCGCCGATCTCGAGCGCGAGCTGCGGGACGAACAGATGGCCGGCCGTCCATGGCTGTGGGTCGATAGGGCGCGTGACCGCACATCCGCCGCCCTGGACATCGAGGAGCTCCGCTCGGCGCCGGGCTTCGAAGGGGACCTCGTGCGGTTCGCCGACGAGATGGGCGAGGACCAGGGCTCGCTGGAAGCGACGATCGTCGAACTGCTCAGGCCGATCGAGGCATCTCTGGGGTCGGTCGACCTGGGCCTCACCCCGCAGGAGCTGCTTGAGCGCGCGCGGGACTTGTGCCTGGACCGACTGGAGGGCGATGGCCGATGAGACTCCGCCGGATAGAGGCCGTGCACTTCGGCAGGATCGACGGGCTCTCTCTCGGAGACCTGTCTCCGAAGCTGACCGTCGTCCACGGGCCGAACGAGTCGGGGAAGAGCAGCCTGACCGCGCTCGTGCGCCACGTGCTGTACGGGTTCCCGACCACCGGACGTCGGGTGGAGGCGCCCTACAGCTCCGAGGCCGGGAAGCGCCTGGGCCGGCTCGTATTCACCGATCCGGATGGCGAATGGGTCATCGAGAGGGCGGACGGTCCCAAGGGCGGAGCGCCCACGGTGAGCACCCTTTCCGGCTCTCCACGCCCCGATCTCATCTCCGAACTCACGGCGGGAGTACCCGCGCATTCGTACCGGATCGTCTACGGGTTCGGGCTCGCGGAGATGCAGCAGATCGCGGACACGAAGAGCCAGGAGGACAACCTGCTCGCCAAGTTCTACGCGGCGAGCGCAGGGCTCGAGGTCGACCCGGGTACCGTTCGGGCCGCGGTAGAGGGCTCGATGGAGTCGCTGTGGAAGAAGAACGGCTCGACTCCGGAGCTGAACCGGATGAAGGCCGAGCGGGAGCGGGTGCGCGCTGAGGCGCGCGGGCTCGAAGCGGAGGCGGAAGCCCTTCGGGCCGACGCGGCGCGTCTCGAATCCCTCGAGGGCGATCTCGAGCAGGCTCGCGCGCACCGCACAGAGACGGACGTGCGCGCGAAGAGGGTCGGGCGGGCGATCGACACCGCCGACCGCCTGCTCGCCGAGTCGGAAGCCGCGGACAAGGAAGCGCAGCGACTCGATCGGGAGGCCGAGGCCGTCCGGTCGCAGTCGGCCGCCCTTGTCGTCGATCCCGCCGCGTTGGCGGCGGCGGACACGGTGGATGCGCTGTTCGAAGAGCTCTCCGGGTTCCGCGAGAAGCTCGGAACGCTCGCGTCCGCAGAGACCCAGGCGGCCACCCTCGAGGTGCGGCTGCGTTCTGCCGTCGCCGACACGGGCTGGTCGGTCGAGGCGGCCCTCGCAGCGGGAAGCGACGCCGGCGCGGGTGCCGAGATCGAAGGGGCGCGTGACCGGCTCTTCAGGGCCACGGAGCGTCTCGAGATGGCGGTCGCAGCTCGCGACGCCGCGCGAGCCGAGGGCATGGGGACATCGGCCCCGGAGACGGCTCTCCCGAGGCCTTGGACGGTCCCGGGGTTCGCGATCGCCGCGATCGGCCTGGTGGGCGTGATCGCCGGCATGGTGCTGGCGCAGACGGCAGTCGAGGCGATCGGCGCGCTGCTGATCGCGGTCGGCCTGGTGTTGGCGCTCGCGGTCAGGCCTGCTGCGGGCCCCCGAGGTGACACCTCCAGGTCGCGTGTGACGGCGGCGGAGGCCGGTCTCGAGTCGGCCGCTGAAGCGCATGAGAAGGTGCGCGCCGAATGGTCGGAGTGGGTGCGCTCACGGGGCTTCGGGGACGGCACGGAGGACGCGGCCGCCGTCTTCGCCCGATACCAGGCCGCGCGGTCGGCACGGACGATCGAAGCCGAGCGCGCGGACGTTCTCGCGACCGTCGAACGGGTGCGCGCGACTGCGCTCGGCTACGCGCGGCGTGTCGGCGAGACAGCGGCGGTGCTGCTCGGAGAGGCGCCCGGAGCGGCCACTCTCGAGCGTGCCGGTGAGCTAGTGAACCGGGCGCGCGCGCTGGTCTCGGCGGCGCGCGCCGCGGATGCGNCGCGGCGGGAGTCGACAGCCCAGATCGATCGGCTCCAGCGAGAGGCGGCCGGGGTGAGGGCCCGCGGCGGAGCCGCGGTCGCTGCGGCCGGGAGCGCCCTGACGGCGATCGGGGCCGAGATGCTCGACGAGGCCAGGGCGATGTTGATCGAAGCGGACGCCACCGCCGTTGACGCCGCCGCCCGTTTCGAGGACCTGCTGGAAGAGGTCACCGGTCTGCGCGCCAGGCTCGGTTCGGAGCGGCGCGACACCCTCCTGTCCGAACTGAGGCTGACAGAGGAGACGTTGACCGAGCGCATAGCGGCCGGCGTCGGCGGCTATGCGGTCATGGCGATCGCGTGCCGCCTGCTCGCACTCGCGCAGGAGCGGTTCGAACGCGAGCGCAAGGGCCCGATCGTGGAGTGCGCCGAGGCCGCCCTTTCGTCGATGACGGAGGGAAGGTACGCCCGGATCTCGGTTCCGATGGGGAAGGACGCGATCGAGGTGTTCACCGAGTCGTCCGCCGCGATCTCACCCGAGGACCTTTCGCGGGGGACTGCGGAACAGCTTTATCTGGCGCTCCGCATCGGCCTCATCGAGCAGAGCGGCCAGGTGGGCTCCCGGCTCCCCGTGCTCATCGACGACGTCCTGGTCAACTTCAGTCCCGCTCGGATGCATCAGGCGGCCCGCGCGATAGCGGATCTCGCGACGCGACGGCAGGTCGTGTTCTTCACGTGTCACCCCGCGGTCGCCGACCTGCTTTGCACGGTCGCCCCCGACGCCGTCAGGCTGGAACTGGCTCCACCCTCGTAGTCGAAGGGGTTGTTGCGTCGGGTCCGAGACAGGACGCGCGCGCCCGTCGGTCGGCCCACGCCGTTGTGCCGCGTGGTGTGCCCGCGGCGGGCGAGGGTATACTCGCGGCATCCGGTCGGAGTCTTTGAGGAGACCAGAATGCAGTGCGCACAGTGCGGTACCGAGAACGATGCCAGCGCGACGTTCTGCGCGGTGTGCGGTTCGCGGTTCGGTGACGTCGAACCCTCCGCAGACGTGGCACCGGTCAGCCAGCCCCTCGTGACTGAACCCGTCGCTGCCTCGGTCTACGCGCCGGTCGCGACCGCGCCCTCACCTGTGGCAACGACGACGACCGCCCCGCCTCCGCCCCCTCGCAAGAAGCACGGATGCCTGATCACGACGATCGTGCTCTTCAGCGTCGTCGCTGTCGCCGCGGCTGCGGTGGTGTGGTTCGTGACCAGGCCGCCCAGGGACCTCGGGGTGAGCTACACCGAGGCCGACTACCAGTCCGCGGTGGCGAAGCTCGGCATCGAGATCGTCGATGAGGCGCCGAACCTGCCCGTAGAGCAGACGAAGGTCGTCTACAGCGGCAAGAAGCAGGTCAGCGTGCATCTGACGAGCAAGGAGGTCTCGGCGGTGATCTCCATGCATCACCGCTCGCCGAAGTGGGCGCTCTCCGACGTCCAGATACTGCTCGGGACCGACAACCAAGTGCAGATGAGCGGCTTCGCCGTGTATCAGGCGACCCGCTACGGTTTCTACGCCGATCTCAACGTTCTGCTGGCAAGCCCGCAGAGCGTCGGCGGCAGCGCCGACAAGATCGTCGTCTTCGGGATCGACTTCCCGCAGCAGTGGTATGGCCCCGCCGTGGACTACATCGTCCAGGCGACCAACGACTGGCTGTCGGGCATGGGCCAGGGGCTCGACATCCAGTCGGCGTCGATCGAGAACGGCGAGCTCGTGTTGCAGGGAACGGTGCCGGCAAGCATCAGGCGCGTCGCGCTCAGCTCGATCAACACGACGGGGACGCCGACTCCGTAGGCGCCATGCCGCACGCCCGGCCTCTACCCGACCGCTACTCGCCCAAGCAGTAGAGGTAGCCGTCGCGCGAGCCGATGTAGATGCGCCCGTTCCACACGACCGGGGTCGACTCGAACGAGCCGGCTCCGAACGTGTCGGTCTCCTTGAGGCTCACGCGCACGGTGTGCCCGTCGCGGGCCCTGAGCGCCACACCCTTGCCGTCGGGCGAGTCGTAGATGATCCGGTAGACGTGGACCTTCGCGTCGTAACCGCACGCCACGATGTGGTCGTCCACGATGATCGGCGTCGAGATCGCCCCGCCTATGTACTTCTTGGCGACCACGATCGGAGTCGGCAGCTTCGTCTTGCCGTCCCAGATCGTCGAGGTGCCCTTGGTCTCGTTCTGCGAGAAGAGGTACAGGTTGCCGTCGATCGCGCTCGCCGCAGCCAGAGGGGGCTGCGAGTTGTCGGGGTCGTAGTCGTCGTTGATCGACACGGATCCGATGATGCCGCCGGTCCACTCGGCCAAGTTGCGGCTCTCGGTGGGCAGGTACCAGACCGCAGCGTCTTTCGGGTCCTTGCGCGGGTCCAGCTTCAGGACGCCGCCCCGGCCCGGCACGTACTCCTTCTCGACGGTGACCAACAGGTACCCGTCCTTGGTGACGGGGCTGGTGCCCTCGAGGTCGGTGCCGATCCTGAACTGCCAGACCTTCTTCATGTCGCTGGTGCGGACACCGTAGACGCTTCCAGACCCAACCGCGGCATACAAAGTGTCGCCGATCGCGGTGGGAGAACCCTCGAAGACCAGGTTGCCGCGATGAGCGGCCGCATCGCCTTTCTCGTACAGGATCGTCGAGGCGAGGATCCTGGGAGTCTTCCAGCTCTTCCAGGTGTGGAGCGACGACGGGTCAAGCTTCAGGAACTGCGCCGACTCGAGTCCCTGGTAGACGATCCCGTTCCGGACGACGGCGGACGCGTCGGCGTCTCGGCTGTAGGACTGGGTGTGGGCACAGGGGACGCGCCACAGCTCCTTGCCCGTGGCGAAGGACACCGCTCGGACGGGTGCGATCAGAGGCGAGCTCATGGACAGGCCGAACCCTCGGCGCGAACCGGCGATAACGACGATGCGGTCCTGTTCGGACGTCGCCTTCGGGTCGATCCAGATCGTGTTCGTGCCCTTGATGACGTCGGGGAACTCGTAGCGCCAGATGACCTTGCCGGTCTCCGCGTCGATCTTGCGCAAGCCGTGGTCGAACCCACCCGACATGAGGTAGAGCTTCCCGCCGTCCCTGATGATCGTGCATTGGCCCGTCCAGCCGGTGCCGGACCAGTTGGTGGCGCCTTTGGACGTGGCGGTCCCCGAAGTCTGCCCCGTGCCGATGCGGCACTTCCAGATCAGGTGGAGGGTCTCAGGGACCGGTCCGATGCCGTAGAAGCGACGCGTCTCGTCGCCCAGGTAGGTGGCAACCTTGATGCCATCGCCTGCATCGACCGGGAGTGCTGGATCGGCCGCGGCCGTCGTCTCTGCCGGCGTCGAGGCGTTCGTGGGAGGTGGTGGTGTCTTCGTCGCCTCGACGGTCCCGGTCGTCAAGACGCCGGTCCCGGGGCTTCCGATCCCCGGCAACTTGGCGACGACGACGAGGGCAACGGCGACCCCGACGAGGGCGAACACCACCAGTGCCGCGACGGTCCGGCCGACTCCCGCCCCGCGATGCCGCCCGCGTCCGCGACGCGATGCCGCCCGCGCTCGTGACGCTCGCTCGCCCGCGCTCGCGCGCCCCGGCTCACTGCCAGGATCGGGGAGCGCCCCCGCGCGGGCTTCCGCCCGCGCTCGCATCCTCTCGCGCCGTGCTCGTTCCGCGTCCCCGCCAACGCTCATCCTCAAGCCCCCGGATCCCCTCGATGCAGCGGTCTACGGACCCTCGATCCTGCCTAACGCGATGTCGAGTCTTCGACGAGCTGTCTGCAGGTTCCCAAGCCCTTCTTCCACGGGCGCGGCGGCCGCCGTGATCGCGTCGGCATCATCGGCGCTCATGCCGTCCAGCGTCTCCTGCATCCCGGCGACGACCTGCGACCCTCCTGTCAGGATGAGGTCGCGGATCTCGAGCGCGTCCCCGCTAGTGGCCGCGAGGTCGTTGGTCGCGTCCACGAGGTCGCGCACGCGGCCGACGTCCGCGCGATACGTTGCTACGTCGATCACGCCCGGAGTGCTGGTCTCGGTCTGGGCCGTGAGGGCGGACGCGATGGGGCGGATCCGGTCCTGGATCGCGGTGAGCTGTGTGTCGATGGCGACCAGTTCCGTGCGGTCCGCGCCGGTCGCGACCGGTGTGGTGAGAGACGTGTAGGCGAACCAGCCACCGGCCGCCAGAAGTAGGACCGCCACTATGATCACCGCAGTGAGCACCGGCGCGCGCGGCCCCTCCGCGGGAGCCGCGGCGACCGGCTCCGACTCGCCGGCACCATGGGGCTCTGATGTCTTCTTGGCCATGGATCCCGTGTTCTCCGAGGGTGGTCGAACGGGAACATACACCACAAAGGGCCGAAGCGCGCATCGCGCGACGGTCGAGTCGATGCAAGACCATCCGGACAGGAGCCCCCGTGGCCCGCATAAAGGTGTTCGCCCTATCGACCTGCCCCTACTGCAACCAGGCTCGTGCGTATCTCAGCGACAACGGAGTCGACTTCGACGTCGTGGAGGTGGACAAACTCGAGGGGCAGCCTCGGACAGACGCCGTGGACGAGGTGAAGCGGCTATCGGGCGGGACCTCGTTCCCTGTCATCGTGGCCGACGGGAAGGTCGTCGTGGGATTCGACAAGGCCGGTATCGGCCGTCTAGCCGGACTCTGACCGGCCGCGCTCATCGAGCGCGAGCCTGTAGAGAGGCTGGG
>JGI24129J20441_1000138_pt1 | contig 20163 bp, 17 predicted proteins | sample BarGraNGADG00211_FD_20441 | JGI IMG/M metagenome (IMG submission 20441) | reverse complement strand
TGGGGTTAGGCAGATAGACGTGGGGACGGTTGGCTACGCGCGCGTCGACGCAGGATCAAGACCTGCACTCTCAGACAGAGGCGCTGACCGCAGCCTGGCAGAGAGAATCTTCACGGACAAGATCACCGGGAAGAACGCAGCACGTCCAGGACTCACTCTTGCATCGACTACTTGCCCGCCGGCGACGTGCTGTTGGTCCACAGCACGGATCGTCTCGGCCGGTCGATGACCGACCTCCTGGCGATCGTGGGAGAGCTGCACAGCCGCAGTATCCAGTTCCGATCGCTTGCTTAAGCACTGCCGATTGCCTGCGGGCCCCGATGAGGGCGAACACCGCGGTCTTGCGGCACTGGATAGTTGCACATGGGCTGCACAGAGGGGCGCTGATCTGTAGGGGAGATGGCGTCCGATTCGGTTGTGTTGCAACGTTTTTCGCGGTCGAGCGGGTGACGGGAATCGAACCCGTACTGTCAGCTTGGGAAGAGTTCTTATCCCACCGTGTTCCGCTGTCCTGCACGGGTATTGGCGGCCTCAACTAGCCTCTGGTGACCCCCACCGGCCTGGTCTTGTGGCCCGTGTGTGGCCCGGAACTCTGGTCTATGTTTGGTGCTTGGTGTCATTGGTTTCGCATAATGTCACGAGCTCCCGTTGGTCAGAGGGGAGCCTAGGTTCGACGCACCAGCAGGGGAAGCTCGCCGTGGCTTGCGTCGTTAACACCACGTCTCGAACCATCCCATCTCCGTGGCCATCTCAGCAACGGTATGACCTCCGCGCTGTTCCATGTTGAGTCTTGCTTTGAGCGTTCTTGTCGAGGGAGCCGTCGGAGACGGGCCAACGGGGCCAAGGTGGTGCTTTGAGGGTCGTATGCCCGGCAAAACGCAGCCCGCGCGTGCCTGAATCCGCCTCAGAAGGGCCAGACCGGAGTGGCGGAGGCAGGCCGGGCCTGCTCGTACCATGCACAGGCTCGCAGGACGCCGAGGTCGTCGAAGCGTCGACCGGCGATCTGGAGGCCAATGGTCTTGTGGTCGTCGGTGAACCCACAATTTATCGAACAGGCCGGCTGCCCGGACATGCTGTAGGGCGCGCAGAAGCCGATGTGCGCCATGCCTCCATCCTCGTTGCCGAAAGGCATCGGCCACTCCGCGGGGAATGCCACGGTCGGTGCCACCGGCGAGAGCACCAGATCGTATGCCGAGGTGGCGGCCACAGTTGCCGCTCTCAGTTTCATGGTGCTCTGGTAGCAGGCGATGGTTCTGGCGCCGGACACTTTTGCACCACCGCTACACCAGTCAACAATGAAAGGGAGGACGTCACTTTGGCGCTGCGGTGACAGTTGGACGAAGTCGTTGCAGGAGCGCACCCGCCAGAAGAGATCCAGATCCTCGAGCATCGTCGGTGTTATGAACGGGGTGATCTCCTCCACTACGGCACCGGCGTTGGCGAAGAGCCGTGCTGCCCCTTCAACCGCCTCTGCGACGGTGGGGTCAACCGCCATTCCGCAGCCAGCATCGACGTGTACGGCAACCCGTAAACCGCGGACATCGAGATCCAGGTCCGACCAGTCGATGTTGGCTTGGGGCAGGCTTGACCAGTCCCGGACGTCCGGTTGGCTGAGCACCTGCATGAACAGGGCGGCGTCGCCGACAGTACGTGTGATCGGACCGGCGCACCGGCCAAAGTAAGGCACATCCAGTGGGACCCGCCCATAGCTAGGCTTGTGGGCCACCAGACCCAGCCAGGTGCCCGGAAGACGGATCGAGCCGCCGATGTCCGTGCCGACGTGAAGTGGTCCAAATCCCGCAGCGGCAGCTGCGCCTGCGCCGGCACTAGAACCGCCGGTGGTCCACGCAGGATTCCAGGGGCTGCGAGTGATGCCGTGCAGGCTCGACACACCTGAGGACAGCATCCCCCAGTCCGGCATCGTGGTCGATCCGAGCACAACGGCGCCCGACTCCTTGACACGTGCCGTGATTGGCGCGTCCGCCAGTGCGGGCAGTGCCTCGCTGCACGCTGTGCCAGCTGGCATCGGGACGCCCTTGCGGGCGATGTTCTCCTTCAGGGTCACCGGCACGCCGTCGATCGGTCCGAGCGGCTCGCCCCGGACCCACCGGGTGGCGCTTGCTTCCGCCTCAGAGCGGGCCGCGATCTGGTCTCTGACATAGAACGCGTTGATGACCGGTTCAACCTCGCCGATAAGCTCCTCGACGGCGTCGTAGACCTCGACTGGCGAGAGCGTGCGACTGGCAAAAGCAGCCGCCATGTCCACGGCTGACAACTTGGCAATGGTGTTTGCGACGGTGTCTGGGAGGGTGTTGTGGACAGTCACGCCTGCTCCTGGGTGTCGGTCGTGTCCAGCAAGGCTTGGAGGGGTGCGCGGTCGGCCTCGGGCACGTACCCGGCGTAATAGTCGTAGAGATTTTGTCTGGCCACTCTGGCTGCAGCATGACCGTCGCCTGCACGGACGGCGACTAGCACCTGCTCGTGATGCGCGAGGGACTGGCGCATGAGGGCCTTGCGATTGCCGGCACGCAAAATCTTGTCAGAGATCAGCGACAGGGTGACGCCGCGGACGACCTCGTTGCACACCTGGATCAACGCGTTGCGGCTGGCGCGCGCCACGGAGTCGTGGAACGCGACGTCGGCCTCGCTGAATGCCTCGTAGCTCGACTCGATGGCCGCGCGCATCTCGTCGATTCTTAGCTCCATCTGCAGCAACTCGTTCTCGCTGCGCAGTTGGGCAGCAATGAGGTTGGCCGACCCGTCGAGGATCATGCGGAATGCGACCAGTTCGGCGAGGCTGAGCTGTTCCACGCGTGTCAGCCTGGTTATCTGTTTGGCCAGACCTCCGTTGGAAAAGGCGAGGACTTCGGGGCCGCGCGGGTCACCTGGTCGCGATCGGAGCACCCCGTTGCTTTCGAGCACTCGCAGCGCCTCGCGCACGCTTGAGCGGCTGACTGCGAACTGGGACACGAGCTCTCGCTCGCTTGGCAGGCGATCCCCGGGTTTCAGCTCGCCGCTAGCCAGCGCATCCTCGACCTGCTCCACGATTCGCTCGTAGGCGCGAACTGGCTGCACGGGGCGGAACGGAGTGCGCTCGCTCATGGTGTGACCCTTCGGACAAGATTCGGGGCGAACTCCTTGACAATCTGCAATCTCACCTTACGGTAATGGCAATCGCTACAAAGTCCACTGGTCCGACCAGTGAAGGCGAATCGGAGGCCAAGCGTGTCAGTGCGAATAGCGGTAATACCGGGCGATGGCGTTGGTCCCGAGGTCATCGAAGCGGCTGTGCCAGTGATGCGGTCGGCTCTGAATCACCAAGGCGAGAGCCTCGAAGTCGTGGAGCTCGACTGGGGCGGCGAGCGCTTTCTGCGGACCGGATTTGCCATGCCAGCCGATGCCGCCGACATCGTGCGGGGCACTGAAGCTGTTCTGTTCGGGGCGGTCGGCCGACCCGACATCCCAGACCATGAGCTGGTCTGGGGGCTCATCATCGGACTGCGCCAACAGCTTGACCTGGCAGTCAACGTCCGTCCTGTGCGCGCCTTCCCCGGAGTGCCGACAAAAGTCCGAGACACGGACGGGGTCGATCTAGTGATCGTCCGGGAGAACACCGAGGGTGAGTACGTTGGAGCTGGCGGAGTCGCACATGCCGCCACCGGATACGACATCGGTATAGAGGTGGCGGTTCACTCACGGCACGCGATCGAGCGAGCTGCCCAATATGCATTTGGGCTTGCAGAACGGCGCTCGGGGCGATTGGCGCTGGTCACCAAGTCGAACGCCATGCGCTACGGCTATCCGTTGTGGGACAGGGTTGTTCGTGAAGTTGCCGAGAAGCACCCGGCCGTCGACCTGGAGGTCGTTCTGGTCGACGCCATGGCCGCCCGCATGATCCAGGCGCCAACCTCGCTCGATGTCCTGCTTGCCGGCAACTTGTTTGGCGACATTCTCTCTGACCTTTCCTCCGTCCTGGTTGGGGGCATGGGGATGGCGCCAAGCGCCAACGTCCTGCCTGGTGGCGGTGTCCCAGGCGTATACGAGCCGGTTCATGGCTCTGCACCTGATATCGCTGGCAAGGGAGTCGCCAATCCCGTCGCTTGCATCTTGTCCAGCGCCATGCTCCTCGAGGACCTCGATCACGTTGAGGCGGCATGCGACATACGTACTGCGGTGGCCAGCGCGCTCACCGATCCCCAGCACCACACCCGTGATCTGGGCGGAACGGCCACTACGACGGAACTGGCAACAGCCGTCCTGCGACAGATGGAGTTGAACTCATGAGACATCAGTTAACTCGTACGGCAACAGTTCTCATTGCTATCGCAAGCACGCTCGCTGCAACGTCCTGCGCGGCGGGCTCGAGCACAGCCGTGACGAGTAAAGGCTCTGGTGACGCCAACCAGACGCTCACGGTTGGGCTGGCCGCCGAGCCCGCTAGTCTCGACTTCACCAAGACCGATGGTGCAGCAATCCCGCAGGTCCTTCTCTACAACGTCTACGACGGGCTAGTGAAGCTCAACAACAGCGGCGAGATCACCCCTGATCTGGCCACGGCGTGGAAGGTCTCGACTGACCGCCTGACCTACACCTTCGACCTGGTCAAGGACGCTAAGTTCTCCAACGGCCAGACCTTTAGTGCTGAGGATGCAGCCTTCTCGATCAACCGGGTTAAGACCGACTGGACTATTTCATTGAAGAAGTCCATGGATGTGGTCAAAGAAGTCAAGGTGGTCTCGCCCACTCAGTTGCAGGTGACACTGAGCAAGCCCAGCAACAACTGGCTGTATTCGATGACCAGTCGAGTCGGCGCGATGTTCAGCAAGACTGGAGTCGCCAATCTGGCCACGGCCCCGATAGGCACTGGCCCGTACACCCTGAAGAATTGGAACCGCGGTGACTCGATCACGTTGCAGCGCAACGACTCCTACTGGGGCAAGAAGCCGTTCTTCCAGACCGTGAACTTCAAGTACTTCAAGGATCCAACCGCACTGAACAACGCACTGCTCACCGGAACGATCAACGTCATCGGAACGGTGCAGGCTCCGGAGTCGCTGGCACAGTTCACCAACAACCCGAAGTACGACGTGATTCAGGGCACCAGCAACGGTGAGGTCGTGCTTTCGTTCAACAACAGCAAGGCGCCGTTCACCGACAAGCGAGTACGTCAGGCCGTGCGTTACGCCATCGACCACAAGGCGTTGATGGACACATGTTGGGCCGGGCGGGGCACGCTGATCGGAAGCATGGTGCCGCCCACCGACCCGTGGTACGAGGACCTGACGGGCCTCTACCCGTACGACCTAGCTAAGGCCAAGTCACTGTTGCAGGAGGCAGGCAAGACAGGGGTCACGTTGCGGCTCAGGGTGCCCAACCTTCCGTACGCCGTCTCCTGTGGTCAGGTGGTCAAGAGCCAGCTCGAGCAGGCAGGGTTCAAGGTCCAGCTTGACCAGCTCGAGTTCCCCGCAGCTTGGTTGACCACCGTGTTCACGAATGCCGACTACGACATGTCGATCATCTCGCATGTCGAACCGCGCGACATAGGTACCGTCTTTGGCAGCCCGAGCTACTACACGCGCTACAACAACCCAGCCTTCCAGCAGGCCTTGACGGCTGCTGACCAGGGGACGCAGGCGCAGCAGCTTGTAGAGATGAAGAAGGCAGCCCGACTGCTTTCCGAGGACGCGGCCGCCGACTGGCTCTTCCTACAACCGAACCTGATGGTTGCCGACAAGGGCATCACAGGTCTGCCCAAGAACGCCATTGCCGAGTCATTTGACCTCTCGCCGCTGGCTCGGGCCTGAGCACGTCGATGATCGCCGAGGTCCTGAGCGAACTGTTCTGGTCATGACCCTGCGACTCATAGAACGCATCGCGGTTCTCGCGGCAAGCCTCGCCGTCAGCTCGATCCTGGTGTTCGGGTTCATGTCGGTGCTGCCGGGGGACCCCGCGCGGGTCGCGCTGGGAGTGAACGCATCCGACCAGTCAGTAGCCTCGCTGCGCGCGGAGTTCGGGCTGGACCGGCCACTGGTGTCGCAGTACTTCTCCTGGGTGGGCGGGCTGCTTCGTCTTCACCTTGGCGACTCCTACATCTCGCGGGCCCCGATCGGCCCGCAGATCGCCGACCGCCTCCAGGTCACCTTGTGGCTCGTCATCACCAGCATGGTGATTGCGGTCCTGATCGCCGTGCCGATTGGCTCGTTAATGGCCGTGTGGCATCGCCGGATCTCCGGACTGGTGCTGTCGGCTGCCTCGCAGGTTGGGGTCGCGATCCCCGCGTTTCTCGCCGGCATCTTGCTCATCACGGTATTTGCAGTGCATCTGGGTTGGCTACCGGCCAACGGATGGACCCCACCGGCGCAGAACCCCGCGATGTTTCTCAAGCAGCTTGCGCTGCCGGCTCTTTCACTGGGCCTGGTCCAGGCGGCCGTCTTGACGCGCTACGTCCGCAGCTCCGTCCTGGATGTCCTTCGCGAGGACTATATGCGCACCGCTCGTGCTAAGGGCCTGCGGCCGATGCCGGCGCTGTTGCGCCATGGCCTGCGCAACGCGTCGGTGCCCGTCGTCACGGTGCTCGGGCTGCAGCTGGCGACCCTGTTGATCGGGGCGGTCGTCGTGGAGCGAGTCTTCGTCATCCCAGGGCTCGGCAGCCTGTTGCTTGACGGTGTATCCAGCCGTGACCTGAATCTCGTCCAGGACGTCGTCATGTTCCTGGTGGTAGCAGTACTGCTCGTTAACTTCGTCGTGGACCTGCTCTACGTGGTTATCGATCCAAGGATGAGAGCTGGTGGCCGGTGAGTAGTCAGGATAACGTGGCGGTCCAACCGCCCACCGACAGCCGAGCCAGTCGCCGGCTCAACCCCAGTCTGGTCGTCGGTGCGGTGATCGTGCTGTTCGTCGTCTTGACGGCGCTGGTCTCTTTTGTGTGGACGCCTTACGACCCCACCAATATCGACGCGACGCAACGGCTTCTTGGCCCTTCTGCCACGCACTGGTTCGGCACCGACAAGTTCGGCCGTGACGTCCTAAGCCAGATTCTGATGGGCTCGCGCACCACGCTGTTCGTCGGGTTCGTAGCCGTTGGTGTGGCCGCCGTCATTGGCGTTCCATTCGGCATCCTCGCCGCGATGGCCCCGCGCCGGCCCGGCGAGCTGCTGATGCGCGGCAACGATCTCCTGCTCGCTTTCCCGGCACTACTGCTGGCGATCATGTTCAGTGCCGTATACGGCGCCAGCACCTTGACGGCGATGATCGCGATCGGTATTGCCACGGTGCCGAGCTTCGCCCGTGTGATCCGCAGCGGGGCCCTGCAGGTGATGGGCACCGAGTACGTCCTTGCAGCGCGCTCGGCCGGACGGCGTCCGTTCGCAATCGGGCTTCGCCACGTTCTGCCCAACGTCAGCAGTTTGATCATCGTGCAGGCGTCCGTGTCCTTCGCGATCGCGGTCCTGGCCGAGGCTGCGCTCTCATTCCTCGGCTTCGGCACCCCGCCGCCGACTCCTTCGTGGGGCCGGATGCTTCAGGAGAGCCAAGAGATGTTGTTTGTCGCGCCACGGCTCGCGGTGTTCCCGGGCCTGGCAATTGCTTTGGTAGTGCTGGGTTTCAACCTGCTCGGTGATGGTCTGCGGGACCGTTTCGACCCCAAACTGGAGGACCGCAGATGACTGCCTTGACCGATCCGGTCTCGATCGACCCTGTGATGTCTTACATTGCGGCACCCGCGGTGTTGACGGTGCGCGGTCTTGGTGTCTCCGTTCGAGACACCGCACTTGTCCAGGATGTCAACCTGACCATCGGCCCCGGCGAGCGGGTTGGGCTGATCGGCGAGTCTGGATCGGGAAAGTCATTGACTGCCCTGAGCATCATGGGGCTGTTGCCCGAGGACGTGACTGCCACCGGGTCGGTGCGACTGAACGGGGTCGCCCACGACCTGATCGGCGCGGATGAACGCGCGCTATCGCGGGTGCGAGGTCGCGACGTCGCGATGGTGTTCCAGGAGCCGATGACAGCACTTAACCCCACGATGCGCGTCGGGGACCAGGTCGCAGAGGCGATGCTGATCCATCGAACCCAACCAAACCGTCGAGCAGCTAGGGCAGCGGCGGTCGCTCGGCTGGACAGAGTCGGACTGCCTGACCCAGCCCAGGCGGCACGCGCCTATCCCAACCAGCTCTCAGGCGGCCAGCGGCAGAGGGTTGTCGTGGCCATTGCCCTGGCCAACGACCCAGCGCTGCTCGTCTGTGACGAGCCCACCACGGCCCTCGACGTCACCGTCCAGGCCCTCGTCCTCGACCTCATAGTGCGTGGCGTGACCGCTCGGAACTCAGCGATGCTCTTCATCACGCACGACCTCGCCGTGGTCGCGACCGTGTGTCAGAGGGTCCTCGTGATGTATGGCGGTCGGGTCATCGAGTCCGGAAGCGTCCAGGAAGTCTTCAGCAGGCCGCTGCACCGCTACACACAGGGCCTCATCGGAGCTTCGGACCTCGACATCGTGGACTCACGTGGGCGACTGGCAACAATTGCAGGATCAGTGCCGCCCGCGGGGTCGTTCCCAACGGGCTGTGTCTTCCGCAACCGGTGCACGTACGCAACGGAACTGTGCCAGACGCCGCCGGACTGGACCGGACCAGACGCGGCCGACGGCTTCGCCTGCCACCACCCTGCAGGGGTGCAGCATGGGTGAGCCACAGGCGGCCATCAGCGTTCGCGATGTCACCCATAACTATCGACGTTCGCGGACTTCACTGCTTCGCCCAGGGCCTTCTATTCATGCCTTGCACGGCGTCAGTTTCGAAGTTCAGCCAGGCGAACGGTTCGGCATAGTGGGTGAATCTGGCTGCGGAAAGTCGACGTTGCTACGCATTCTGGCCGGACTGGAGCAGCCGACCAGTGGCAGCGTGGTCATTGACGGGGCCGATATCTCCCGGCTGCCCGAGCGAAAGCTACGGTTCCTGCGGGAGCGACTGCAGCTCGTCTTCCAGGACCCGATGAGTTCTCTCGACCCCCGTATGAGGGTTCGCGACATCATCGCCGAACCGCTGGTGGCGCAAGGGATCGGCGGCCGCGAGGAGAGGGTCAACGAGCTCTTGAGCGCCGTCGGTCTTCAGCCAGATGCTGCCAACAGGTTCCCCCATCAGTTCTCCGGCGGGCAGCGTCAGCGCATCTCCATCGCCCGTGCCCTGGCACCACGGCCGCAGATCCTGGTCGCAGACGAGCCGGTAAGCGCCCTCGACGTATCGGTCCGCGCTCAAGTGCTCAACCTGATCACCGACTTGGTCCAAGAACTTTCGCTGACGTTGGTCTTCGTGTCCCATGACCTGTCCGTTGTGCAGCACGTCTGCGACAGGGTCGCTGTGATGCGCGACGGCCAGATCGTCGAGACGGGTGCGACCCGGGAGGTCTACGAGAACCCGCAGCATCCTTACACTCGCCGACTCGTGTCCGCTGTGCCCAACCTTCGCAGGGCCCTGACCGGGACGTCGGCAGCAGAGCTTGCGGCGGCCACGGTAGGTGCCATCGCAGAACGCAGCACCCGGGCAGTTCTCCCGTGAGCGACCTGCGGCCCGGCCCAACCAACAGCCTGACCGACGTGGCCGGCATCCGGCTAGGGCATACCGATCGTCGCGTTGACGGCTGGTTGTCGGGCACCACAGTGGTTCTGGCTCCCGAAAACGGCGCCGTTGCCGGGGTTGATGTCCGCGGAGGTGGCCCCGGCACCCGGGAGACAGATGTCCTCGACCCGCGCAACCTCGTCGAGAGGATTCACGCAATCGTGCTCTCTGGCGGCAGTGCTTTCGGGCTCGCGGCCGCCGACGGAGTAATGGCGCGGCTGTTCGAGGCCGGGGTCGGTTACCCGGCTGGCGGGCCGGATGAGGTCGTCCCGATCGTTCCTGGCGCCGTCATCTTCGACCTCGGCCGCGGAGGCGACTTCACCAAGCGTCCCGGGGCGGTCTTGGGCCAAGAGGCTTATGACGCAGCGTTTTCCAGTCGGTCTGGACCGGCGCCGATCGGGTTGGTGGGAGCCGGCACCGGCGCCGTTGCCGGGGGGCTCAAGGGCGCGGTGGGCTCGGCCAGCGTGGTGCTAGCAGACGGTACGACGGTGGCCGCGCTGGTGGTCGTCAACTCGTTTGGCTCCTGCGTCGACCCGGCCACGGGCGAGCTCTATGCCGCCCGGTTCGGCCTGTCGGGGGAGTTCAGTCAGCTCCTGCTGCCCAACCTCGACGAGGTCGCAGCTGCCTGCGCGGCCGCCGAGGCGAAGGCTGAGGCGGCAGGTCCGGGTCGTCTGGGGCCCGCACTTGCCACCACCATCGGCGTCGTGGCAACTGATGCGACCCTGACGAAGGCACAGTGCGCCAAGGTGTCGGGCGTCGCCCAGGACGGCATGGCGCGCGCCATTCGCCCGGTCCACACGATGTTCGACGGAGACACGGTCTTCACCATGGCGACGGGGGACCGTGGAGCGCCAGACCCACTGGCATTCCACGCGTTGCTGGACGCCGGCGGCGACTGCTTCACCCGCTCGATCGGGATCGCGATTCTGGCGGCTGAGAGCGTCGAGACCCCGGCCGGTCGTTGGCGTTCATACCGGGACGCCTTCCCCTCGGCTTTCCCCGCTGGCCCCACAAAGGAATGAGTGACGAACCGTGCAGACAATGGAGCCTGAACTGATGACTGACCAAATGTTCGTGCCGGACTTCCCTGACGGGTTGCCGATCGGCGACGGCTGGGTCGACGCGCCGCAGAGGGCGGAGATCCGATTCCCATTCGACGGTTCTTTGGTCGCCGACTCGCCCGTTGGCGATGTCGCACTGGCCCAACGTGCCCTCGAGCAGGCGTTGGCCCTGCGGGACACGGTGGGGCGTCTGCCCTCGCATGTTCGACGCGCGGCGCTCACCGGTGCACATGACTCGATTGCGCAGCGCCGGGGCGACTTCGAACAGCTGTTGGTGCTCGAGACGGGCAAGCCGCTGGTCGACTGTCGGGTCGAGGTCGAGCGCACCCTGCTCACCTTGCAGACCGCCGCGGAGGAGGTGGCCCGCCTGCATGGAGAGACCGTGCCGCTGGACCTCCTACCATCTGGCGAAGGCTTGTTCGGTTTCTGGGTGCGCAAACCCATAGGGGTCGTCGTGGGTATAGCGGGCTTTAACTATCCGCTGCTGTTGGCTGCCCACAAGATCGCGCCGGCAGTCGCGGCAGGGTGTCCGATCATCATCAAGCCCGCTCCACAGACCCCGTTGGCCAACCTGTGGCTGGTACACATAGTCCGCGAAGCGCTCGTAGCAGCGGGCGGACCAGCCGGCGCAGTGCAGCTAGTGACGGGTGGCCCCGAGGTAGGCGTCACGCTGACGACGGACCGCCGAGTGGGCGCTGTCTCCTTCACAGGGTCCGCGGCCGTCGGCCACCGCATCGCCCAGGACGCCGCGCCGACCAAGGTGCTCCTGGAACTCGGTTCCAACGCGGCACTGGTCGTGGCTGCAGACGCAGACATAGACGCGGCCGCAGACGCCGTGGTTCGAGGTGGCTACTACGCGTCGGGCCAGGCCTGCATCAGCGTTCAGCGTGTCGTGGTGGTCGAGGACGTCCGCGAGACGTTGCTCAGCCGGCTCGTCGAGCGGATGTCCACGGTCGTCGTAGGCGACCCCCGGGATGAGGCCACCCGAGTCTCTGCGCTGATCGACGGGAGCTCGACTTCCCGGGTTCAGAAGTGGGTGGACCAGGCGATCGGATCGGGAGCGAGGCTCATCACAGGTGGCACCGTCCGGGGCAGACTAATGGCTCCAACAGTCTTGTTGGACGTGCCCGACGGGCTGGAGGCCTGGGACGAGGAGATCTTCGGACCCGTCGTCGCGGTCCGGTCGGTGCCCGATCTCAAGGGCGCCTACGACATGGTCAACGCCTCGCGCTACGGCCTGCACGCAAGCGTCTTCACAGCCTCGCTCAGTACTGCCTTTGAGGCGATCGATCAACTTGAGGTCGGCGGGGTCGTAATCAACGAGGTGCCCGGTTTCCGATCTGACGTCATGCCGTACGGCGGGGTCAAGGACTCCGGGGCCGGGCGCGAGGGACCCCGATTCGCGATCGAGGAGCTGACCGTGACCCGGATGGCCATCATCCGACCGCAGACCAGAAAGGCCTGACAGTGAAGGACATCATCAAGAACCAGGACCAGGCAAGAACTATGGCAAGAACTGTCCAGGAGCACGGAGACACGACGCCTGAGGTCGACTATACGAGGCTCTTTCGACTCGACGGACGCAGGGCCGCCGTGATCGGCGCGGGGAGCGGCATCGGCCGTGAGAGTGCTCTAGGACTGGCGGCGCACGGCGCGGAGGTGATCTGCGTCGACAGGGACATGGCTGCCGCAGAGGCGACCGCCGCGCGGGGCGGCAACCTTACGGCATACCGGCTGGACATTCTGGACAGTGCCGCTGTCGACCAGGCGGCGACCGATCTCGGCGACCTCGACGTCCTAGTCTTCACCGCCGCGACAAACGTACGCAAGCGGCTGTTGGACTACTCCGGCGCCGAGTTCGATCGCGTGGTCTCCCTCAACCTCCGCGCCTCGTTCGACCTGGTGCGGGCCTTCGGCCCGGGAATGGCGGCCCGGGGACGGGGGAGCATCATCGGCTTTAGCTCGATCCGGGCCGTTGCTGTCGAACCGGGGCAGGGCGTTTACGCCGCGACGAAGGCCGGTCTGGTTCAACTGCTTCGGACTGCCGCCGCCGAGCTTGGGTTGTCGGGTGTGCGGGTCAACGCGATAGCGCCTGGCATCGTCGACACCCCGTTAACTGCCCAGATCCATGCGGTGCCGGAGTGGGCAGAGGCCTACGCAGCCAAGAGTGCCCTCGGGCGCTGGTCGCGCCCCGATGAGTTGGTCGGTGCAGTCGTCTATCTAGCCTCTGACGCCTCGAGCTTCGTCACCGGCAGCCAGCTCTTTGTCGACGGGGGCTGGACTGCCATCGACGGGCGCTATACGCCGCCGCACATGGCTCCGCGACTGGGACTGCGCGGGGACGACGTCTCAGGGTCACAGCACTTGGTCGGCGCCGTCCCGCAGGCGTAGGCGGATCGCCTTGGTGACCCATCGAAACTCCTCCTTTGAGTCCACCCGTTGTCTCGTTCATAGCTGACCGCTTGGGTAGCAACCTAGACCGCCACGCCAGAACCGAACACGACCGTTCTCGCCATCCAAAACGGTCTAGGTAGCGTGCGGCATCGCCCTCTACGGCCAGGCGATCTGGGACCCGAACCAGTTGATCGGCAAGTTCGACAACACTTTTGTCGTGCTCTTCGGCATCATCACCGTGGTGATCGCCACTTTGTCAGTCAACGTCGCGGCCAACGTAGTCTCGCCGTCCTACGACTTCTCCAACGTCTTCCCAAAACTGATTACCCGACGCACGGGAGGGATCCTCACCGGGATCCTTGGCGTCATGATCATGCCGTGGCGCCTGCTGGGCAGCGCAAACACCTACATCTTCGTGTGGCTGGACTTCTATGGCGGCCTGTTCGGCGCCGTCGCTGGGGTGATGATCGCTGACTACTGGGTGATTAAGCGCCGGCAGATCGAAGTGGCCGAGTGCTACCGCGAGGGTGGTCGCTACTGGTTCACCGGTGGTTGGAACCTGCGTGCGCTCGCAGCCACGCTAGCCGGCATGATCATCGGCGTGGGCGGGGCAAACTCCCCCCTCGACGCCTCCGGGCACAAGTCCGGGCCGTTCCCCGTGAACGGCTTCATCCCGTTTCTCAAGTTCTTCTGGGAATATAACTGGATCGCCGGATTCGCGGTCGCCCTCGGCCTGTATCTGGTCCTTTCACGGTTGATACCCGAACCAGGTGCGACCGCGCCGCTCGAACTCGCACTCGCACCCGCACCCGCACTCGCACCCGTGAGCTCGTGACGCCGGTGATCTGCTGGCAGTCGCCACCCCATCCTGAAGTTCGCACCCTTCCTTCTCGGGTGCGACGTAACCAGCGTCGCGGCGAGGTGAGGTACGGCGGCGGTGACCATCTTCAGTCCTGAGCGGGTGACTTGCTGGGGCCCGTCGCGGGAACAGCGTCCAGGTTGGTCATACCCAGTACGACCCAGCAGGCTGCCGCCAAACTTCCGAGAGGCACGACATGCCATTATCTGACCTATTGACCCTACGAATGGGGCTATTCACACTTCGACGTGATGACCCGATCGTAGAGGGGCTCGTGGCCCTGCGCTGAGATGGGTGTTGTCGAGACACTCCATCAAAGAAGGACCACGAGCCGTGATCGAGCCTACGTGCTCGCAGCGTGATGCTACGAGCGTGCTGTTCAACCTGTCCGGGTACCGCGTCGTTGAGGCCGTCGACGGCCCGCGGGGCGTCCGCAAGGTGTGGTCGAGTCGTTGGACATTGGACCGTGAAGGCGCCTGTCCGTCGTGCAGGGTGCTGACCGCTCGGGTGCATCAGTGGACGCTGCAGCGGGGTAGAAGCCGTGGCGGCGGGCTCGACCCCGTCTTGACAAGGAGCACACATCGGAGCCTGTCCGATTTGCAGGTTTGCCTGAGCCACATTTGCCCTGGTCGTAGCGACCGGTTCTGAGCATGAGGTCTACAGAGAGATGTGTTTGGTAGAGATTTCGTCCATATCCAGCAGGGGTGGGTTTGGCTACTATGACGCAGATCACCATCCGAAGGAGAAGAGACATGAGCCAAGCTGTGTCGGCGCAAGACGAAGAACTGGGGCAGCGGGTGATCCGTAAGGTCTCGCGACGGCTCGTGCCCTTCATGGGCCTTCTTTACTTCATCAACTACCTCGACCGGACCAACATCGGGTTCGGCAAGCTCACCATGAGCAAGGAACTCGGTCTCACCGACACGATGTTCGGCCTGGCATCCGGGCTCTTCTTCGTCGGCTATCTCTTTTTCGAGATCCCCAGCAACCTGGCCCTGCACCGGTTCGGGGCCAGGCGCTGGATGGCACGCATCATGGTGACGTGGGGCTTGGTCGCCGCCAGCATGGCCTTCGTGCCCACGGCGGGCTGGCTGTACGGCCTACGAGTCCTGCTCGGCATCGCCGAAGCCGGCTTCTTCCCGGGCATGCTGCTCTACCTGACGTTCTGGTTCCCCCGAAAGGAGCGGGTTCGCCTCACCGCCCTCTTCCTGCTGGCGATCCCCATCTCCTCCGCCCTCGGGGCGCCGCTCTCGGCTGCGGTCATCCAGTACGGCGATGGCCTGTTCGGGCTGTCCGGCTGGCGGATGATGTACCTCATCGAGGGGCTGCCCGCCATCCTCCTGGGGCTCATGACGTGGTTCCATCTCACGGATCGGCCCGCACAGGCCAAGTGGCTCTCGGCGGACGAGCAGTCCTGGCTGACCGAGACGATGGACGCCGAGAACCGGGTTACTGCCGAACGCTTCCACTGGCCGTTGCGGCGTTCGCTGACCGACCTGCGCGTGTGGGGGCTGGGCCTGGTCTACTTCGGTGTCGTCTATGGCCTCTACGCGCTCAGCTTCTTCCTGCCGACGATCGTCGCGGGCTTCGCCGAGACGTTCCATACGACGTACTCCCTGTTCGAGACAGGCCTCATCGTCGCCGTTCCGTTCGCGGTCGGCGCCGTGGCCATGGTTTATTGGAGCCGACACTCGGACCGCACGGGGGAGCGGGTCTGGCACGTCGCCGCCCCAACCCTGCTCGGTGCCGTGTCCATCCCGGTGGCGCTCTACCTCCAGTCGCCCTTCGCGGTGATGGTCGCCGTCACGCTGACTGCCGTCGGCATCTTCTCCGCCCTGCCGGTGTTCTGGTACCTGCCGACGACCTTTCTGTCGGGCGTGGGAGCGGCGGCCGGCATCGCCCTCGTTAACTCCCTGGGCAACGCCGCGGGCTTCGCGGCGCCGTTCATCACCGGATGGCTCTCGGACACGACCGGTAGCAAGAAGGCCGGCATGTGGGTCGTCGGCTTGGCCATGTTTCTCGCGGCGATCCTGGTGCTGCTTCTCCGTGGGGCCCCCCGCCCCGACCTTGGGGTCGAACAACTCGGCCCTGAGGTCGACCAGCGGCACCTCGAGGTCGACGAGTTGGTGTAGTTTCTCGCAGCCGACGCTGGGCTCAGGCGGGGCCTGAGCCCAGCGAGGTCGCACTTTTGTTGAGCCGGAGCACCAGGTGCAGGTCCGTCGCGCGGTGCCCTTCGCGCCAACTATCGCCGAGGAGACGGTCGAGGGTGTCCAGCCGCTGATAGAGAGTGTTGACGTGTATACCGAGCGCCGAGGCCGAGGCCGAGTGCCGTCGGCCGTGGGCCAGGTAGGCATCCATCGTCGCGAGCAAGGGGACGCCCCTGCGCTGCTCCTCGCGCAGGACCGGCCCCAGCTGTGCCTCGACGAGACCTGCCAACTCCTGGCGGCCGGTGTAGGTGAGCAAGATCCGGTATATACCGAGTCCCTGTGCCGTTGCCGCCTCACCGGAGCGGCCGAGCGTGGCCAGGACGTCGACCGTCTGCTGCGCCTCCCGGTAGCTCTGGGCGAGTTCGGAGGCGCCCCGCGCCGGACCGGCGATGCCTATCGTGCGCGATGTCCTGGCATGCTGACGCTGGCTGTCCAGCAGTCCGGCAGGGTCCTCGCCCGGAACGACGATGAGGGTGCGCGTGCCGTGCTCGGCGATGACGCTACCGGCGGGCAGCTGGATGTCGTCCTCGGTCGTGGTCGGCTGGTCATCGTCGACGATCTGCAGCACCATCACGCAGTAGGTCCCCGCCGGGTCCAGACCGGCGAGGCGGGCCTGGCGCTGCATGCCCTTGCTCGTCATGCTCGGTCGGGTGACGAGATCGAAGAGGAGGGCATTCCGAGCCAGGACGGTCGCCTCCGCCGCCGCCCGCTCGGCGATCAGGGAGAGTGCAACGGCGGGCACCGCACGATCGAGCAGCAGCAGCTCGTCCGGCGCAGGTTCGCCGGCGCAGGTCAACACGAGCGAGCCGAGGTGGCGTCCGGCGAAGAGCACGGGACGTGCGACGAGGTGTCGGTCCGAGAGCTCAATGGTCGCTCCGGCTTCGGGGGCGGCCGTGGCCACGGTTGCTAGCGCCCGGTCCATATCGTCGTCCAGGGCGAGGTCGCCGGGCAGCGGCGACCCTTGCGACACGAAGACGACGGGCTGTCCGGCCAGGCTGGAGATCTCCTGCACAAGGTCGTCCACGTCGCCGCCGCGCAGCACCACTTGGGTCAGCGTCTTGTCCCACTGCAGGGTCTGCTCAAGTTCTGATGTCCGACGCGCGAGCTCGTCGTTGACGGCGTTGAGCCGGGCCACGGTGGACTGGTACTGCGCGACCGACCTGGCGTTCTCGATGACCATGGCCGCGTGTGCGGCCAAGGCCGAGAGCAAGGCCACGTCCTCCTTCCGGAAGTGTCGCTCCTGCCGTGTGCTGGCGAACAGAGCGCCAAGCACCTGGCCGCGCACCTGGAGAGGGACCCCCAGCAGCCCGCGGATGTTCTCCGACCTGGAGGCGGCGTCCGCCGTCGGGTCGTGGATAAACGACGACTCGGACTGGTAGTCGTGAGTCCATACCGGCTCGCCCTTGGCGATCACCCCGGCAGCCAGCCCCTCTGCAAGCGACACCTCCAGCTCGAGCAGCTGGGAGGTGAGCGAGCCGCTGGCAACCTCGATGACCATGTGGTCGCCGTGGACGAGGCCGAGGTAGGCCAGGTCAACGCTGAGCAGCCTCCTGGCGTGGGCGACGACCTCGCGCAACAGCATGTCGTGGGCGCGCAAGGTCGTCAGCTGGCCGGCGATCTGGTTGAGAGCCGCCAGCTCGGCGGCACGTTGGCGTCGCTGGTCTAGCAGCGCCCTGAGCCGCAAGGCGGCACTGAGGTCCCGATCTGCCCATGTGGTCGCCGCTGCATCAGCACCCAAGGCCGCGCGGTCGCGCAGCCGGACCAGCTCCGAGATGGGTGCCTCGTGCACCAAATGGTCCAGCCAGCTGCCTTCTCTGGCATCCGAGTCCCGGGCTGGCGGAACATTTGCTCCACCGCTGTCGCGCATAGATGGAGAGTATCTCCATTGAACGCTGTCCGGCTCACGGCTACATTCGAAGGTGCTTCCCCCGTGCCCTGGACGTCCCCCGAACCTACCTGGAAGAGGTGGTCACCGGTGTTGATCGACGCGCTGCGGCGTGAGCTTCCTGTGGACCGGATGGTGCTGGATCCCGATGTCATGCGCGGCTACTCTCACGACCACGCGGAGTGGGCCGCACACACCCTTCCGGACGTCGTGGTGCGCCCCCGCAACGCCGCCGAGGTGCAGACGGTGGTCCGGCTCTGCATGGAGCACGGCACGCCGCTCGTCACGCGCGGCGCCGGGACGGGGCTCTCCGGCGGCGCGAACGCGATAGCGGGATGCGTCGTCATCGTGATGGACCAGCTCAACGCCATCAAGGAGATCAACCCGCTGGAACGGCTCGCCGTCGTCGAGCCCGGAGTGATCAACGATGACCTTCGCGCTGCATGCGCCGAGCACGGGTTGTGGTATCCACCCGATCCCGCCAGCGCTTCATGGTCCACGATCGGCGGCAACGTCGCGACTAACGCGGGTGGCTTGTGCTGTGTGAAGTATGGCGTCACCAGAGACTACGTACTGGGCATGCAGGTCGTCACCGGCTTGGGGGACCTCGTCAGACTCGGGCGGCGGACTGCGAAGGGCGTCGCGTGCTACGACCTGGCTGGACTGATGGTCGGCTCGGAGGGCACGCTGGGCGTGATCACCGAGGTCACGGTCAGACTGCGCCCCATGCGAGAGCCGGAACGAACCGTCGCCGGCTACTTCGACTCCATCGTCGACGCAGGCCGGGCGGTCAGTGCCGTAGCCGCTGCAGGCGTCACGCCCTCGGCGTTGGAGCTGATCGACCGGCACTGCCTGGAGGCTGTGGACGCCTGGAAGAACATGGGGCTGTCCGTCGACGCGAACGTAGTGCTGCTGGGGCGCACCGATGCACCGGGTGTCGTTGGTGAGCAGGAGGCCGCCACGATGCTGGACTGCTTCTCTTCCGCCGGGGCCAGCTGGGCTGCGCAGTCCACCGATCCCGAGGAGGCGGATGCGCTCTTCGCCGCAAGGCGGCTCGCGTATCCCGCGCTGGAGCGTCTGGGGCCGGTTCTCACCGAGGACGTCTGCGTGCCAAAGGGTCAGGTGGCGGAGATGCTCGAGCGCATCGAGCGGACCGCCTTGCGCCATGACGTCACGATCGCCAACATCGCCCACGCCGGGGACGGCAACCTCCATCCGCTGCTGGTCACGCCTGTGGGTGACGAGGCGGCAAGGGAACGGGCGCAAGCGGCTTTCGAGGACATCATCAGCGATGCACTGGCCCTGGGTGGGACAGTGACCGGTGAGCACGGTGTCGGGCTGCTGAAGATGGCAGGCCTTCGCCAGGAGTTGGACAAGCCCGTCCTGGACATGCAGCGCGCCATCAAGGTAGCGCTCGACCCACACGGGATTCTGAACCCAGGAAAGGTCTTCGAACCCTGGTGAGATCCGGGTTGTCCGAGCCCTCCACCAGAGCCGGGGCGGTTCAGAGGTCGGCAACCCGTTTCGCCGCCTCGGCGAGGCCGAAGAACTGCTCTATGGAGACGACCGGGTCGAGCCCTGATCAGACCGAGCATCGTGCGGATGCCTAATGGCTACCGAGCCGGGCGCAGGGTTGGGGATGAGACCTGGTCGCCGCGCAATGGGATCGTTGCTTGCCCTCCTGGCGAATCTCGTGAGGTGTCAGGGCTACCGGCCCGCAGGGCTGTCCCTCTAGACCATGGTCAACCGGACGGGCATCTCGGCGCCTAACGCCCTGACGCGTGGCCGGGGATCACTGGTCTCGTTCCTTCACGTCGGGCTCGTAGTTGTGGCGGGGACATCCCTTGGGTGAGGTTGGAAGAACCGGAGAACAGACGGCCGGAGAACATGACGGAACAAGCTGAGCGTCTTCTGAAGCTGAAGGGTGAGTGCCGAGGTGTGGATAAGTGTGGCCCAAAGTGGCCCGGGCGAGGACCGAAACATGGTCCGGCAGAGATCGGGAATTCTCGAATACAGTTCTGCTGCAACGGTATTCGAGCATGGAGCGGGTGACGGGAATCGAACCCGCACTGTCAGCTTGGGAACTGCTCGAACGCATGGGTATGTGCTTGGTTTTCTGCGAGTTTCGCGGTCCCGAGCGGCC
>JGI24129J20441_1000126_pt1 | contig 20797 bp, 17 predicted proteins | sample BarGraNGADG00211_FD_20441 | JGI IMG/M metagenome (IMG submission 20441) | reverse complement strand
CGTCTTACCGTGGTCGATGTGACCGATGGTGCCGATGTTGACGTGCGGCTTGGTCCGCTCGAACTTCGCCTTGCCCACTATGGTCCTCCTCAGGACTAATCAGGTGCTTCGCCTTACGACCATGCCGGACGCGGCGACGTCTTGGGTATTAGGTGACGTGAAACGCGGATACTACCGCGTCACTCGCCACGGATCTTCTTGATGATCTCTTCAGCCACGTTCTTGGGAACCTCGGCGTAGGAGTCGAACTGCATCGTGTAGTTGGCACGACCCTGAGTCTTGGACCGCAGGTCGCCAACGTATCCGAACATCTCCGACAAGGGCACCACCGCGCGAACGACTTTGGCCCCGCTGATGTCCTCCATGGCGTGGATCTGGCCACGTCGGGAGTTGAGGTCGCCGATCACCTCGCCCATGTAGACCTCAGGCGTACGCACCTCGACTGACATCATCGGCTCGAGCAGCACGGGGTCGGCCCTGCGGACGGCCTCCTTCAGGATCATGGAGCCAGCGATCTTGAAGGCCATCTCGGAGGAGTCGACGTCGTGGTAGGCGCCATCGAGCAACGTGGCCTTGACGCCGACCAGCGGGTAGCCAGCCAGGACGCCAAGCTGCATGGCAGCCTGGATGCCCTGGTCAATGCTGGGGATGTACTCCCGCGGGATACGCCCACCGGTGACCTTGTTCTCGAACTCGTACATCTCGCCTTCGCTCATGTCCAGTGGCGCGAAGGTCATCTGCACCTTGGCGTACTGGCCTGAGCCACCAGTCTGCTTCTTGTGCACGTAGTCGATCTTGACGACCTCGCGACGGATGGTCTCGCGGTAGGCCACCTGTGGCTTGCCGACGTTGGCCTCAACGTGGAACTCGCGGCGCATGCGGTCGACCAGGATGTCGAGGTGGAGCTCGCCCATGCCGGCGATGATGGTCTGACCGGTCTCGTCATCCTGGTGAACCTTGAAGGTGGGGTCCTCCTCGGCGAGCTTCTGGATGGCGACGCCCAGCTTTTCCTGGTCGCTCTTGGTCTTGGGCTCGATGGCCACCGAGATGACCGTCTCCGGGAAGGTCATGGACTCGAGCACGATCTGGTCGTGCGGGTCACAGAGGGTGTCTCCCGTCGTGGTGTCCTTCAGGCCGATCATGGCGTAGATGTGGCCGGTGGATGCGAAGTCGACGGGGTTCTCCTTGTTGGCGTGCATCTGGAACAGCTTGCCAACGCGCTCTTTCTTGCCCTTGGTCGAGTTGATCATCTGCGCACCCGTCTTGACCGCGCCCGAGTAGACCCGCACGTACGTCAGGCGGCCGAAGAACGGGTGCGTCATCACCTTGAACGCCAGCGCCGAGAACGGCTCATCCGCGTCAGGCTTGCGCACGATCTCCTTCTCGGAGTCGCGAACGTCGTGGCCGATCATCGGCGGGACGTCCAACGGCGACGGAAGGAAGTCGATCACGGCGTCGAGCATGGGCTGGATGCCCTTGTTCTTGAACGCCGATCCACACAGCACGGGGTAGACCTCGGAGGCGATCGTGAGCTTGCGGATCGCGCCCTTGATCTCGGCAACGGTGAGCTCCTCGCCAGCGAGGTACTTTTCGAGCAGCGTGTCGTCGGCCTCGGCGACCCTCTCGAGCAGGTCGTGGCGATACTTCGCGGCCTTCTCGACCAGGTGGGCGGGGATCTCCTCGACGGTGTAGTCGTCGCCCATCTTGACCTCACCACGCCAGGTCAGTGCGCGCATCTGGATCAGGTCGACAATGCCGATGAAGTCGTTCTCGGCGCCGATCGGAAGCTGGATGACCAACGGGGTCGCACCCAGGCGCTCGATGATCGTCTTGACGGTGAAGTAGAAGTCCGCGCCGAGCTTGTCCATCTTGTTGACGAAACAGATGCGGGGGACGTCGTACTTGTCGGCCTGACGCCACACGGTCTCGGACTGCGGCTCGACGCCTTCCTTGCCGTCGAACACGGCAACAGCACCGTCAAGGACACGCAGCGACCGCTCGACCTCGACGGTGAAGTCCACGTGGCCCGGGGTGTCGATGATGTTGATCTGGTGGTTGTCCCAGAAGGTCGTCGTCGCGGCCGACGTGATCGTGATGCCGCGCTCCTGCTCCTGCTCCATCCAGTCCATCGTGGCGGCGCCATCGTGGACTTCGCCGATCTTGTACGTGATGCCTGTGTAGAACAAGATCCGCTCGGTCGCTGTCGTCTTGCCGGCATCGATGTGAGCCATGATGCCGATGTTTCGGACCTTGGTCAGGTCCGTAAGGACGTCGAGTGCCACGGTGTCTTATCTCGTCTCGTCTTGAGGGTGATGATATGGGGGCGAACGGGGTTCGGTGCCGGTTGCCCGGCCGCTGACTCGCGTCCGCGGGTGTGTCTGGTGCGGGTCGACCAGAGCCGACCCGCGCCAGAGACTGCTACCAGCGGTAGTGCGCGAAGGCCTTGTTGGACTCGGCCATCTTGTGCGTGTCCTCGCGACGCTTGACCGCGGCACCCAAGCCGTTGCTTGCGTCGAGGATCTCGTTCATCAGGCGCTCGGTCATCGTCTTCTCGCGCCGCTGACGGGAGTAACCGACCATCCAGCGCAGGGCCAGCGTGGTCGGTCGACCACCCTTGACCTCCACCGGGACCTGGTAGGTCGCTCCGCCGACGCGGCGGCTCTTGACCTCGAGGGCGGGCTTGATGTTGTCGAGCGCACGCTTGAGCGTGACGACAGGGTCGGCACCCGTCTTGGCGCGGGCACCTTCGAGGGCGCCATAGACAATGGTCTCGGCGATGGACTTCTTGCCGTCCATCAGGATCTTGTTGACCAGCTGGGTGACCAGCGGCGAGCCGTAGACCGGATCGACGACGAGTGGCCGCTTCGGGGCGGGACCCTTGCGAGGCATTACTTCTTCTCCATCTTCGCGCCGTACTTGCTGCGAGCCTGCTTGCGGTTCCTGACACCCTGGGTGTCAAGGGAGCCGCGGACGATCTTGTAACGGACACCGGGGAGGTCCTTCACGCGGCCGCCACGCACGAGCACGATCGAGTGCTCCTGCAGGTTGTGGCCGACGCCGGGGATGTACGCCGTGACCTCGATGCCACCGGTGAGCCGCACACGGGCGACCTTGCGGAGGGCAGAGTTCGGCTTCTTGGGGGTGGTGGTGTACACGCGTGTACACACACCACGGCGCTGCGGGCTGCCCTTGAGCGCCGGGGTCTTGGTCTTGCTGACCTTGTCCTGGCGGCCCTTGCGGACCAGCTGGTTGATCGTAGGCACTGATTCTCCGTACGTCGTAAATGTCGTCTGTCCTGGTCACGCCGCGGCGACAACCCGAACATCCTTGTGGATGTCCTGGTCCGTGCTCTGAGCCCTCAGGCCCTGGAACTCGGACAAGGTGCTCCCCCCTGCACTTTCCGGCACACTCCAAAGCGGAATGGCGCGGACTGCCCGGCGGGAGGTTCGACCCTGATCGCCACCGGCCTCGGCCCTGGTGGGACGCGATGCGGATCTGGTCAGGCTCAGGCGCCCAGAACAGCCCAGGCACAGTTGACAAGGTTACTGCCTCGGCCCATAGCATCCAAATCGGTATTCCGTCTCACCAATTCATCCGCCCCCTTTGCTCACTTCACCCCTGTTTGCTCAGTTCAAGCCGGTCCTCAGGCCTCAAACCGACTGTATGAGCGGCCCGAACTGAGCAGAGCCCCACGGCCCTGGCGCCACGGGCGTGCGAAAGCGGGGCGGACCCGAAGGCCCGCCCCACTGACACTGCTGCCGTTTGCTTGTCGATCAGTCGCGGTCGAAACCGAGGCTTGCGTCATCCAGGCGGATCGCCTCGCCGGTACCCGGGCCGAACGCCGGGTAGTCGAACTGCTCGAAGTTCGGCATGGTGTACATCGCGGCCTTGGCCTCTTCGGTCGGCTCCACCTTGACGTTGCGGTAGCGCGGAAGACCGGTACCGGCCGGGATGAGCTTTCCGAGGATGACGTTCTCCTTGAGGCCGAGCAGCGTGTCGGACTTGGCATGGATCGCCGCATCCGTCAGCACCCGAGTGGTCTCCTGGAAGGACGCCGCCGACAGCCAGGACTCGGTTGCCAGCGAAGCCTTGGTGATACCCATCAGCTCGGGTCGACCGGAGGCAGGCTTGTTGCCCTCGGACTGCACACGACGGTTCTCGGACTCGAAGCGACCGCGCTCGGCAAGCTCGCCGGGCAGCAGGTCGGCATCGCCGGCCTCGATGATCGTGACGCGACGGAGCATCTGACGGACGATGACCTCGATGTGCTTGTCGTGAATCGAGACACCCTGCTGGCGGTAGACGCTCTGGACCTCGTCCACCAGGTGCATCTGCACCTGACGTGGGCCGAGGATCCTCAGCACCTGCTTCGGGTCGATCGCGCCCTGGACCAGCTTGTGGCCAACCTCGACGTGATCGCCATCCGCGACGAGCAGACGCGAGCGCTTGCTCACCGGGTAGGCGTGTTCCTCGGAACCATCATCCGGGGTGAGCACGATCCGGCGTGTCTTGTCAGTGTCCTCGATCATGACGCGGCCGTTGGCCTCGGCGATCGGAGCCACGCCCTTGGGGGTGCGCGCTTCGAAGAGCTCGACGACACGCGGCAGACCCTGCGTGATGTCATCGCCTGCCACACCACCGGTGTGGAAGGTGCGCATCGTCAGCTGGGTGCCAGGCTCGCCAATGGACTGGGCGGCGATGATGCCGACCGCCTCGCCGATGTCGACCATCTTGCCGGTGGCCAGGGATCGGCCGTAGCAGGCGGCGCAGGTGCCGACCTTGGAGTCGCAGGTCAGAACCGAACGGACCCGGACCTTCTCGATCCCGGCCGCCACGAGTGCGCCGATGACGACGTCACCCAGGTCGATGCCGGCTTTGGCCAGCAGCGCTCCGTTGTGCTCGACGTCCTCGGCAAGCGTCCGCGCGTAGACGCTCGTCTCGACGTCATCATGTCGGACCAGGACGCCCTGGCTGTTCTTCTGGACGATCGGCATGAACAACCCACGGTCGGTTCCGCAGTCTTCCTCACGAACGATGACATCCTGCGAGACATCCACCAGACGACGGGTCAGGTAGCCCGAGTCGGCGGTACGCAGTGCGGTATCGGCCAGACCCTTGCGGGCCCCGTGCGTCGAGATGAAGAACTCCAGAACGGACAGACCCTCACGGAAGTTCGCCTTGATCGGGCGCGGGATGATCTCGCCCTTCGGGTTGGACACCAGGCCACGCATGCCGGCGATCTGTCGCAGCTGCATCCAGTTGCCGCGCGCCCCGGAGGACACCATCCGGTAGATGGGGTTGCTGTGCGGGAGATTGGCTTCCATCTCCTTGGCGACCTCGTTCGTCGCCTGCGTCCAGATCTCGATGAGCTCCTGACGACGCTCATCGTCGGTGATGAGACCACGCTCGTACTGGGTCTGAACCTTGGCGGCCTTGGTCTCGTAGCCCTCAAGGATCTCGATCTTGCGCGGCGGCGTGACGACGTCGGAGATGGCGACCGTGGAACCCGAACGGGTGGCCCACGAGAAGCCGGTCTCCTTCAGCGCATCCAGCGAGGCCGCAACCTGAGCCTTGGTGTATCGCTCAGCCAGGTCATTAACGATCAGCGACAGCCGCTTCTTGTCGACCTTCTCGTCGACAAACGGGTAGTCCAGCGGCAGCGTCTCGTTGAAGAGCGCCCGACCCAGGGTGGTCTCGACGGTGAGCGCGGCGATGATGCCGTTCTCGTCAGCCTGGACACCCTCCGGCAGGGTCATGCCCGCCGGCGGAACGACGTCCTTCATACGGATCTTGACCGTCGAGCCCAGCTCGAGCTGGTGGGCGTCGAACGCCATCCGGGCCTCCGCCACGGAGGAGAACGCACGACCGGTGCCCTTGCCGTTCTCGACAGGGACCGTCAGGAAGTAGATGCCGACGATCATGTCCTGGGTGGGCATGGTCACCGGACGGCCATCGGCCGGCTTGAGGATGTTGTTGCTCGACAACATCAGGATGCGGGCTTCGGCCTGGGCCTCTGCAGACAACGGCAGGTGCACAGCCATCTGGTCACCGTCGAAGTCGGCGTTGAAGGCCGAACAGACCAACGGGTGGATCTGGATGGCCTTGCCCTCGACGAGCTGAGGCTCGAAGGCCTGGATGCCGAGGCGGTGCAGCGTGGGCGCACGGTTGAGCAGCACAGGGTGCTCGGTGATGACCTCTTCGAGGACGTCCCACACGTGGCTATAGCGTTCGTTGTTTCCGCCAGCCCGCTCGACCATGCGCTTGGCGCTCTTGATGTTCTGAGCGTGGTCGAGGTCGACCAGCCGCTTCATCACGAACGGCTTGAAGAGCTCCAGGGCCATCTGCTTGGGCAGACCACACTGGTGCAGCTTCAGCTGCGGACCGACGACGATGACCGAACGGCCGGAGTAGTCGACGCGCTTGCCGAGGAGGTTCTGGCGGAAGCGACCCTGCTTGCCCTTGAGCATGTCGGAGAGCGACTTCAGCGGACGGTTGCCGGGACCTGTGACCGGGCGACCACGACGGCCGTTGTCGAAGAGGGCGTCCACAGCCTCCTGCAACATGCGCTTCTCGTTGTTGACGATGATCTCGGGCGCGCCGAGGTCGAGCAGTCGCTTGAGCCGGTTGTTGCGGTTGATCACGCGACGGTACAGGTCGTTCAGGTCGGAGGTGGCGAAGCGGCCTCCATCGAGCTGGACCATCGGCCGCAGGTCCGGAGGAATGACCGGAACGCAGTCCAGGACCATGCCGGTCGGGTGGTTGCGGGTCACCTGGAAGGCAGTGACGACGCGCAGACGCTTGAGCGCGCGGGTCTTCTTCTGGCCCTTGCCGGTCGCGATGATCTCGCGCAGCATCTCGGACTCGGCGTCGAGGTCGAAGGTGTCGAGACGCTTCTGCAACGCCGCGGCGCCCATCGAGCCCTCGAAGTACAGTCCGAAGCGGTCACGCATCTCGCGATAGAGGATCTCGTCGCCCTCAAGGTCTTGGACCTTCAGGTTCTTGAACCGGTCCCAGACCTGCTCGAGACGCTCGATGTGCTGGTCCGCGCGCTTGCGGATCGCGTTGATCTCACGCTCGGCACCCTCACGGACCTTGCGGCGCACATCGGCCTTGGCGCCCTCGGCCTCAAGCTCGGCCAGGTCGGTCTCAAGCTTCTTGTGCCGGCCTTCGATGTCGGCGTCGCGACGGTTGACGTATTCCTTCTTCTCCACATCGATCTGTGCCTCGAGCGAGGGCAGATCGCGGTGGCGCTCGTCGATGTTGACCGACGTGATCATGTAGGCCGCAAAGTAGATGACCTTCTCGAGGTCCTTCGGAGCCAGGTCGAGCAGGTAGCCCAGACGGCTCGGAACGCCCTTGAAGTACCAGATGTGAGTGACCGGAGCGGCGAGCTCGATGTGGCCCATCCGCTCACGACGCACCTTGGCGCGGGTGACCTCAACGCCACAGCGCTCACAGATGATGCCCTTGAAGCGCACGCGCTTGTACTTGCCGCAGTAGCACTCCCAGTCCCGGGTCGGACCAAAGATCTTCTCGCAGAAGAGACCGTCCTTCTCCGGTTTCAGGGTCCGGTAGTTGATGGTCTCAGGCTTCTTCACCTCGCCATGGCTCCACTGTCGGATGTCGTCCGCGGTCGCCAGGCCAATGCGCAACTCGTCGAAGAAGTTGACGTCGAGCACGTGTGTCCTTCTCTCGCTAAAAACGTGAAAAACGGTCTGATCAGTCAAGTCAACAGCCGTGTCGGTATGCCGTGAGCTCCTGGCCCCTGACCCTCGTCAGGAGGTGAGCACCCGGCATACCGACCAACCGTCAGACCTCGTCGACGCTGCTCGGCTCGCGCCGGGACAGGTCTATGCCAAGCTCTTCCGCGGCGCGGAAGACATCTTCGTCGGGGTCTTTCATGTCGATGGACGTACCGTCGCTGGACAGCACCTCGACGTTGAGGCACAGCGACTGCATCTCCTTGATGAGGACCTTGAAGGACTCGGGGATGCCGGGCTCGGGGATGTTCTCGCCCTTGACGATCGCTTCGTAGACCTTGACGCGACCAGTCACGTCGTCGGACTTGATCGTCAACAGCTCCTGCAGCGCGTACGCCGCGCCATAGGCCTCGAGCGCCCAGACCTCCATCTCGCCGAAGCGCTGGCCACCAAACTGAGCCTTACCGCCGAGAGGCTGCTGGGTGATCATCGAGTAGGGGCCGGTGGAGCGGGCGTGGATCTTGTCGTCCACCAGGTGGTGGAGCTTCAAGATGTACATGTAGCCCACGGACACCGGCTCCGGGAACGGCTCACCGGAGCGGCCGTCGAACAGCCGGGTCTTGCCGGAACCGTCGATGAGACGCACACCGTCGCGAGTCTTGAGGGTGGAGTCGAGCAGACCGGTGATCTCGTCCTCGCGGGCACCGTCGAAGACGGGGCTGGCCACGCGGGTGCCAGGTGCGGCCTCGCGTGCGTCGGCGGGGATGAGCTTGGCCCAGTCAGGGTTGCCGTCGATCTTCCAGCCGCGCGAAGCCGCCCAGCCCAGGTGGATCTCGAGGATCTGACCGACGTTCATCCGGCCCGGAACGCCCAGCGGGTTGAGCACGACGTCAACCGGCGTGCCGTCCTCAAGGAACGGCATGTCCTCGATCGGAAGGATCTTGGAGATGACGCCCTTGTTGCCGTGGCGGCCGGCGAGCTTGTCACCATCGGTGATCTTGCGCTTGTTGGCCACGAAGACGCGGACGAGCTGGTTGACGCCCGGGGGCAGGTCATCGCCCTCATCCTTGTCGAAGACCTTGACACCGATCACGGTGCCGGTCTCGCCGTGGGGAACCTTAAGCGACGTGTCGCGCACCTCGCGCGCCTTCTCGCCGAAGATGGCACGCAGCAGGCGCTCCTCCGGGGTGAGCTCGGTCTCGCCCTTGGGCGTGACCTTGCCGACCAGCAGGTCGCCATCGCGGACCTCCGCGCCGATGCGGATGATGCCGCGCTCATCCAGGTCAGCCAGAACCTCCTCGGAGACGTTCGGGATGTCCCGGGTGATCTCCTCCGGGCCGAGCTTGGTGTCGCGGGCGTCGACCTCGTGCTCCTCGATGTGGATCGAGGAGAGGACGTCGTCCTGGACCAGACGGCTGGAGAGGATGATCGCGTCTTCGTAGTTGTGGCCTTCCCACGGCATGAATGCCACGAGCAGGTTGCGGCCCAGGGCCATCTCGCCACCGTCGGTCGCGGGACCGTCGGCGATGACACCGCCCGCTTCGAGGCGCGCACCCTCCTCGACCATGACCCTCTGGTTGTACGAGGTGCCCTGGTTGGAGCGGTTGAACTTCGCGATCGGGTAGGACTGGGAGGTCCCGTCGTCGTTGGCCACGGTCACCACGTCAGCGGAGACCTCTTGAACGACGCCGGCCTTGTCGGCCCGGACAACGTCACCGGAGTCGAGCGCCGCGCGGTACTCCATGGCGGTGCCGACCAGCGGCGCCTCCGAACGCACGAGCGGGACGGCCTGGCGCATCATATTGGATCCCATGAGCGCACGGTTGGCGTCGTCATGCTCAAGGAAGGGAATCAGCGCGGTCGCGGCCGAGACCATCTGGCGAGCGGCAACGTCCATGTAGTCCACGTCGGCGCCGGGCACGTACTCGACCTCGCCGCCCTTGGTGCGGACCAGGACACGCTCCTCGGCATAGTGACCATCGACGGTCAACGGGGCGTTCGCCTGGGCGATGACCCACCTGTCCTCTTCATCGGCCGACAGGTAGTCGACCTCGTCGGAGACCTTGCCGTTCGTGACCTTGCGGTACGGCGTCTCCACGAAACCGAACGCGTTGATGCGTCCGTACGAGGCGAGCGAACCGATCAGACCGATGTTCGGGCCTTCAGGGGTCTCGATCGGGCACATGCGGCCGTAGTGCGAGGGGTGGACGTCACGGACCTCCATACCGGCGCGGTCACGAGAGAGACCGCCCGGGCCGAGCGCTGACAGGCGGCGCTTGTGGGTCAGACCCGCGAGCGGGTTGTTCTGGTCCATGAACTGTGACAGCTGGCTGGTGCCGAAGAACTCCTTGATGGAGGCGACGACCGGCCGGATGTTGATCAAGGTCTGCGGCGTGATGGCTTCGACGTCCTGGGTGGTCATCCGCTCGCGGACGACGCGCTCCATGCGGGACAAGCCGGTGCGGACCTGGTTCTGGATCAGCTCGCCCACGTTGCGCAGACGACGGTTGCCGAAGTGGTCGATGTCATCGACCTCGACGGGCACGTCGATCGGCTTGCCGTCGCGGTGACCGAGCATGGTCAGCTCGCCGGCGTGCAGGGCGACGATGTGACGGATCGCGGCAACGATGTCATCGATCGACAGGACCGACGCGGCGAGGGGTGCCTCAACGCCCAGCTTCTTGTTGATCTTGTAGCGACCAACCTTGGCCAGGTCGTAGCGCTTGGGGTTGAAGTACAGGTTGTCCAGGAGGGTCTGGGCCGCCTCACGAGTCGGCGGCTCACCCGGACGCAGTTTGCGGTAGATGTCCAGCAGCGCGTCGTCCTGCCCGGTGGTGTGGTCCTTCTCCAGCGTCTGACGCATGGACTCGTACTCGCCGAACTCCTCGAGGATCTTGGCCTCGGACCAGCCCAGTGCCTTCAGCAGCACCGTGATCGACTGCTTGCGCTTGCGGTCGACGCGGACGCCGACCATGTCGCGCTTGTCGATCTCGAACTCCAGCCAGGCACCACGGCTCGGTATCACCTTGGCCGTGTAGACGTCCTTGTCGGAGGTCTTGTCGGGGTTCCGCTCGAAGTAGACGCCGGGGCTACGGACGAGCTGGGAGACGACGACTCGCTCGGTGCCGTTGATCACGAACGTGCCGCGCTCGGTCATCAGCGGGAAGTCGCCCATGAACACGGTCTGGCTCTTGATCTCACCAGTCGTGGTGTTCATGAACTCCGCGGTGACGAACAGCGGGGCGGAATACGTCATGTCCCGGTTCTTGCACTCCTCGATCGAGTACTTCTTCTCTTCGAACCGGTGGTCGCGGAATGACAGCGACATCGATCCCGAGAAGTCCTCGATCGGGGAGATCTCCTCAAAGATCTCCTCGAGGCCGGACTTGTCCGGCACATCCCCACGGCCTGCCGCCTTGGCTTCGGCGACACGCGCTTGCCAGCGTTCGTTTCCGAGCAGCCAGTCAAAGCTCTCCGTCTGCAGAGCCAAGAGGTCGGGCACTTCTAGGGGTTCGCGGATCTTCGCAAAAGAGATACGGCCTGATGCCGTTATAGCAGTGGACACAGTCTGGGTCGCGGTGCGCGAAGCAGCCAAGGATGGTCCTTCCACGGGCTTTCTGAAACTGAAAGTTCAGCGCCACCGGGCGAACACGTTCTCAGCGAGACGACATAGATCGGACAAGGCTGTTGGGGCCGTGCCTGAGGGCTCTACGGAAGCGACGAGGCGGAACATGAGGCAGCGCAAAGCGACAGCCTACCTGTAAGTGGGCGCGTTAGTCCAACCGCGTCCGGGAACCACCATCTGCACACCTCATGACGTGCCCTGAGGATGACCCCCCAAGCGCCCTGAGTCAAGACGCGGAGCTGACCCATGAGAGGAACGTGCCCAGAGCAGACAGCAGCGGGACAGACCAGATGGTCTGTCCCGCTGTGTTACAAAGCGTGCCCCGCGCGCCCAGGGAAGCGCGTGCGGGGGCCTAGGTCACTTGAGGGTGACGGTGGCGCCGGCGCCCTCGAGGGCAGCCTTGGCCTTCTCCGCAACGTCCTTTGCAACCTTCTCCAGGACCGGCTTCGGGGCGCCGTCGACGAGGTCCTTGGCCTCCTTCAGCCCGAGGCTCGTGAGCGCGCGGACCTCCTTGATGACCTGGATCTTCTTTTCGCCAGCGGCCTCGAGGACGACGTCGAACTCGTCCTGCTCCTCGACCTCGGCCGCAGCGGCAGCGCCGCCGCCGGCCGCGGCAACGGCAACGGGGGCCGCAGCGGTGACACCGAAGGTGTCCTCGAACAGCTTCACGAACTCAGAGAGCTCGATCAGCGGCATTTCCTTGAAAGACTCGATGAGCTCTGCAGTGCTGAGCTTTGCCATGGTGGCAGTTCCTTTCTGGTGATTCGTGCACATGCCGTGAGTGGCGTTGGTGATGGATCAAGCAGCAGCGACCGGGTCGCGTCAGCTTTCGTCGCCACCCGTGGCGACGTCTTTGGTGGTGTCGTCAAGCACCTCGACGGCGACAGCAGGTGCCTCGACGGCGTCCTGAGCAACCGGCGCGTCCTGCGGTGCCACCTCAAGAGGCTCGGACGGAGCCTCCACAGTGACTGATGTGACTGCAGGAGTCTCTGCCTCGACCTTGGCACGCAGGGCGTCGACCACACGGGCCGTCTGCGACAAGGGGGCGGCAAAGAGATACACAGCCTTGCTCAGCGACGCCAACATGGCGCCAGCGAGCTTGGCCAGGAGAACCTCGCGGGACTCGAGGTCCGCGAGCTTGGAGATCTCCGCGGGAGACAAGGCCTTGCCGTCCATGACGCCGGCCTTGATCACGAGGTGGGGGTTTGCCTTGGCGAAGTCACGCAGGCCCTTGGCCGCCTCAACCGGGTCACCGGTGATGAAGGCGATCGCGGACGGACCCGAGAGCTGACCATCAAAAGCCGTTACTCCGGCTCTCTTGGCTGCGATCTCGGTGAGCGTGTTCTTCACGACGGCGTAGGTAGCGTGCTCCCGGATGTTCTTTCGCAGCGTTGTCAGCTGCGCCACGGTCAAGCCGCGGTACTCCGTGAGCACGGCCGCACCCGAGTTGCGGAACTTGTCCGTCAACTCGGCGATGGCTGCTGCCTTTTCGGGCTGTGCCACTGGGCCTCCTTCCGAAATGAAATGCCGGAGAAGGTGACCACAGACAAGAAGAGCCCCGGCGCAGGGCGCGGGGCTCGCGGAATACAGATGATGTATGCCGGTCACGTGCGATCCTGCGCTGGTTGCCCGCATGCTGCGGAACCTTCGGTCACCCTGCGAGGAGCAAAATGACAACCGGCGGTCTTTGGTCGAGGCTCAGCGTACGGGGCGGGCGGCCATAGTCATAATCGGCCTCAGTCAAAATCGGCGAGGCCGCACCGACGATCGGGTGCGGCCTCGCAGCTTGTACGGGTGAACCAGTCGTCAGATGACTAGAGCGCAGCCTCGTCCTCGACGAGCAGGTTGCGGGTGCGACTCTGGTCCAGCGGGATACCGGGGCCCATGGTCGTGGACATCGTGGCCTTCTCGATGAACCGACCCTTGGACGATGACGGCTTGAGACGCAGGATCTCGTCCAGGGCGGCGCCGTAGTTCTCCACCAGCTTGGTCTCGTCGAACGAGGCCTTGCCGATGATGAAGTGAAGGTTGGCATGCTTGTCGCTGCGGAACTCGATCTTGCCGCCCTTGATGTCGGTGACAGCCTTGGCCACGTCCATCGTCACGGTGCCGGTCTTGGGGTTGGGCATGAGGCCACGCGGACCCAGCACCTTGCCCAGACGGCCGACCTTGCCCATCAGGTCCGGCGTCGCCACGACGGAGTCGAAGTCGAGCCAGCCCCCTGCCACCTTGTCGAGCAGCTCGTCCGAGCCGACGTAGTCGGCGCCAGCGGCCGTTGCCTGCGCTGCACGTTCGCCTGTGGCGAAGACCAGGACCCTTGCGGTCTTGCCGGTTCCGTGCGGGAGGTTGACGGTGCCGCGGACCATCTGGTCGGCCTTGCGCGGGTCGATTCCCAGTCGCATGGCGACCTCAACGGTCGAGTCGTACTTGGTGCTGGTGGTGGCCTTGGCCAGACGGACGGCCTCGAGGGGTGCGTAGACCTTGGTGAGGTCTATCTTCTCGGCCGCGGTGCGGTATGCCTTGCTGCGCTTCACTTCTGCTCCTGTTGCGTGAGTACGGTCGTGCAGAGTTCGTGGTCGAACGGGCCAGCGCTGGCCCTGCCACTTGAGCCGGTCTGTATCAGCCGGTGGTGATGCCCATGGACCGAGCCGTGCCGGCGATGATCTTGGCCGCCTGGTCGATGTCGTTGGCGTTGAGGTCTTCCATCTTGGTCTTGGCGATCTCACGAACCTGGTCGGCCGTGAGATGGGCGACCTTGGTCTTGTGCGGCTCGCCAGAGCCCTTGGCCACGCCGGCAGCCTTCTTGATCAGCTCGGCGGCCGGAGGCGTCTTGGTGATGAAGGTGAACGAGCGGTCCTCATAGACCGTGATCTCCACGGGGATGACGTTGCCGCGCTGTGACTCCGTCGCAGCGTTGTACGCCTTGACGAACTCCATGATGTTGACGCCATGCTGACCGAGGGCGGGGCCCACGGGTGGTGCCGGCGTCGCTGCACCGGCCTGGATCTGCAGCTTGATGAAGCCTGCGATCTTCTTCTTCTTGGGAGGCATTGTCTGGGTCCTTGTTTTCTGGGGATAGTGCGGGTGAATCCTGTACTGCGGATGGTGCCGTCCGACCGTCGTAAGGCTACGGCCAAACGCCGCTCGCTCAGATCTTGGCGACCTGGCTGAACGAAAGCTCGACCGGTGTCTCGCGGCCGAAGATCGAGACCAGCACCTTGAGCTTCTGGCTCTCGGGGTTGATCTCGGAGATGGTGGCAGGAAGGGTCTCGAACGGTCCCTCCATGACGGTGACGGACTCGCCAACCTCGAAGTCGACGATGTGGGTCTCGCCGGCCCGGGCTCCCCCGGCGGCACCTGCGGCCTCGCCGGCGGTGTCGAAGATCGGGTTGAGCATCGTGTAGATCTCATCGTGGGAGAGCGGGACCGGCTGGTGGGTGTGACCCACGAAGCCAGTGACGCCAGGCGTGTGGCGCACAGCGCCCCAGCTCTCGTCGGTCAGGTCCATGCGGACCAGGACGTATCCGGGCATCCGCACGCGGGTGACCAGCTTGCGCACGCCGCCCTTGACCTCGCTGACGGTCTCCATGGGGACCTCAACATCGAAGATGTACGGCTCCATGTTAAGGGAGGTCACGCGGCTCAGAAGGTTGGCCTTGACCCGGTTCTCGTAACCGGCGTAGGAGTGGATGACGAACCAGTCACCCTCCTGGACGCGCAGCTTGGCGCGGAAGGCAGCCTCGTCCTCGACAGCGTCGCCATCGTCGACCGCCTGTTCGACGACGTCGCCAGCCTGCTCGACCGCGTCAACCGCAGCCTCGTTCGGCTCAACCGCGTCGTCATTCTGTACGTCGACGTCAGCCTGTTCGACGACGTCGACGACCTGCTCGCTGTCGGCCGACTGGTCGACGGAGACCTCGGAAGTCCACTTCTCGGACACGCTTATGACCTACTTCCTGACTGTTGAACGGAGGAGTTTCAGTTACCGAACGCGAGCGCGACGAGCTTGACGATCAGCTGGTCGGCGCCCCACACCAGAGCCATGATGGCGGAGACGAAGACGATGACGACCGAGGTGTACGTGGTCAGCTCATGACGCGTCGGACGAACGACCTTGCGGAGCTCATCCAAGATCTGGCTGACGAACAGACCGATGGCCCCGAAGAAGCGGCCGACGGGGTTGCCGTTTTGGGGCGCGCCGCGGCGTGCGCGATCTGAGCTCGCAGCGCCTGCCGTGCTCGTCTCGGTCATCTCGCGTGCCCTTCGTCTTTGTCGGATCGAACCATGCAGGGCAGGAGGGACTCGAACCCCCAACCGCCGGTTTTGGAGACCGGTGCTCTACCAATTGAGCCACTGCCCTATGTGCGACGTGCTTGGTGTTCCTGTGCGGGTTGGCGCACAGATTCAACGTGCACATGTGAGTGCCGGGAGGCTTCGGGGCATGCCTGAGCATGGTTGTCGTCAACCACCCAGTGGGTGAGCATACGCGAGGTTTGTCGGCCAATGCGAACTCGGCCTCCAGCGCCAGTGACCAGTCTGCGGACCTGAGCGGCACGGCATTCCAACGTCTGCGAACATTGTCACGTGACCGAGCCCACCCCCCGCACCCGTGTCTCCCGCCGTGTCGGCTCCATCGCCGAGTCAGCCACCCTTGCCGTCGACGCCAAGGCCAAGGCACTCAAGGCCAGTGGCCGTCCCGTCATCGGCTTCGGGGCGGGCGAACCCGACTTCCCCACCCCCGACTACATCGTCGCCGCGGCCGTACTGGCTGCTCAGGACCCGGCGAACCACCGCTACACGCCGGCGGCAGGGCTGCCCGAGCTGAGGAAGGCGATCGTCGACAAGACGTTCCGCGACAGCCACTACCAGGTGACCGTGGACCAGGTTCTGGTCACCAACGGCGGCAAGCACGCCGTCTACAACACCTTCGCCGCGCTGCTCGACCCGGGCGACGAGGTACTGCTCCCGGCGCCGTACTGGACGACCTACCCCGAGGCCATCAAGCTGGCCGGCGGCACCACGGTCGAGGTGTTCGCGGGTGAGGACCAGGACTACCTGGTGACCATCGAGCAGCTCGAGGATGCGCGAACGCCGCGTACCAAGGCGCTGATGTTCTGCTCGCCGTCCAACCCCACCGGCGCGGTCTACTCACCCGAGCAGATCCGTGGAATCGGTCGCTGGGCCGTGGCGAACGGGATCTGGGTCATCACCGACGAGATCTACGAGCACCTGACATATGACGGTGCGCGCTCGGTCTCCATGCCGGTCGAGGTGCCCGAGCTTGCCGACACCTGCGTGGTGCTCAACGGCGTCGCCAAGACCTACGCGATGACGGGATGGCGCGTCGGCTGGATGATCGGCCCTCGCGACGTCATCAAGGCGGCGACCAATTTGCAGTCGCACTCGACATCGAACGTCTCCAACATCCCCCAGCGTGCGGCGATCGCGGCACTCACCGGATCCCTGGACGCCGTCGAGATGATGAAGGTGGCCTTCGACCGCCGTCGACGAACCATCGTCGCGATGCTCAACGACATCGAAGGCGTCCACTGCCCGGTGCCCACCGGTGCCTTCTATGTCTATCCGTCGGTCAAGGGTCTTCTCGGCAAGGCCATCCGTGGCCGGGTGTGCACCACGTCGGCTGAGCTCGCCGCGTTGATCCTGGACGAGGTCGAGGTCGCCGTCGTGCCTGGTGAGGCGTTCGGGCCAAGCGGTTACCTTCGGCTGTCCTATGCGCTCGGCGACGACGACCTGGCCGAGGGCGTTGCACGCCTCCAGACGCTGCTCGGCGAGGCACACTGACCCGTATGCCTCGACCCGTAGGTCTGCTCCCCAAAGCGCACCTGCATCTTCACTTCACCGGTTCGATGCGGCTGGCGACGCTCATGGAGCTCGCGAGCAAACACGGCATCCGTCTACCTGACGCGTTGACCGGGTCCTGGCCACCGGCGCTGAGCCTCGGAGATGAACGCGGCTGGTTCCGTTTTCAGCGCCTCTACGACATGGCTCGCGCGTGCGTGCGCGACGAGAGCGACATGCGTCGGATCGTTCGCGAGGCGGCCGTTGATGACGCGGCCGAGGGTTCACGATGGCTCGAGATCCAGGTCGACCCCACGTCGTACGCACCGTTTGTCGGCGGCATCACCCCGGCTCTGGAGATCATCCTGGACGAAGCGCGGTGCGCCAGCGAAGAAGCCGGCATCGGTGTGGCCGTCATCGTTGCTGCGAGCCGGGTCCGGCACCCACTGGATGCCCGAATCCTGGCTCGGCTGGCCGCGCGCTACGCCGGTGACGGCGCTGGACATGTGGTCGGATTCGGGTTGAGCAACGATGAACGCCGTGGAATCACAGCCGAGTTCGCCCCGGCCTTCGATATCGCGCGTCGCGCCGGACTCGCCTGCGTTCCTCACGGTGGCGAGCTGCTCGGAGCGCCTGCGGTTCACGAGACTCTGATCGCCCTTGCCCCCGATCGGTTAGGACACGGCATACGCAGCGTTGAGGACCTGCAGGTGCTTGACGAGGTAGTGCGTCGCGGCGTCACGCTCGAGGTGTGCCCCGGAAGCAACGTCGCGCTTGGCGTGTACGGAGCGGTTGGAGACGTACCGATGCGTCAACTGATCGAAGCCGGCGCACGCATCGCTTTGGGGGCGGATGACCCCTTGTTGTTCGGCTCGCGGCTCAGTGCGCAGTACGACATCGCACGCACGGCACATGGTCTCTCGGACGTCGAGCTTGCCGAGCTGGCACGATGTTCGGTCACGGGCTCGCGGGCTCCAGAGCCGGCACGCAGGAGGATGTTCACGGGCATCGACGACTGGCTCGCAGGTCCACCCGCTGCGCTCGAAGTCCTCGATGCCGAGGACACTGCGTCTAGACCCGGTCAAACGCTTCCGCATAGCTGAAGCGACCTGACATCGAGGTCCCTGATGCGAGCAAGACCCGCACCTGGAAGTGATCGCCCCATGTCTCATCCGGTGATTGGATCCCGAGCTGCGAAGCCGGCACAAAACCGAAACGCCGGTAGTAGCCGGGATCGCCCAGCAGACAGACCAAAGGCTCATCCAGGGCCATCGCAGCGTCGAGAACCGCCTGCATCAACGCCGTCCCAACTCCACGGCGCTGAAAGCTGGGCAACACCCCCAACGGACCAAGTCCCAGAGCCGGCACCACCTCGTCGAGACGACCTCGGCTGCAACAGACATGCCCCACGACCTCGCCGTCAACCACGGCCACGAGGCTCAGACCTTCGAGCCAGTCGGGGCCGGCGCGTAGCTCGTTGACGAGCCTGACCTCGGGTGGCTCATCANCGGTTCGACCCTCTGACCCGTAGCCGAAGGCTTGGGTATGCACGGCGCTGATCGCCGCGATGTCAGACGGTTTCTCGCGGCGAATCACCACGGGGTCAGAGCGAGAGTCCGACGAGGACCGGCTCATTCACCAGGCTCACCCCGAACGCGTCGCGGACGCCGTCGCGGATCTCGTGGGCCAGTGCGATGACGTCTGCGGCGGTCGCAGGACCCCTGTTGGTCACGGCAAGGGTGTGTTTGGTGGACAGAGCTGCCGGGCCGGGTATGCCGTATCCCTTGCCGAACCCGGCCCGGTCGATCAGCCATGCAGCACTGGTCTTGACGAGACCGTCCGGAGTGTCAAACCGTGGCACGACGATCTGCCTGTCGGCGGCGCCCAACCGGGTCTGGGCGCGACTCTGCAGCTCGGCATAGGAGCTGGCGGACATGATCGGGTTGGTGAAGAACGAGCCGCAGCTCCACGTGTCGTGGTCCGCGGAGTCGAGGACCATCCCCCGCTGACGGCGTTGGTCCAACACGGCCGCACGTGCAACCTCAAGCGGCACGCGCTCCCCCACCTCGATGTCGAGCGCGCGCGCCAGATCTGCATAGGCGACGGGCGCGGACAGCGATGCCAGCCTGAGCTGGAACACCACGTCGAGGACGACATAGCGGGACTCCGCCTTGAAGAGCGAGTGGCGATAGGTGAACCCGCAGTCGGCATTGTCGAAGGTGTGGACGGTCTGCTCGCGACGGTCCCAGACGCGAACCTGCGTGATGGTCTGGGCGACCTCCTGGCCGTAGGCGCCGACGTTCTGGACCGGGGTTGCGCCTGCGCAGCCCGGGATGCCGGAGAGCGCCTCGATGCCGGACCACCCCTCGGCGACAGCCCTGACGACCACGTCGTCCCAGACCTCACCAGCAGCAACGCGGATCGTCGCGACGCCATGAGAATCGGAGGACTCGACGGTGATCCCAGCCGTCGCGATGCGGACCACGGAACCAGCGAAGCCATCGTCGGAGATGACCAGGTTCGAGCCGCCGCCGACGACCAGCAACGGCTCGTCGGCGTCGTCAACCGCGCGAATTGCGTCAACCAGCTCGTCGGTGGTCTCGACCGTGACCAGGCGCTGTGCCGGGCCACCTACTCGCATGGTGGTCAAGCCCGACAGCCGGACGTCATGTTCCTCTCGCATGAGTGCAGTCAGTCGAGGACGACGACGGCAGTGGCACGGCCGAGCACCTTGTCCGTGCCACACATTGCGGTGAGCTCGACCGTCCCCCGTTTGGTCTGGTCGTCGACCGCAGCAACCACCGCGGTCACCACGACGTCAGCACCTCTCTCGTACGGCACCACCACGGGCTTGGTGAACCGTGTGCCGTACTCCACGATCCGACCGGCATCGCCGACCCAGTCACTCACGATGTTGATCACCGAGCCCATGGTGAACATGCCGTGGGCGATGACGTCCGGAAGCCCCACGGACGTGGCGAAGCGTTCGTCCCAGTGGATGCGGTTGCGATCCAGGCTGGCTCCGGTGTACTGGACGAGGCTCTCGCGGCTGATATGGATCGCAAGCGGGGGTAGAGCCTGACCCACCTCGACGTCACTGACTGACAGCACTGCTCTGTTCATCAGCTCACTCCCCTCCGCGGATCACGATGGTCGAGGTGGCGGTGCACACCGGGTCGCCCTCGGTGGTGGACAGCTCGCTGCGGGTGGTGACCATCGCGTGCCCGCCGGTCTCCCTCACCGAGTCAACGGTCAGCACGCCGACGATCTCGTCACCGGCAGTAAGCGGACGGTGGTGGACGAACCGCTGCTCGCCGTGAACGACCCGACTGAAGTCGATGCCCGCCTCCGGGTCAGCGATGAACTGCCGGTCGCACTGCTGGGCGATCACGACAGCAAACGTGGGAGGAGCGATGACGTCGCGATAGCCGCGGGCGCGGGCATATGCCCGGTCGGAGTGCACGGGGTCACCGGCGCCCACCGCCTCGGCGAACTCGCGAATCTTTTCCCGGCCCACGGCATACGGAGGGGTAGGCGGGTAGGTGTGCCCGGTGAAGCTTGCGTTGACGGCCATGGCGACCACCCTAGGCCGAAGTTAAGAGCCGTCTGAGCCTCGACTTGCGCCCTGGCCTGCACTGTTGGTTGTTTAGGGGTCTTGAAATGTAGCCAGTAC
>JGI24129J20441_1000125_pt1 | contig 20800 bp, 19 predicted proteins | sample BarGraNGADG00211_FD_20441 | JGI IMG/M metagenome (IMG submission 20441) | reverse complement strand
GACTCCGGCGAGTTCTACACGCCCCGTGCGGTCGTGAGGTTCATGGTGACGGTGGTTGACCCCAGGCTGGGGGAAACCCTGCTCGACCCAGCCTGCGGCACGGGCGGGTTCCTGGTCGAGGCATATCAGCACCTGGAGAAGCAGTGCAAGACGGTGGAGCATCGCAAGACGCTTCAGCAGAAGACGGTGTTCGGGGGTGAGGCCAAGCCCCTCCCCTACCTCCTGGCCCAAATGAACCTGCTCCTCCATGGGTTGGAGTATCCCCGCATCGACGCGGGGAACAGCCTGCGTTTCAAGCTGACTGAAATCGGGGACCGGGACCGGCTGGATGTCATCCTGACGAACCCACCGTTTGGTGGCGAGGAGGAGAAGGGCATCCAGGGGAACTTCCCTGATGACAAGCAGACTTCGGAAACCGCGCTGCTCTTTTTGCAGCTCATCATGCGGAAGTTACGGAGGACGCCGAAGCCAGGGCGGGCTGGGGTGGTTGTGCCGAACGGGACGCTGTTCGGGGATGGCGTGTGTGCCCGCATCAAGGAGAATTTGCTCAAGGAGTTCAACCTCCACACTGTAGTGCGCCTGCCCAACGGCGTATTTGCACCCTACACGTCCATCCCGACCAACCTGCTGTTCTTCGACCGTTCGGGGCCTACGAAGGAGGTGTGGTTCTACGAGCAGCCGCTGCCCGAGGGCAGGAAGAACTACACCAAGACCCAGCCGATGCAGTTCGAGGAGTTCGCTGGGTGCGTCGAGTGGTGGAACAAGCGGGAAGGGAACGACCAGGCGTGGAAGGTGCCCGCCGAGGACATCCTCAAGAACAACTGCAACCTCGACATCAAGAACCCGAACGGGAAGCAGGACCTAGAACATCTGCCGCCCGAGCAGTTGGTCGAGAGCATCTTGGAGAAAGAGCGCAAGATTGTGGCGATAGTCGAAGACATCAAGGCACTCCTTCGGGCGGGAAGCGAATGACCCGCCTTTGGCCTTCGGTGGCGTTCGGGCAGTTCCTGCGTCCTCACCTGCGTCCCTATACTCTGGGTCCCACAGAAGACGCCAACCTGGTTGGGATGAGACTCTACGGAACCGGCCCGTTCCACAGGGAGCTGAAGCCTGCTCTTTACATTGCCAAGAAGAGTCACTTCGTTATCAAGGCTGGCGATGTCATCTACAACAAACTGTTCGCATGGAAGGGCACCTTCGGAGTCGTGCCCCCATCTCTGGACGGGATGTTCGTTTCTGACAAGTTCCCCACCTACGAACTCGATGCGACGAAGGTGGATGCGAGCTACTTGGCCTGGTATTTTCGATGCCCTCCACTGTGGGAACAAGCACGCCAGATGTCTACGGGCTCGGCTGCACTTTCCAAGCTGACCCTCAACCCGCCCAAGTTCCTGCTGCTCAGAATGCCCCTCCCTCCCCTCGAAGAACAACGGCGCATCGTGGCGAGGATTGAGGAGTTGGCTGGAACCATTGAACGGGCTCGTGACCTCCACAAGGCTAGTGCCTCCGAAATCGGCGCGTTCATGCAGTCGGCAAGGAACAACGCCATGCTCGGCTACGAATCCTCGCAACCTCGCGTGGCGCTTAGCGAAATCTGCACCAACATCACAGATGGACCACATGTTTCCCCTGCGTATGTCGAGGCGGGCATCCCGTTCATATCTGTGAGGAACATCAGCGAGTTCGGGCTCGACTTCTCTACCGCGAAGTATGTGAGCCCAGAGGACCACGAACTCTACTCAAAGAAGGCGCGAGTCGAACGCGGCGATGTCCTCTATACGAAGGGGGGAACTACGGGCGTTGCTCGGCGCGTGGACACTGACCGCCCATTCAGCATTTGGGTTCATGTCGCGTTGTTGAAGCTGAACAAGGAGCGGGCGTGCCCCGCCTTTGTTGAGCATGCGCTGAATTCGCCCCGGTGCAAAAAACAGGCACTTCAGTTCACTCATGGGTCATCGAATAAGGACCTTGGGCTGACGCGAATGTGCAACATCGTGTTCCCGCTCCCTCCGCTGCCAGAGCAGGAAGCTGCGGTGGGCGTGCTGGACGATTTTCAGGACCGTTGCCTTGAGGCGGCGGCGGAACAACGGCAGGCGGCGGCGGAACTCAACGCCCTCCTCCCCTCCATCCTCGACAAAGCCTTCAAGGGGGAATTCTGAGGAGTGGGGCGTTGGAACAGTTCGCGGAAATTCAGGCGGATTTGACGAAGGGTTGACTTGCGGTGGGCCGCAGTCACCAAAGGAGAAGTCCATGACCGTCACTGGTGAGTTCGTTCGCTGTGTGCAGGATTCGCAGGAATACGGCAGCACCGACCAACACATGGTGTCCCGCGTCTTCTTCTGGCTGGTTGTTGGCGGGCGGCGTCACGACAACCTGCACGTTGACGTGAAGCAGATTGCTGGAGGGGACTACGACAAGGACCCGCTGGAAGTCAGCCGCCCCCACGGCTACAACGGCCCGTTCAACCATGAGGCGTTCCGCAACGAGGTCGAGAAATACTACCGGAGCCTCGTCGGAAGCACAGCGGTCGGGATTCAAATAGCACCTGGGGCGCATGTTCGGATGCACGGCAACGTGTTCGTCATGACCCGAGCCTTTCAGTTCGATACCACTGGCGGCGACGGCGGTTGGTGAGAGTTGGCGCGTCTGCCAGGAATGCGCGTCTGAGAAGCTCGTGTAGAAGGAAGGTCCTATATGTCACCCCGGAAGCTGGAGTGGGACTCTATCCTTCCTGCTGCCCAGGATGCGTTCAATATCTGGACCGACCATCCAGAGTTGGCGTGGGCGAGGCAAGCGTGGCAGAAACTCGGGGAGGCGGGGCTGACCACCTACGACACCGAACTGGAACGGTGCGAAGTTGGCATCCGCCTGCTCGTGTTGGCCAGCCTCTATCGGGATTGGTGTGCGGTCGCAAAGGACGAACTTCAAGATGACGAACCAGCATCTTGGGCCGCGCTGCTCGACATCGAGCCGTTCTCGGTCGGCTGCTTGGTTGGACTTGAAGGCAACGTCGATGCGGACGATGACCCCGAAGACGCCGTCACAACCGCACTCACTTCCTTGATGGAACGCGAACGGAAGGCGGTTGTTGACGCGCTGTTTCTCGGGTTCGGTGATGAAACTGAGCTGTTCATCGCCCTTTGGCGAAGCAGCCTGAACCCAGACCACTACGATAGCCCGGAAGATGGCGAGGATGGCAACTTCCTCCCAACGGATGCGGACATCCTAAACGACGTAACCGAGGAGAAGTTGGCAGGATTCTTGTGGCTCAGGGAAGGTTGCCCGTCGCTTTGCACCGGGACCGTAAGAGCCTTCTATGACCACGACGGATTCTGACGGTGGCGGCGGAAGAACCTGAGGAGGAGTAGTCAATGTCGGCCGTTCCACGAAACGAAAGCGCCATCTGCAACGCTGCTGCACGCTTCATCGGTGAACGGCTCGGCGTTGTCGTCCGAGAGGTGAGCCGGCCCGACAAGCAGCACAGGCGCGTGGGCAATCAGCCCAAGGCGGTTGACCGCGTCTTCGATTGTGGGGGAACTCGTCTCGCGGTTGAGCATACCCGCATCGAGAGTTTTCCGGGCCAAATCAAGGACACCAAGTGCATCCAGATGATGCTGTCACCGCTGGCCCGACGACTCACCGGCCACCTGCCCGTTCCTGGCCACTATGTGCTTGCGGTCGCAGCCGGAGCGGCACAGGAAATCCCTCGGCGCGAACATAAGGCCATCCGCCAGCGGGTATTGCGGTGGGTGCAGCGGTCGGCCCCCACCTTGAAGGTCGAGTCGTCAGGCAGACAGAAGGGGACGACAATCACAGGGAGAGCGCCGGGCGTGCCATTCGAGTTGACTCTCTATCGAGGGCCGCGTTTCGACGGCGCGTTTCACATCAAGCGACTGGTGGGGAACATCGAGCCGCAAAGGGCCGAGAGGCTTGCGACAGCCCTGCACAACAAGTGCGGGAAACTGTCTGACGCTCGACATTCGGGGCAGTCGTGCCTCGTGTTGGAGTCGGACGACGTCCAGCTTGCCAACTCGGACCTCATCGCGACGGCGGTGGACGCCGCGTCTGCGAGCGGAGAAGTCGAACTTCCCGACCATGTGCTGCTCCTCGAAACAGAGCTTTCAGATTGGCTTCTATGGGTCGTGAGGAGCGGGCCACTGGGCGTTCGTTTCGGCCAAGATGAGGCAGGCCCGCACGAGGTCCCGCGGGCCTGGCGCAGGCGCGTTGGCCGATTATGGTGAACCCCCATCCCATCTCCGCACCCTGCGAAGTCTGGAGGATGCGCCTGGTGGATGGCCGGGTCGCACACGCTATGGTTGTGCCGCGAGGAGACTGCTGCTCCTTTCTGTGGCTGCTCAACGGCGTGCTTGAAGGCGGTGAGGATTGCAGGGATTGGGCAACTGCCGTGACGCGGGCGGGACAGGTGCGGCAGGGGTTGATGGGACGCCGAGGGTGAGTTCCTCCACCAACCGCGTCACAGGTTGGCTAACTCAGGAGGGCAAGGCCAATGGGTTACGTGAAGGAGAACATCAAGGTAACTTGGCGGGCTTGGAAGGACGCCCGAAGTCTTGTCGCCCTCGGCACGCTCGCACTCGTGGCCCTCGGCGTCGGGAGATACGTGAACGACGCCAGGCTCGCCTACGGGACCGCGATATTGCTCCCGGCCTGGTTCCTCTTCCTGTTCTTCTTCGTCACGCCAGTCAGGATGTGGCTGGTCGCGAAGGACAGGATTCGACTCCTCGAAGCGAGAATGCTGCCCAGTCTAGAAATCGTGTTTGGAGGGGCTCGACGACCCTACCTGCAGGAACTGGACATCATTGTAGACGATGGCCCGCCCGCGGCCATGGAACAGGAGCGGCGGTTTCGGGTCGGCATCAGAAACCTTTCCGATGCGGTGATTTGTGATGCCCGCGTGGTCCTTGAAAGCTGCGAGCCAAGCTCCGGGGACTTCTATTTTCCCGAACATGAACTCGCGGTAATGGACCAGCGACGAGGCGTTGGGCGCTTCGACGTGAGCCCCGGTCAGGAGCCAACTGCCTTCGTTGACGTGGTGATGGAACGGCGGCGAGGACGCCAGCCCAGCGATTGGATGTTCCTCTGCTACAAGTCTCGCCTTCCCGGCCTGATGCCGCCCGCGCGTTACGTCCTCACGTTGCGGGTTGAAGGAGGAGGCACATTCGCCCGAAAGCGCCTTGTCGTCAGCAAGACCCCACCCGAACGGTTGCTCGAAGTAGTCGAGGCCGACTGACCAGCCAGGTGGTTCGGCTGGTCAAGGGTTGGACCCATGACGCGAACTGGAGCAAGACGCGATTCAAGAATCGAGGCACCGATGAACAAGGTCGTTCGCCACACGATGCTGTTGGTCACCTTCATCCTGGTTGGGTCGCTGGCCATCACTGCCGCCGCACAGACAACGGCGACCAAGCGCCCTCTCCGCATTTTCATCTTCACTCAAGTAGCCCAGCCCGGTCTGCCCATCCCGCCCGACCAGAAGGCACGCCAGGATTCGGTGACCGACCTGACAACGAGCCTCGCCAACCACCGGAAGGTGGTCGTGAAGGCCAAGTCGTCGGAGCAATCGGACCTCAGTCTGGAGGTCCTGAGGCGAGAGTTCCGGGATAGCGCCGAACTCGTAACCATATCGCCAAAGTTCGGCGGCGACTCCCTCAGCCCAGCGCCAGCCGCGGCACCAACGCGCAGCGCGTTCGTGTCTGTGGGCCTCAGCGCGGTCAGCCACGAGTCCGTTTCGTCCATCGTGGGAAAGGGTCCGACCTGGGAATACGCAGCCGAGGACGTGTTGGAAGCTGTTGAGAAGTGGGCCAAGGAGAACTACGACACGGTGGTGCAGAAGGGGGAGAAGAAGTAGGGGGCCGCTTGCCCCCCGTCTACCCCATCGCCCTCGGGCTGAGGAAAATCAGGCAACGGCGAACGGCCCCCCGTGGCTCGTGCGGCTTGCCAATCCGAGGGGGATGGAGGGAGGGGGCGGTGACCGGCGAGGGCTGTGGCGGGTTGCACTATGCGGAATGTTCCAGCACCAAGGGGGACACGGAATTGCGCTCTCGCAGCGTCCCAAACGGCCCTGAATTTTGACGCCCACTTTGACGCCCAACAGGTCGGATTTCAGCGGATAATCCGGCATTGGGCGAACGACCAATCATCGTATTTGCTGAGTAAAACCACCGGGCGACATCCAGCGGACATCGCCCAGTGGCACTCTTAATCTGCGGGTTCACGGTTCGATTCCGTGGCGGCTCACCACTTCAACTCATTCACGATACAAGGCTTACTGCTATTTGCTCGAATGACCAATTGTGGTGCCATTTCACAAAAGGTAGCGCCTAGGTAGCGGTCAGCACGGGTTCGCGGGCGTGTCGACGGTCGGCCGAATCGTGTGGCTGGAAGTCGGTTGGGAAACCTCGTGGGCGATCCTGGACGGCCTCGGTTGGGACCTGCGTGACAAGCAACACCTGGGCACTCAGCCGCAATCGAGCACCTGGCTGACTCCTGTCGACATGTCGACCCGCGACGAAGTACGGGCGGAGGCGCCAGCCCGCCCGGAGCCCCCCCGGCGGACGTTGTCCTCCCGTTGCATCGGCACGTGCTGCGTCATATCCCGCAACATCCGCGTGAACCCTGACGGGGTGAAACGGAGTTTCCAACTCTGTGACCACGCTGTTCGCAAGCGCTCCGCCGAGAGGAAATCCGTAGGGCTGGCTCGCCCCTGCGCCGAGAATGAAGACGGTCGGTCGTGTGATCGCCGCAGCTCCTCCTTTCGATCATCCCCCCACGTCGAGGATTCTCCGAAGTTCTCGGGCTCGCGTTGGTGGAATCCGAGCACCCGCCCCGCCGTGCCCGGAGCTCGGAGGGCAGACCGGCGGCGTGCCACCCGGATGCACCGCTCACCAGGACCCGCGCCACACCCGGGACAGACAAGGCCCCCCAGAGGACCGGCAGCTTGACGTCTCTCAGGGTTGAGGCGTATAGTCCCCTCGTCATTCGAGAGGACTGCATGGCCAAGACCGATCTCCTCCAAGGCACGCTCGACCTCCTCGTCCTGCGAATCCTGGCGCTCGGACCAAATCACGGCTGGGGGATCTCCAACCGCATCCGCCAGATGTCGAAGGATGGCCTCACCGCTAGTCAGGGGTCGCTCTATCCTTCGCTGCACAGGCTCGAGCTGGGAGGATACGTGGTCTCTGAAATGACGCCATCGGAGAACAACCGAAAGGCCCGCGTCTACAAGCTCACCGCCGCGGGCCGACGCCATCTCGAAGCAGAGACGCAGAACTGGGAGCAGTTCGTCGCGTCGATGAAGCGCATCCTCCAGGGTGCCTGATCCTCGGCGGAGGGCCACGATGTTCGGACGACTGGTGGCGAAGGTCCTTGGTCTGCTGACCCGTCGTCGCGCCGAGCGCGAGCTCGACGAGGAACTGCGCTTCCACGTCGAGATGGAAACACGGGCGAACGTCGCAACAGGACTGACGCCGTCGGAGGCCAGGCGGGCTGCGCTGCGCGATCTCGGGGGCATCGACCAAACGCGGGAGGCTGTGCGGGACGAGCGTGCGACGGTCCTCGACCGCTTGACGCAGGACGTCGGCTACGCGCTCCGCCGGATGCGCCGAGAGCCAGGCTTCGCCGCCGCGGCCATCGTCACGACAGGTCTAGCGGTCGGCCTGGCGACGACCGTGTATTCAGTAGCCGCGTCGGTCCTGCTCAGACCTTTTCCGTACGGTGATCCCGATCGCCTCGTGATGGTGTGGAAGTCAAAGGAAGGCATCGACTTCTTCCCGCTTCCCGTCCCTGAGCTCCTCGACCTTGGGAGCCGTGCGCGGTGCGTGCAGGAGATTGGCGGGTTTGACCGCGACGGATTCACGCTCATCGGTTCCCGCACAACCGAGTGGGTGGACGCCTTCAGGGTCACCGCGAACCTGTTCAGCGTACTTGGCGTCCACGCCATTCACGGGCGGACGTTCGTCCCCGAAGATGCTCTTCCTGGTCGGGACCACGTGGTCGTCATCGGCGAGGCCCTTTGGAAGAAGGCGTTCGGTTCAGATCCTGGCGTGATCGGCACGCAGATCCAGCTCACATCGGAGGACTCACGGGTGGCGGCACCCGACACGTACGAGGTCGTGGGGATCGTCACGTCCGACCTGGAGCTCTTCTACCCCACACGCCTGCACGCGGAGCTCTACGTTCCTCGAGTCGTCTCGGCCGGCGACCGCAGCGAGGCCGCGCGCTCGATGCCTTCGCTGATCACGATCGCCCGGATCCGGGCGGGGATTCGAATGCCCGAGGCGGCCACGGAGATCCGATCGGTCATGGCAGCGTCGACTCGAGAGCATCCCACCGCCTCGATTCCTGGCGCTGACACTCGGGTAGTCCCACTCCACGAGGAGCTTGTCGGCCGAACTCGACCGGCGTTCGTGCTCCTTGCGGCGGCGGCCGGGGTCCTGCTGCTCATCGGCTGCGTCAACGTCGCAAACCTGCTCCTCGCAAGCGGTGTCCGCCGGGCGCCTGAACTCGCGGCGCGCCTGGCCCTGGGCTGCTCGCGGCCACGGCTCCTTCAGCAGTTGTTGACCGAGTACTTTCTGCTGGCCTGTGCAGGTGGAATCGTCGGCACGCTGCTGGCCCTGTTCGCCACTCCCGCGCTGCAGCGGCTCGCACCGGTGACGTTGCCGCGTGTCGATCAGATTCGGGTGGACGCGGGTGCGCTCGCCTTCGCGTGTGCCGTCGCGCTCCTCGCCGGGCTGATCTTCGGCCTCGCGCCTGCCGTGATGCTGGCTCGACCCCGTCTCGCGGCCATCCTGAAGACCCGGTCCGGGACCAGCACCTCGGCTGGGGGGCCGTTCCGGCACATCCTGGTCGTGGTCGAAACGGCGCTCGTGCTGGCGTTGCTCGCGGGCGCAGCCCTGATCGTGACCGGGGTGTGGCGCCTGAACCACGTTCCGATCGGCTTCCAGCCGAAGGGTGTGCTGGTCGCCCAACTCAAGCTGCCGGCCCGACTGGAATCGGAGGATCATGGCGCACGCTTCGGACGCGAGGTGCTGGCACAGCTGCGAGGGCTCTCCGGCGTGGTGCACGCAAGTACCACCTCCGAACTGCCATTCACCTGGGGCGTGCTCGATGGTGTGAAGATCCCAGGAAGTGATACCAGCCATCGCACGCTCGTCGCCGCAATCGACCACGACTACCTCTCACTGATCGAAGTCCCGCTGCGCGCAGGCCGGTGGCTGGGCCCGCAGGACGACGGCAATGCCCACGTAGCGGTCATCAACGAAACCCTGAAGCGCCTGCTCCCTGGTCGTCAGGCGGTCGGACAGCACGTCCACATCGACAACCAGTGGCGCGAGATCGTGGGTGTCGTTGGGGATATCACGGAGCTGGCTCAGCTTGGCGCGGGCGTGATTCGACGTGCCGGGGCCAGCCGGCTCACCCTGCCAGCGGCCTACGTGCCAGTCGGCACTTTTGACGCGCCCAACCACTACCTGGTCGTGCGGACCGCGACACCCCCCTCGACCGCCATTGCCGCGATTCGACAGGTGATTCGAGCCATCGACCCGGAAGTCACCCTTCGCCGGGCGGAGCCCCTGGAGAACCGTGTGGCGGCCGCTGGCGCCGAGACGCGATTCTGCGCCCTGGTCGTCACGATCTTTGCCGGGGTGGCCTTGGTGCTCTCGGCGGTTGGGCTGTTCGGCGTGTTGGCGCACGCTGTGGGTCAGCGGACACGGGAAATCGGTATCCACCTGGCGCTCGGCGCTAGGCCTGGCCGGGTCCGGTGGATCGTGGCTCGTCGCGCGTTTGGGCTCGTCGGAGGCGGCGCCGTCCTAGGACTCGGCATCGCCGCGGCGGGCGGTCGCGCAATCCGGAGCTTCCTGTTCGAAGTGGCACCTGCCGATCCGTGGATCCTCGGCGGGGCCACGATTGTCCTTTTCGGGGCGGCGATGTTGGCCACGTGGATTCCGGCGCGAAGGGCGGCGCGCGTGGATCCGACCACCGCGCTGCGGTGCGAGTGACGGTTGGGCGTGATCGAAGCCGTTCTGCTGGTCTTGCTCGTTGGTCAGGATTCCGCGCCGGTGCCAGGCTTCAGCGGCACGTGGGTTCTCGACGAAGGGCGGAGCGTGCTGTACGCGGGGCAAGGTGGCGGGGCGCTCACGTATGTGGTCGTGGACGAGTCGTCAACGGTCAAGGTGACCATACGCCGACCGGACGGCGAGGATGCGTTCTCGGTGCCGGCAGATGGCAAGCCCCACGAACACACGATCGAAGCGGGCCGGTTCACACATACGCTCCGACGCGAGACTGGCGTTCTCGTCTTTCAGATTGCGTTCACGAGAGCCGCTGACAAGGCGAGCATCAGCTATACCGAACGCTGGTCTTTGTCTGATAGCGGTCGCACGTTCACCGTGTACAAAACGTTCCCAGGTGGTCAGGAGGATGTAAAGGTGTTCGCGAGGAAGGGCAAGTGACGATGCGCGAACAGGGACGATCCCGACTCGTAGACGTGAGCATCGCACTGGTCGTCGCCCTCGGTGTCGGCGCCAACGTGGCGGTCATGAGCGTCCTGCGCCATTCCATCATCGGTTCGTTCCCGTATGCAGACGTCAACGGCCTTGTCGTCTTAGAGAATCGCGGCGCATACAATCTCGGCATCCTCAAGGTTCCAGCGCACGAGATCTCATGGCCGGATTTCCAGGACCTGGCCGAACAGGTACGTGTCTTCTCGGTGATCGGCGGCGTCACGGCTGCCGAACCGACAGCATGGGACACCGGTGCGAGAATCCGATCGGTCCAGCGGGTGTTTGTGACGCGGGGCTTCTTTCCGGCCTTGGGAGCAAAGGCCCACGTTGGCCGTTTGCTCGCCGACGCAGACTTTGAGACCGGCGCGCCAGCGGCCGTTCTCGTCACGGCCAGTCTCTGGCGATCGCAGCTTGGTTCGGATTCCCGAGCCGTTGGGCATGTCGTCCACGTTGATGGGCGTCCGTTCACGCTCGTGGGAGTCGTGGACGACGACGTGATGGCCTCCTTGCGAGAGCGAAAGACGGTGTTCGAGCGTGGCGAGGACCGGCAATGCCTGGTGATGCCCATCGTCCCAGGGAGCGGCGGCCGAATGGAGCGACTACTCGAACTGCGCCGCCAGAACCGCAATCGTCCCACCCTCACCGCCTTCGGCCGGTTGAAGGCGGGCCAATCCATCGAGAACGCGCAACGCGAGGTCCAGTTGGTCGCCCATCGACTGGCTCACCAGTATCCCGAATCCAACGGTGAACGGACCGCTGACGTGGTCTCGCTGCAAGAGTGGCGCACTCGAGCGGTGAAACATCTCCTCCCGGTGCTACTCGTGATCGCGCTCTTGGCCTGGCTGGCGGCCTGTGCGAGCGCCGCCGGCCTCGTCCTGGCGGACGCTGTTCGCCGCGAACCCGAGATGGCCGTGCGGCACGCACTCGGCGCAAGCCGCGGAGCGCTCGTTCGCCTGGTTCTCTGGCGGTCGCTCAGGTGGACGGCGCCCGGGGGGCTTCTGGCCCTCGCATTCGCGTGGGCCGTGGTGCAGTGGATTGCGCCGGGACCGGGTCAAGGCTCGGATTCGGTATTCGATCCGAAGTTGGTCGGGCAGGCAGCGGGATTCACCGTGCTCGCGGGTCTCCTGCTGGGTGGCCTCGCTGCTTGGGTGTCGTTTCGACGCGACCTGACACTCGGATTGAAGGAGGCCGCACACACCGGATTGCCGAGCCGCCGCCGCCGCGTCGTCCTCGGCGTGGTCATCGCGTTCCAAATCACGGCAGCCACCGCGTTGAGCCTCGTCTGTGGACTGCTGATTCGGAGCATGGTGAATATCATCAATGTCGATGTGGGCTTCGACACGGGACGCACGTTCATGGTTCGGGCGTTCTTGCCCAAGGAACAGGACCAGACACTCGATGCGCAGACGACGTTTCTCGACAGTGCTCTGACGCAGATCCGCTCGCTGCCGAATGTCGCGTCGGCAGGAATCTCGAACACGCCTCCCCTGAGTCGGGTGGTCGTGACCTCCGGCGGGGATTATGCGCTCGAGACGCCCGGCCGCCCCTCTGAGTCACTTGGCCCGCTGTTCACGCAGTACGTCTCTCCGGGCTACTTCGAGACAATCCGCCTGCGCCTGATCCGCGGACGAGGATTCTCTGCCGAGGACTACCACGCCGCCACCCCAGTGATCGTCGTCGACGAGGCGTTTTGTCGACAGCACCTGAGATCCGTCGACCCGTTGATCGCGGGCGTTCGCATGGACGGCGCGCTGTTTCGTATCATTGGGGTCCTGCACGACGTGCGCCCCGACGGACCGACAGGGGACGTCAGAGCCACCCTGTATGTCTTACGTGACAGGAGGCAGCCGCTGCAGGTACTCGCTCACTTCGTGGTGCGACCATCCCGAGTCGATACCCGACTCATGGACCGGGTGGTGGCGACCCTCGTCGCCCTCGACCGCCGGGTCGTGGTCGACGATCCGCAACTGCTCGAGACGTTGCTCGCCGAGACACACGCGGATCGTCGACGCACGTTGCGCATCTTGGCGCTCGCTGCCGCCATGGTCTTGATGCTGACGTCGTTCAGTATCGGTGGCGCCCTCAGCGAGTTCGTGGCGAACAACACCAGGGAACTGGCGTTGAGGAAGGCCCTCGGGGCGACATCGCCGGATACCGTCCGTCAACTGGCCAGGCACCTGGCCCGTCCTTGCATCGCGGGGATGGTCATGGGATTCATCGCGGGATGGTCCCTCGCAAGGATGCTGTCAAGCGACCTCTTCGGGATCGCCACCGCCGACCCGGCCACGATGGTCGCAACGGTCGTCTGCGTGTTTGCCGTCGGGCTCATCGCTGCCGTCGGGCCTCTGACCCGCGCACTCTCTATCGATCCAGCGCACGCATTACACGCGCTCTGACCAGTTCGAGGCGCGTCAGGCTGGCTGCTGATGGCGGGTAGTGTCGCGGTTGCGTTCCCAGTCGCTGCGCCAGAAGCACATCGATGCTTGAAGCCCACCACCTCACCAAGCGCTTTGCCGCCGTGGCGGCCGTCAAAGACGTCAGCTTCGACATCCGCCCAGGGCAGATTCTCGGGTACCTTGGCCCGAACGGGTCCGGGAAGACCACGACGGTGAACATGCTGCTTGGCCTGCTGGAGCCAAGCGAAGGCACTGTGTTCTTCCACGGGCGTGATATCCAACAGGATCTCGTGGGGTATCGTCGCCTTGTGGGATATGTCCCTGAAGAACCGAATCTCTACCCCTACCTGTCCGGCCGAGAGTACCTCGAACTGGTCGGCCGGCTGCGAGGGTTGTCGGCACCGCTGTTGGCTCAGAAGATTCCCGCCCTGCTTGAACTCTTCGGTCTGGCCCACGACATGGACACGGCCATCGGGTCGTACTCGAAGGGCATGAAGCAGAAAGTCCTCATCTCGGCCGCCCTGTTGCACGACCCCGAGTTGCTGATCTTCGACGAACCACTCTCCGGCCTGGATGTCACGACGGCCCTGGTGTTCCGATCACTCGTCAGAACACTGGCCGACCGTGGGAAGACGATCCTCTACAGCTCCCATGCTCTCGAGGTCGTCGAGAAGCTGTGCTCGAAGGTCATCATCCTGTATCGCGGCCAGGTCGTCGCGCACGATTCCGTCAGTCGCCTTCGTGACCTGATGGCGCTCGATTCCCTTGAAGCCGTGTTCGCCGAGCTGGTGTTTCGGGAGGACCCGGATCGCATCGCTCGAGAGATCGCGGATGTCGCCGCTGTGAGAGAGCGAGGGGCACAATGACGGAGCCCGCCGCCAGTCGGCTCTTGGCCAGGCATTTCTTCCGCCGATTTCTCGAGAACGACTTGCTGTCGCCGTCGGGCGACGCCCATGAAAGCGTGACGGTGGCCCTTGCATTCCTCGTCGTGGCGGGCTGTGGGTATCAGCCGGACTCGTCTTCAACTCCCTCAATCCGTTCGTGTCGCCGTTCGGGACACTGCTATCGGCGCTGAACGACAAGTTCGTCGGGTTGGCGGGATCGATGATCGTGACGGGACTGGGCACCGTACTCGAATGGGAGGCGCTGGGTCTTGACCGACGCGATTGGGCGATACTGGGACCGCTGCCAGTCGCGTCCCGCATCCTCGTGCTGGCGAAGCTCCGTGCGTTGACATGGTTCGTGGCGGTGTTCGCCCTGGCGGTGAACGGCGTGCCCAGCCTCCTCTACCCGCCGCTGCAAGGTCAGGCGCTGCCCATCGGGCTCACAGGAACACTGTGGTTGATCGTCGTTCACGTCGCCGTGTGCCTTGCGGCCTGTGCCTTTGGCTTCCTTGGCATCCTGGCGATTCGCGAAACCTTGCAGTTGGTGGCAGGGCCAAGGACTTTTCGGCGGATTTCGGGCTTCGTCCAGTTCATCGCCGTGCTCGTTCTAACGAGCGCGTTACTCCTCGTCGTGACATCGCGAGTCGATGTGCCCGCGTCGCTCAGCCGGGGGGACCGGGAGGTGTCTCTCGTTCCCCCGATGTGGTTCGTGGGCCTCTATGAGACGATGATTGGCCCGGTCGTTCGGCCTCTCCCCGCTGAAGCACCGTCTCGGAAGCGTCATTTCTGGGCGTTGATCGAGAACCAACGCGACCGGTCGGCCTATCTGGGCCACGGACCGGCGTTCGAACACCTGGCGGGAGTCGCGGTCGCAGCAATCGTGCTCCTCGCAGTCGTCTGCACGGGTGCGTTCGCGATCAATCGGCGGCGCGTGGCACCACCGGAACGTTCGGACTCCGTTCTCCAGCGAGCGCTGCGCTGCCACGCATCGCGCTGGGCGATGCGCTGGCTGGTTCGGCACCCCGTATCTCAAGCGGGCTTCTTCTTCACGCTCCAGACCCTGGCGCGGAGCGCGAGTCATCGCGCGTATCTCGCGGGTTATCTCGCCGCAGGATTGGCGGTCGTCGTGGTGACCACGGGGACGTCTGACCTGGCGGTTCGATTGGACCCAGCGACGGCCCCACCGAGTGCCCTTCTGGCCATTCAGATGATCCTCTCGTTCTTCCTGGTGGCTGGCCTGCGCGGGGTGTTCGCAATCCCGTCTGAACTGCGCGGCAATTGGACATTCCGGCTCGGATGGGACGGCAATGCTGGACGGTATCTGGCTGGGGTGAGACGAGCGATCCAGTTCGGTGCGCTGCTGCCGCTTCTGATGGTGCTGGTCCCGTTTCACGCGTTTCTCTGGGGAGCCAGGACGACGGCTCTGCACTTCGTCATGGGCTGGCTCGCATCGCTCGTCCTTACAGACGTGGTACTTCTGAACTTCAAGAAGCTGCCATTCACCTGTTCCTACTCCCCAAAGGGAACGTTCAAGACCCGCTGGCCGTGGTACCTGTTGGGATTCCTCGTGTCCACGTATGGATTCTGCAGCCTCGAGCGCCTCGCCCTCGGTTCATGGATTGGTGTCGGGGTTCTCGCTGGCAGCCTCTGCGCCACGATTGTCGGGACCGCGCTCTACCGGAGATGGCGCCCCAGTGGTCACGCCGCCGTGATCTTCGATGACCCACCCGACGACCCCACGCTGAGGCTTGGGTTGATGCTGGCCGAATGACGGCCGAACCCGCACCGCCGCGCCCGTCGGACTGAGTAACAGCTGCACGTTCAACAGCGGCTTCGGCGCTGCAGGGGTCTGCGCGCCGAGAGGCAGCGCAACGGCCAGCACCAGGAAGCCGGCGAGCGCCAGCGCGGAAGCGCGTCGAGTCAGGTTCGTCATGAGTCTCCTCCTGAGCGGTTGTGTCTTGTTGGTGCCTTGCACGGCGCCACAGCGGCACCTTAGGACAGCTTTCTTTCAACTTGCGTGCCATGTGCTCTGGTGTGCTATGGGCCCCGAACCTGGCGGGTTCCCATGAAACAGTAGTGATTCCGAGCCGACAAGTGGGCGGCCCATTCCGCGAACCGTTGCAGGAACGCCACTGCGGCGCGTATAGCCACGGACCATCCAAACCAAGCGGCCAGCGCCCACCACCTATCGCCGGCGCAACCGCAGTTGGGGACAGCCGCAGCGCTGGTGACGGGGCCTGCTCGACCAGCGAGACAGTCACCAGCGGCACAACCGACAGCCACTTACGCCCGAAAACGACAGGCTGCCTCCGAAGTCGGGCATCGTCGTGCGGTCGGTGCCAACTCAACCAGCGAGCGTGGTCGATTGTCGTCAGGCCCCGTCTCAGAAAACCCTGTCGCAGGCGCGCACGTCTTCGCCTTCGTTCCCCTGCAGATCGTAGCGAAGGGCGACGGCACTGCGTGTCTCAGGAATCAGTTGTTTTCTGAGACTCTACGATTGATTGTGGTGATCGAGGGCGCCTCGGTGATCGAGCGAATTCTGCGCCATCTGCGGCTGCTGAGCGAGGTGCCTACACCGCGCCCGGGACGGGCGCCGCCGCTCTTTCTGGCCCGCTCCTTCGACGAGGACACGGGGAGCTCCGCCTTCGACCCGCGTGCCTGACCGGTGCCCGCCAGGGCCGACTCTCCGGAGGTACGCCCACTCGTCGTCCGGGGCGCGACTCCTTGATTGACCCGTTGGTGGAACCGGCGATAATCGGCCCTGTGGCTGGACAAGCGGGGCGGCTCTTCCGAACGGCCTGTGTGACCCTGCCCAACGGACCGTCGCGAGGAGCCAGGCGCTCGTGGGTCCGGGCCTGAACGAGGACGATGTAACGATCCTGCTCGTGACGCGACGGCCGGACGCCTTGCGAACCAACGGCTGACGCGATACGTCCTTGTCGTCAGGTCTTTCAAAAGGAGCCTCCATGCGCCGCGCCCTCGTGCAGTCCCTTGTACTGGTCCTCATCGTCGCTGCCAGCATCGGGGCCGCTCAAACGCCTCGAGGCGCGACGACTCGACGGCCGGCCGTTCCGGCGGCGGACGCCCTCGTTCCCGTTGTCTGGCTGGAATCAGCCTCGGAGAGCGGTGGTGACGGGCAGAACCTGCCGCTCTTTACCATCATCCCGGCCGGCGACCGGAGAGTGGCGGAGGCCGAGAAGCTCCTGGACAACGAACCGGCCAGATTCACTCGGCGCCTGCTGGCCTGGGCGTGGCGGACGTTCGGGGCGCCACCGGATTGGGCGCGAGCCCGCCTGCCCGTCGTGTTGCAGAAGGGCGGGAACTTCGCCCGCACGGGGTTCAGGCTTCGGGTCAACGGGTCGATCGAACAGCACGCCTTGGTGCCCTACGTCATCCTCGAACTCGATCGATCGAGCCTGAGCGACACGCTCCTCCACGAAGGCGGCCATGTGCTCCATACGATCGCCACGCGCGGCCGCCGGCCGGCAACCGACTGGTCTGCGGTCCCGCACACGACCTTCGCCGTCACCGATCCGCTCACCGCGCTGGCCGAGGGCTACGCGATCCACTTCGAGACGCTGCTCGGACACTTCGGGCGCGACCCGGAGAAACGCGGCTACTACCACCGCCTTGCGCCCGCGTTCGACCTCACGAACAGCCGGCTCGCCGAGTTCTATGCGCCGGTCACCGACCTCCTCACGTTTTCGCAGAGCTGGGCCCGATATCAGGCAGTGCGCGATACGTGGCCTGCCTTCGCCGGTCACGTGTACCCTGGCGACTACTTGCGATCGCAGTTCGACGCGGCTCGTGATCGCGCCGTTCTCAAGCCGGCCAACGCCCTCGTGGCGTCCGAGGGAGCGGTCGCGTCCGTGTTGTTCTGGACGAGCGTGGCGCTTGCGGACCGGGCCGGGGCGAGATTCGGCGAGGGGCTCGAACAGCCCGGGCTACTCGCGTCGGAGCGCACGCTGCTCCAGGCGATCGCCCGGCTTCCGGCGAAGCACGGCTTCGGGCCGGACATCATCGACGTGGTCTGCGCGATTGGAGAGAACGGGTCCGCCGAGCGCGCAACGGCCCTTTCCCGGTTCGTGAGCGTCACGCGCGGTGTCACGGCTCGACCGGAGATCCGCGCGGAGTGGACGGCGCTCTACCGGGACGCGGTCGTCCTCGACCTCGATGCGACCAAGCCGCGGTTTGCCAGGCTCGATGCCGCTCGGGATGCCATCCTGGCCGCGGCCATCGCCGACCCGGCCGAACTGAGGCGGGGACTCGGTCCGCTACTCCCGGTGTCAGCTCCGAAGGTGATGCTCGAGATGAAGGCGCTCCAGCAGAAGTTCCCGCTGGAATTCGATCTGAACGCCGCCACCGAGGCCGAGTGGCTGGCTGCCGGCGTGGACGCCTCGAGCGCCGCGCGCCTGCTGCAGGAACGCGACCGCGACCCGTTCGCGTCGATCGCCGACTTCGAGACACGGACCGGCAAGACGTTGTCGGCCCTGGGGCTGACCGAGGCCGCGCGGGACGGCGCGTGAGCGGGTGTCACCGCTGACCGTGCTCGTGCCTGGGCGGGGCGGCTCTTCCGAACGGCGCCCACGGTGTCTGATAGCGGGCGTTCCGTTAACCGCCGCAGCGGAGACCCCGTTTATGCGTCCTATCGTCGATCAAGCCGTGTTGCTGTTGCTGCGTAGGCGGGCGGTGCAGGCGAAGATCGCCGCGTTCACGCCGCACGATTTGAGACGGTCGTTCATCTCCGACCTCCTCGACGCTGGGGCCGACATGGTGACCGTGCAGAAGCTGGCGGGGCATGCCAACGTCCAGACGACGGCACGATACGACAGGCGGGGCGAGGAGGCCAAGCGGCGGGCGGTGGAATTGCTGAAGGTGCCGTTCGTGACGAGCTAGACCAAGAGGCAGCGGATCTTCCGTTTCGCGCCGTTCACCCTCAGCGCCTTGATGGCCAACCGCCGAAAACTGGGAGTACGCTCACCCTGGACGCCTTCATCGGCCTCTTCGGGCCAAGATCCCGAGGAGAGTGCCCGCGGCTGAGCTACGTCGAGCGCCAGAACCTGACGATGCGAATGTCGATGCGCCGATTTACTCGCCTGACTAACGGGTTTTCGAAGAAAGTTGAGAACCATACGGCGGCGGTTGCAATCCACTACATGCACTACAACTTCGCGCGGATTCATCAGACGCTCCGCGTCACACCAGCCATGCAAGCGGGACTTTCGGATCACGTTTGGTCACTCGCAGAAATCGTCGGCCTGCTCGACCGCGCATAGACTAACATTCCGGCGCATGAAGCCGTGTTCCCTCGATGGCGCTTGGCGGTCGCGGTCTTCCGCGACGCGGTTGCGCGTCGTGCCCCCGGGCCACACTACCACACAAGAAGTACCGAGTGGCCTCAGAAGCACTTGACGCGGAACCGGTTGATTACCTCGCTGACGTAACAGACAAGACGATTCGTCAGCACGGTCACAGGCTCACAACCCTGCGGGCCAACGCCTACGAAGGCAACCGTGCAGTGCAAGTCCCCAAGGGCGAACTGGTATCGCTTCGGCATGCGTACAAGCACGTCGCCGTCGTGCAACGGGCCGAAACCCTGCACCGTGAATAGCCCAACGTACGTGATGTCGTCGAAGCTGTCGCGCACCTTGACCGATCTTCGGCACTTTCAAAACTCAACTACTGATGGCAGAGGGACTTACGGGCGCCGAATTCGTGTAGTGTCACGCCGATGCGACTTCTTGAACGGCGTCGCGGACACTCGTCACACCGGGCGCAGCGCGGGTGGGATGGCCACGCCGCAGGCCTGAAACACCTTGGCGATAGTCCCTTTGGTTTCGCTGCGCACCACGTACTGATGATCCTGGATCGCGAGCGTCGTCTCGTGGAGTTGACTCAGATCGCGAACGACGTCCGCCCACTTAAGCGACCACCGCTTCGCCGCCAGGCGTCGCTGCAGTTCCTGGCGGAGCACCAGCGCCAAGAACGAACAGAACACATGCCCGCGAATGCAGCGATCGGTCTGGTGATAGACGGGACGCGTGTCGAGGAGGGACTTCATCGATCGGAACAACGCTTCCAACGTCCACAGGTGTTTGTACGCCAGGGCGACCTGCCGCGGTTCGAACTCGGTGTCGGTCTGCAACACCCAGAGCCCGTCGTACCGCGCGTCATCTTCCACCTTCGCGTCGTCAATCGCGACGTGCGCCCCGTGGGACTTCAGGAAGCGGCGGTCGCCCTTGTTCCCGACGAGGGACGTATCCCCATGCGGCAAGGCGGCGCGGAGCGCGCTGAGGATCGCCTCGCGATCGTGGCGGTCCTTGCGCGCCTGCTCGGCATTCAAACAGACGATGTCGCGATGCTCATCGACCGTGACCTCTTTCACCTGGAGCGGCGACGGATCGTGGCTGGTCTCGCGTTCGGGAAAGACTTCCGTGAACGGGCCCGCGGCGTCGACCACCGCGCGCGCCTCGTTCGAGCTCCGCATCCGGACGCCGAGAATGTAGAACCAGTCGCGGTCGGTGATCGCGTCGATCGTCTCTCGACTGATCATCCCCCGGTCGGCCACGATGCACACCCGCTCGACGTGGAACGTCTGCTTCAAGCGATCGACGATCGGGATGAGCGTCTTGACGTCCGTGGTATTCCCGGGCCACACCTCGCTGCACACGGGCGTCCCGTCCGCGTCGAGCACGACGCCCACCACCATCTGCGCGAGGTCGGGGCGATGATCCTTCGAATGGCCGCGCCGCCCCAACGTTTGACCGCCGGCGCCTTCGAAGTAGATCGACGTCGTATCGAAGAACACGATCGCCAAGGCCTGGTTGAGCAGATCCCGTCGGCGCGCAAACAACGCTTCCTCGATCCGATCTTTGCGGGTGCGCGGGCCGAAGGGTGTCGCCCCCGCCTGATCGCGGGCGGGGAGCGCCTGGCCGAGCCAGCCCATCGCCCGATACAACTGCTGCAACTTCAGTGGCTCGGTCCCGGACAGCGCGTGGGCCTG
>JGI24129J20441_1000124_pt1 | contig 20951 bp, 17 predicted proteins | sample BarGraNGADG00211_FD_20441 | JGI IMG/M metagenome (IMG submission 20441) | reverse complement strand
GTCAGTCCTCGAACGGCGTGACGGTGGGGCGCTTGGCGGAGATGGCGTCCCCGGATGACTGGCCTCGCAGTCGGCGCTGCACCCACGGTCCGACATACTCCCGTGCCCATTGAGCATTGGCCCGGGCCGCGTCGATCCGTGAGATCGGTGCAGCGGCCGGCAAGGGGTCAGCCCAACCGGCGTCCTCAGCGGTGAATCCCAGTGCGGTGAAAGCGTTCAGCGCCACCCGACGATGACCCTCGGGCGTCATGTGGATCCGGTCGGGCGCCCACAGCCGCCAGTCGCGCAGGGCGGCCATTCCCCACTGGTCGATGACGTACGCCTCGTGGCGACGGGCGATCGACCAGATGTGCGCGGCATAGATCGCGGCCCGTCCCCGGGTCGCCTTCATCAGTGGAGCGTCACGGGGATCCATCGGGGTGGCGAGCAGGACGTCGGCCCCTGTCGCGCGCAGCCGACCCACCGCATGCTCGAGCTTGGCGGCCAGCGCGTCGATGTCGGCCTTTGGCCTGAGGATGTCGTTGCCGCCGCCGACGATGCTCACCAGGTCCGGTTCAAGGGCGAGGGCATCGTCGACCTGCTGACCGGCGATGTTGTCCAGGAGCCGGCCCCGCACCGCGAGGTTGGCGTAGCCGAAGCTGCGGTCGTCCTCGCTGGCGCAGCGGGCCAGGTGCCCGGCGAGGCGGTCGGCCCAGCCGACATACGCGTTCGTCTGGTCGGGCTTGGGGTCGAACAGGCCCTCGGTGAAGGAGTCTCCGATGGCGACGAAGCGAGTGAAAGGCCTGGGCTTCACTGCAGCCTCCAGTCGATGGGCTCGGCACCCTGTTGGCGCAGCAGCTCGTTGGCGCGGCTGAACGGCCGGGACCCGAAGAACCCACGGTGTGCGGACAGCGGCGAAGGGTGAGCGCTCTTGATACAAGGGACCTGCCCGAGGTCCGGCTCAAGGGCCTGGGCGTCGCGGCCCCACAAGATGGCCACGAGGGGCCCGCCACGCGCTGCGAGAGTCGAAATCGCCTGTGCCGTCACGGCTTCCCAACCTTTGCCGCGATGTCCGCCCGCCGTGCCCGGCTCGACCGTCAGCACCCGGTTCAGGAGCAGGACGCCTTGGTCGACCCACGGGGAGAGGTCTCCGTTGCTGGGTCGGGGCAGGCCGAGATCAGTGCCCAGCTCCTGGAAGATGTTCTGCAGGCTGCGCGGGATCGGGTCCACGTCCGCGGCGACCGAGAACGACAGACCGACGGCGTGACCGGGGCTCGGGTAGGGGTCCTGACCAACGATGAGGACCCGAACCGCGCCGAGGGGCTGTGCGAACGCCCGCAGGATGTGCCCACCCGCCGGCAGGTATCCGCGGCCGGCCGCCCGCTCCGCACGCAGGAAGGCTCCCAGCGCAGTCACCTGCGCCGTCACGGGGGCGAGGGCTGCCGCCCAGGACGGGTGCACCAGCTCGGTCACGGCGCGGACGTTGGACACGTCAGCCAATGTAGCCAGCGATGTTGAGAAACTGCCTCGAGGCCGGTCGTAGACTCCGGCGATGCACGGATTCGACGCCGACACCGAGGCCCTCGGCGAGGCCATCCTGACGTATGCGGAGAAGCGGATGCGTCTTCAACCCGTGCCGTTGGACGGGCCCAAGACGTTTGAGGAGCTCCAGGCTGTCGCCGGCAACACCATCACCGCCGACGGCATGGGCGGACTGGCTGCCCTGAAGCTGTTCGGCGACGAGCTCGCCAAGGCCTGCCTGTCGAACGACCATCCGCGCTACCTGTCCTTCATCCCGTGCGCGCCCACCGAGGCTGCAGCGATGTTCGACCTGGTCGTCGGCGCCTCGGGCATCTACGCGGGGTCGTGGCTCGAGGGTGCCGGCGCAGTCTTCGCCGAGAACGCAGCGTTGCGGTGGATTGCCGACCTGGCCGGGCTGCCACCAGAAGCCGGCGGCGTGTTCGTCCCCGGTGGCACGATCGGCAACTTGTCGGCCCTGGTGACGGCGCGTACGGCNGCGCGGGCACGGCATACCGCGTCGGGTTCGACAGGGCCGCGACCCACGAAGGTGGCGGCNCAGATGGGGGCGCACTCCTCGATCAGGTCCGCGTGCGAGGTCATGGACGCCGANCTCGTGGGCGTCCGCAGCGATGAGCACCAGCGGCTCAACGGGGACAACCTGCGGACGATCCTTGAGGCCGAGGGGCCCGACAGCTTCTTTGCCGTCGTCGCGACAGCGGGCACCACGAACTTCGGCATCGTCGACGATCTCGCCTCTGTCGCCGAGGTGTGCCGCGAGTACGGCATCTGGTTCCACGTCGACGGGGCGTACGGCGGGGCAGGTCTGGCCGCGCCGAGCGTGCGCCACCTGTATGCCGGGATCGAGCACGCCGACTCGTTCATCGTCGACCCGCACAAGTGGTTGTTCGCGCCGTTCGACTGCTGCGCCCTGCTGTATCGCGAGCCTGCCCTGGCCCGCGCGGCCCACACCCAGAAGGCCTCGTATCTCGACGTGCTCACCGAGGCGGAGTGGAACCCGACCGACTATTCGATCGGGCTGACCCGCCGTGCTCGCGGGCTGCCGTTGTGGTTCTCGCTGGCCACGTACGGGACCGCGGCCTACACGGCGGCGATCGAGCGGACGCTGGAGGTGACGAGGTTCGCCGCGGCCGAGATCGCCCGACGTCCCTATCTTGAGGCGCTGCGCGAGGCCGACCTGTCCGTGGTGGTCTTCCGCCGGCTCGGGTGGGAGGCCGAGGACTACCACGCGTGGAGCGACGAGCTGTTGCGCGAGGAGCTTGCCTTCGTCGTGCCGACCTCGCACGAGGGTGAGACGGTGGCGCGCTTTGCGATCGTCAACCCCACGACCACCGAGGATGACATCACCGCGATCCTGGACACGATGACCTGACGCCCTCAGCTGTCTACTCCGCTCTCAGGGTGATTGTCGAGGCTTGGTTCGGTTGGGAGTCACCTCGGAAGTCCGCGCATTCTGAGGCCTGTGTGCCCGGTGTGACAGGGGTGACGAAACGTTGGTCAGTCGTCGGAGCGGGACGCTCGAAGAGAATGACAACAGTGTCATTTGACGGCTACCATGAGACTCGAACGTCACGCTATCCGGAGGACCAGATGGACGCCGCAGCACAGATCGAGACAGTCCCGTTGCGCGAGCTGAGCGACCGCGACCGCGAGATCATCGCCTTCGAGCGCCAGTGGTGGAAGTACGCCGGCGCCAAGGAACAGGCGATCCGCGAGCTGTTCGACATGAGCGCCACCCGGTACTATCAGGTGCTCAACATGTTGATCGACAGTCCCATCGCTCTGGCGGCCGACCCGATGCTGGTCAAGCGTCTGCGCCGACTTCGCGCGACCCGTCAGCGGGCGCGTTCGGCCCGGCGGCTGGGCGTCCAGCTCTGACGATCCGCCTCCGGCAGGAGGAGCAGGGCCGGAGGCTGGCAAGGAAGGGATGGGGGCCGCGCAGCCCATAAAGGGAGCCCGCGAGCAGGGCCAGCGGCCCGTATGCCTTTCGCGCCACCCGTCATACTTATCCTGCATTTGCACTCGAGGGGGTCGAGTGCTAATCATTGGGTTAGCACTCTCACCATGAGAGTGATAATCCTGACTGTTTGGTGAGGGCCCGAGAACGCGTGCGAACGGCGCACGCCAGATCCGGTCCGTCCGTCGCGGGCACCAGCCGGTCACACATCCGCTTCGCGTGGGAGGTACCACCCGAATGGCCAAACTCATCGCTTTTGATGAAGAGGCTCGCCGCGGTCTTGAGCGGGGAATGAACATCCTCGCCGACGCCGTCAAGGTGACCCTCGGCCCGAAGGGCCGCAACGTCGTCCTCGAGAAGAAGTGGGGAGCCCCCACCATCACCAACGATGGTGTGAGCATCGCCAAAGAGATCGAGCTCGAGGACCCGTACGAGAAGATCGGCGCAGAGCTGGTCAAGGAAGTTGCCAAGAAGACCGACGACGTGGCCGGCGACGGCACCACGACGGCGACGGTTCTGGCCCAGGCGATGGTGCGCGAGGGTCTGCGCAACGTTGCTGCAGGCGCGAACCCGATGGCGCTCAAGCGTGGCATCGAGCAGGCCGTCGCGGCCGTCTCGGACGAGCTGCTGAGCATGGCCAAGGACGTCGAGACCAAGGAGCAGATTGCTGCTACCGCCTCGATCTCGGCCGCTGACCGTCAGATCGGCGAGATGATCGCCGAAGCGATGGACAAGGTCGGCAAGGAAGGCGTCATCACGGTCGAGGAGAGCCAGACCTTTGGTCTCGAGCTCGAGCTGACCGAGGGCATGCGTTTCGACAAGGGCTACATCTCCGCGTACTTCGTCACTGACGCAGAGCGCATGGAGACCGTCCTCGAGGACCCGTACGTCCTGGTCGTCAGCTCCAAGATCGGCAGCATCAAGGACCTCATCCCGCTGCTGGACAAGATCCGCCAGGCCGGCAAGCCCCTCCTGATCATCGCCGAGGACGTCGAGGGCGAAGCGCTCGCGACCTTGGTGCTCAACCACATCCGTCGCACCCTGAGCGTCGTCGCCGTCAAGGCGCCGGGCTTTGGTGACCGTCGCAAGGCCATGCTCGCCGACATCGCCATCCTCACCGGCGGCCAGGTCATCTCCGAGGAGGTCGGACTCAAGCTCGACACCACTGAGCTCGACATGCTCGGCAAGGCTCGCAAGGTCGTCGTCACCAAGGACGACACGACCATCGTCGAGGGTGCTGGCGAGGCCGACCAGATTGCTGGTCGCGTCAACCAGATCCGCGCCGAGATCGACAAGTCCGACTCGGACTACGACCGCGAGAAGCTCCAGGAGCGCCTCGCCAAGCTTGCCGGTGGCGTTGCTGTCATCAAGGCGGGCGCGGCCACCGAGGTTGAGCTCAAGGAGCGCAAGCACCGCATCGAGGACGCTGTCCGCAACGCCAAGGCCGCTGTTGAAGAGGGAATCGTCGCCGGTGGCGGCGTGGCCCTGCTCCAGGCGACCGACGCTGCGTTCTTGAAGCTCGATCTCGAGGGTGACGAGGCCACGGGTGCGAACATCGTTCGCGTCGCGGCCGAGGCTCCGCTCAAGCAGATCGCGATCAACGGTGGTCTCGAGGGTGGCGTCGTGGCCGAGAAGGTCCGCAACCTGCCCTCCGGCTGGGGTCTGAACGCGGCCAACGGCGAGTACGTCGACCTGATCGCCGAGGGCATCATCGACCCGGCCAAGGTCACGCGCTCGGCGCTGCAGAACGCTGCGTCCATCGCCGCGTTGTTCCTCACCACCGAGGTCGTCATCGCCGACAAGCCCGAAAAGGCTGCTCCGATGGGCCCGGGTGGAGACGAGATGGGTGGCATGGGCTTCTGAGCCCACGCATCTGAGCAACACGCACGCCTGAACAACGAGGAGGGCGGTTCCCCCGAGAGGGGAGCCGCCCTTCGCGTTGTCCGTCTCAATCCTCATGACGCTCTCCTTGCGCCGAAACCACCGAATCTGATGGTGGAAGAGCGAGATTCGGTGGTTCGGGCGCAACAAGCGGCGAGAGTCAGCGAAGAATGAGTGGAAGCATGGGGGTCGGCAGCCACGGCAGGGAGCAAGCGATGACGATCTGGATCGACCCACCTGCCTGGCCCGCGCACGGCCGGTCGTGGTCACACCTGATCAGCGACGCGTCGTATGACGAGCTGCAGACCTTCGCCGCGCAGGCCGGCATACCTGCACGCGGGTACGACGGCGACCACTTCGACGTGCCGCAGGAGCTGTATGCCGGGCTGGTTGCGGCCGGNGCCCGGCCGACGGGGGGCAAGGACCTTGCCCGCCGNCTGCGTGACAGCGGGCTACGGTTCCAGAAACGCAAAGGGGAGCGACCNCTCGCCGCATACCGCAACGTGCTGTCCCATCTTGATGTTGGGCACAGCCTCCATGTTGTTGCCTCGCCGCTACCGACACCCGACGAGCTCACTGCAGCCGCAGTGGTTTTCGTCACAGACGCAGGTGGCGCGGTGCTGCTGGTGCGCACCGTGACCCGTGATGCGTGGGGCGCTCCGGCGGGTGGACGTGAGCCGGGCGAGACGGTGTTGGAGTGTGCGACCCGCGAGACGTGGGAGGAGTCGGGACTACGCATCGACCCCGCGAGGCTGAGGCCCTGCGGCTATGAGCGGGTGACGCTGGAGGGGGGCCCGACCGGTCGCTGGCCGAACCAGCGCAACTACATCGCCTGCTTCGCCACCGTCCTGGAGGACGTCAGGCCTGCGGTCGCGCCGCGCGGTATGGACGTGGACGCCGCCGAGTGGGTCCACCGACAAGAGGTCGAGATCCGCTGCCGCGAGGAGTTCTGGTGGCCGTTGTTCGCCCACGTCCATCCACGGGGCTGACTCACCGGGCTGACTCAGCCGACGGCGCGCAGGCGGGTCAGCTCGCGGCCGAGGTTGATGCGGGCCGGCATCTCCCAGGTGTCCAAGGCGTGTGACGTGCGATAGATCGTGTCGCGGTGGAGAAAGGGTTCGAGAACGGCCGCACGGCCCTTTCGGTATGCCGCGTCGGGCGCGTAGGCGAACTCCTCGCGGATCTGGGCGCAGTAGCCATCGAACCGCTCCTGCGGAGCAGACAGGATCCACATGTCGGCGTCCTGGAAAGCCGCGTCGAGATGCTCTTCGACGTCGGCGTTGTGGCCGGCCGTGAGCCGTATCAGCCGGTTGACGACGTTGACGTCCTCATCGCTGATCCCCAGCTGTTGCAGGGTGTCTCGGGCGAGAACGGCGCTGTCTGATTCGTTTGCGCCGGGCTCGGCTTCAGGGTCGTAGATCGCGTCGTGGAACCACGCGGCGAGTCGCGCGACCGCACACTGACGGTCGTCGATCTCGCCGGCGTCCTCAAGCTCTTCCAGAGCCCAGAACATCTCTACCAGGTGCCTGGTCGTGTGATAGCGACGCGCAGGCTCGCTCCATCGGACCAACAGGTCTGAGCCCAACCGCGCGACAGCGTCGTTGTGCGCATGCGGCGCGGCGGACTGAACGTCCATACTCCACCAGGTGATCAGGGCAGGCATGTCGTCAGTCTGTCAGCCCGTCAGCTCGATGGGCAGCTCATCGGCGTGGATCACGGTGAGCTCCGAGACAGCACGCATCAGCACCACATACAGCCGGCGAAGGCCCGTACGCCGGTCAGGTTCGGCCGCGGCGATGGCGGATGGCTCGACGACGATCACTCGGTCGAACTCCAGTCCTTTGGCCACCGTGGCAGGGATGACGTCAACTTGGTGGTCAACGTCGCCATGGTCGGCGCCTAGCACTCCGTGATCGATTCCCTTGCGGGTCAACGCCTTTGAGACTGTTCCGACCACAGCGTCGGGGGCGATGACGCCGACCGATCCGGGCTCGCGGGCGCTCTGGGCGACGGATTCGGCCACGCGGTCATACAGCGCTCTCGCGTCGACGCGCAAGATCTGCAGGCGGCCGGGGTTGTCTCGCACCGACACCGGCGCGCCCAGGCCAGGTGCTATCGAAGGCAGTAGCTGGGTTGCGAAGGCGATGACGCTGGCGGGCACCCGGAATCCGCGTTCGAGCGTCTCGATGAGGCCGTCCGGTTTGCCGAGGTGCCCCAACGCGGACTCCCACGAGTCGGTGGCCCAAGGCGTCGTGCCCTGCGCCAGGTCGCCCAGGACCGTTGCCGAGCCGGTCGAGCATCGTCGCCCCACCGCACGCAGCTGCATGGGCGACAGATCCTGCGCTTCATCGAGAACGACGTGGCCCAAGCTCGCCGTGCGCTGAAGGAGATCATTGATCTCATCGATCAGGACGGCGTCGGCCGTTGACCACTTCGCCGATCCACGCCCGGCAGGAGGGTTGGCCCACAACAACATCGAGCGTTCTTGGTCGCTGAGCAGATCAAGGGCATGCTGTTCCAGAGCCTTGGCGTCCGAGAGCAGGCCGAACAACACGGCCTTCGGGTCGAGTGCCGGCCACACGCCACCGGCATACTTCCTGACCGCGGCGGAGCGTGCCACGGCATCTTGGACGCGGTCATCGGGTGAGTCGCCAGCTTGTTCCATCTGTTGCAGGATCGCATGTGCCAGACGGTGCGGCAGCATCTGGCGGGCGGCGTCATATCTCACTCCGCGGGTCCGCAGCTCAGCGACGATCTCGGCTACCTCGTGTGTCGGAACGCGCCACTTGTACGCGCCTCGCGGCAGCACCAGAGGCTCGGTGGGCGTCCTGACGTGTGACCAAACGGCTGCCCGAACGATCACGGCAAGACGTGAGTCTCCTTTGAGGACAGCTGTTTCGACGCTGTCATGGCCGCGCACGGGCACCGACGCAAGCAGCTCGTCGATCGTGCTGTGACGGACCTCGACCTCGCCCAGCGCCGGCAGCACCGCGCCGATGTGGTCAAGGAATGCACGGTTCGGGCCGATGACCAGGACGCCGTTGCGGGCCAGCTTGTCCCTGAACGCGTAGAGCAGCCACGCCGCCCGGTGCAGGCCGACCGCGGTCTTGCCGGTTCCGGGGGCACCCTGGACACACACGGTCGTGCCAACGTCGCTGCGCACGATGACGTCCTGCTCGGGCTGGATGGTGGCCACGATGTCGCGCATGGGTCCCACGCGCGGCCGTTCGATCTCATCGACGAGGATCTGGCTTGTGAAGCCGGACGATTCTGGGGGCGAGTCCCGATCGTCATCATCGAGTCGCTCATCCTCGTAGGCGGTCAGCTGGCCCCGGTCGATGCCGAACCGACGACGCAGGCTCACGCCCATTCGCTCGGTCCGGGACGCGCGGTAGAACGCAGTGGAGACATCGGCGCGCCAGTCGACAACGACCGGGTCGCCGTGTGAGTCGGCAACGTGACGCCGCCCGATGTACCAGCGCTCCGGTGCCGGAGCGTCACTACGCAGCTGGTCGATCCTGCCGAAGAACAAGCTTGAGGTGGGGTCGTCGATCAGTGACTGCGCGCGGCGGTACAGCGTGGCTGCGAGGAACTCGCTCGAGATCCGGTCGCCTGCATGTGCCTCCAGTGACATCGTCTGTTGGCGCATCCGGGCAAGGTCGGAGCGCGCACGGGCGAGATAGTCGCGTTCGCGTTTCAGCTCGGGGGCAACTGACCTATCGGGGGCAACAGACATGGACGACATAACGCCTTCCGCAGGCGGGTGCAACGGGTGAGCCGAGCAGCCTAACGTGCGGAAGGCGTATGCCGTAGCGCTTGTGGCGAAGGGGACCGCAGCGCTACTGGTTCGTGGTGGGTTTGTTGATGAGGGTGACGTTGATGTCCTGGGACTGGCCGTTGCGCAGGATCTTGAGGGTCACTTTGTCGCCGACCGAGCGTTCGCGGATCTGGGCGACGAGCGACAAGGACCCGTCGATCGAGTTGCCGTCGACGGCGATGATTGCGTCGCCGACCCGGAGTCCCGCCTTGTCGGCAGGTGTCCCGCTGACGACGTTGGTGAGGACGGCTGCGGCGCGTTTGGCGGATCCATCCGGCACGACGCCATCCTTGGAGCTGACTCCGAGGTAGGGGTGCGTGGCTTTTCCGGTTGTGATCAGCTGTTCGGCGATCGACCTGGCCTCGTTGACCGGGATCGCGAAGCCAATCCCGATGTTGCCGCTCTGGGATGAGCCGCCGGAGGACCCCAGCGAGGCGATGGCGGAGTTGATCCCGATCAGCTGGCCGTTGGCGTTGACCAGGGCGCCGCCGCTGTTGCCCGGGTTGATCGCGGCACTGGTCTGGATCGCGTTGGTCACGACCGGTTCACCGGAGGACTGCTGCTGCTGCCCGAAGGGGTCGCTGGGCTGCTGGTCGGACGTGCTGACGGGCCTGTTGAGGGCGCTGACGATGCCGGTGGTGACCGTGCCGGCCAGGCCCAAAGGGTTGCCGACAGCCATGACGGGTTCGCCGACCGTGAGGGCGTTGGCGTCGCCGAGCGCGATGGCCTTGAGGTCGCCGGGGGCGTTGGTCAGCTTGATGACGGCCAGGTCGGTCGTGGGGTCGGTGCCCACGACGGTCGCGTCATACGTCCGCTTGTCGTTCAGGGTCACCGTGATCTGCGAGTTCTGTCCCCCGGCTGTCACGACGTGGTTGTTGGTCAGGATGTGGCCCTGGGTGTCGAAGATGACTCCCGAGCCCTGCCCGCCGCTCTGACCACTGGTCACCGAGATGGCCACCACGCTGGGCGACACTGCGGCGGCGGTGACGGACCAGTTGGGGGCCGAGGCGTCGGCCTGCACGACCGGCGCCGCGGAAGTGGTCGCGCTGGACCCGGCTTGCGCCGCCGGGGCCGCGGTGCCGTCAACGCGAGTGACGGCATACGTTCCGGTGCTGGTCAAAACCGCTGCGAGGACGGCGACGGTGACCAGCTCGGCCACTCTGCGAGGTTTGGCCGGCTGAGCGGGCTCTACGCCGGGCTGCGTCAACACAGCGGGGCGCGGCTCAGCCGGAGTCTGTGGGTCCACCGGAGGCTGTGGATCTACCTGAGGGAATGACGAGAAGGATGGCTGCGGCAGCGTCTGGTCGTACCAGAGCGCCGCAGTCTGCTCCGGCGCACCCTCGGGGGGTTGAGGGGACTGTGGGAACTGTGGGGACTGTGGCGGCGGCTGCTGCGTCATCGGGACCTCCTTGGTGGTTGATGGCTCTACTCAATCCGATGAGCCTCAAACATTGCTGGGTTCTGACTGGGAATTGGCTGTGGGCAGATCCACGACGAAGGTCGCACCACCGCCGGGCGTGGCGGCTACGCCGACTCGACCGCCATGGGCGCTCACGATGGCAGCCACGATGGCCAGGCCCAGTCCGTTGCCACCGCCGTTGCCCCGGACGCGGGAGGCGTCAGCGCGGTAGAACCGTTCAAAGACCTTACGGGCCTTGACCGGGTCGACGCCGTCACCGTGGTCGCGCACCTCGAGCTTGGCACGACCGGCGTCGCTGCCGACGGCGATCTCGATGGCCGTGCCCTGAGGCGTGTGATTCACAGCGTTACCAACAAGATTGGTGACAACCTGGCGCAGCCTGGCCTCGTCGCCCTCGATAGTGGTTGGCTGGAGGTCACCCGACAGACCGACCAGTCGCACCTGCCGGGTGGAGTCCAGAGCTCGGGCGTCCTGCACTGCATCGGCGGCCAGCACGGTGAGGTCCACCGGCCCCTTTTCGAGGGGGCGCTGGCTGTCGAGCCGGGTCAGGAGCAGCAGGTCCTCGACCAGTCCGCCCATGCGGATGGCCTCATCCTCGATCCGGCGCATGGCGCCGGCCACGTCGTCGGGCTTGGTGACCGCCCCTTGACGGAAGAGCTCGGCATAGCCTCGCACCGCGGCCAGGGGCGTTCGGAGCTCGTGTGAAGCGTCCGCCACGAACTGGCGCATCCGTTCCTCTGAGGCCTCACGGACGGCGAAGGACTGCTCGATCTGCGCCAGCATCGCGTTGAGCGAACGAGCCAGACTTGCCACCTCGTCCTTGCTGGTGGGCTCCGGGATGCGCCGGGTCAGGTCGCCCCCGGCGATGCCGGCGGCGGTGTCCTCGATCTGGGCGAGCGGACGGAACGCTCGGCGTACGCCAAACCAACCAAGGAGTGCGCAGCTGGCGATGACGGCCAGGCCGATCAGGATGGCGAATCGCAACATTTGCTGGATCGTCGTGTCGACTCCACGCAGCGGCACGGCCACCGCGAACGTTGCCGAGCCGTCGCGTAGCTGTCCGGGCACAACCCGCCAGCGCATCTCGCCGTCGGTTGAGGTCACGGTGAAGAGGGTGCCGTTCACCACGCGCGGGTCGTTCAGGGCCAGGGTCGGGATATTGGGGTGCAGCCGCTCACCGGTGGGGTTGACGCCGAACGGGGAGCTGCCGTCGGTCGGCATGAACCGGACGGCGTAGTTGGTGGGGATGCCCTCGCCCCTGTGGTTGAACAGCTGTGTCAGGGCTTGGGAGGCCGTCGGGACTGCAGCGGCGTTCAGGTCCCGATCGACGCTGTCCATCAGCTGGCGACGCATCACGGCGCTCGTGGCGATGCTGGTGAGAGAGAGGGCAACCAGCAGCAACAGCACGAGCACGGCAACCAANCGCACCCGCAGTGGCAGCGCCGCGAGTTGAGGGGTGCCCCGTGAGATCGCCGACCANCGGGGCCGTTGNGTGGGTGAGTGCGNCACGTTGGCCTGATCAGGTCGACTCTTGCGGCAGCCGCAGGACGTAGCCGACGCCGCGTCTGGTCTGGATCAGCGCCGGCTCCTCGACGTCGACCTTGCGGCGAAGGTACGAGATGTAGGACTCGACGATGCCCGACTGACCGCGGAAGTCGTAGTCCCAGACATGGTCGAGGATCTGGGCCTTGGACAGCACCCGGTTGGGGTTGAGCATGAGATAGCGAAGCAGCTTGAACTCGGTCGGGGAGACCTCGATGGCGCGATGGCCGCGTCGCACCTCGTGGGAGTCCTCGTCGAGCTCCAGGTCGTGAAAGCGCAGGGTGGCGTCACCATTGCTCTCGCCCCGGGTCCGTCGGAGCACCGCGCGGATCCGGGCGACCACCTCTTCGAGGCTGAACGGCTTGGTGACGTAGTCATCGCCGCCGACGGTCAGTCCCTTGACCTTGTCCTCGACAGAGTCTCGCGCCGTGACGAAAACGATCGGGAGAATCCGCCCGGAGGCGCGCAGCTTGCGCGTGACGGTGAATCCGTCCATGTCCGGCAGCATCACGTCGAGCACGACAAGGTCGGGTTGATGGGTGTTCGCCTGTTTGATCGCCGTTGCGCCATCGGCGGCCACATGCACCTCGAACCCGGCAAAGCGCAGGGAGGTGGCGAGCAGCTCGCGGATGTTGGGCTCGTCCTCGACGACGAGGAGCTTGGCCTCGGGGGTGCTAGTGGTCACAGCCGCCAGTTTGTATGTCGTGTCTGGGAGTTTCCTGTGAATGTCCTGCGCAGCGGTCAGGCTGGGTGGCTGGGGTTCAACTGGGGGGCAGCACGTCGTCGGCGTCGATGATCCGGTAGGAGTAACCCTGCTCGGCCAGGAAGCGCTGACGGTGAGCTGCGAAGTCGGCGTCGACGGTGTCGCGAGAGACCACGCTGTAGAAGTGCGCGGTGCGGCCGTCACCCTTGGGCCGCAGGATCCGCCCCAGCCGCTGGGCTTCCTCCTGCCGTGAGCCGAAGGTTCCCGACACCTGGATGGCCACGCTTGCCTCGGGCAGATCGATCGAGAAGTTGGCGACCTTGCTGACCACCAACAGGCCGACCTCGCCGGTGCGGAACTGTTTGAAGAGTCTTCGGCGCTCGGTCACCGAGGTCGCGCCGGTGATCAGGTCCGCGTTCAACCTGCCGGCCAGCACGTCAAGCTGATCGAGGTACTGGCCGATCACCAGGGTCGGCTCGCCCCGATGCTTCTCGACCAGTGCCTCGACGATCCGGTCCTTGGACGTGCTCGTCGACGCCAGGCGATAGCGATCCTCGGCCTCGGACATCGCGTAGGTCATCCGCTCGGTTTCAGGCAGGGTGACCCGGACCTCGACGCAGTCCGCGGGCGCGATGTATCCCTGGGCCTCGATGTCCTTCCAGGGGGCATCGAAGCGCTTGGGCCCGATCAGGCTGAACACGTCAGCTTCGCGCCCGTCCTCGCGGACCAAGGTGGCCGTCAGGCCCAGTCGGCGGCGGGCCTGCAGGTCGGCGGTCATCCGGAAGATCGGCGCCGGAAGCAGGTGGACCTCGTCGTAGATGATGAGTCCCCAGTCCTTGGCATCGAGCAGGTCGAGGTGGGTGTAGACGCCTTTGCGCCTTGTCGTCATCACCTGGTAGGTCGCGATCGTGACCGGGCGGATCTCCTTGCGGGCGCCCGAGTACTCGCCGATCTCATCCTCGGTCAGGCTGGTGCGACTCATCAGCTCGTCGCGCCATTGACGGGCTGCGACCGTGTTGGTGACCAGGATCAGGGTGGTGGCGCCAGCCTGGGCCATCGCGGCCGCGCCGACCAGGGTCTTGCCCGCGCCGCAGGGTAGGACCACGACGCCCGAGCCGCCGTGCCAGAAGCCGTCGACCGCCTGCTGTTGGTAGGGGCGTAGCTCCCAGTCATCGAGGACGAGCGAGATCGGGTGTGCCTCGCCGTTGACATAGCCCGCCAGGTCCTCCGCAGGCCAGCCGATCTTGAGCAGCTGCTGCTTGAGCTGGCCGCGCTCCGAGGGGTGCACCAGGACGGTCGAGTCGTCCAGCCGCTCGCCCAGAAGGGGTTGAATCCTCTTGTGCCGCAGCACTTCTTCGAGGACTGGACGGTCGGTGCTGCGAAGGATGAGCTGGTCGCCGTCCTTCTCGAGAGTGAGCCGGCCATAGCGGTCCATCGTGTCGGCGACGTCGACGAGCAGCGAGTGTGGCACCGCATAGCGGCTGTAGGTGATGAGCGTGTTGATGACCTGCTCGGCGTCGTGTCCGGCGGCTCGGGCGTTCCACAGGCCGAGCGGCGTGAGCCGATAGGTGTGAACGTGCTCGGGAGCGCGTTCCAGCTCGGCAAAAGGTGCGATGGCCCGACGTGCCGCCACGGCGTCGGGGTGGTCGACCTCGAGGAGAAGTGTCTTGTCGCTCTGAACGATCAGGGGTCCGTCAGCCATGGTGTGCGTCAACGATATCCCGGATGGGAGTGTGCCCACGCACGGACGGTGTTGTCCGTCAGTATCCGGAGTCGAAGGTTGTGCTGGACGTGCCGTTGACAACGAAGAACGCGATGGCAGCGACGATGAGCAGGACGAGGATGCTCACGTTGACGGCGAAGATGATCCAGCCGATCCTCGACTTCTTGCGCGAGCCCACAGGGTCGGTGGTGTTCGATGTCAGCGCCATGATGCCGAAGATGAGGCTCGGGATGCCCACGAAGAACGCGGTGCCNAACATCGACACCCCGGACACGATGGTCAGGACGATCGCGGATGTGTTGCTCGGAACNGCGGNCGCGCCGGCCGCGTAGTACTGCTGGCCGTAGGGCGGTGCCGGGTACTGCTGGCCATAGGGCGGTGCCGGGTACTGCTGGCCATAGGGGTTGCTGGACGGCGTGACGTACGGCGGCGCCGGAGGCTGCTGGGCGTACGGGTTGCTCGCCGGAGGGGTTACCTGTGGGGCTGGCGGCTGCTGCCCGTAGGGAGATGACGCGCCGGGAGCAGCCGGAGGGACCAGTGGCGGCTCTGGGGTGTCCTGCACCCAGGCCGAAGCCACCTCGGCGGCCGGCGTGGCGGGGATCGGTGCTGTGGGGTCCGCCCAGACAGGTGCGGTCGGGTCGTTGAACACAGAACCCGACGACTGATCCTGGGTATCGCCAGGGGCAGCTTCGGGGTGCTGCTCTGGGTCGGGCTGCTGCTTGCCGTCGCCGGTTGGCTCGCTCATGCTGTCTCTCCCATATCGTNCGGCCCGTTCTTGAGCCAAGGCTGACAAGGTATCAACCGTCCGTCGGGTCTGCGGTCGAGTCCATGGTGATGCGACGACGTTTCCTGACACGATAGGGGCCGCTACATGGAGGTAACAGATGCAAGGACCGCAGCGTGAAGCTCAGTCGGGTATGCCCGGACGGGTCACCATCTACGAGGTCGGACCCCGCGACGGTTTGCAGAACGAGAAGACCGTTGTCCCGGTGGAGGTCAAGGCCGAGTTCGTCAAACGGCTCGTGAACGCAGGGCTAGACACCGTCGAGACGACGTCGTTCGTATCGCCGGAATGGGTCCCCCAGCTGGCCGACTCGGCTGCGCTGCTGACTCTTCTCGGTGAGGTCGGCCGTGGTCGCAACCGACCTGTGCTGGTGCCCAACGATCGCGGTCTGGACACCGCGCTCGCACATGGCGTCCAAGCCGTCGCGATCTTTGGCAGCGCAACCGAGACCTTCGCCCGCAAGAACCTCAACCGCAGCGTGGATGAGTCCATCGCGATGTTCGCTCCCGTCGTGGCGCGAGCGCGTGCCGAGGGTTTATGGGTGCGTGCGTACGTCTCGATGTGCTTTGGAGACCCGTGGGAGGGTGACGTTCCCATTGACCAGGTCGTGGCGGTTGCTTCGCGGATGATGGATCTGGGCTGTGACCAGCTCAGCCTGGGAGACACCATCGGCACCGGCACGACAGGCCACGTTCACCGCCTGTTGGATGCCTTGGACACCAATGGAATTGGCGCTGAGCGCATTGGTGTGCATTTCCACGACACCTATGGTCAAGCCCTCGCAAACACCTTGGCTGCGCTGGCACACGGAATCACCGTCGTCGACGCCTCGACTGGTGGTCTGGGCGGGTGTCCTTATGCGAAGAGCGCGACCGGCAACCTGGCTACGGAGGATCTCGTCTGGGCCCTCGACGGCCTGGGGATCGAGACAGGGGTCGACCTCGAGGCGCTGGTGGAGACCAGTGTCTGGATGGCCGGGCACCTTGGTCGGCCGTCGCCCTCGCGGGTCGTCAAGGCGCTGGCAGGTGGCGATGACTGACCCGACGTCGCTCGACCCCATGCCGATCGAGCCTGCGTCCGCCAAGGGGTGGAGGGGATTGTTGCAGCGGCGCGCTGAAGCAATGCTGCTCAAGCCCCGTCGCGCGTCGGCGGCCCTCACAGAGCCCGGGGAGCGTCATGTCGTTCTTCAGCTGATCGGTCCCAGTCCCGTCCAGGTCATCGCGATCATCAGTCAGGCGACCGGGCTCGACCTTGTGTCCGCCAACAATCTTGCGAGGGATGCTCCGGTCGTGGTGGTGTCGGGCATCAGCGAGGCCAGCGCCGACCGTGTGGTCGAGCGACTGCAGAAGGCAGGAGCGAGAGCTGTGGCAGGAGAGTCATACCGGCCGGAGTGATCCGGTCGTCAGGTGAATGCCGCGCCAGTGATCCGGTGGATCGAGAAGGCGCGTTCGACATCGGATCCCTCGATGGATCCGTAGGCACGTCCGCCCTCGATTCGCTTGGGATAGAACAGTATTCGTGTTGTCCGCCCGTCAGCGTCGGCGTAGCCGATCCAGAGCCCGGTGTTGTCGGCCGACGCCTCTCGAAGGAGCGCGAGGGCGACTGCCGGCTCGGTGGACGGCAGCCGAGGGCCGGGCTGGGACTCCTCGCGCGCGCGTTCGAATGCCGCGAACTCTTCACCCGCGCGCAAGGCCGAGATGAGCGTCTCGGTCAGCTCGTCATCAACGACCGACGAAAGTGCGGAAGAGGCCAGGGGCCGTCGTGCGGGGGACCGGTGGTGTGAGACGACGGGGACCATGACCCCGCCGTCAGTCGTCTCGGAAATTGGCGCGAAACCGTTCTCGCGCAACATCTCCAGGACAACCATCGTGTGTGCCGGCGACATGATGACGGTCGGCGCGACCCTCCTCAGCTGCAGGGCAGCCAGCCCGCGATCGGCCAGCATGCTGTCCAAGACTGCCGAGTCGTCGCTGCGGATGTACGCCGAGACCGATCCCACCCGGGTCTGTCCGTGACGTCGGGCGATATCGCCGACGAGGTACTCCAGCGGCTGCGGAACCGGCGTACGGCTTGCGTCCTGCAGTGCGGTGAGAACCTGCGCGGACGACCATCCCGCGTCCAGGGCCCGGCGGACGCTCTCAGGGGAGAAGCGATAGACGGTGGCACCGCCTCGAGACTCGACATCGGCGACGAGGCGCATGAACTGAGCAAGGCTGCCTTCGAGTCGACCCGGCGCAACCGCCGTCAGATCCGCCTGCAGCAGGACGTGCTCGACGGGCGACGGCAGGTGGGTGCTGATCGCTTTCTCGGCCGCAGACGTGTTGGCGGTGGAGTCGAAGAGGAGATGCCCTGCAGTGCTGAGTGCTCCGCGCCCGGTTATCCCGAGCCACTCGGCCTCACGCAGCACCGCGGCTGTGACCGTGTCAATGATCTCGCCCCGACGCATCGGTCTGCGCCAGCGGATGCGCTCAATGAGGCTGGCCAGGTCGGGTGCCTGGCCTTCGGGCAGTGCCGCCAGCTCGGCGAGGATGTCGCCGCGCAGCTGGCGCATGGGCGGATAGGCGAGATCCCCGCTCAGCGCGTTGACGGGACTGCCACCACCTGTGGAAGTTGTGCCGACGAGGTGCGGTGCGCGGCCCGACGCCAGCCAGGCCTGGGCGAGCCGGACCCATCGGTTCGCGGAGGGACGTTGCTGCCAGTCGTCGTAACTGGGGGTCGGCGCCCACACCGGCTCGAGGGATGCGTCGTCAGCCAGCAGGCCTGCGGCATAAGCAGTTTCGACGACAAACGCGGCATGTTGGGGATCAACGTCGAGGATCGCGGCGAGGTGCTTGAAGTCCCGCGCCGAGAGTCCGCCGGCGCGTAGGACCCTGGGCGGGCGCGGGCCCCAGTCCGCCGCAAGCTCGTCCACGAGCCCGAGCAGCTCGGAAGCCTGACCCCCGGCTGCGTCATCCACCGAGGACTGTTCGTGGGCAGTGACGGCCAGGTCTGGGGCGGTCAGCGCGCTCTCTCGGTGCAGCCGACCCCCGCGCAGGCGCAGGGCGATCTCGCGGGGCAGGGCGAAGTGGTCGGCGGACATGGCGGTCATCAGCTGATGGGACAGCAGCCAGGCGCCAACCGAGGCAAGGGGGCCGCCGGGCGACAGGGTGCCGATCGGTGGTCCCCAGGCGAGCTTCTCAAGGATGTTTCGCGCATTGGGGGGCGCAGACGCGATGACCGCGTCGATCGCCTCCGGAGATGTGTAGGACGCCGGCGTCGAGCCGCACAGGTCGGCCATGGCCGGGCCGAGGCCCGCCGGATGCGGACCGAGCACCTCGGTGACCGCCCGCACCACGTGGTGATCGCCGCTGCTGCGCCACAGGAGCCCGCGATCCCAGAGATCCTGGACGAACCCCTCCAGGTCCGGGGCTGCCCGGCCGAGCAGTGCTGCCGTCTGGCCGAGGTCGACGGGATCGCCGCTGACGACCAGCGCTTCAAGGACCTGCAGATGGCCGCGGTCGAGCCCGTCGAGGGCCCGCTGAACGCTGGAACGCGTGCTGGCACGTGCGGCCAGCGAGGTCAGATCGCTCGGAGCCGGCCGGGCCAGATCGGGTCGGCGGCGGACCAACCGGCGGAGCTGTTCGTCGGTTCGACCTCGGACGTCATCGGCGAGGCTCCTGACGTGGGACTGTGGTCTGGACAGGGACGCGGACACACCTCATACGGTAGTTGGCATCTGAGCTCTCGGTTGCCGCGTGGCCCCTTGGTGGCGAGGATGGGCGCAACCACGTCACGCCAAAGCGGAGGAACTGTGAAGACCCAAGCGCTCTTGTCCTACAGCTCAGGAACCTCCGACACGCCCCTGCTGGGTGACACGATCGGCGACAACCTGGCGCGAACCGTCTCGCGTCTGCCCGATGCCGAAGCGCTGGTCGACGTGCCCAGTGGCCGCCGCTGGACGTATGCGCAGCTCGATGCTGACGTCACGGCGTTGGCTCTGGGCTTGTTGGCCGGCGGTGTCGCCGCCGGCGACCGGATCGGCATCTGGGCGCCGAACTGTCCTGAGTGGACACTGCTGCAGTACGCGACGGCCAACGTCGGCGCGGTTCTGGTCAACGTCAACCCGGCCTATCGCAGCCACGAGCTCGCCTATGTCGTGGGGCAGTCGGGGATGCGCATGCTTGTCAGTGCCGTCCAGCACAAGACGTCCGACTACCGAGAAATGATCGACGAGGTGCGGCCCGAGTGCCACGACCTTCAGGACGTCGTCTACATCGGCGAGGACAGCTGGGAGCAGCTGGTCGCGGCTGGTTCGTCCGCCACCGTTGACCAACTGGATGCGCTGGCCGAGCGTATGGCGACGTTGAGCTCCGATGACGCGATCAACATCCAGTACACCTCTGGCACGACGGGGTTCCCCAAGGGCGCCACCCTGAGCCACCACAACATCCTGAACAACGGCTTCTTCGTCGGCGAGCTTGTGAGCTACACGGAGCACGACCGTATCTGCCTGCCCGTGCCCTTCTACCACTGCTTCGGCATGGTCATGGGCAACTTGGCGGCCACGAGTCACGGCGCCTGCATGGTGATCCCGGCTCCGGCCTTTGACCCTGCAGCCACGCTCAAAGCCGTTGAGCAAGAACGCTGCACGAGTTTGTACGGCGTCCCCACCATGTTCATCGCGGAGCTGGCGCTCGAGAACTTCGCGACGTATGACCTGTCCTCACTCCGCACAGGGATCATGGCCGGCTCCCCGTGTCCGGTTGAGGTGATGAAGAAGGTGGTGGCCGAGATGAACATGTCCGAGGTCGCCATCGCCTACGGCATGACCGAGACCTCGCCGGTCTCAACCATGACCAGGATCGACGACGACCTCGAACGAAGGACAGAAACCGTTGGCAGGGCCATGCCGCATCTCGAAGTCAAGGTCGTCGACGCTTTCACCGGCCGAACTGTGGTTCGGGGCGTGCCCGGTGAGCTCTGCACGCGCGGCCCGAGCGTGATGCTGGGTTACTGGCATGAGCCGGACAAGACCGCCGAGGCCATTGACGCGGCGCGCTGGATGCATACCGGCGACCTGGCCACTATGGACGGGGGCGGCTATCTGTCGATCGTCGGCCGGATCAAGGACATGGTGATCCGGGGCGGCGAGAACGTCTACCCGCGCGAGGTCGAGGAGTTCCTGTACAGCCACCCTGACATCGTCGATGTCCAGGTCATCGGCGTCCCCGATGAGAAATACGGCGAGGAGCTCATGGCCTGGATCGTGATGCGTCCGGGCGCAGAGCCATTGACGGCTGAGGCTGTTCGCGCCTTCTGCCACGGCAAGCTCGCGCACTACAAGGTGCCGCGCTACGTCCATGTCGTGGACGGGTTCCCGATGACCGTGACCGGCAAGATCCGCAAGGTGGAGATGCGGGCGGAAGCCGTGGAGATTCTCGGGCTCGCTGACGCCGGTTCCTGACACGGGTTCATAGACAACTCTCAGGTTGCTCCCCAGGATCTCCCGGGCAGGTGCACCATGCTGAGAGGGAGCGAAAGGATCGACCATGTCTGAGCAGCCTCCGGTTCAGCCGCCCGACCAGCCGGCAGCGGGCACCCCACCGACCCGACCGATGCCGGCTGCC
>JGI24129J20441_1000121_pt1 | contig 21183 bp, 17 predicted proteins | sample BarGraNGADG00211_FD_20441 | JGI IMG/M metagenome (IMG submission 20441) | reverse complement strand
TCGTCGGCGCAGCGCTCGTCGCGACCGGGATGTTCGCGTTCGGCAGGACGGCCCCTTGGCTCGCCATGGCGCTTGTCACCGTGGGCGTGCTGCTCGGCGGCGTGTTCCTCATCTGGATCCTTCTTCCACTGATCGCCGGGATCGTTCTCATCGTGCTCTTCGCCCGGGATTCGTTCCGCAGCCAACCGGCGTGACCGGTGCCTCAAGACCGGGCGCGCCAGTGCCCAGCGTCATTGCCCTGTCGAGCCTGAGGCCGTCGAGGCTGGGTCTTCGAGTCTGAGGGCGTCAAGTCTGAGGGCCGGATATCCTGAACGTCATGTCCTCAGAGCGCGCGCCGCAGTCCTCGCGCGCCCGGAACCCACGACGGCGTCCTACCAAGGGCAGACCGGGCAAGTCACCAGACGCTCGGGCGGCCCGTATCGCCCGTCGTCTCGCGTCGGTGCCCAAGGTCACCTATCCCGAAGACCTGCCGATCACGGCTCGCAAGGCCGACATCGCCGCGGCCATCCGCGACCACCAGGTCGTCATCGTGGCGGGAGAGACCGGCTCCGGCAAGACCACGCAGCTGCCCAAGATCTGCCTCGAGCTCGGCCGCGGCGTCGAGGGCATGATCGGCCACACCCAGCCTCGGCGCATCGCCGCCAGGTCTGTGGCAGAGCGCATCGCCGAAGAGCTGCACACCGAGCTCGGGACCGCCGTTGGATATCAGGTGCGCTTCGCCGATCACTCCAGTGCCAGCACCCTGGTCAAGGTCATGACAGACGGCATCCTGCTCGCCGAGATGCAACGCGACCGCGACCTGCGCCGATACGACACGATCATCATTGACGAGGCCCACGAACGCAGTCTCAACGTCGACTTCATCATCGGTTACCTCAAGCAGCTGCTGCCGCGCCGGCCGGGCCTCAAAGTCATCATCACGTCGGCAACCATTGACCCGCAACGGTTCTCGAAGCATTTCGATGACGCGCCCATCATCGAGGTGTCCGGGCGCACCTATCCGGTCGAGGTGCGCTACCGACCGCTGACACAGCTGACCGATGACGGCGCTGTTGACGTTGACCAGGTCACCGGCATCTGTGAGGCCGTCGAGGAGCTGTGGACCGAGCGCCGGGACTCGGGCGGAGACATCCTCGTCTTCCTCTCCGGTGAGCGTGAGATCCGGGACGCCGCAGAGGCGCTGAACGGCATGTCCTTGCCGCACACCGAGATCCTGCCGCTTTTCGGGCGCCTGTCGGCCGCCGAGCAGCACCGTGTCTTCGGCCAGCACACCGGTCGCCGCGTGGTCCTGGCCACGAACGTCGCCGAGACCTCCCTGACCGTGCCGGGCATCCGGTATGTCGTGGACGCCGGAACCGCACGCATCTCGAGGTACAGCCAGCGCACCAAGGTGCAACGCCTCCCCATCGAGCCCATCTCGCGGGCGAGCGCCAGCCAGCGGGCAGGACGCTGTGGTCGCGTCGCGGACGGCATCTGCATCCGGTTGTACTCCGAGGAGGACTTCGAGACCAGGCCCGAGTTCACCGACCCCGAGATCCTGCGCACCAACCTGGCCTCCGTGATCCTTCAGATGACCTCTCTCGGCCTGGGGGACATCGCCCGCTTCCCCTTCCTCGATCCGCCGGACTCACGTCAGATCGCTGACGGCGTCAAGCTTCTGGAGGAGCTCCAGGCGATCGTGCCGGCTGATCAGGCGACAGACCCCCGCAAGCGGCTCACGGCGTACGGCCGCAAGATCGCCCAGCTGCCCGTCGACCCGCGCATGGCCCGGATGGTGGTGGAGGCCGAAGCAAACGGTGCGCTGCGAGAGGTGCTCATCATCGTCTCGGCCCTCTCCATCCAGGACCCGCGCGAGCGCCCCTTGGACAAGCAGCAGCAGGCCGACGAGAAGCATCGACGGTTCGCCGACGAGCACAGCGACTTCGTGGGGCTGCTGAACCTGTGGAACTACCTGAAGGAGCAGCAGCAGGAGCTCTCGGGCAGTGCGTTCCGCCGGATGTGCAAGAGCGAGTACCTCCACTACCTACGGGTTCGCGAATGGCAGGATCTGCACAGTCAGCTCAAGGCGGCCTGCAAATCCCTTGACCTGCAACAGAACTCATCCGAGGCCGACCACGACGCGATCCACAGCTCGCTCCTTTCGGGTCTGCTGTCGCACATCGGCGTCCGCGACGTCGAGAAGCGCGAATACATCGGCGCTCGGGGCGCGCGCTTCGGAATCTCGCCGGGCTCGTCGCTGTTCAGGAAGCAGCCGCAGTGGGTGATGTCGGCCGAGCTCGTCGAGACCACCCGGTTGTGGGCGCGCGTCAACGCACGCACAGACCCGGCGGCGATCGAGCGGCTGGCCGGACATCTGGTCAAGCACAGCTACAGCGAGCCGCACTGGGAGAAGAAGCGTGGCTCGGCTGTGGCACTGGAAAAGGTCACTCTGTATGGCGTCCCACTGGTTGTCGGACGGAAGGTGGGCTACGCGCGCATCAATCCTGAAGAGTCGCGGGATCTGTTCATTCGCAACGCTTTGGTGGAGGGTGACTGGGAAACGCATCACCGTTTCTTCCACGACAACCGAACCCTGGTCAAGCGCCTCACTGAGCTCGAGGCCCGGGCGCGGCGACGAGACATCCTGGTCGACGACGAGACGCTGGTCGAGTTCTACGACGCGCGGCTGCCCGCCGAGATCGTCTCCGGCCAGCACTTTGACTCCTGGTGGAAGCAGACCCGTCGGGAGCAGCCCGATCTGCTGACCTTCACCGAGGACCTCTTGGTCAGTGACGATGCCGATGCGGTCAGCGCCGACGACTACCCACAGATCTGGGCCCAGAACGGCATCAGCCTGGCGCTGACCTATCAGTTCGAGCCGGGAGCGGCCGCCGACGGTGTCACGGTCCACATTCCCCTCGATATCCTCAACCAGGTCGACGATGACGGATTCGACTGGCAGGTGCCGGGATTGCGTGAGGACCTGGTCATCGCCCTGCTGAAGTCGCTACCCAAGGCAACCCGTCGCAACTTCGTCCCTGTGCCGGATCGTGCCCACGCCGCTCTGGCGTTGGTCGACCCCGCTGACGGTCTTCTCACCGACGAGCTTGCGCACTCCCTGCATGACATGACCGGTGTCCGCATCCCCGCCGAGGAGTGGGACTGGTCGAGGGTGCCCGACCACCTGCGCATGACGTTCCGGGTCGAGAACAGCGACGGCAAGGTCGTGGGGGAGAGCAAGGACCTGGCGGCTCTTCAGGAGCAGCTGGCGCCGCAGTTTCGGCAGACCATCCAGCGGGCAGCAGCATCAATCGAGCGGCGAGGGTTGCAGCGGTGGACGTTTGGCGACCTCCCAGCGACGTTCGAGCAACGGGTCGGCAACCGGGTCATCCAGGGCTTTCCGGCGGTTGTTGACCACGGTGACAGCGTCGCCGTGGAGGTCCTCGCCTCGCAGCAGGAGCGCGACGCGGCGACGAAGCTCGGTGTCCGACGCCTCCTGCTGCTCAACACGACAGCTCCCTGGAAGCGCGTGCTTGCGCTGTTGACCAACGCCCAACGACTCACACTCGGCCACAGCCCCCATGGAAGCGTCCCCGACCTGTTGCAGGACTGCCTCGCTGCTTCGGTCGACTCGATCGTCGCGGAGCGACCTGGTGGCCAGGTGCTCGGGCCGGTTGAGTTCGACGAGACATTGCGCATCGTCCGCTCGCAGGTCGTGGCACGGGTCATGGAGGTGATCGACCTGGTCGAGCCGTTGCTGGTGAAGTCGCGCGAGGTCGAGCTGGCGCTGGCGGCGATGACAAGCCCGGTGCTGGCGCCGGCGAAGCAGGACATGGAAGCTCAGCTGCGGTCTCTCATCTATCCGGGCTTCGTTGCAGACACAGGGTTTGCGAGGTTGAGACACATGGAGCGCTATCTGCGCGGCATACTTCTGCGCTGCGACCATGCCCCAGGCCAGGTGGCTCGCGATACGGAACACACGCAAGCGGTGGCCCGTGTCCGCGGCGAGTACGAGACGCTCGTTGCTGCACTCCCGCCGGCGAGACGCGTCGGGGCTGATGTGCTGGTGCTCCGGTGGATGATCGAGGAGCTGCGCGTCAGCCTGTTTGCCCAGACTCTGGGCACGGCTCACCCCGTGTCCGAGAAGCGGATCTACAAGGCCATGGACGCCGTCGAGGACCAGANCTGAGCCTCGCCCGGACGCCGTCATTCGACTGAGTTGAGGCGCCGAAATCCGTCGGGGCACAAGCTGATTCAGCTCTAGAGGGTTGTCAGANCTCCGTGGGAGACTTTGATATGGGTCGAGAGGAGCTGACGCACATGGCCGACCAGGCTGATTGGTTCCGGGCGTTCGTCGAGCGTTCAATGCAAGCGGTGTTGGAGTCGCCGGAGGTCGAACCGGACGAGGACGGTGACTATCCGTTCACCGACGGGAGCTCGATGACCTACGTCAGCGTTGATCCGGAGCCGGGGCTCGGGGTCTGCGTGTGGAGCTACGCCGCGTACCAGGTCAAGGGCTCGGCCAGTGTCCTGCGTGAGATCAACGAGCTCAACATGCGGTCCTGGCTGTGCAAGGTCGTGTGGCGTGACGGGCTCATCCGCGTGGAACAGCGGCTTCCCGCCGACATGGTCTCGGTCGAGTCGTTGGGTCGGGCGTGCTGGCACGTCGACGGCACCGCGTCCGACATCGGGGCGATGTTCGCGGTCGTGCACGGAGGTGAGAGCGTCCTGGCCGAGCCGCGCGCCAGCTGATGGCTCCGCGGCTGATCCCCGAGCACCCCAAGTTCGAGACTGCCACCGAACGTGAGGTGTGGGAGGTGCTCCGGACAAGGCTTGGGCCGGATGACGTGCTGATGGCCAACCTTCGGCTCAGCGACGAGGTGAAGGACCACGAAGCTGACATCGTCGCGATCATTGGCGGGGCTGGGGTCGTGGTCGTCGAGGTCAAGGGCGGCAGCGTCGGGGTGGTCGACGGTCAGTGGCGCCAGTCGGGCAACGACACGCGCACGTTCGACCCCGTCGACCAGGCGCGCACGACGAAGTACGCCATCCGCAAGTACGTCGAGGCCGACCCCCGGTGGCGCAACTCCTCGCGCCGGCGTGTCCGGTGGGCGCACTCGGTCGCGCTGCCCAACACCGACCTCCATGACGACTTCTCCATGCCCGACTGTCCGCGTTGGGCGGTCCACGGCAACGGCGACATCGCCGATCTCGCCAGCCGGCTGCACGACGTCGTCGTCAGGCAGGAGACGAGGAACGTCCCACCGAGTCCTGACGACGTGGACCTGATCGTGGAGATCCTCAATGGCAGGCACCTGCCCGTCCTGGACATCTCCGCCGAAGGGCGAGCCCGAGCGGCCGAGGCGGACCGACTCACCCAGGAGCAGGCGACATTGCTCCAGGTGACCCGGCTGCTCAACAGGGTGGAGGTGCGTGGGGGTGCCGGGAGCGGCAAGACGGTGTTGGCGCTGACCCAGGCGAGGCAGCTCTCCCGCGGTCATGGTGGACACAAAGCGCAGCGGGTCGCCGTGATCTGCTACTCGCTCGGTCTGGCGGCGCACTTCAATCGCGTCGTGGACACCTGGGGCCGCAAGCACCGACCTGCCTTCGTCGGCACGTTCCATGCGTTGGGTCGCAGCTGGGGGGCGCCGGACGGCAGTCGTGACAACTCCGACTTCTGGGAGGTCGAGCTGCCGGCGATCATGAAGGATCTGGCTGCCGGGCTTGCCGACGGGCAGAAGTTCGACTCCATCATCGTCGACGAGGCCCAGGACTTCGCCGACTCGTGGTGGGCGCCGATCATGGGCGCGTTGAAGGACCAGGAGACCGGGGGGCTGTTCGCGTACTCCGACGAGAACCAGCGGATCTTCCAGCGCTTCGGTGGCCCTCCGGTGCCCTTGGTGCCGTTGGTTCTCGACCACAACCTTCGCAACACCAAGCAGATCGGCGATGCCTTCAACCCACTGGCACCCATGCGTATGCACCTCAGAGGGGGCAACGGGCCGGAGGTTGAGTTCGTGTGCTGCTCCGCCGAGGATGCCTTGGACACAGCCGACGAACAGGTCGACCGGCTGCTGGAGCTGGGGTGGAAGTCGAACGAGGTGATGCTCCTGACCACCGGCAAGCGCCACCCGGTTCAGATCGAGCGTGGCTCAGAGTCCGATCCCGCGGGCTACTGGCGTTCCTTCTGGGATGATGGCGATGTGTTCTACGGGCATGTGCTCGGGTGCAAGGGACTTGAACGTCGTGCCGTCGTGCTGTGCATCAACGAGGACAAAGCCGCTGACCGGTCGCGTGAGCGGCTCTACGTCGGTCTCTCGCGAGCCACCGATCAGCTCGTTGTTGTTGGCGACCCGGATGTCGTCGCGCAGATGGGCGGTGCTGAGGTCGCCCGGCGGCTCGGCATCAGCTGATCGCGGCTATGCAGGTGGTGCCGATCCGGCGGAACCCCACGCCCTCGTAGACCCGCGCGACATCGTTGCTGTCAGCGCCGCAGAACACCGTTGTGACGCCGTTGTCCAGGGCGTGACGCGAGAGCAGATGCGCCACCGCTGCGCCCAGCCCGCGGCGGCGGAATGCCGGCAGCACACCGACGCCGACCATCTCGCTGACCTGACCCCGAGGGTTGTGGCTGCCGCCCCCAACTGCTCCGACGTCACTGACGAACGCCCCGACCATGACGGTGCGGCCCGCCCGAAGCGCGTCGGTCGTGTTGCCCAGGCTGTGGCTTGCGTCCGTTGAGGCGGCGGCGTCGTCGCGCTCAGCGGCGCCTGCGTCCGAAACAGCCNTGCCAGGCGTCCCGAAGGCCACCCGGATCGCGGCGTCCACGACGGCCAGGTCATCGTCCTCGGCATTAATCAGCCGAACCGCTCCATCGGGGGCCGGGGCCTCGAGCAGGGACTCGAGCACCAACATCGGGCACTCCTGGACGGTCATGCCGGCCGCCCGCGCGACGGCCGCCAGCGACGGCGCCGTGTCATGGACCCACTCCAGTGCCAGGGGCACTTCGAGCTCGAGCTCCCGGGCCAGAACCTCCTGGATCTCATCGGACGTCGGCTCGGTGGTTCGCGCCAGGTTCGGGCGGGCGTAGAACGGCCAGCCCTGCTCGGCCACGAACAGGACCAGCGAGCCGTGCTCCTCGGCCCGTGCTGTCGCACGCGGGGCGGTGTCGTAGTAGGTGTCGATGCGAGTGAGCAGGCCACCGCGCGTGCGATCAGAGATATCGCTCCTCAGGAGCGCAGACGGGTCTTGTTGGGAAGTCACGAGGGCGAGTCGTCCATCGCGCCCGCCGTCGCAGCCGGGATGGCCATGGCGATGTCGCCGGCGAGTCTGGCGTTGTTGACCACCAGGTCGATGTTCGCCTGCAGGCTCACTCCGTTGGTGTGCTCGTGGAAGAAGGCGAGCAGAAACGGCGTGACGTCCTTGCCGGTGATCTTGTTGTCCTGCAACGACTTCAGTGCAGCCACGAGTGTCTTCTCGTGCAGGTCGCGAGCCATCTCCTTGCCGTTCGGGATCGGGTTGGCCACCACCAGAGCCTGCTCGAGCCCCAACGCGTTTCGCGCAACCATCGTGGCCGCGATCTCGGCGGCGGACTGCGCAACCCATGGCACGGCATACCCGCTGTCCTGGATGTAGAAGCCGGGGAACTTCTCGCTGCGGTAGCCAACCAGACCGACCGAGAGGGTCTCGAGACGCTCGAGGGTGGCTGAGACGTCCAGGATGGACTTCACACCGGCGCACACCAGCACGACGGGCGTGTGGGCGAGCGCAGTCAGGTCCGCCGACTCGTCAAAGCTCTGGCCCGCGCCACGGTGGACCCCACCGAGGCCGCCGGTGGCGAACACCTGGATGCCGGCCCGATGCGCCAGGTATGCCGTGGACGCGACGGTGGTCGCCCCCAGTGCCCCGCTCACGATCACGCTTGCAAGGTCGCGGATGCTCGCTTTGACCACGGATCCATCGGTGGCGATCTGGTCCAGGGCGCTGTCGTCCAGGCCGATACGGACCTGGCCGCCGACCATCGCAATGGTTGCCGGGACGGCGCCGGACTCACGAACGGCGGCCTCGATCTCGCGGGCCACCCGGGCGCTGGACTCGCTGGGCAGTCCGTGGCTGATGATGGTGGACTCGAGGGCTACGACACCGTGGCCTTCGCGCAGGGCGGTGCTGACCTCTTCGGCAATGATCACGACGAGCACTCTACGTATCCCTCCAGGAGGCAGCTGATGTCAGTGATGGTGTGCGTTGCCGGAGACGTCATGCTCGACGTGCTCGTGTTGACCCAGGGGCCGCTGAAGGTCGATGACGACACGCCTGCGGCCATCACGTTGAGCGCAGGTGGGCAGGCCGCCAATGTTGCCGCCTGGGTCCGTGCCCTGGGCGGTGGCGCCAGGCTCTATGGCCCGCGCACCCGCGACGCGGTTGGTCTGGTGATCGACGGACAGCTGATGGCCCGGGGCGTCAGCCTGTATGCCGAGCCGCAGGACGCGCGATGTGGGGCGGTCGTCTCGCTGGTGACATCAGGCACCCGCAGCCTGGCCTCCGACCCGGGCGACCTGGAATGGATCGATGACGGGCTGAGTGACCCCTCGTGGCTGTCCGGCGCCGACTGGTTGCACCTCTCGGGCTACCTCCTGCTGCGCGCCCCCGATCCAGCCGTGGTGACCCGTGCGTCCGACGCGGCGCGAGGTGCCGGCGTTCGGGTGGCCATCGACCTGGCGTCCGCCTCCATGATCGAAACGTTTGGCCCACGCGCGTTCTGGGCGTTGGTCGAGAAGCTCGGTCCAACGGTGGTGTTCGGCAACGAGGGTGAATGGGACGTCGTGGGAGTCTCGCCCGAATCGCTCCCGGCCGAGGCGGTCGTCAAACGTGGGGCACGCGGGTCGAGCTTCGTCGTCGGTGGTGTGCAGACATCTTTCGACGTCGTTCCCGGTCCGGCGGTTGACGTCACTGGCGCCGGTGACGCCCTGGCGGCTGGCTACTTCGTTGGAGGCCCTGAGATGGCGATGCTGGCTGCAGCACGATGCGTCTCCCAGATCGGCGCGCAGCCACTGGGGTGACCACGGTCGGAATCCTCGAGGTGAGGAGGGCGTTGTGATCCTTGAGGTAGACAATGAGGGATGCCTGACGCATGAGAACATCTGCCAGAAAGAGGCGACCTGCAGTGAAAGACCCTTCCGAGCTCTACACGATCGAGACAGACACCCCGCTGGGTGACCTGCGCGCATCGGTGCTGCTGGTCTCGCTGGGCGGGTTTGTCGATGCCGGCCAGACACAGCGGCTGATGACGGAGCACATTCTGGCCACGCTGCCGCACACCGTGGTGGCCTCCTTCGACGTCGACCAGCTGATCGACTACCGGGGTCGCCGCCCGGCCATGATGTTCGACCGCGACCGCTGGTCCAGCTACAACGACCCCAGCCTCCTGCTGCATCGCGTCGTCGACGCTGACGGCGAGCCCTTCCTGGTCCTGTCCGGTCCTGAGCCGGACTACCAGTGGGAGCGCGTCGCCCAGGCGATCCACCAGCTCGTCGGTTTGCTCGGCGTGACGCTCACGGTGAGCATCCACGGCATACCGATGGCAGTGCCTCACACCCGGCCCATCGGCCGCACGGCCCATGCGACCAGCCCGAGGCTGATCGGTGAGCACGACCCCCTCTTCGGTGCCCTGCAGGTGCCGGGCAGCGCCAGCTCCCTGCTCGAGCTGCGGTTGGGCGAGTCCGGTCACGACGCGCTCGGGTTCGCGATCCACGTGCCCCACTACCTGGCCCAGGCTCAGTTCGCCGACGCTGCCGTCGTGGGGCTCGAGTGCTTCGTGGCTGTATCGGGGCTCAACATCCCAGCGGAGGAACTCGTGGCCGCGGCCGGTCTCAACCGGAGCGAGATCACGCAGGAGATCGCCGGCTCCGACGAGGTGACGCAGGTCGTGGAGGCCCTGGAGCGCCAGTACGACACCTACATCGAGGGTCGAGGGAGGCCCAGCCTGCTGTCCACAGACATCCGGGACCTTCCGACCGCTGACGAGATCGGTGCAGAGTTCGAGAAGTTCCTGCGTGCGCAGACCGACGAGGGCTAGGGCTGGCCAGTTGCTGCCGGCAGGCTGACACGGCTCAGGCTGATACCAATCACGCTGATACCAATCACGCTTTGGCTTCGGACCAGCGGGCGATGACGCTGGTGTCGGAGACGAACCTGACGTCGCTCGAGCCGGTCCAGCGCCGTGAGCTGGCGGTCAGTGCCGCGTCAACCGCGGCGGCCGTCTCGTCGGCCGCAGCGATCGGGACGTGGACCAGCAGCTCGTCATGCAGGCACAAGACGATCTGTGCTCCAAGGTGTCTGGTCGTGAGTCGCACGGTCGCTGCCCAGGCCTTGAACAGCTCGGCGGCCGCACCCTGAATAACGGCGTTGCGAGCGAATCGCCCGCGGCCCGCGATGATCGCTGGCAACGTTCCGGGCGCTGGGTCAACAGGGTTCTCCCACATGGGAATTCGTCGACCCCCATAGGTCCGGATCGCTCGCGAAGCCGCCCCGGCGTCATACGCTCGCTGCAAGTAGGCCATCGCCGTGGGGTAGGCCCGCTCGAGGTCTTTGAGGGCATCGCCGGCCGCGCCGCTGGTCTGGCCGTACATCGCGGCGAGTACGGCGATCTTGGCCACGGGGCGCTCGACCTTGAGGGCGGCGCCGACCGGCGCGTAGAGGTCGTCGGCCTGGGTTGCTCGGGCGAAGCTCATGTCCCCGGAGACCGCGGCCAGGACCCTGGGTTCGATCTGTCCCAGGTCCGAACGCACGAACACATGCCCAGGGTGGGCCCTGATGGCCGGCCGCAGCGGTGTCGGCAGGTTGTGCAGGCCGTTCTGCGCCGTCATCCGGCCGGCAGCGCCGTCACAGGCGGTCCAGGCACCACGCAGACGGTCGTCCGGGCCGATGTTCGTATCCAGCCAGTAGTAGCCGTAGGTCGTGGCGATGCGCTCGGCCTTGCGCCAAGTCAACAATGCTTCCACCAAGGGGTGGGTCTGGCGAAACGGTTCCAGCCGCCAGGCGCGGGTGTCGGGAACCACGACGCCGACGGCAGCGAGAAGGTCCTTGACCTGCAACGGGTTTCGCAGATCGGTGGTCTCTCGACCAGGCGCGTGGCGCAGGACCTCAGCATCACGCGAGAGACGGATCTCGCGGGCGTGCGCCCCGTCCCGGGGTCGCGGTCCAACGGATTCCTCGATCAGTCGCTCGAGCGTCGGGCGATCCACCGGGAGTCCTGTCGCGGCCAGCTCGACGCACAGCAGTGCGGCAGCAGACTCGGACTGACCAGTGCTGACAGCACGCGCTGAGAGCTCGGACAGTGCGGCGATCTGACGAGTCGCCGTGTCGACGGCGACGCCAGCCCATGCCAGGGCACGCGACGGCGAGGTCTGCCATGTCCCGGCAACAGCCTCGGGGCGCAGGTACCCGTCGGACCGGACTGGACTCTCGGGGTCACCCTGATCGCCGGGATCGTGCTCGGTGGCGAAGTCGAACAGGTCACCACCGGACGTGCGCGGCAGATCCGAGGTGGCCAACCCACATGCCGTGGCCCAGACGACGGCAGGGTCTGCGGCGCGACCACCGACCAGGATCTGATGGACCTCGGCGATGTCCCAGCATCGGTTGAGGTGGATGTCGTGTGATACCAGCAGGGTTGCGTCGGTCTGGGCAGACCAGAAGACCCACCGCGGGTGTCGCTCGGACTCCAGCCGCGCCACTTCTTTGACGATCTCGCCGCGGCTTCCAGCCACGTGCTGGCCGTCGCCGGACAGCGCCGCCATCTCGCCCCCGGAGCAGACGGCGACAAGGTCGGGTTGAGGTTGTCGCGGGGGCACGTGCCTATCCAACAGCAATGCGGGACCGTCGGGAGTCGGTCAGTGCAGTGAGCCGGCCTCGCGTGCGATCCGACCCGACCGGTAACGCAGGAAGGCCAGGATCGCGAAGAGCGTTACCGAACAGACTCCCAGGAACAGTGGGGCGACGATGCCGAAGACGACAAGTCGCCCCACCGCTGCGAGATCGACACGTGGGCCGAGGAAGAGCGGAACGTCGACACCGGCTGAGGCGGTGTGGCAGGAGATGGTGTAGCGGCCCGGCCGGAAGTCCGTCGGTGTCGAGGCGATGGCCACGAACGTGCCGCGGCTGTTGCTCTGGGTGGTGTGGCCGGAGCTTGGTCGCAGTGGCGTCTCTCCGTCAGGTCGGGTCGCAGTGCAGCGCAGGTCGCGAAGGCCATCTGGCCCGAGAGCACCGTCCTCGACATACAGGGTGAATCCGTCCGTGGTCACCGAGATCGACGAACCCGGTTGGTAGCCATGGAAGTCCGCTCGCACGAAGGTGATGAACGAGGAGATCGCGATGCCCCCGAGAACCAGTCCCGCGAGCAGCAGCAGGCTCGGCAGGATGAACCATGCACGCGACGGACCAGCCTTGCCCGAGATCCCCATGAACCGACGATAGCTCGCAGAGGTTCGGTGCACCGGTTGTGCACAGGTCAGGCGGCGGACCTGACCCGGACCTGCCGTTTGATGCGGCTCAACATCGCCACCATGCCTCGCAGCCTCAGCGGTGAGACCGCCTCGGCCAGCCCGAAGCGGTATGGCGCATCGTCGGGCACTGCGAGCACCTCGGCAACGCTGAGCCCGTCCAGACCCTCATGCAGGATCCCAGCGAAACCCCGTGTCGTCGGCGCCTCCTGAGGTGCCTGGAAGAACAGGTGCACGATGGGGTCCCGCGACGACGCTGCATCCTGAGCGGGTTCGACCTCGACCACCAGGAACAGGGGTGACTGACACTCGTCGACCCGTTCGAGCAGCTCACTGTGACCCACGTAGCGCTCGGGCAGCTCCGGAAGATCGTCGCTGAAGTCGAGCAGCAGGGTGAGCCGGTCACGAGCCGACATGGCCAGGAAGTCCTGGGCGATCGCCTCCAGCGGCGCCGGCAGGGGGACGCTCACCGGGCCGTCGGTCACCGGGCCGTCGGTCATCTGGCCATCCTTCATGAGGTGCCGAGCTCGATCGGCACCTGCACTGCGTTGCCCCACTCGGTCCAGGAGCCGTCGTAGTTGCGGACCTTGGTGAAGCCGAGCAGGTGGGTCAGCACGAACCACGTGTGGGAGGAGCGCTCACCGATGCGGCAGTAGGCCACAACGTCATCGGTGGGTGCCAGTCCTTGTTCGGTCAGGTAGATGGCATCGAGCTCGGCCCGGCTCCTGAACGTCCCGTCTTCGGCGGCAGCGCGGGCCCACGGCACCGACCTTGCGCCGGGGATGTGGCCGCCGCGCATCGCGCCTTCCTGTGGGTAGTCCGGCATGTGCAGCAGCTCGCCGGAGAACTCGCCGGGGGAGCGGACGTCGACCAACGGCTGGCCGATGTGGGCCAGGACGTCCTCCTTGAAGGCGCGGATCGGCGAGTCGCGCCGTGCCACGACCGGGTAGTCCACTGGGGTCGGCGTGGGCACCTCGCGGGTCATCTCACGCCCCTCGGCAACCCATTTTGCCCGGCCACCATTGAGCAGGCGTACATCCGGGTGGCCGAACAGGGTGAAGACCCAGAGCGCGTAGGCAGCCCACCAGTTGCCCTTGTCGCCGTAGATGACCACGGTGGTGTCCCGGCCGATTCCTCGCTCGCCAAGCACCTGGGCGAAGCGTTGGCCGTTGACGTAGTCGCGCATCACCGCGTCGTTGAGGTCGAGGTGCCAGTCGATCTTGACCGCCCCGGGGATGTGGCCGGTGTCGTAGAGAAGCACGTCCTCGTCGGACTCGAGCAACACCACATCGCGGGTGCCGACCGCTCCGTCGTTCAGCTGACCAGCAAGCCAGTCGGTCGAGACCAGACGCTCAGGGTGCGCGTAGTCCGCGAAGGTGCTGTTGTCTTCTGGAGCCACGGCCATGATGGGCACCTTTCCTTGGTTTCACGCGCTATTCGTCAGTTTCACGCGGGTATCCGACGTCAACCACACCTTCCGCATCATGATTCCCCGACGCGCGGTTGTGTGGGCGATTGGCAGAACTGAGCCGTTCGTGGTCGGCTTGCGCCGTGGACCAGAAAGCGGTGCTTGCGGCTTTCGACGAGCAGATACGCCGGCACGTGGGGCCTCCCGGTCCGGACGAAGATGTTGAGCGCGAGGACCACGTCGTGCGGATCATCTCCGAAGGGTGGGGTGGGGTGACGTGGTCAGACCTCGACCCAACCACGGCTGACACGGTCATCGCTGCCCAGGTCGATCGGTTCGCGCAGCTGGCTCGACCCTGGGAGTGGAAGCACTACGGCTATGACCAGCCCGTCGATCTGCCCGAGCGGCTGGTTGCGGCAGGGTTGAGCGCCGAACCGGCCGAGACCCTGCTGGTCGTGGAGATCGCTGACCTCGACGTGGCTGTGCTGTCGCCGGTGGGCGTGCAGCTGACGCCAGTCGTCGACGAGCGGGGGATCGAAGCATTCGTGCGGTTGCACGCCGACGTCTTTGGCGGGGACCACTCTGCGATCGGCAGGACGCTGTTGGTTTCGCTCTCCCAGGAGCTCCCTTCCCACCTTGCGGTGATCGCCTGGTTCGAGGGAACGGCGGTGGGCGCCGGGAGGGTGGAGCTCCAGCCAGGTACCGACTTTGCCAGCATCTGGGGTGGCGGCACCCTGCCTGAGTGGCGGGGTCGCGGCGTGTTCCGCTCGGTGGTGGCCTACAGGGCCGCACTGGCCTCGGCTCGAGGGTTCCGCTATCTGCAGGTCGACGCATCACCGGACAGTCGACCAATCCTGCGGCGCCTCGGTTTCGTCGAGCTGGCGACAACAACACCCTTCGTTCACACCGGCGATTAGGCCCACTCGCGCATCCGGACCGCNGCTNGATCCGCGCTCGAGCTACCTGTGATCCGTACCCGCTACCACTGATACAGGGCCTCGACCAGCTCGATCGGGTCGGCCTCGTCGGCCGTCTTGTCGGTCCGGTGCCGAACCACGCGAGCAAAGCGCAGCGCCAGCCCGGCCGGATATCGGGGAGATCCCTGCACCCCGTCGAAAGCGATCTCCACCACCACCTCGGGACGTAGCGCGATGACGTAGCCGTCGGTGGGTCCGACTGCGTGCCGGGGCAGCTCGACGCTCTGCCAGCGCAGCATCTCGTCGGTGAGTCCCTTGAACGTCTTGCCGAGCATGACGAAACCACCCGCAGGGCCGAATCGCCCATGCGGGTCCCGCGCGCCGAGGTGGATGTTGCTCAGCCAACCGCTGCGTCGACCGTTGCCCCGCTCGACGGCCAGAATGACCAGGTCGAGGGTATGGACCGGCTTGACCTTGACCCAGCCGGCCCCGCGGCGCCCCATGTCGTACGCCGCGTCGTCGGCCTTGACCATCACGCCTTCGTGCCCGCGTGCCACCGCGTCGACGGCGAAGGCTGTGGCCGCGTCGACCTGCTCGGGATCGGTGACGTCGGCCACGTGGTGTCGAGGTGTCAGCTGGGCAGGGGGCACAGCACTCTCGAGCGCAGCCCGACGAACGCGGTTGGGCTCGTCGATGAGATCGGCCCCATCCAGGTGCAGGACGTCAAACAGGTATGCCGTCAATGGAGTCCGCGCTCGCGCTACGTCGGGATCGACGCGACTGGCGGTACGAGAACCCGTCTCCTGAAAGGGCTTTGGCCGCCCGTCCGGGAGCAGAGCGATCAGCTCGCCATCGAAGATCGCAGTCGCCGCCGGCAGCGATCGGATCAGGTCGACGACCTCCGGGACACGCTCGGTGATGTCTTCCAGCGACCGGGTCAGGACACGAATGTCATTGCCCTGCTTGTGAATCTGGGCGCGAATCCCATCCAGCTTCCACTCGACACCAGCCGGCCCGGTCTTGGCCAGGGCCTCGCCAACGGTCTTGGCCGAGCTGGCCAGCATCGGGCCGACGCCACGCCCAACCGTGAGGTGGAACTGATCGAGCGCCCCGGGACCTTCCAGGAGAAGTGCTTGTGCGACACCCGCCAGATCCCCCTGGCTGGCCACGGCGCGGCGCAGGTCGACCAGAGAGACACCGCCGGCCTCGGCAACCGCGGTCATGACTACGGACTCGAGGGCACCTTGTCGCAGGCCCCCTCGCAACAGCCCTAAGACGAACGTTCGTTCCTCGGCCGTCAGCTTTCGGACCAGGTCCAGGAAGAGGTCCGAGCGCAGCCGAGACGAGCCCGCACCAGCCATCTCGCTTGCCTCCTGCATGACCACGTCGAGCTCTGACAGCGTCACGACGCCGGTGTCAGGAGGAGAAGGCAGCTCGGACCACGATGACCGTGCGGACCATGACAGCTCGATGCCCGTGCGACGCTGACGCAGCGCCCCCGACAGATAGCGTGTCGCCAGTCCGATCTCGTCAGCCGGGGTCATGCCGTCGACGACCTCCAGAGCGCAACCGCGCAGCACGTCGGCGAGCAACGACACCTTGGAGTTGCGTGAGCCCGTCCGGGACACCTGGTTCGAGGCGCGCACGACATCAGCCAGCAGCATGATCCAATGTTGGCAGGCAGATCCGACAGTCAACAGGAGGACGCTCGTGGAAGAGCCCGACGACAACGCGACTGCAGGCGTCACAGGAGTGTTCGAACGTCTGATGGATGTTGGGATCGACGGCAAGGGTTCGTTCGACTCGGCACAGAAGATCGCGGACGTTGCGAGGATCACGCACTCCGACGCTGAGCGGGCCATCGACGCGATCGTTCGGTCACACCTCAGGCTGGCCGCTGTGGGTGGCTTCATCACCAGCCTGGGTGGATTCGTCACCATGCCGATTGCGTTGCCTGCCAACGTCCTGGAGTTCTACCTGGTCGCGACGCGGATGGTCGCCGGCATCGCCTCGACCCGCGGATATGACATCTTCCAGCCGGAGGTGCGTTCTGCCGTCCTGCTCGCCCTGGTCGGCGCCGACTCCGACGACCTGCTCAAGAAGGCCGGCTATGCCAGCACCGGTCGGCTGGCCGGTCTCGCGGTTGAACGGCTACCCGGCCCGATGCTGTTGGCCGTCAACAAGGGGGTTGGGTTCCGCCTCCTGAACCAGGTCGGCAAGAAGTCGCTCACCCGGTTCGGCAAGGCCGTGCCCCTGGCCGGCGGCGTCATCGGCGCTGGCGTGGACACTTACTTGCTCAACCGGATCGCCGACCACGCGCGCCTCGAGTTTCCGCCAGTACTGCGCCAGGTCCTCTGACTGTGCACATGGGTGGGCTGAGCTTCCCCACCATCCACAGACCCCCGACGCTGTATGTCGTCACGGCCCGGCGGGCTCCAGAGTCGGCCCATGACAACAACGATCCACCTGACCGGACCCGCCGACGTGCTGGCTGTGTTGCCCTACCAGCTTGGCTTCCATCCCCGTGACTGTCTCGTAGCGGTGAGCCTGCACGGCACCCGCATGGGGCTGGTCCAGCGCATCGACCTCCCGCCGCCCGAGCACGTTCGGGACGCCGTCGCCGCGATGATCGGGCCACTGCGGCAGGACAACCCTGTGGGCGTGCTGCTCATCGGATTCGAAGAGCGTGAGGGTGACAGTCGCGCGATGCTCGATGAGATGAGAGATGTCTGCGAGGCCAACAATGTCTGGGTCAACGACCGTATGGTCGTGCGGGGTGGGCGTTGGTGGGATGCGGACTGCCACCAATCCTGCTGCCCGTCCGAGGGCCTGCTGCTGCCCGCCCCGAGCGAGGTTCCGGCGGTCGCGGAGTTCGTCGGGCGGGGGATCTGCCCCTTGCCAGACCGTACGGCGCTGGCCGATCGCGTAGCGATCAGCAGCCCCTTACTCAGTCGGGCGGTGTCAGCATTGGCGGGCGAGTGGCTGGAGCTGCGACGTGAGGCGACCGACGCCGGCGATGCTGAGCTGGAGGAATGTCGGGCGAACGAGCTGGCGGTCTGGTCGCGGGTTCTTAGCGACGAGGACGACGCAGTACCCATCCATGACCTCCCACCTCAAGATCTGGCCATCCTCGTGGTGTCTTTGACCGATGTGGATCTGCGTGACGGGCTGATCGCGTGGCTTTGCCCCGGCACGCTACCCATCGAGCTCATCGACCCGACGCTGTTCCTCCTGATGAGCCGTTCCCTCCTTGAACCGGTGTGGCTCAGCGGGGACCTTGGGGACAGTGAGCAGGTCATGGCACTGCAGCGGGTCGAGCACCGGTTGTGCGAGCTGTGCGCCGCCCTGCCTGACGAGTGGGCGGTGTCGGCGCTGACCGTGCTCGCGTCCTTCACCTGGTGGCGCGGGGACGGCGCGCTGACCCGCATCGCGCTCGATCGGGCGCTCAGGGTCGACCCGCGCTACCGCTTGGCCCAGCTGCTCGAGAGGATGGTGGATCTGGCTATCCGACCCGAGCGGGAATCCGCGTGAGATCCGCATGGTCACCGCCGCTGTTTCACAGGGTGGACGTGGGCTTCCCGATCTGCGGCCGGGATTCGTATACTTGGTCCAGGTCACGAGTTCCAGCATCAAGCCCCGGCTTGCTGGGCGGCAACCCTCCTCCGCGGTGGGGTGCCCCGGGTGATGACCCGGCCGGCTCGGACCAGGGCAGGCAAGCGCGGGCTTTGCCAACCACGGCGGGCCCAGATCTTTCGGGAGCCGGATCGTGACCGTTACCTCAGACCATCGCCGACTGCGAACCGTGAGTCCTTCGACCCAGCCCGAGGACGAGTCAGCGGGCTGGTCGTCCGGCGCCTGGCGTGAGGGGTCGGCGCCAGGATCACGGCACTTCGTGGACATCGGCAGCCTCCGGCTCGAGACCGGAGAGTCGCTCCCACAGGTACGCGTCTCCTACGAGACGTGGGGGACCCTCAACGCCGCGCGGGACAACGCGATTCTGGTCGAGCACGCACTGACGGGTGACAGCCACGTCAGCGGCCCAGCCGGCACTGGCCACCCGTCTCCGGGATGGTGGGATGGACTCATCGGCCCGGGCCGCCCTTTGGACAGCGATCGCTGGTTCGTCGTGGCCAGCAACGTCCTGGGTGGATGCCAGGGCACGACCGGTCCGTCCTCGCTGGCGCCCGACGGACGTCCGTGGGGGAGCAGGTTCCCCTTTGTCACCATTCGTGATCAGGTCGCCGCGGAGGCTGCTCTCAGCGACCAGCTCGGGATCTCGTCCTGGGCGGCGGTCCTTGGCGGATCGATGGGCGGCATGCGCGCGTTGGAGTGGGCGGTCACCTACCCCGAACGCGTCCGTCGGTGCATCGTGCTCGCCTGCTCTGCTTATGCCTCGGCTGAGCAGATCGCCTGGTGTCAGCCTCAGCTGCTGGCGATTCGTCAGGACGTGAGCTTCTTCGGCGGTGACTACTACCACCAGCCGCAGGGTCCGGAGCTCGGGCTGGGGCTGGCTCGACGAATCGCCCAAGTGACCTACCGCAGTGAGCCCGAGCTCGACAGCCGCTTCGGTCGTCGGGCTGAAGGTGAGGAGCAGCCTCTTGGCGGGGGCGGTCGCTACGCAGTCGAAAGCTACCTCGACCACCACGCCGACAAGCTGGCGAACCGGTTTGACGCGAACTCCTACGTAGTGCTCACCGAGTCGATGAACTCCCACGACGTCGGTCGCGGTCGCGGCGGCGTACAGGCCGCGCTGGAACGTGTGACGGCCGATCTGGTCGTCGTGGCGGTTGACTCCGACCGTCTCTATCCGCCCCGTTTATCCCACGAGATTGCGCAGACCAGGTCGAGCTCAGGACCCGTTCACGTCATTTCCTCGGACCATGGTCACGATGGTTTTCTCATCGAGATCGGTCAGGTCGGCGAGATTGTTCGCGAAACGCTGATCCGAAACGTCGGGCACTGACGACGTCGGTCCGAACATCCGATAGCGTCGTCGTGCGTGGCAGTGTCGCCGCGCCATGGTGAACAAGGAGGTTCCAAGTGGCCGTTGTCGTGGGTTACGTGCCGACCAAGGAAGGCCGGGCAGCATTGCGCCGGGCCTCCGAGGAGTGTCTGTTGCGGCGCACCAAGTTGATCGTGATCAACTCCAACCGGGGCGGCAAGGACTTCGACATGGAGGAAGCCCGACGGTTCGAGGCTGAGCTGACGGCTATCCAGGCCCATCTCGACGAGGTCGGCGTGGAGCACGAGGTCCGTCAGCTTGTCCGTGGCAACGAACCGGCCGAGGACCTGATCGAGGTGGCTGAGGAAGTGAAAGCAGACTTCATCGTGATCGGCCTTCGCCGACGCACACCGGTCGGCAAACTGATCCTGGGGTCAAATGCCCAGCGAATTCTGCTCGACGCCTCCTGCCCCGTTCTCGCAGTCAAGGCGGGCCCAGCGGACTGAGCCGGCGGGGGAGCCGAGCAGCTGTCGTTGCGGGAGAAATTGCCGCGCCGAGGACCCGAATTTGTGGCGGTTGCGGCGTGAGCATGTCGTCGGACGTTTACAATGGTCATGCGCACAACCGGAAAGCCCATGCCGGACCGGTCACCGCGAAACTCCTCCGCCCCCTCATTGGTCACTGTTGACGCTCCAACGCCGGCCGTTGACCCACGCGTTGTAACAGCCTCGCGACGAAAGGTAGTCGGTGTCGACTGTGTCTAAAGCCTCCTCCCCATCTGGAGCCACGCGTCCGAAGGCGGCCATCAAGGTGCCTGCCGAGTTCGCCCACGCAGCCCTTCAGAAGCTGGTGCGGATCGGGACCACCCACGGTTCGGTGGACAGCGAGCAACTTCGGGTTGCATTGGTGCAGGCCGAGATCAGCCCTAGGCGAATGAAAGTCGTGTTGCGTTCGTTGGAACAACAGGGAATCCACGTGACGCTGGATTCGGCGACGGCCCACCGCGCTGTTGCGGCAACGAAGGCTCGTGCTTCGGTGAATACCTCTGCGGCAAAGAAAACTGCGGCTAAGAAAGCTGCGGCAAAGAAGACGGAGACCCACGTGCCGACTGCCAAGACCGCTGCTGCGAAGGCCACTGCGAAGGCCACTGCCGCGCCGAAGGGCGCTGCAGTCAAGGCCGCGGCCGCCAAGGCACCTGCTGCGAAGTCCCGTGCTGCGAAGAGTGCTACCGCCAAGGCCGCGCCGGCCAAGACCTCCGCAGTGAAGAGCGCGCCGGCCAAGACCCCCGCTGGGAAGGGTGTCGCAACGGCCAAGGCCCCTGCTGCGAAGAGCACTGCTACGAAGACCCCCGCTATCAGGAGCGCTGCTGTCAAGGTTGCGCCGACAAAGACTGCTGTCGCGAAGACCCCGGCCGCGAAGAGCGCTTTGGCCAAGACT
>JGI24129J20441_1000118_pt1 | contig 21490 bp, 20 predicted proteins | sample BarGraNGADG00211_FD_20441 | JGI IMG/M metagenome (IMG submission 20441) | reverse complement strand
GCGTGGACGTCGGCATAGTCGGCGCCCTTGTTGTACCCGTTCGACGAGAGGTCGAGCGAGTAGCGGGCCAGGTAGTACCCGACCGCTTTCACCAGGGCGAGCAGGCCCAGAATTACCGAAATATGAGCTTTGACCGCCGGGCGGACCCTGGGTTGCGCGCCCTGCAGGCGAATTCCTCCGTTGAGATAGTGAAAAAGTGCAGTGACCAGGAGTATGACGATCAAGGCCACCAGCGCCCAATGGACAAGGAAGAGCTCGAAGGGAAGTTTGAAGACGTAGTAGCTGACGTCGCGGCCGAACTGGGGGTCCTTCACTCCGAACGGCACCCCGTTACGGAACAGGATCCAGTTCTGCCACTGGCCGAGCGCCTGAGATCCCACGATGAGTGCCAGCACGACGACGAGCCCGATCCTCAGCCACCGGACATAGGGCCCGATCACCTCCTGGTACCGCTTGACGAACTCATCCTCGGCGTCGAGTGACGGGCCCTTGGGAGCCAGTCGCTCAGCCACCATGAGACTGGCAAACAGCAGAACGCCGAAGATGACGGCGAACGTCAACATCAGGCCCGCCTTTATGTCAAAGAGGCTCCGCCACACCGGGTGCAAGTGAACCGACGAAAACCACAATGCATCCGTGTAGAGGAGGGCGAATGCGTGCAACGAGAGCAAGACGGCCACCACCACGATGATGGCGATGACGATCCCTCGGCGTCGGGCGTGGGCCGCGGAACGAGTGATTCTGGGAATGCTGGTGGGGGACCGCACGGACGCAGCCTACGTGGCAGAAGGTGCCAGCAGGCAACGACACCCTGGGTGCGCCGGTGGATGGACATGGCCGGTGGGGAATTCTCCACCGGGCCGTTGTGGTCCGTTGAGCATATTGTCCCCACAATCGGGGCACGGCTCATCGCCTGCTGCGGCAGCGGCTATCCACTCGACCCGAAGGTTCTTCTTGCGCTTCGACCCGGCCAGTGAGCCAACCGAGAAGGCTGCCACGACGTAGTCACCGGCCAATCTCTCGATGCGCTCCCCTTTCCATTCCCTGAAGGCGGATCCCACATGCTCAGCCACTACCGGTTCATCCGCTCCATGCAGATGCTCGCCCTCGGAGAGACGTCGGCGGAGTGGGGCCAACACTGTCTCGGCCAAATCGTGAGCGACAGTTGTCATCTCTTCGGTCAGCGGCCCGTGGGTACCCTCTGACCCGACAAAGGATGCGCCGGCTTGGGCGGCCTCCACCAAATGTGGCAGCGCCGCCGTCGAATACGAATCGCTGTGTTCCGGATCGGCGGGGAGGATATCGGCAGACCACTGGAAATGACGTGAGCGCAACCGATCGAGCAAGTCGTTCTGGTCATCTTGCAGGGTGCGTTTCATCCGCCGAGCCAGAGCCTTCACCAGTGGTGCGGTCATCTCGTCCCGACGGACGGTGAAGGGGTTCCGTTCTTCAGGTGGGGCGTCACCCTCCTCTTCTTCGGCCTCGGCCTCAATCTCGGGAACGTCAGTCTCGGATACCTCCGGGGAATCAGAAACATCATCGGACGGAACCGGTGTAGCGGGTCCGGTTGGCTCACTGTCAACAGTGGCGACCACTCCAGCGGGATCCTCGGCGCCCGCATCGGGCTCCTCCCGCGACGCTCTGATTTTGGCAAATAGTGCGTCAACCGACGGTATGGGGTCCGGAGAGTCCACTTCGGCTGCGTCGCCGATCTCCCCGTGGGCACCGACGTCATCAACGGGTTTGGGAGACCGATCGGTCTGGTCGGTCAGATCATGCAGTTCATCCGTTGCCTGCCCGTGGTCCTCGTCGGCATCGGGCTGGGCGTCGGGTGTCTGGTCGGCCACCAGTGCTTCGGCAACCAGGGCCTCCTCGGCCAACAACGAAGCCGCTAATTCCTCCGGGGTACCTTCATCGGGCCGGGCAACCGCGGCGCGGCCGGCTGCCTCCGCGGCCAGACGCGCCTCGTCTTCCGCCCGAAACAGGTCGTCAGCAATGGTGTCGATCGAGCGACGCACACTGCGGACGGTAGAGGCCAGATTTTCCCGACCGGCCCTCAACTGCTCGATCTGGGCGTGGAGCACTTTGCGACGCTTGGAAAGATCGGCGAGCACCCGCGCTCGGAGAGCCTGCGCCTCATTGATCATGTCGTGGCAATCGGACCGGGTCTGGGCGATCATCGCCTCCACCTCGGTCCGGGCCGCCTCCAACGCGGCCGCCGCATCCTCTTGCGCCCGGAGCCGGCACTCGGCAGCGGCCGCCTCCGTCTCCGCCGCCCGATCAGAAAGCTGCGCCGTGACACGGTCTTCGGTGGCTGCAATCTCTTGACGGGCGTCGGTCAGCAACCGATCGGCCTCGGCTTCCGCCTTGGCCAACATCTCATTCGACGCCTCGTGCGCACTGTGCAGGACCCGTGCCGTCTCCTGGCCCAGAGCCGCCGTCAATGTCTCTTCGTTGATGACCGGATTAGCCACCCGACGCTCGGCTTCTTCGAGCTCCCGCCTGAACTCGTGCTCTCGATCGGCCAGTGCCCTCAGGCCTTTGGCGATGGATTCGAGGTAGGCCCGTACTTCGTCGGCTGCGAATCCTCGACGGGTGGTGGCGAAGGTGTGACGCGCCACTTCATCGGGAGCCAAATGAGATGAGGATGAAATCGTCATCCAGTGGTCCTCGGGCATGAGGGAGATCCTACGACGAGCGGTAGGCCAAACGGGTCACCCTCAAGCCGGTGTCGAAGTTGTCGATGTGGAATTCGTCGGAACGGGAGGAACGACCCCTCCGTGGGCCGCCAGGACAGCCAGGGCCTGATCGAGGGTGGAGACCGCGTAAATCTGCAGCCCCTTCCTCTGTTTGGACTTCGCCGCCTTGTACTCCTGAGGGGGTACCAGAAAGATGGTGGCACCGGCATTCTCGACAGCAACCGTCTTCTGGGGCACGGCCACCAACGTCGCCGACGTTGCCCTGATCGTCGATGGTACCGGTGGTTGCCACCGTCTTTCCCCCGGTCAGCGAGCCACCGGTCAGCGCGTCGATCACCCCGAGCGTCATCGCCAATCCGGCCGATGGGCCTCCGATATTTGCGACATTCATAGTGACCGGGAAGGGATAGGTGTAGTTGACCTGATTACCCACTTGCACTCCGAGGTCCTCGGTCTGCATCACTCCCCCACCGGTATCGATGACCGTGTCCTTCAACGTCAGCGTCACCGGCTTCGGGGTGCTGCTCGCGTTGCTCCCCTGGCCGAGCACGGAAAGGGTGATGCTCTGACCCGAGTGATGGAGTCGGAGAGCTGTCACCAGACTGTCGGCATTCGGCGTCGAGGTGCCGTCCACCGCAGAGATGACATCGCCCACGTTGAGCAACCCGTAGGCGGGAGCCTTCGGATACGTGGCTGACACCACCGCCCCGCCGGGCTGAGCCGTGACCGGATACCCCAGACGCCGGAGTGCGGCCGTCTTCGCCGCCGATTCCGCCTGGGACATCTCCAGATCACCCTGAGCGGTGTACTCGGAAGGAGGGCTCCCCCCGGTGATCGACTCCAGCGGGTAGAGGTCGGTATCCCCTTGGAACTTGTAATACAGATAGGTCAGCGCCGATACCCTGCCGATCTCGACATCGGTCAACAACACCGAGTGGGTGACCGGGTGGCCCTTGTCCGCCGGGACCCTGATGAACTGCTGGACCGGCTGTGCCACTCCCGGCTGCACCGCGTAGTAGTTGAGGTTGACCCTGGACGCCACCGCGATCACGATGGCGGCGACGATGAGCGTGATCCACGGCCACCACCGGCGGGGGCGGGGGCGGGACGGTGCCCCGGACGGAGTCGACCCGATGTCGGATGTGGGCGAGGAGAGGGTTTCTTCGGTCATAGTGGTGCGGTGGTTACTCCCAAGTCGTCCGGCGGGTCGATTCCCAGCGGTCGCTCGCCAGGTACTCAGGCCCCACAGCCTGCCACGGAACCAATAAGTGGGCCCGTCACCGAGCGACGGCGTTTGGTGGCGCTGGCCGGCCATGTCGGGGATGGGCACACCGCACGAGCAGGACTCGATGATCCGTCACCGGTGGTGCGGGTCACCGCACTCGGGGCCCTCGATCGGCTGGACACCCTGAAGAAAGCCGACCTGGTGACGGCGCTGGCCGATCCCGACCCCTCACCGCGTCGACGGGCCTGCGAACTGGCCGCCTCCCGACCGGACGTGGATGTCTCGTCGTGCCTCGACGACGGCGACTCGTCGGTCGTCGAGATGGCGGCGTGGGCCCTGGGTGAACAGGGATCTCCAAAAGGCGTTCCCGCCTTGGCGGCGCTGGCGTCCATGCGGTCGGGTCACCGGGACCCTCTCTGCCGCGAAGCCGCGGTCGCCGCGCTGGGCGCCATCGGTGATCCTGCCAGTCTTCCCGCCGTGCTGGCCGCGTTGGACGACAAGCCGGCGATCCGGCGTCGGGCCGCGGTGACCCTCGCCGCCTTCGACGGGCCAGACACCGAGGCCGCCCTCCACCGATGTCTCGAGGACCGCGACTGGCAGGTGCGTCAGGTCGCCGAAGACCTGCTCGACGTGACCTGAACCGAAAGGTGTCCTCAGGAATCTGCGTCGGCAAAGATGTGGCGCAGGCGGTCGAACGAGTCGAGACACATACCTGCTCCTTGCACCACGCACTCGAGCGGCGTCGGAACCAGATGCACCGGCACCTCGGTCTCGTCAGCCAGACGGTTGGCCAGGCCACGGAGCATGGCTCCTCCGCCCACCAGGTAGATGCCCTGGTAGATGATGTCTTGGGCCAGTTCGGGCGGGGCATCTCCCAGGCAATCGACCACGGTAGCCAAAATAAGGTCCACTTGCTCACGGAGCGCGTAGCGGATCTCCTCGGGCGATAGCACCACGATCTTCGGCAGCCCGGTAGCGACCTCGCGCCCACGGACCTCGGCTTTCACCTCGTTTTTGTAGGGAAGCGCCGATCCGATGGCCAACTTCAGTTCCTCGGCGGTCCGTTCGCCGATGGCCACGTCGTACTCGCGTCGCACGTACTGCTGAATGGCGGCATCGAGGTCGAAGCCGCCACAGCGAATGGCGCGGGAGGTGACCAGCCCACCCAGCGAAATGACCGCCGTCTCGGAGGTACCACCTCCGACGTCGACCACCATGTTGCCCATGGGCTCATTGGTGGCGAGCCCGGCCCCGATAGCCGCCGCCATCGGTTGCTCGATGAGATAGGCCGACGAAGCTCCCGCATGACGGGCAGCCATTTTGACAGCTCGCCGTTCGACCGACGTGATGGCCGATGGAACGCAAATCAGCACCCGCGGCCGGCTGAGCTTTGTCACCCCGGCCCGACGCAACAACAGTCTGATCATCCGTTCGGTGATATCAAAGTCGGTAATGGCGCCTTCGCGCAGTGGACGGACGGCGACGATGTAGCCCGGAGTGCGCCCGATCATGTGCCACGCTTCGTTGCCGACGGCCAGGACGTCACGTGTCCTGGTGTTGAGGGCGATGACCGTCGGTTGGTTCAACACAATGCCTTTGCCTTTGGCGTAGACGAGGGTGTTGGCCGTACCGAGGTCGATAGCGAGGTCACGAGCCACTGGGCCATCGTAGGGCCAGCTGTTCAACCAGCGGATGAGTTGACCTGGCCGGCCCCTCTCCGAGCGTGGGCGACCTCCCAATCCCCGATCTCGTCGCTAGTCTCATGTCGGTGAGTGGAGACACCCCCGAGGGCACAGATTTCGGTTCGGACGGCCCCGACCACGGTGATGGAACCCCAGATCCCATCCGGGGCTGGATCTCTCCCGACGACCGCCTGTGGAGACACCCCTCGGAATCGATGTCGGCCAAGCACGCTTCGCTGGCACGGTTCGGCGGGGCTGACTCCGATCGAAGTCGCCCGAGCCCGTGGATCGTGGGGGGAGCGGCGGCCTGTGTCGCCGGCGCCCTGCTCGCCTCGGGCCTGGTGATGGCAACTTCGGGAGCCTCACCGGATGGTGGGGGTCCGTCTCGTGCGACCACGACATCGAGCCTGGTGGGGTTGTCCACCCCGCCTACGACCGAGCCCGGAACAGCACAACTGTCGAGTGGGACCGAGATGGCCCACATGGTGGCGGCGGTGCGACCGTCATTGGTGGCCCTGACCGTAACTCGTCCTTCCGGAGTGTCGGTGGCCACCGGAGTGACCGCCGAGTCGGGCGGCATCATTGCCACGACCGCCGCCGCCGTCGCCGGTGCGCGTGCCATCTCGTTCGACGAATCGGACGGCACCCGAACCCCCGCCCAATTGGTCGGGAGTGATCCGACTTCGGGAATCGCCGTGGTGCGAGTGCCGTCTGATCTACCGGTGGCCGACTTCGACACCAGAGATCCGGTACCGGGAAGCATGACGATGGCGATGGCCCTTCATTCCGGTTTCGGTAGAGCCTCTGCCCCTCATTCGTCCGTGTATGCCGGCCCGGTGCGGTCATCGGGTACCGCGGTCGGGGTCGGCGGCCCCGCATCCCGTTTCGCGGTCACCACGGTAGACCTACCCCTGTCGGCCCAAGACAGCGGCTGCGCATTGCTCAGCGGCACCGGGCAGGTCTCGGGAATCCTCGACACCACACAGACACAAGGTGATGCCACCACCGGCGTGTTCCTTCCGGCTGAACTGATTCTGGGGGTCACCCGTCAGCTGGTGGCAGCCGGGACCGTCGGGCGCGGATGGCTGGGCGTCGAGGCCAGCGACATCAACGGGACCACGGGCGCCACGCTGTCCACGGTGGCAGGTGGATCCAGCACTCCCAACGGTGCCACCCTCGATGCCATCGACGCGGAAGGGGCGGCGGCCCGGGCCGGCCTGCAGATCGGTGACGTCATCGTGGCCGTCAACGGAGAGGCGGTGCACTCGATGGCCGAACTGCGCACCCGCCTGTACGCCGACCTCCCGGGAACGTCAGTGGTCCTAGCCNTCGAGCGCTCGGGATCGCTGGGAAACACCAGCGTGGTGTTGGCCGCCGGTGGAAGTGGTGCATCGGACGGCGATTCGTCGCCGTAGCATNCAGGCATGCCACCGCCTGAATCCGGGGACGCGGGAAACCCGTTCCAATCTCTGCTCGGCGACCTGATGAAGATGTTGGGTACCAACGCTCCCGATCAATGGGAAATGACCCGGTCGTTTGGGGTGAACGTCGCCACCGGTGGCACCCCCGAATCGAATGTGGAACCGATCGAACGGATTCGACTCGAGGAGTTGGCCCGGGTGGCTGAACTGCACGTGATCGAGGCCACCGGCATGCCCGTCTCCTCCGATGGTCGGCGGCTCTCCTATTTGCCCGTCGGCCGTGGCGATTGGACCCTCCGGGCCCTCGACGCCTGGAAGCCGGTGCTCTCCGCCATGGCTCCAACCACCACCCCTCCCCCGGGGACCCCGGACATCGATGAGCCGAGCGGGGACGACCCTCTCGGTGGGTTGGGCGATCTATTGGGTCAGTGGGCGGTCGTCATCGGACCCATGTTCTTCGGGTTACAACTGGGATCGGTGGTCGGTCACCTGTCCCATCGGGCCCTCGGCCAATACGCATTGGCCCTCCCGTGGGCCCCGTCTGCCGAACTGGTGATCGTGACGACCAACGTCACCTCGTTCGCCGACGATTGGAGCATCCCCACCGATGAAGCGCTGTTATGGGTGTGCGCTCGTGAACTGGCGTCCCACGCGGTGTTGTCGAGACCCGGCGTCCGGGCCCGGATGGAAGAGTTGCTGCAGGCTCTGGCGGTTTCGGCGGGTGCTACCCAACAGGGCCTGGCGCAACGGTTGGGGGGATTGGGCGATCCCACCGGTGAGCCCGGGATGAACCTCGAGTCCATGCAAGATCTCTTCGGCGACCCCGAGGCCCTCCTCAGTGGTCTGCTCACCCCCGAGTTCAAACGGTCTTCGGATCAGCTCACCTCACTGGCGGTGGTGATCGACGCCTACGCCGATCACGTGGCGGATCAGGTAGGGCGAAAGTTGGTGGGTTCCCACGCCCAACTCGCAGAGGCCTGGTATCGACGTCGGATCGAGCGGGGCAAGGGTGAGGAAGCCGCTGGGGCGCTGTTCGGGCTCGACCTTGAGCAAGCCCAGGTCGACAGGGGCCGCGCCTTCATCGCCGGTGTGGTGGAACGGGCGGGCGACGAGGCTCTGGCCCGGCTGTGGTCATCCACCCGTCATCTTCCGACTCCACCCGAAGTGGATGCCCCCGGGTTGTGGTTGGAGCGGATCAGCCTGCCGGAACTCGACGGTCCGGACCAACCTTCCGAGGCGTAAACGGCGGAGTTACCCGTCAGTCGGGGACGGCGCCTCAGCCTCGACCGGGGCCGGGGACGGGGTTTCCTCAGGCACGCCGAGATCCCACTCGAGGGTGATGTTCTCGCGCTCAGCGTCGCGGATGACCCGCTCCCGGTTACGTCGGTACTGCGGATCGTGCGGAGGCAGCAACACCAGCCGGGCCATCGTCCGATGGCGGAACGCCTCGATGAGCTCGGCATCTCCGAAGTCAGACTGGACTTCCCAATGCGGCGCCACCGGGCCGAGATACACGACCCGCACATGGCCGATCGGCGGTTGAGGCTCTTCGCCCTCTTCCGGGACGGTGTGTTCGTCGGTGACCGGGGTCATGGTGGTGGTTCCTCCTGGGATGACGGCGGGCGCCAGCCTACCCGCCACTTGGGCGGGCTCCGAGCGTGACGTTGATCGTCATGCGGGTGGCGCCCCGGTAGATCCCCACGGTGATGTGGTCGCCGGGCTTCAGCGGATGGATGGCAGCAGTCAGATTGTCAGCCGTTTGGATGGCTGCTCCGTTGAAGGAAACGATCACATCGTTGTTCAGCAGGCCGGCGGTGTCTGCCGGACTTCCCGACTGCACCGAGAGCACCAGGGCACCCGACGATGGTGTCAGGTGGTCCAGTTGTTGAAGTGTCGGGGTGACCGTGCCGACCGAAACACCCATGAACGCGGAGTTGGCCGCCGGTGTTGGCTGAGGACTGGCATTCCCGGCACCACCCGGACCCCCACGTCGCAACTCGGCGAGCCGGGGCTTGACCAGGTCGATGGGGATGGCGAAACCGATGTTCTGGGCCGGGACGTTGCCTGAACTGCTAGAGGCCACTGCGGTGTTCATCCCGATCACCTTGGCCTGGGCATTGACCAGAGGACCGCCTGAGTTCCCCGGGTTGATGGCTGCGTCGGTCTGGAGCAGTCCGGTGAGGGTCTCGGTCTGCCCACTGTCGTTCTGCGCAGACAGCGAGCGGTGGATGGCAGACACAATCCCTTCGGTGACCGACGGCCCTCCGGCCAACGCCAATGCGTTGCCAATGGCCAGCACCGAGTCACCCACCTGGCTCTGCGACGAGTTGCCCAGCGTAACGATGGGAAGGTTGGAGGCATTGTCAATCTGCACCAACGCCAGGTCATTGCTGGGGTCGGTCCCGACCACGTGGGCGGTGAGCGCCTTGGTCTGTCCGAAGAGAGTGGCAGTGACGGTGGTGGCCCCGGTGACCACATGATTATTGGTCAGGACCTCCCCTTGGGGGGTGAGGATCATGCCGGTGCCGGCCGCCTGCACAAAGTCACCGCCGGAGGAGCTCCCGGTCTGGACGGACTCGCTGTCGATGGAGACAACAGCTGGTTCCACAACCGCCAGGATCCCCTGGATGTCCTTGGGCTGGGCCAGGACACTGGTATTCGGGAAGTACTGCTTGATGATGGTCTGTTGGCTGCCGACTCCGACAATGGCTCCAACCATCGATCCCACCGCGGCGGCGAGCACCGCCACCACGATGACCACCAACAGCCAATTGCGCCGGGTCAGGGTGTGGCGCACCACCCGGGGCGCCGGGACCGGTTGGGCGTACCCGTACGGGTATCCCGCACCCGGGGGCCCGTAGCCGCCGTAGGAGGGATATCCCGGCCCACCCGGAGGCGGCCCGTACGGGGGGTAATTGCCCGGATACACCGGGACGGCGTTCCCGTACATATTGAGGGTGGGAGAAGCCTCCGGGGCGGGTGGTGGTGGTGCAGCCGGTGCAGCAAGTGGCATTGAGGGTACGCTCTGTGGTGAGGAATCATCCACCCCGGGACCCTGAGCGGGGTCCGGTTGGGCGGATTCTGTCTGCCCACTTTCGGCCCCTTCATAAGAAGGACCCGGTCCCCGATAAGAAAATTGTGAGGATTCCATCAACAAAGGCTCATTTCGCGCCGTAGAACAAGCAGGGATGGGACAATAGTCGTGTACTGATGGCAGCGGCGGTGGGCCGGGTCAAACGGACTCACTGCCAGTCATCACCTTGGATCGGAGAGCAAGCACATGGATGCGAATTGGATGAGCGAAGGCAAGTGCCGGGATCTCTCCCCCACTGCCTTTTTCCCCAGCGACGGGATCGGGGTGCAGGCCGCCCAGCGCATCTGTGCTGAGTGCTCGGTCGCCGACGCCTGCCTTCAGTATGCCTTGGACGAGCGGGTCGACCACGGCGTGTGGGGCGGCAAGTCCGAGCGCGAAAGGCGACGGATACTCCGCCGCCGACGGTTGAGCCACACAACCGTGAGGGTCTGAGCCGACCCGCACTCATCGGTATACCGGTACCCGTAGTGCTCACCGAGTGCGTCATCAACATCAGCGAGGGTCGCGACGTGGCCGTGATCAGGGGCATTGCCGATCAGGCTGGGGCCACTCTCTTGGATGTTCACACCGACCCTGAGCACCACCGTTCGGTCCTGACTCTCGGTGGGGAAACAGACAGTATCGCGGAGGCGGCGCGAGCGGTGATCACCACTGCGGTGAAGCGCATCAACCTTGGTGACCACCAGGGAGTGCATCCCCGGATGGGAGCTGTCGACGTGGTCCCCTTCGTCCCGTTGGGTCCCACCGGGCGCATCGACACCGCCATCGATGCCCGGAACCGGCTGGCGGCCTGGGCCGGCTCCGACCTCGAATTGCCGTGCTTTCTCTATGGGCCCGAGCGATCACTGCCCGAAGTGCGCCGGGAGGCATTTCGGACACTCGATCCCGACACCGGTCCGTCCACGCCGCACCCGACTGCCGGGGCCACCGCGATGGGAGCCAGGCCTCTGCTGGTGGCCTACAACATCTGGATCACGGTGAGCGAGGGTTCAGAGATCGATTCCGCCGCGGCAGTGGGGCTGGCCCGGGGCATTGCCTCCTCCATCCGCAGTCCCATGGTGCGCAGCCTGGGTTTGGCGGTGGGCTCCGGCGCCCAGGTCAGCTGCAATCTCATCGAACCGCACTCGGCGAGTGTGGTCACACTTTTCGACACGGTCTCCCACCTGGTCAACGAGGCCGGCGGCCACGTCGAACGGGCCGAGCTGGTGGGTCTGGTATCACGAGAACTCCTCACCGGTGTGCCGCCTCACCGATGGGCGGAGCTCGATCTCAGCGAAGAGCGGACGATCGAGGCCCGGCTGGCATCAGTCGGTGTCCTGGTCGGCTGGTAACTATCAATCAGGACGCGTTGGCGACGGACCGTCGCTGCATGGCCCGCTGTCGTCGGAGACGGCGGCGCTCACGCTCGGAGAGCCCTCCCCAGATCCCGAACTTCTCCCCGTTGGCCAGCGCATACTCGAGGCAGTCCTCGCGGACGACACAACCCCGGCACACTCCCTTGGCTTCGCGGGTAGAAGCGCCGCGCTCGGGAAAGAACAGGTCGGGATCGACCCCCATACAGTTGGCCTTGGTCTGCCAGCTGCGCTCTTGACGTCCGTACATCAAGGACACCACGTCCATGGGTGCGCCTCCCTCACCACTTATGTACTCGGCCCATCCTGCGAGCCTCATAGCACGTATGTAACTACAACAGTGTCATCTTCTCCCATGCCAGGGAGAAACGCAAGGCGCAACTTGGGTTTTTTCCCCTGGCTCGGCCTGTGGGGTCCGGGAGTTTGATGCCCCCGGCATCAGCCGGCGCGGCGCCCCCGGCTTCGGACATTGGTCTTGTGGCGAAGAAAATCAACCAGCACGTAGTCACCGAGTTCATCCGGTGACGTCGAGAAGGTCCGACCCCGATTGATCCGGGTCAGTTGTTCGATGAATCCCCTGAGCGCCCCATCGGGATCGAGGAGGAACGTATTGATGGTGATCTTTGATCTGGTGCAGCGCATGACCTCGGCCAAGGTCAGCTCGAGGGTTTCAGGGATGGGCGGATAGTTGAAGAACACGTCATATCCGACTCCCCGTGCGTCGGGGATGATATGGGCCGTCGGCTCGCCGTCCGTCACCAAAATGATCTGTTTGGTCCCCGGTTGGTGGGCCAACATCTTGCGAGCCAGAATCAGGCCGTGTTGCAGGTTGGTGCCGTACACGTAGTCCCAACTGACGGTGGGAAGATCTTCGGGCTCGATCACCCGAGCCACCTCGGAGAAACCGACCAACCCCAGATAGTCACGCGGAAAGCGAGTGGTAATCAGCGTGTGAAGGGCGAGCGCCATCTTTTTCGCCGGAACGAAGTTGTCGCGCATGGGCATGGACAACGACAGGTCGAGCAACAAGACGGTGGCCGTGCGGGACAGCGCTTCGGTCTCGATCACCTCGAAGTCATCCGGGGTGAGTCGCACCGGCACCCCTTGGCCCGAGCGCCGGACAGCATTGTGCACGGTCCGGGAGAGATCGAGATTGAACGGGTCCCCGAATTGGTAGGGCTTGGTGGTCTCCTCGCGGTCATGGCCGGTCCCACTCCACGTGGTGCGGTGGTTGCCGACCCGATCCTTGGTCAACTGGCCGAACAGATCGGCCAGGGCCTGCTGCCCGATCCGGCGCATCCCTGCCGGGGTCAGCTCGTAGCGACCCTCCCGCTGGTCGATGAGCCCGGCATCGGCCAACTGTTTGGCCAGTTTGGCCAGGCGATCCATGGACCGGGCGGCGTCCTCCCCCAGGTGTTTGGCCACCTTGTCGAGATCCACCTCGGACAGAGATGCAGGGGAGTTGGCCGACCGCAGGAACGCCTCGAGCTCGTTGAGCTCCTTCAACCGCGAAGCCGCGTCGGTGGCGTCCCCCAACCCGAGCGGTTGGTCACCACTGAATTGATACCGTTGCTCCCAGCCGGCGTCGGGGAAGGCTCGCTGTAGATTCCCGGCCAGACGATCCACCTGCCACCGAAGATCCAGATCTTCCAGCAGTGACTCCGCCAGGCCTTGGAGTTGCGCCCGCTGATCGGGAGACATGGAGTTCCACATGGCCTGTGCCGCGGCCATGCGGGCGGCGAGCTGTTCCAGTAGCTCATCGAGGTCGGCTGGGTCCCCGGGGAACAGATCGCCATACTGCTCGAGGAAGGACTCGAAGGTCGGGTCGATCGGTTCACCCGCCTCCCGTTGTTCGAGCATCCGATTGAGGGCATCGAAGGCGTCGCGCATACGGGCCAGCTGTTCGGGGTCGGGATTGGTAAACGCATCCGACATCTGCTCGAAGTAGGTGCGAGCCACCTCTTCGCGAAGGCGCTCCATCAACTCTTCGAAGTGCTGGCGCGCCTCCGAGGAAATGAATCCGTACTGTTGGAGCCCGCGCACCGTGCCGGCCAGATCCGGCGGCAGCAGATCAAGTGCCATGCGCCGTTCGGTGGCGACTTCGTCGGTGACCTCTTGCCGGCGCTGGTCGCCCGATTGGCGGGCATCCGTCTCGAGCTGGTCGATTCCGGCCCGTTCCTCGGCCAGCACCTCTTCGAGCTCGGCCGCTACCTTGCTGTACGCGCCGCCCAAATCCCCACGATCGAGCTGATCCTCCCGCTCGAGCCGAAGTTGATCCAGCAGGTCGCGCAGGCCCTGAACTTCCTCGCCTTCGGGAGTCCTCCAGCCCCGATTGAGCATCCGCTGCATGGCTTCGTGGAGATCACCGTTGGCCAGCAGATCGTCGGTCAGCTGGGCCAGCACCGCGTCGGCATCGTCGATCTCGGAGTTCTGGGTTCCGTCCCAGCGCCGATAATCGAAGCGCCAGGTCATCCCCGACCCCGATACGTCGCCCGAGCGCCGGCCGCCTCTTTGTTGAGGCGCTTGGTGAGATGCAGGCCCTCGAGGAGGAATTCGACGGCACTGGCCACCACCCCGGGATCCTCCGATCCGCCGGCCAGGGCCAGCACCGGTCCGGACAACACCGGGATCCGGGTCAGGGTCTCGGCGTAGGCCGACGCCGGAAGATCATCGCCGGCGTGGACAACCGTCTCTTCGGTGAACGCCGCCACCACGGCGTGCGGGTCATCGAGGATCACTCGGCGGCGAAAGACCGACAGCACAGCCGCGGCCAGCAGCTGGGATACCAGGAGCTCCTCCCGGCCCTCCTCCAGGGTCTCCACTTCGACCTTCCCCAGGGTGGATGAGACAAGGGACGCCAGGTCCGAGACCCGGGGTACGGCTCCGGCCTCACCGTTTCGAAGAGCCCGACGGGTGGCGTTGGCGGCCAACGTCTCGTAGTTGGCGATTGTCAACCGGACGGAGACCCCCGACCTCTGATTGAGGTGTGGGCTCTCCCGGGCGAGCTGGCTCATGGCCGCTATGACCTCGGCCATGAAGTCGGGCATCTCCAACCGGGGAAGACCAGGGCCGGCGTCCGTGCCATTGTCCGGAGCGCCCTCAGTTGTCCCGGGGAGATGAGCTTCCACCTGGGCAATGCGTAGTTCGGTCTCCGCGTCCAGGGGATAGTGGGTACGGATCTGGGCCCCGAAGCGGTCCTTCAGGGGGGTGATGATCCTGCCGCGGTTGGTGTAGTCCTCGGGGTTCGCAGTGGCGAGGAGAACAATGTCGAGGGGCAGGCGCACCCGATGGCCACGGATCTGAACATCGCGTTCCTCCAACACGTTGAGGAGACCCACCTGAATCCTCTCGGCCAGGTCGGGGAGCTCATTGACGGCGAAGATGCCTCGATTGAGCCGAGGCACCAAGCCGTAGTGGATGGTCAACTCGTCAGACAGGTACCGGCCCTCAGCCACCCGGATGGGGTCGACTTCGCCGATGAGGTCAGCGATGGAGGTATCCGGAGTGGCCAACTTCTCGCCATAACGCTCACTCCGGTGTATCCAGGAGATCGGCGTGTGATCGCCCGACTCGGCCACCAGATCCTTGGCGAATCGGGAGATGGGGTGGTACGGGTCGTCATTGATCTCGGAATGGGCCACAATCGGCAGCCATTCGTCGAGGAGCCCGACGAGCGACCGGATGAGCCGTGTCTTCGCCTGACCACGCTCGCCGAGCAAAATCACGTCGTGCCCTGCCATCACTGCGTTCTCGAGCTGGGGCAGCACGGTGTCGTCGAAACCGAGCACGCCGGTGACCAGACGCTGACCGCTGGCAATTCGGGCTGCGGCATTGCGACGCATTTCCTCCGCCACCGGAATCGACCGCCATCCCACCTCTCGAAGGCGGCCCAGGGTGGTGATGTCCGGAGGAGGTGTTGTCCGGTCCTCGGGATCAGGGGTGGCGTCTCCGGGATCAGGGGTGGCGTCAGGCTTCACCTTGCTCATGGTTTGGAGCCTACGCGTGCTCGTTCAACCATGGTTCGCCAGACTGAGGGACCCTGTTACCCGCCGGTATCCACCAATCCCGACCCCCTAAAACAGCTCCCGGGCACCTCGCAGTTTCACGAGGAGGGCGCGTTAGTGGAAAGATGATGCCTCGTCAGTACTCGGGCCGGTTCGGCCCGCACCATTTGCGGCCCGCGGGCCGATACAGGGAGGAACGACTTGACCACGTTGGAGGACGCCAAAGTCACCCCGGTCGTGCTCGGAGGGGTACGGGGCGGACCATCGGTCCCGACCCTGCGCAAGGACCGCTGGTGGATCCAGCCGGTGGTCACCGTCACTGTGCTGGCAGCATTTGTGGCCTATGCCACCTGGGCCGCCTTCGTGAACAACAACTACTTCGTCGGCGCCGCCCAGCACCGCGACCTCATCTCGCCGTTCTATTCGCCCTGCCTGACGGCCACCTGTGTGCCCGGCAGCCACCCGGGCTCGATCATCACCTGGTGGACCATCTCCCCGGCCCTGTTGATTCTCATCTTCCCGCTCGGTTTTCGGCTCACCTGCTACTACTACCGCAAGGCCTACTACCGGTCGTTCTGGTGGGCGCCCCCGGCATGCGCGGTCTCCGACGCCCATGGCTCCTACTCCGGTGAGTCGAAGTTCCCCCTGTTCTTTCAGAACATCCACCGCTATTTCTTCTACGCCGGCCTGGTGTTCAATACCATCCTCACCATCGACGCCATCGTGGCCTTCCGGCAACCTGGTCATGGACTCGGCTTCAGCGTCGGAACTGCAGTTCTTCTCATCAACGCCACGCTCCTGTGGCTGTATTCGCTGAGCTGCCATGCCTGTCGACACCTGTGCGGTGGTGGCGTGAAGCAGTTCTCCGCCGCTCCCATCCGCCACTGGATCTGGAAGACCCTCACCCCGCTCAACGCCAAACACATGGCCTTCGCCTGGATGAGCCTGCTCTTCGTAGCCCTTGCCGACGTCTATGTCCGCTTGGTGGCCAGCGGGACCATTCACGACTACGGCTTTCACTTCTAAGGGGTATCGAACACATGCCTGAGTACGAAACCCACGACTTCGACGTCATCGTCATCGGTGCCGGTGGCGCCGGTCTCCGAGCCGCCATCGAAGCGAATGCCAAGGGGTTGCGCACCGCTCTGGTGTGCAAGTCCCTGCTGGGCAAGGCCCATACGGTGATGGCCGAGGGTGGTGTGGCCGCCGCTCTCGGGAACGTCTACCCCGAGGACAACTGGGAGGTCCACTTCCGCGACACCATGCGCGGCGGGAAGATGCTCAACAACTGGCGGATGGCTCAGCTGCACGCCCAGGAGTCCCCCGACCGAGTCCGCGAGCTCGAGGAGTGGGGCGCCCTCTTCGATCGGACCAAGGACGGGCTGATCCTCCAGCGCGACTTCGGTGGCCATCGCTACGCCCGCCTGGCCCACGTGGGCGACCGGACCGGTCTCGAGTTGATCCGGACCCTGCAGCAGAAGGCGGTGGCCGACGGGGTCGAGGTCTTCATGGAGGTGAAGGTCCTCCGGCTCCTCCGCGACGCTGACGGGGTCGTCTCCGGCGCGGTCGGCTACTGGCGCCCGAGCGGCGAGTTCGTCGCCTTCACCGCCAAGTCGGTCGTTCTGGCCACTGGCGGCATCGGCAGGAGCTGGATGTACACCACCAACTCGTGGGAGTCGACCGGCGACGGTGTGGCGATGGCCTTGTGGGCCGGCGCCGACGCCATCGAGATGGAGTGCGTCCAGTTCCATCCCACCGGCATGGTGTGGCCGATGTCGGTACGGGGCCTCCTCGTCACCGAGGCCGTACGCGGCGACGGGGGTGTCCTCCGCAACTCGGACGGCGAGCGGTTCATGTTCGACTACATCCCCGAAATGTTCGCGGCCGAAACCGCGGATTCGGAGGCCGAGGGTGACCGCTGGTACGACGACCATGCCAACAACCGGCGCCCACCGGAGCTCCTCCCCCGCGACGAGGTGGCACGCTCCATCAACAGTGAGGTGAAAGCCGGCCGGGGCAGCCCACACGGTGGCGTATTCCTCGATATCGCCTCCCGTCTCAGCGCCGAGGACATCCGTCGCAAGCTCCCGTCCATGTACCATCAGTTCAAAGAACTTGCCGGGGTGGACATCACCGCCGAGGCCATGGAGGTGGGGCCCACCTGCCACTATGCGAACGGCGGGGTCCGGGTCGACGCCGACTCGACCGCAACCACCGCCCCCGGGCTGTTCGCAGCAGGCGAGTTGGCCGGAGGCCTGCATGGGTCGAACCGCTTGGGGGGCAACTCCCTCTCCGACCTGATCGTCTTCGGACGCCGGGCCGGTATCGGGGCGGCCGAGTTCGCCGAGGGGCGTACCGGCAGGGTCACGGTGGACGAGGGGGAGATCGCCAGCGCCATCGCCGCGGCGCTGGCCCCATTCGAGCGCGACGGGGGCGAGAGCCCCTACGACGTGCACCACGATCTCCAGACGACCATGCAGGCCCTGGTCGGTATCATCCGCACCGGTTCCGAGCTCGAAGAAGCCATGGGGAAGATCGAGGCCTTGGAGGAGCGAGCGGCCAACGTGTCGGCGAGCGGCGGGCGCCAGTACAACCCGGGCTGGAACCTGGCCACCGACCTCCCGTCGATGCTCACCGTGTCGCGTTGCGTGGCCCAGGGAGCCCTCAACCGCAAGGAGAGCCGTGGTGGCCATACCCGTCAGGACTTCCCGAGACCCGACCCCGAGATGGGCTCGGTGAACTTCGTCCAGGGCATACCGACGAGCACCACCGATACCTCAGGAGCAGGCGGGACACCCTCGGTTCGCTCGATCACCATCACGCCCGTGCCGCTACCGGTGATGCCGGACGAGCTAAAGGCACTCATGGAGTTGAAGGAGGCTTACTGATGGCCGACGAAATCGTTCGACAGTATGTCGACTCTGCCTCCACGACTGGCAACGTGACCATGAGCGTCTGGCGCGGCGACGCCGGTGGTGGCTGTTTCGTCGAGTACGAGTTGGAGGCAAAAGAGGGCGAGGTGGTCCTCGACGTCATCCACCGGATGCAGGCAACCCAGGCGCCCGATCTGGCGTGCCGTTGGAACTGCAAGGCCGGGAAGTGCGGCTCATGCTCGGCGGAGATCAACGGCAAGCCGGCCCTCATGTGCATGACCCGTATGGAAACCCTGCCCACCGGCGAGCCGATCACCGTGGCCCCGCTCAAGACGTTTCCGATCATTCGCGACCTGGTGACCGACGTCTCGTACAACTATGAGGTCGCCAAGCGGATCCCGTCCTTCAATCCCCGCCCCAAGACAACTGACGAGCTCAAGGCGGGCGGCTACAGGATGGCCCAGATCGATGTGGAACGGAGCCAGGAGTTCCGCAAGTGCATCGAGTGCTTCCTGTGCCAGGACGTCTGCCACGTGATCCGGGATCACGAGGAGAACAAGACCACGTTCGCCGGTCCCCGCTTCTTCGCCCGGTCGGCCGAGTTGGAGATGCACCCCCTCGATGTCACCGACCGGCGGGCGATCCTGCGTGAGGAGCAGGGCCTCGGGATGTGCAACATCACCAAATGCTGCACCGAGGTGTGCCCCGAGCACATCAAGATCACCGACAACGCCATCATTCCGCTCAAGGAACGGGTGGTCGACGCCTCCTACGATCCGGTGGCATGGCTGGGACGCAAAATTCTTCGTCGCACCAAAGCATCGGCAGCCGAGGCTCAAGCGACCTCACCGGTGAGCGGACCCCCGGCCGTGCAACCCGATGCTGCCGTTCGCGGGATCCCGACTGCCGTCGGCGAGTGACCCCCCGGCAGCACAACTCCTCCCCGACTGGCCGGCTGTGCCGCAATTTCTGAGTCCCGAGTGGGTGGCCGCCTTTGATGGTGCCCTCGCCGGCGTGGCCATACCCGGCCCCGGAGATGACGCCGGATTGGCCGCCATCGATGGCCGGTTCACAGTGGTCCAAGAGGTCCATGGCACCCCGGGCGGCGATGTCACCGTGGTGTTGACGGTCAATGCCGGCACGGTGCATGTGTCGTTGGCCGCGGATCCCGAGTCCGGTGCCGAGATGGCCGACGTAGCCATCTCCCTCTCCTACGAGGATGCCGCCGCCCTCTCCAAGGGCGAGTTGGTGGCCGCCGAGGCGTTGACCGCCGGGCGTGTCCGGGTGCGCGGGGACCTGTCGGTGCTGGTGGCCAGTCAGCAGATGTTGGCGTCGGCCCAGCCGTACGTGCAAGCGCTCACCGCCGACACCACCTACTAGTCCCCCGTTTCTACCAGGCCCCCGTCCGGTCCCNNGNNGACGGNNCCATGCAGACNGCTCCATGCCGTGGCACGGTAGAGGCCCATGGCAGGCGTCGCACAGTTGCAGCCGCACACCGAGGGGGCACCGTGGAAATCCTGAGTGGTCGGACCATCATCCACCCGATCGACCTCGAACGAACCATCCGCTTCTACCGGGACGGGCTCGGGCTCGGCGTCGCCCGAGAGTTCGGCTCGGGGCCCGATCGGGGAGTGGTGTTCTTCGCCGGAGGAGGGCTTCTCGAGGTGGTGGGCGAGACCGGGTCCGGCGATGCCGCACATCTGTCATCCGGCTCCGGCCCGGCCGTGGCCCTCTGGTTTCAGGTCCGAGATGCCGGAGCGACCGTCGCCGAGCTCGGCCGACGCGGCGTGGCGATCGCCCGCCAGCCGGTGCTCGAGCCGTGGGGTCTTATCGAAGCCTGGGTCGATGATCCCGACGGGATCCGCATTCATGTCGTCGAAGTCCCGGCGGACCACCCGCTACGGCGCGACCTCCGCGATCTCGACGAGTCCTAGGGCAGCAGAGCGGCGACGTCGGCGCGCTCGGACTCGAGCTCCTCGGTGGTGATCCGGATGCGCTCGGTAGCGAAGTCGTCATGGTGCAGTCCTTCCACCACTTCCCAGGCGCCGGCCGAGTTCACCCGCACCGGAAAGCCGAACTGCAGTCCGGCCGGCACCCCGTACTCGCCGTTGGACACGACGGCCAGAGACGTCACATCGTCCTTGGGGGTAGTGGTGCGGATGCTCACGACCGAATCGATGGCGGCGTTGGCCGCGGAGGCGGCGGAGGAAAGGCCCCGGGCCTCGATGATGGCGGCGCCCCGCTTCTGCAGCAGAGGTGATGAACTCGCCCTGCAGCCACTCGATGTCGTCGATGACGTCGGGAACCGGTTTGCCGTTGATGCGGGCATTGGCGAAGTCGGGGAATTGGGTGGCGGAATGGTTTCCCCAAATAGCCAGGTTGGTCACGGCGGTAACCGGGACTCCGGCCCGCTTGGCCAGTTGGCTGGTGGCCCGGTTCTCGTCGAGCCGGGTCATGGCGAACCACCTATCGGACGGCACTTCGGGAGCGTTGGACCGGGCGATCAGGCAGTTGGTATTGCAGGGGTTGCCCACCACCAGGACCCGGACATCGGAGGCAGCGTTGCCCGCAATGGCCTGGCCCTGCGGGCCGAAGATCCCACCGTTGATAGTGAGCAGGTCCCCACGCTCCATGCCTGCCTTGCGGGGCACCGACCCGACCAGCAGTGCCCACGAGGTTCCGTCAAAGGCCGTTTTCAGGTCGGTGGTGGCGACGATGTCGCTGACCAGGGGATATGCCCCATCATCGATCTCCATGACCACCCCTTCCAGGGCCTTCATGCCGGGCTCGATTTCCAGAAGGCGGAGAACGACCGGCTGGTCGGGCCCCAACAGTTGCCCCGAGGCGATCCGGAAGAGCAGGGAGTACCCGATCTGGCCGGCGGCCCCGGTGACGGTGACGTGGACGGGAGTCTTGGCTGCCATGGCCTGAGGCTAATCGGGCCGGCTTCACGAGGTCGAACCCGGGCCACGCCGGCACAGATGCGATACCCATGGCGGCCCGCCCGCCGGTTGGCTGACCGAGTTCTACAGCTTGTCGACGATGGCCGAGGCGAACTCCGAGCACTTCACCTCGGTGGCACCCTCCATCAACCTGGCGAAGTCATAGGTGACGACCTTGTCGGCGATGGTCGCCTCGAG
>JGI24129J20441_1000117_pt1 | contig 21499 bp, 16 predicted proteins | sample BarGraNGADG00211_FD_20441 | JGI IMG/M metagenome (IMG submission 20441) | reverse complement strand
GCGTTTCCGCTGGTCAGGGCCTGGTCGTCTGTCTCAACACAGAGCGCGCCCGGAGGGATTCGAACCCCCAACCTTCTGATCCGTAATCAGATGCTCTATCCGTTGAGCTACGGGCGCACGCGTTGCGACTCGGCGGTATCGCCGGGCGCAACGTCGCGAAAGACTACCCGTTGACCGGCCCCTGACGGAAATCCGCGCCCGCCGTCAGATCGGTGCTCACAAAGTCGGGCCCTCGCCGCGCAACCGCTCGACCTCGGAGAGGGCCTCGCGCAGCCCGGTGAGCCACTCGTCGGTGTGCTGCCCGACCAGATGCACACACCATGCGAGCGCCTCGGAACGGGACCTGGCCACGCCGGCGTCCACCAGGGTGTCGAGCACTTGGCGCTCGCTCTGGCGCAGTCGGGTCATCGCGGGAACAGCCAGGTGCGTGAATAGCTGGCCGGTCTTGCCGATCCGCGCGCCCCAGGCGATGCTGCGGCCGTACTTGGTCTGGGCCTCGTCGGCGATCCTCATCCGCTGCTCGCGCGTGTCCTCGCGCCAGCGGGTGATCCGCCCCTCCGCCGCCGCGGGCTCGTCACTGTCGGGCGCAGGCAGCTCACCGATCACCGTGATTTCGTCACGATCGACCGTGACTTTCAGGTCGCCGGTGAACCAGTCGTCAGGAATGCGTCCGGCGAACCAGGCGGCCGCGTCGGTGGCGTCGGGCAGGTCGCCCTGCTGCCAGCCGCCGTGCTGCCAACCGCCCGGGCGACCGAAGGGGCCGCCTCGGCGGGGCCCACCTGTGCCGCGGCGACCGGGCGCGCCGGAAGGGGTGTGGTGCTCGTGTTTCATGACTGCCTCCGTACTGCAACCGTGATTACAGCATTACACCAATACAAACCGACCTCGTCAAGGCTGTATTCCGGACACGTCACCACGGCGAACATGAACGACATACGAGACGGTGACAGCTCGACCATTCCCTCTGGCTCACCCGATGCCTTACCGTGTCGGAACGAGCGCGTCCACGATACGGAGATCCGCCTGACCAAGGACGCAATGAACGCAACCGACCGGCAGGTAGTCCCCAGGCGCCGCGCGAAAGGGAAGGCCCAACCTCATGACGACCACGGCAGAACTTCAGATCCCGAGCGACGGCTCCACCAGCCACGGCCGCCTTGCCGACTGGGTGGCGGAGGTCGCAGCGCTGACCACGCCCGACCGCATCTCGTGGGTCACCGGCTCAGCCGAGGAGTGGACGACGCTGACAGACAAGCTCGTGTCCACCGGCACCTTCACCCGCCTTAACGAGGACATCAAGCCCAACTCGTTCCATTGCGCCTCCGACCCCTCGGACGTCGCGCGGGTCGAGGATCGCACCTTCATCTGCTCCGTCGACGAGAAGGACGCCGGCCCGATCAACAACTGGATGCCTCCGGAACAGATGAAGACGGTCATGAAGCACCTCTACCGGGGGTCGATGACCGGTCGCACGATGTACGTCATTCCGTTCGTGATGGGACGCCTCAACGCGGAGGACCCCAAGTTCGGTGTGGAGCTCACCGACTCGGCATACGTGGCGGCATCGATGCGCGTTATGGCGCTGTGCGGCACCGAGGTGCTGAAGAAGATCGAGGAGCTCGACGCGGAGTTCGTCCCCGCACTCCACTCGTTGGGCGCCCCGCTCAAGGCGGGCGAGAAGGATGTCGCGTGGCCGTGCAACGACACCAAGTACATCGTGCAGTTCCCCGAGGAACGGATGATCTGGTCCTACGGATCGGGCTACGGCGGCAACGCCCTCCTGGGCAAGAAGTGCTACAGCCTTCGTATCGCGTCAGTGATCGCTCGCGACGAGGGGTGGCTCGCCGAGCACATGCTGATCCTCAAGCTCATCTCCCCNCANNAGGAGACCCACTACATCGCCGCCGCCTTCCCCAGCGCCTGCGGCAAGACCAACATGGCCATGCTGGCGCCGACCATCCCCGGCTGGAAGGTCGAGACGCTTGGTGACGACATCGCCTGGATGAAGTTCGGCAAGGACGGCCGCCTCTACGCCGTCAACCCCGAGTTCGGTTTCTTCGGTGTCGCCCCCGGCACCAACGAGAAGACCAACCCGAACGCGATCCGCACCATCGAAAAGGGCAACTCGGTCTTCACCAACGTCGCTCTGACCGACGACGGCGACGTCTGGTGGGAGGGCCTGGAGAACATGCCGGCCCACGCCATTGACTGGAAGGGCAACGACTGGACACCCGCAGACGGGAAGAAGGGCCTCCTGTCCAGCCACCCGAACTCGCGCTACTGCACGCCGATCGACCAGTGCCCGATCCTCGCGCCGGAGTACAACGACCCCGAGGGCGTGCCGATCTCAGCGATCCTCTTCGGTGGCCGACGCAACACCACCATCCCCCTGGTCACCGAGTCCCGCGACTGGGTGAACGGCACGTTCATGGGTGCGACCCTCTCCTCGGAGACGACGGCCGCCGCGACCGGTGAGGTCGGCGTCGTCCGCCGCGACCCCATGGCGATGCTGCCCTTCATCGGCTATGACGCGGGTGACTACTTCGAGCATTGGCTCAACATCGGCAAGAGTGCCGACGCAGCCAAGCTGCCGAGGATCTACTACGTCAACTGGTTCCGCCGCGACCACAACGGTCACTTCCTGTGGCCAGGATTCGGCGACAACTCCCGGGTGCTCAAGTGGGTCGTTGAGCGCATCGAGGGCCGCGCGACCGCCACCGAGACGCCGATCGGCTACGTGCCGACCGTGGAGTCGCTCGACACCGATGGCCTGGACATGACACTGGGGCAGATCGAGGCGGCACTACACGTCTCCACGGAGGAGTGGGAGGCCGAGATTCCCCAGATCCAGGCGTGGTTCCACAAGTTCGGCGACACCCTGCCGGCAACTCTCATGACCGAGCTCGACGGACTCAAGGCCCGCCTCGGCCTGAACTGAGAGAGGGTCAGCCGACGAGGGTCAGCCGACCGGGTAGCGCCTGAGCTCGCGACGGGCCATGGCCATCTTGTGGACCTCGTCCGGGCCGTCCGCCAGATGCAGCATCCGGGCCTGGGCGTAGAGCTCAGGCAAGGGGGTGTCCTGGCTGACGCCCATGCCGCCGTGCGCCTGCATGGCGCGGTCGATGACCCAGGTGGCCATCTCAGGAACGGCGACCTTGATAGCCGAGATCTCCACCGCTGCACCGCGGTTGCCGACCGTGTCCATCAGCCAGGCGGTCTTGAGTACCAACAGCCGAGCCTGCTCGATCCGGATCCGACTCTCGGCGATCCACTCCTGCACCACGCCCTGCGCGGCGAGGGGCTTGCCGAACGCCACACGTTGCTGCACCCGGGTGCACATGAGGTCGTACGCACGCTCGGCCATGCCGATCAGTCGCATGCAGTGGTGGATCCGGCCGGGGCCCAGCCGGGCCTGGCCGATGGCGAACCCGCCGTTCCACTCGCCCAGGAGGTGGTCGCGCGGCACTCGCACCGCGTCATACACGATCTCCGCGTGGCCGCCGTGTGGACCATCGCGGTAGCCAAGGACGTGGGTGGATCGCTCGACGTGAACGCCCGGCGCGTCCATCGGGACGACGACCATCGAGTGACGCCGGTGCTTCTCACCCTGTGGTGCTGACAGGCCCATGACGATGGCAACTTTGCACTCCGGCGCCATGGCCCCACTGGACCACCACTTGCGCCCGCTCACGACCAGCTCGTCGGAGCGCCCATCGAGCTCGATGGTGGTGGCGATGTTGTTGGCGTCCGATGACGCGACGTCCGGCTCAGTCATGGAGTATGCGGAGCGAATCGTCCCGTCCAGCAACGGTTTCAGCCACCGATCCTGGAGATCCGACTTGGCGAAGTGCGCGAAGACCTCCATGTTCCCGCTGTCCGGTGCCGCGCAGTTCATCGCCTCGGGGGCGAGCATCGGCGAGCGCCCGGACAGTTCGGCGAGCGGCGCGTACTCGAGGTTGGTCAGGCCGGCCCCGAACTCGGTGCCGGGCAGGAAGAGGTTCCACAGACCGCGCTCGCGAGCCTGGGCCTTGAGCCCCTCCATGATCGGCGGGCGCCCCCACGGGTTGGTCCCGGCCTGGGCGTGGACCTGCTCATGGAAGGTGTGCTCTGCGGGAAGGATGACCTCGTCGAGGAAGCTCTGCAGGCGTTGGCGCCACTGTTCGACTGTGGGGCTGTATCCAAAGTCCATGACTGACAACGTAGACCGGCACCGGCGGACCCGCGACGTGAAGAGCCCCCCGGCCTGACGCTGGGGGGCCCTTCACGCTGGCGGAGGCGGCGAGATTTGAACTCGCGATGGGGATTAACCCAAACCCGCTTAGCAGGCGGGCGCCATAAACCGGGCTAGGCGACGCCTCCGTGCCTCTTCGTCGACCACCGCAGGCGGCGACCGGTTCGGGAGCCTGCACAGGCTACCGGCGCAGGGTGTGGTTTCACAAAACACTACTTCTTGCAGATGTTGGTGTCAGCCGTCCGGGCCTGGATCGTCACGGTGGAGGACGGGGTGGGGGCGGCGGTGGCGCTCAGCGTATGTGTGGGCAGGGGGGTCGTGCCGAGACGGTTGGGCACCGCCACGACGTTCGGGCTGCCCGTGCCCAGGCTGACCCGGATGACGTCACCCGCCGCGCTGTCTTCCACCAGAACGGCGCCGGGGAAGGCCGCCGCCACAGTCAAGGCTTGCTCATGGTTGGCCGCCGAGTAGGTGACGGTGGCGCCTGCCCTGCCGCTGCTGTCGTTCGAGATGCCACTGATCTTGAAGCCTTGCAGGCGCAGGTCATCGGCAGCCTGGCGCGCAATCCCGGGCACGCCTGAGTCGTTGCTGACATGCACGGTGATCTTGTCCGGTGTGACAGTCAGCACCGGCGGTGTCGATGTCGTGGTGGGTGTCGGTTTGGAGCCCGGCGCCGGCTTGGTGCCGGGCAGCGGAGTGTCTTCACGGATCGACTTCCACAAGGCATCGGCGGCCGAGGTCCACTGGACGCGGTTGTGATCCGGCGGGTAGGGCTCGACCGGCACCGTCACGAACCGGATCTGGGACGACTTCAGGCCGACCACACTCTGGGCCACCTCCCGCAGGGCGTTCAGGTTGCCCAGAGCCGGGTCGGTCGTCAGTGACTTGGTCGCCGCATCAAGGAAACGGAAGAGCTTGTCCGGTCGCAGGAGCAGATTGGTGCTCGTGGCCTCCTGGATCATCGAGGACAAGAACGCCTGTTGCCGGTCGATCCGGCCGAGGTCCGACCCGTCGCCCATGTTGTGACGGACTCGCACGAAGGCCAGTGCCTCCTTGCCGGTGACCCTGCTGCGGCCGGCCGGCAGGTTCAGATGGCTCAAAGGGTCGACCACGGCCGTCGGCATACAGACCTCGACCGAGCCCAGCGCGTCAACCATCGACTGGAATCCCAGGAAGTTCATCACCATGAAATGGTCGATGAAGATACCGGTGGTGCCCTCCACCGTGCGAATGAGACAGGCGGGACCGCCGAGTGAGTAGTTCGCGTTCCACTGCCGGATCGGACCATCTGCGACCTTGCTCTTTGGGTCCTTGCAGTTGGCGGGTGCACGGGTCATTGAGTCACGGGGGACGCTGACCACCACTGCCGACTTGCGGTCGCCGGACAAGTGCACGATCAGGGTCGTGTCGGAGCGAGCCCCAGCCGTCGTCCCGTATGAGCTGGTGCCCAGATCACGGGTGTCCGAGCCAATCACCAGGATGTTGAGCGGTTTGAGATTGGTGAGCTTGTCGGCAGCCACGTTGTTATTTGGACGCTGGCCCAGCAGCTTCGACACGTCGTACTTCGTGATGTTGCTGTTGAGCTTGACGTAGGCCGCGGTGCCCAGGGTCAGCAACAGAACGAGCCCCGCCGCCACGATGATCGAGGCGCGTCGCAGCCGGGGGTGACGATTGGCGCGCCTCTGCGCCATCCGCACCGCATGCCTCGAGGGACCAACCTCAGGGAGGGCTGCCGAGTCAGGGCGTGCTTGCTCGTCGCCCGATCCCTGTTCTGTCACGCGTACACCTGCCTGTCATGTCATTCTCGGGCACGTCATCTCATGCCACGTCGTCTCCTCCGAATGGCCCGAGACGGCATTTCGTGGCTGGATTGTGGCCAGCCCCCTCGGGGCAGGTTGGATCACTGCGGACCCAAGGCCGGTTCTTTGATGCGCGACGCACCAAAGCAGACTAGTGACGTCGCTCTACCAGTATGCGGCCAAAACTCGGCAAGACGAACAACCGCGCCGTCAGGCGGGCGTTTCGACGTTCAGCTCACCCTCGGCATACCGCTTGCGCAGCACCTTCTTGTCGAACTTGCCCACGCTGGTCTTGGGAACCTCGTCGATGAAGGCCCAGCGCTCCGGCACCTGCCACCCGGCGACCTTGCTGCCGAGGTACTCCTTGAGCCCGGCCGCGTCGATCGTGGAGTCGGCGGCACGAACCACTGTGGCAAGCGGGCGTTCGCCCCATTTGTCATCGGGCACGCCGACCACGGAGGCCTCGAGCACGTCCGGATGGCCCATCAGCGCGTTCTCGAGATCGACTGACGAGATCCACTCACCGCCGGACTTGATCACGTCCTTGGCACGGTCGGTCAGCTGCAGGAATCCGTTGGGCGTGAGCGACCCCACGTCGCCCGTGCGAAGCCAGCCGTCGTCGAACTTCGAGGCAGCATCGGCGCGCTCGGCCTCGGTGTTTGTCCCGTTGTCGTAGTAGCTGCCGGTGATCCAGGGGCCACGGACCTCGAGCTCTCCCACGCTCTCGCCGTCCCAGGGCACCTCGACGCCGTCGGGGCCGACCAGCCGGGCTTCGAGGGTGGAGGCGATGCGGCCCTGCGTCTGACGGTAACGCCAGTGCTCATCCCCGGTCGTGCCGATGGGCGCCACCGCCACCGACCCCAGGGGGGACATCTCCGTCATCCCCCATGCGTGAAGGACCTCGATGTTGTGGCGCTCGTCGTAGGCCTTCATCAGGGAGGGCGGGCAGGCGGAGCCACCGACGATGACGGTGCGCAGGGTGGAGGTGTCGGTCGGGTGCTCGTCGAGGTAGCGCAGCAGATCGGTCCAGATGGTCGGAACGGCTCCGCCACCTGTGACCTTCTCGGCTTCGATCATTGTCGCCAACGGCTCTGCCTGCAGGAACCGGTCAGGCATGATCAGCGACGCCCCCACCATGAGCGCGGCGTAAGGAATGCCCCAGGCGTTGGCGTGGAACATCGGGACCACTGCCAGCAGCCGATCGCCTTGCCTGAAACCGAGACTCATGGACACCTGCATGGTGTGCAGGTAGTTGGAGCGGTGGGAGTACACGACGCCCTTGGGGTTGCCGGTCGTGCCCGAGGTGTAACACATCGAGGACGCCTCGCTCTCGTCCAGGACCGGCCAGTCGAAGGTCGTGGGCTGGGCGGCGAGCAGGGTCTCCCAGTCGTGGACGCCTTCGATCTGCGGGGCCGCCTCGAGCGCCGCTCGGACCTCATCGGGGATCGGGCCGTTGACAATGACATGGCGCAGTGTCAACAGGTGAGGCAGCAGCTTGCTGAACGGCGCGGCCAGGCTGTTGTCCAGGACGATGACCCGGCCCCCGGCGTGGTTGGTGACGTAGATGATCTGCTCGGGGAAGAGCCGGATGTTCAGCGCCTGGAGGACAGCGCCCATGGACGGCACAGCCAGATAGGCCACCAGGTGCTCAGCGTTGTTCCACATGAACGTGGCAACGCGCTGGTCGCCATCGACGCCCAGACCCCGCAGCGCATTGGCGAGCTGGGCCGACTGGGTGCCCACCTCCGCGTATGACGTCCGCCGAGGCCCGTCCGCGGTCCAGGTCACGACTTCCTGGTCGGCATGCAACAGCGTGCCGGACTGGAGGATTCGCGAAATCAGCAACGGCGACTCTTGCATGGTGCTCTTCATGGCCCGACTCTGCCACGCATCCCGTTCGAGCGGGAGCCCTGCGGGCCAAAGGCACGAGCCATTCCGGCGGGCAGACAACAGGAGTCCTCCGGCCCGAGCGTGGCCGTCGCGGGCCGTGAGGTTGGATGGTCGCCATGAGCAGACGCATCATCATCGCCTCCGTCGTGACCGGGGTCATCGTGGTTGGCGCCGCCGCGGGGGGGTTCGCCTTCATCCGGCACGGTGAGCAGATACGCCTCGACAAGGACGCACGCACGGCGGCTGACCGGTTCGCGGGCGCGTGGTCCCATCGCGACGTCCTCAAGATGGGGTATGNTGGCCGAACCGCTGACCAGGTCGCGGNCAGCTTCAAGACCACGACCGCGGGGCTTGGCAGCGCACCGGTCAAGGTCACCGTCACGTCCCTCACCCGTGACGGCGACAGGGCCACAGGCAAGCTTTCCGTCGCCTGGACGGTGGCCGAGGGCTCAACCTGGGCCTACACCATGCCAATCTCGTTGCAGCGCAACGATGTCGAGCTCTGGGATGTCGTGGCCAGGGATGGAGCCACGATGTGGGCCCCGGACGTGGACGCCAAGGCGAAACTGGTCGCCGCACGGACCTGGGGCAAGCGCGGCGAGGTCCTGGGCCGCGGCGGCTCACCGATCCTGGCGGTCGGCAAGGTCTATGACGTCGCGATCGACCCGGCACGAGCCTCCGCCCAGACGGTCGCTGAGCTGGAGAAGCTCGTCAACGAACCTGCCGGCTCCCTGGTCGCCAAGCTCAGCGCAGCCAAGGCCTCCGGTTCAAAAGCGCCCATCCCCGTCGTGGCATATCGCGAGGCCGACTTCCAGGCCCGCAGGACGCAGCTCGATGCCCTGCTCGGTGTCATCTACCCGCCACGGGAGCAGCCGTTGGCACCGTCCCCCACCTTCGCCCGGCCGTTGCTGGGCTCCTACGGTCCGGCAACCGCAGAGACCATCAAGAACGGCAAGGGCCGGTACGTGGCCGGTGACTACGCCGGCCTGAGTGGGCTGCAGGGGCAGTACGACGCTGCGCTCGGCGGCACGCCCGGAGTGCAGGTGACCGCGAGCGACAAGCCGGATGTGCCGCTGTTCGAGAAGGCGGCAGTCGATGGCGCCCCGATGACCCTGACGTTGGACGCCAAAACCCAGTCCGCCGCGGAGGCGGCCCTGGCCGGCAGCGGCACAGTCCCCTCAGCGCTCGTGGCCGTTGACGTCGCCACCGGCGATCTGCTCGCCGTCGCCAACTCGCCCGCCTTCGGCATGGACCGCGCGTTGTTGAGCTCGTACGCGCCGGGGTCCACGCTCAAGGTCGCTACGACGTACTCGTTGCTGACCAAGGGCTTGTCGCCATCCAAGCCGGTGCTTTGTCCCCCGACAGTCGTGGTCGACGGCCTCACGATGCGGAACTACGAGCACGAGACCTTGGGGCTGGTGCCGTTCTCCGTGGACTTCGCCCATTCCTGCAACACCGCATTCGTGGGGCTCGCCGCCACCATGGGGGACGCCGACGTGCACGATGCCGCGGTCGCACTGGGCGTCGGCGCGGGCTGGGCCAAGCACCTGGGGATCGCGGGGACGTTCGGCGGCTCGGTTCCCGTGGCCACCTCCAAGACAGAAAAGGCCGCCACAGCGTTCGGCCAGGCCAGGACCTCGGTCTCGCCGGCATCCCTGGCGGTCATGGTCGCCTCGGTGGCGCGCGGAAGCTACATCGAACCTGCGCTGATCAGCGCTCCGGCAGTGACCGGAGCCGATCGGACACCAAAGCCGTTGGACGCCAAGGCCATCGGTCAGCTTCAAAGCCTGATGCGTCTCGTGGTCACCAACGGCACCGCGACTGGCGTCATGAATTCTGTGATCGGCGGCCCGGTGTACGGCAAGACCGGAACTGCTGAATACGGGTCTGGCAACCCTCCGGCGACCCACGCCTGGTTCGTCGGCTGGCAGGGACCCGTGGCTTTCGCCGTGCTGGTGGAACAGGGCAAGAGCGGTGCCACCGACGCGGCGCCCATCGCCAAGGCCTTCCTGGAGAACCTGCACCGCTGAGCCCGACTGGACACCACGGAACTGGACACCACGGAGCTGGACACCACAAGGCCCCCCGGCCGAAGCCGGGGGGCCTTGTGTGAAGACGACTGGTGAGTCGCAGTTACTGCTGTGAGATGAGAGGGTCTCTCAAATCAGAGGGCCTGAACTTTCTCAGCCTGGGGGCCCTTGGGACCCTGGGTGACCTCGAACTCCACGCGCTGTGCCTCTTCGAGCGAACGGTAGCCGCTCGTCTCGATCGCGGAGTAGTGAACGAACACGTCAGGTCCGCCGCCATCCTGGGCGATGAAGCCGAAGCCCTTTTCAGCGTTGAACCACTTAACTGTGCCTTGAACCATGAGGAATAACTCTTTCTTTGATATCCAATGGAGTCCACACTTCGTGGGCTCCAAGCCGCCGTGACACCCCCACAATGAACGGGACATGCCCGCTGTAATAAAAAGAGCCCGCTGGTGAGCGGGCACTTCTTCGATCTGCGAGGAACTGCAACTGCAACCAGTTATCAGGCTAGCACGCAAACCCCATTCTCACCCCAGGAAGTTCGAGCCAAACGGTCACAGCGCTCGGACGGTGCCGCGCAGATGATCGCCATCGCCGTCCGCCGGCCGGACGGCGAAGTCCCATCCATGATCCTGTTGCGCGGCAAAGAAATTGGCGTTGGACGGCAACAACAAGGGCTCACTGAAATCGACGTCTACGACATACGCCTCGGGGAGTCGTGCCTCGATCGCTGCCAGAGCGNGCGCCTTGGTCCACATGCCCTGCACGAGGGCACCCGGGAAGCCGAAGGCTCGGGCGGCCAATGAGCTCAGGTGCATCGGGTCCACGTCACCACTGACCGCCGCATAGCGCCGTCCCATGTCCCCGGGAACGTCCCAGACCGCGTTCGCAGGTGCATCGGGCCCGAGATCCACGGCGACGTGTTGGGCCGGCGCCGTCTCTCCGGGCACCGAGGCCCCGCGCGAGAGGTAGGTGCTGACGCCCTCCCACACGAGCTCGTCACCAACACGAACCTCACCGACGAGATCGATCTGCGCACCCTTCTCATGAGGGCGCAGCGCCCGCGCGCTGGAGCGCAGCGTGAGGGGCTCGCCGGCGTCGACGGGTCGATGCTGGACGATCCGGTTGCGAACGTGAACGAGGCCCGGCATGCCCAACGGGAACCGGCGGTCGGCCATCAGCGTCGCCTGGAGGGGAAAGACAAGCACGTGCAAATAGGGCGCCGGGAGCGTGTCCCGCAGCGCGAACCCACAGACCTTGTCGTATGCCGCCAACCGGGGCAGGTGGATCCACGTCCTGGGATAACGCACCTGAACATCTTGCAGAGGGCCACCGCGGCCTATGGACGTCGCTGCGGCGCGCGCAAAAAGGACGGTGAGATTGGGGGTGCTGTCGAGCGTGAGGGTCCTGGCGTCACTCATCTCAGATCGCCTCGAGGATGGCCACGACGCCCTGGCCGCCAGCNGCGCAGATAGAGATCAGGCCCCTGCCTGATCCCTTCTGGGACAGCTGCTTGGCCAGGGATGCCACGATGCGCCCGCCGGTGGCACCGAATGGGTGGCCCGCTGCCAGCGAGGAGCCGTTGACGTTGACCTTGCTTCGGTCGATCGAGCCGAGAGGGGCGTCGACGCCGAGGCGTTCGACGCAGAACTTCTCGCTCTCCCATGCGGCCAGCGTCACCAGGACCGTCGAGGCGAAGGCCTCGTGGATCTCGTAGAAGTCAAAATCCTGCAACGACAAGCCATGTCGGGCGAGGAGGGGTACCACGGCATACGCCGGAGCCATCAGCAGCCCCTCGCCTCCATTGACATAGTCCACCGCGGCGGTCTGGGCGTCGACGAAACGAGCCAGCGCAGGTAGCCCACGCTCGTCAGCCCACTGCTGGGAGCCGAGCAGCACCACCGAAGCACCGTCGGTCAGCGGGGTGGAGTTGCCGGCCGTCATCGTTGCGCCCTCGCCCTTGCCGAATACCGGCTTGAGCCGCGCCAGCTTCTCCATGCTGGTGTCGGGGCGCAGGTTCTGGTCGCGGGTCACCCGCAGGTAGGGCGTGACCAGGTCGTCGAAGAAGCCACGGTCATATGCCGCGGCCAGGTTGTGGTGGCTGGCGGCCGCGAGCTCGTCCTGGGCCGTGCGGCTGATCTGCCACTCAGCGGTGGTGATGGCTTGATGCTCGCCCATGAGGAGACCGGTGCGCGGCTCAGAGTTGCGGGGGATCTGCGGCACGAGGTGGCGAAGGCGAAGTCCACTCAATGCCTTGACACGGTCCAGCGGGGCCTTGGCCCGGTTGGCCGCCAGCAGCTTCTCGCGCAGGCTGTCGCTGACGGCGATGGGCGCGTCGCTGGCGGAGTCGACACCACCGGCGATCCCGCAGTCGATCTGGCCCAGGGCGATCTTGTTGGCCACGAGGATCGCGGCCTCCAGGCCGGTGCCACATGCCTGCTGCACGTCGTATGCGGGTGTCGTGGGGGCGAGTCGGGAGCCGAGGACACTCTCCCGAGTCAGGTTGAAGTCGCGACTGTGCTTGACGACTGCGCCCGCTGCGACCTCGCCGACGCCCTGACCGGACAGGCCGAACCGGGCCACCAGCCCGTCAAGGGCGGCAGTCAACATGTCCTGGTTGGACGCATGGATATATGAACCGCTGGCGCGGGCGAACGGAATGCGGTTGCCGCCGACGACGACGGCCGAGCGGGGGCTCGAAGTGTTGCCAGCCATGCTTCCTCCAACGTCGAAAGTTGAGCTACGGGGCGATGCCGACGTACTTGATCTCGAGGTACTCCTCGATGCCCTCGAAACCACCCTCACGGCCGAAGCCCGAGTGCTTGACCCCGCCGAAAGGCGCCGCCGGGTTGGACACGATGCCCTGGTTGATGCCGACCATCCCGAACTCCAGGGCCTCGCTGACCCTAAGGGTGCGCGAGAGGTCACGGGTGAATACATAAGCCACAAGGCCGTATTCCGTGTCGTTGGCCCGCGCGATCGCCTCAGCCTCGGTGGTGAACGTCGCGATCGGTGCCACCGGGCCGAAGATCTCCTCGCGCATCATCAAGGCGTCCGCGGTCACGCCGGTCAGGAGCGTGGGGGCGTAGAAGTAGCCCTGGTCTCCCACGGTGGTGCCACCGCAGACGACCGTCGCGCCCTTGGCCTTGGCGTCATCCACCAACGCGGCAACCGAAGCCAGGGCCGTTGCGTCAACGAGCGGTCCGACGGTCACGCCGTCCTCGGTGCCGCGACCGACCGTCATACCGGCCATCTTGGCGGCGAACTTGGCCGAGAACTCCTCGGCAACGCTCTCGTGGACCAGGAAGCGGTTTGCCGCCGTGCAGGCCTCACCGATGTTGCGCATCTTGGCCAACATCGCCCCCTCGACCGCCTTGTCCACGTCGGCGTCCTCGAACACCAGGAACGGCGCGTTGCCGCCGAGCTCCATCGAGACGCGCAACAGCTGTTCGGCGGACTGCTCGACGAGCTTGCGGCCCACCGGGGTGGACCCGGTGAACGTGAGCTTGCGCAGTCGCGGATCGCGGATGATCGGCTCGATCACGTCACCGGTGCGCGACGTCGTGATGACGTTGACGACGCCAGCAGGCACACCGCACTCGGTGAGCAGGTCCACCAGGGCCAGCATCGACAACGGCGTCTGTTTGGCCGGCTTGACCACCATCGTGCAGCCAGCCGCCAACGCCGGCCCGATCTTGCGAGTGCCCATGGCCAGCGGGAAGTTCCACGGCGTGATCATCAGCGTTGGGCCGACGGGCTGTTTCATCGTCATCAACCTGGTCGCGCCGTTCGGGGATGTCGCCCAACGCCCGCTGATGCGAACCGCCTCCTCGGAGAACCACCGGAAGAACTCCGCTCCGTAGGTCACCTCGCCGCGCGCCTCGGCCAGTGGCTTCCCCATTTCCAGGGTCATCAGCAGCGCGAACTCCTCGGCTCGCTCCGTGATCTCCATGAACGCCTTGCGCAGGATCTCGCCGCGGTCGCGGGAGGGCGTCGCAGCCCAGTCCACCTGTGCCGCAACGGCTGCGTCAAGGGCAGCCGCGCCGTCAGCGACGGTCGCATCCGCCACCGAGGCCAGGACCTCACCCGTCGACGGGTCCTCCACGTCGATCGTCCTGCCATCGCTGCCGGCCCGCCATTGGCCGGCAATGAACAGGCCGGTGGGGACGCGGGCAAGCAGGGACTTCTCAGAGTCGGTCAACGCCACGGGTATCAGGCCTTTCGAGTAGAAATGATGCGGGCTGTCAGGCGTTGGCCGCGAAGGCCTGCCCGAGAATGTCGAGTCCTTCGTGCAGCAAGTCGTCCCCTGCCGACAGTGGTGGCAGGAAACGCATCACGTTGCCAAACGTACCGGCCGTCAACGTGACCAGACCATGGCTGTGGCAGTAGGCATTCACCGCGCTGGTCAGACCGGCGTTGGGCGTCTTGTCGCCGCCCCCGGACACGAGCTCGATGGCCAGCATGGCCCCGCGGCCACGAATGTCACCGATGACCTCGAACTTCTCGGACAGCTCTCGCAGACGGGGCATGAACAACGCCTCGATCTCGCGCGCGCGACCACAAAGGTCCTCTGCCTGCATGGTCTCGATGGCACCAACCGCCGCCGCGCACGCGACCGGGTTACCGCCATACGTCCCACCCAGGCCACCGCTGTGGACCGAGTCCATCACGTCCGCCCGGCCTGTCACAGCGGCGAGAGGGAGCCCCCCGGCAATGCCCTTGGCGGTCGTGATCAGGTCAGGCACGACGTCCTCGTGCTCGCAGGCGAACCAGTCACCGGTGCGGCAGAAGCCGGTCTGGATCTCGTCGGCGATGAACAGGATTCCGTTCTGCGTGCACCAGTCGGCAATCCTCTTGAGGTACCCGGCCGGGGGCACGATAAAGCCACCTTCGCCCTGGATCGGCTCGATGATGACGGCCGCGGTGTTCTGCTCGCCCACCTCGGTGTGCACCAAGGTCACGAACTCGTCGAATGCCTCGTCGGCGCAACGCTCCGGCCCGGTTGGCCAGCGGTAGGGGTAGGCCATGGGCACCCGGTAGATCTCGCCCGCGAACGGCCCGAAGCCCTGTTTGTAGGGCATGTTCTTTGCGGTCAGGGCCATCGTCAGGTTCGTGCGACCGTGGTAGGCGTGGTCGAAGGCCACGACGGCGGTCCGCCCGGTGAACGTGCGTGCAACCTTGATCGCGTTCTCAACCGCCTCGGCGCCCGAGTTGAACAAGGCGCTGCGTTTCTCGCCCTGCCCGGGAGTCAATGAGTTGAGGCGTTCGGCGACCTCGACGTACTCCTCGTAAGGCGTGACCATGAAACAGGTATGGGTGAAGTCCTCGACCTGCGACTGCACTGCTGCGACAACTCGAGGCGCCGAGTTACCCACCGTGGTGACGGCGATCCCCGAGCCGAAGTCGATCAGGTGGTTGCCGTCGACGTCCACCAGGATGCCGCCGCCGGCCCTCTCGACGTAGATCGGCAGACCTGATCCGATGCCGGCCGAGACAGCCGACATCTTGCGCTTCTGGAGCAGCACGGAGCGGGGACCGGGAATTGCCGTCGCCAGGATCCGCCGCTGTTCGATGGGCGCGGTTGTCATCGCTGCTCCTTGGGTTCGCTGTGCGTCAGCCGGGGGGATGCACCCGGCCCGGCCCATGTTCCGGCAGCCGTACCATGTTGTCCAATACTTGTGTTCTCCACTACGTGGCCGGAGTGGCTCATATGTCGAAGCCGGCGGGCGATGGACCCAGGGCCGCCCGCGGCATCCGTATGCATCCGCTGCGCCGTCACCGAGGGATACACCGTCTCCGAGGCCGCTGGGCGTTCCTGGGCGATGTGGCCGCGATGCTCGTCACCATCATCGTGATGTCGCTGATCGTCAAGACCTTCCTCATCCAGGCGTTTCTCATCCCGTCCGGGTCCATGGAACCGACACTGCATGGATGTTCGGGCTGCGTGGACGACCGCGTGGTCGTCAACAAGCAGACCAACCACATGGGGGGCGTGAAACGCGGTGACATCGTGGTGTTCCGCGACTCCGACGGCTGGCTCCGGCACTTCTCCTCGGGGGTGGGGCAGCCGAGTCGTCCGCGAACTGTTCTCGAATTCATCGGTCTCGTGCCCGCGACCGATGCAGGAAACCTCGTCAAGCGCGTCATCGGCGTTGGGGGAGACACCGTCGAGGGTCGAGATGGCAAGGTCTACGTGAACGGGACCCTGCTCGACGAGCCCTATGTCTTCCCCGGCGATCGCGCCAGCGATGTCAACTTCAGGGTGACCGTGCCCGTCGGCACGCTGTGGGTGATGGGCGACCATCGCAGCGACTCGTCAGATAGCCGATTCCACCAGCAAGACCCCGCAAAGGGCTTCGTCCCCCTGAGCGCGGTCGTAGGGCGAGCCTTCATCATCGTCTGGCCGCTCGACAGGGTCGGCACCCTGGACCGACCAGCGACGTTCGACCAAGCGGCCGCTACCACTAAGCGCTGAGCGCCGGCGGTAGAAATGCCACCCGCGGACCTGCACCAGCTCCTCAGCCGGGGACTTCGGCCGATCCCACAACCCCCGACTCACGCAGCTCCAACACCTCGTCGTCGGACAGGCCAAGGTCGGCCAGCACCTCATCCGTGTGCTCTCCGACGGCCGGCGGCGGGAGCTCGAGCCGGGCGGGCGTCGCCGAGAAACGAGGGGACGGCGCCGGCTGGACGACGCCGTCGCGCGTGACGAAGGTGCCNCGGGCCACGTTGTGCGGGTGCTGTGGCGCCTCGGAGATCGACAGCACCGGAAAGACGCATCCGTCGACTCCCGCGAACAGCGCCTCGGCGGCCTCCCGGGTGCGCGACGCGAACTCCGCCGCGAGCCGGAGACGCAGCGCCGGCCAGGAACGCGGGTCGTACTGGGTGCGCACGTCGATGTCGTCGATGCCGAGTCGCCCCAGCAGGGTGGCGAAGAAGGCGGGCTCGAGAGGACCCACCGACAGGTATCCGCCGTCTGCGGTCGGATAGACGTCGTAGAAAGGCGCCCCGGTGTCGAGCAGGTTGCTCCCCCGCTCGTCCGTCCAGCGTCCGATCGCCGTCATCCCGAAGAACTGGGCCATCAGCAGGGCAGACCCGTCCAGCATTGCGGCATCCACCACCTGACCGCTGCCCGTGCGGGCAGCCGAGAGGAGGGCGGCGAGCACGCCACACGCCAACATGAGCCCGCCGCCGCCGTAGTCGCCGACCAGGTTCAGCGGCGGCACGGGAGCGTCACCGTGGCGCCCGATGGCCGCGAGCGCCCCGGACAGCGAGATGTAGTTGATGTCGTGGCCCGCGGCCTGGGCCAGCGGCCCGTCCTGGCCCCACCCGGTCATCCGTCCGAAGACCAGTCGCGGGTTGCGCTCGAGGCACACCTCGGGGCCTAGACCGAGACGCTCCATGACCCCAGGGCGGAAGCCCTCGATCAGGACGTCAGCGGAGTCGATCAGCTTGAGGACCAGCTCGACGCCCTCGGCCGACTTCAGGTCCACCGCGATCGAGCGTCGTCCACGGGAGACCACGTCGGCACGGACTGCGGCCATCGTGCTCGGCCCGCGGACCCAGCCCGCGCCGCCCACGCCAGCGGAGAGGCGGTCAACCCGGGTCACGGTGGCGCCCAGGTCGGCCAGCATCATCCCGGCAAACGGGCCCGGGCCGATTCCCGCCATCTCGACGACCGTGATCCCCGTCAGCGGTCCCATCTCAGGCTCCCGAGGGCGGGTCGAAACGCTGGCTCATCAGCGCGCGCAGTCCGGGCAGCACCTCGGTGGCGAACGACGTGAGGAACCGGGACTGGTCGTGACCCGGTCCGTGGAAGACGAGATGGTTGAAACCGAGGTCGACGTACGGCTGGATCTGGGCGAGCGCTGTCCCGGGATCGGATGCCACGATCCAGCGGCTGGCCACCTGTTCGATCGAGAGCGCATCGCTGGCAGCCTCCATCTGGGTCGGGTCGCTCAGGCCATGCTTCTGCTCTGGCGTCAGCGACAGCGGAGCCCAGAAACGGGTGTTCTCCAGCGCCAGCCGGGGATCCGGGTCGTAGGACAGCTTGATCTCGATCATCCGATCGATCGACCCACGGTCACGTGCTGCGGCCGCCAGGCCTTCGTCAACCGCAGGGATGAGCTTGTCCCGGTACAGCTCCGGCCCCTTTCCCGAGGTACAGATAAACCCGTCGCCCGAGCGGCCGGCATACTTCGCCACCACCGGGCCTCCGGCGGCGATGTAGATGGGCACCGGCCGGTCCGGGCGGTCATACACGGTGGCGTCGTGGGTCTGGTAGTAGTCCCCCTCGAAGGTGACGCGCTCACCGGCCCACAGCTCGCGCATCAGGACGACCGCCTCACGCATTCGTGCGAACCGCTCCTTGAACTCCGGCCACTGCAGCCGCGAGACAGCCACCTCGTTCAACGCCTCGCCGGTGCCGATCCCGAGCATGATGCGGTCCGGATACAGACAGGCAAGCGTGCCGAACGCCTGGGCCACGACGGCCGGGTTGTAGCGGAAGGTCGGCGTCATGACGGACGTGCCCAGCAAGACCCGCTCGGTACGCTCGCCGACCGCGGCCAGCCAGGCCATCGAGAACGGGGCGTGGCCACCGGTATGACGCCAGGGCTGGAAGTGGTCGGAGATCATCACGCTGTCGAGGCCGACCTGCTCTGCCTGTACGGCGAACTCGACGAGCTCTCGCGGGCTGAACTGCTCGGCCGAGGCCTTGTATCCGATCCGTGGCGTCATGCGTGACAGTTTCACCTACCTGCCCCGGTCCCGCGCGCCGACCCGGATGTTCTGATGTCTCAATTCTTGTGACAAATAGGTACGGGCGCGTATGATGTCTTAAAACTAGAGACATTGAGACACTGCATGCTCTTCTCGAATCCGAATCTCACACTCGAGGACCACCAGGTCCTTGAGGCGATCCATTCCATGCGCACGGACCTCGCCGACGTCTTGAGAACCCCGAGGCGCTGGGAGGGTGGCCTGCGTCGATCCATGCTGGCGCGCGCCATTCGCGGATCCAACAGCATCGAGGGCTACTACGTCGAAGTGGACGACGCGGTTGCGGCGCTGGATGACGAGGAGCCCTTGAGCGCCGACGAACGGACATTCGCAGAGATCCGCGGATACCGACAGGCTCTGGGCTACGTGCTGGCCATGGCCGGGGACGAGCAGTTCGTCCTGGACGCCTCCGCAATCCGCAGCATGCACTTCATGATGCTGGCCCACGATGTGGCCAAGAGCCCAGGGAGCTATCGCGCAGGGCCGGTATACGTCTATGACGTAGACGACCAGGTGGTCGTCTTCGAAGGGCCCGAGGCCTCCGCTGTGCCCGAGTTGATGGACGAACTCATCTCCGCTCTCGCTCTGCGCGATGACATGGACCTGCTGGTCCATGCCGCCATGGCGCACCTGAATCTCGTCATGGTCCATCCGTTCCGCGACGGCAATGGGCGGATGGCGCGCGCCCTGCAGACACTCGTTCTTTCGCGCGGAGGGATCACCGAGCCAGCCTTCTCCAGCATTGAGGAATGGCTGGGGGCCAATACCGACGACTACTACCGGGTGCTCGCGATTACGGGAGCTGGATCATGGCATCCCGACCGCGACTGTGGACTGTGGCTCTCCTTTAACCTTCGCGCCCATCACATGCAGGCGCAGACGATGCAAAGGCGGTTTCGTCAAGCGAATGCCTTGTGGGAAGCCTTGGGTGAGCTGGCGATCGAGCACTCGTTGTCGGATCGCGTGACGGACCTGCTCTTTGATGCCCTGCTGGGTTACCGTCTGCGGCGCACCACGCACGTCAAGCGAGCCGAGATCGAGGAACGCACAGCCACTCGTGACTTCAAACGGCTGGTCGACCTGGGGTTGTTGAAGGCGGTTGGCGAGACCAGGGCGCGACATTACGTTGCGGCGAAACGCCTTCAGGAGCTACGACAGAACGCCCTGGCCGACATCGCACGTGGTATCGAGGATCCCTACCCGTGGTTGCGGGCAAGGTTGCTCTTGTAAGCACATGGACTCTTGCAGATCCCTGACTGCAGACGTCGCGCGCGACGAAGCGTTGTGGCCGCGGCGAACGCGGGCGATCTGGTCCTGCGGGCCGTCGGCCACGTCAGCCGAGGTAGTCCACGAGCACCGGGGCGAGCCCGACGTAGGTCTGCGGGGTCATCGCGAGGAAGCGAGCCTCCACGTCGGCCGGCAGCCCAAGGCCGCGGACGAACTCGCGCAGGTCATCGCCGGTGATGCGACGACCGCGGGTGAGCTCCTTGAGCCGCTCGTAGGGGTTATCCATGCCGGGAACGCCCTGCGCCCCGAGCGCGCGCATCACGGACTGGATCGGCTCGCCAAGCACCTCCCAGTTGGAGTCGAGGTCAGCGGCCATTACGCCTGGCACCGCGTCGAGGCCGGCCAGACCACGTCCGGCGTTGTCGATGGCGAGCAGTGAGTGGCCGAACGCCGTGCCGATGTTGCGCTGCATGCTCGAGTCGGTGAGGTCCCGCTGCATCCGGGACTGCACCAGCGTCGCGGCCAGCACGTCGAGCAGAGCGTTTGAGACCTCGAGGTTGGCCTCAGCGTTCTCGAAGCGGATCGGGTTGACCTTGTGCGGCATCGTCGACGAGCCCACGGTGCCCTGGCCTCGGACCTGGGCGAAGTAGCCCATCGAGATGTAGGTCCAGACGTCAGTACAGAGGTTGTGCAGGATGCGGTTGAAGCGGGCCATGTCGCTGTAGAGCTCGGCCTGCCAGTCATGGCTCTCGATCTGTGTGGTCAGCGGGTTCCATTGCAGGTCAAGGGATTCCACGAATGCCTGGCTGATGGCCGGCCAGTTCGCGTCGGGCAGCGCGGCGACGTGCGCGCCATACGTGCCGGTCGCGCCGTTGAACTTGCCGAGGAACTCCGCGCGGCTCACCCGGGCAAGCTGGCGCTTCAGCCGGAACGCCAGCACCGCCAGCTCCTTGCCCATGGTCGTCGGGGTCGCAGGCTGACCGTGCGTATGGGCCAGGAGTGGTACATCGCGCAGGTCGCGAGCCATCGTGCTGATGGCTTCGGCCAAGGCCGTGGCTCTGGGCAGCCACACCTGTTCGACGGCGCCCTTGATCATGAGCGCGTACGAGAGGTTGTTGATGTCCTCGCTCGTACAGGCGAAGTGGATCAGCTCTGACATCCCGGTCAGGCCGGTTGCGGGTTCGCCGATGATCGTGAGGAGCCGACGCTTCAAGAAGTACTCAACAGCCTTGACGTCATGGGCCGTCTCGCGTTCGATCTCGGCGAGCTCGCTGATGCTGTCCTGCCCGAAGTCGTCGACGATCGCGCGCAGGGGAGCCTGTTCATCGGGGGTAAGGGCTCGCACGCCTGGAACGATCCCGTTGCTGGTGAGATGGATGAGCCACTCAATCTCGACCCGCACGCGCTCGCGGTTGAGTGCACCCTCGGAAAGGTGATCGACCAGCGGAGCGACTGCGGCGCGGTACCGGCCGTCAAGGGCGCCGAGGGCGATGGGCGGAAACGCATCAGCAAACGAGACCATGCCTGCCATCCTCCCAGAA
>JGI24129J20441_1000110_pt1 | contig 22013 bp, 16 predicted proteins | sample BarGraNGADG00211_FD_20441 | JGI IMG/M metagenome (IMG submission 20441) | reverse complement strand
TGGGAAAGGCGAGGTTTGCACCGTTGCACATAACAGGTTCTCCCAAAAGTGCAGATCCTGCGGTAATTCCCTGCAGACTCATAAACTCAAGTTCCTGAAATCTTCCGAATAGTCCCGGGACTGATTCTATCCTGACAGGAGAAATAATCATATCCGGTTTGTACAATTCATAAAATGCTGCAATTGTTCTGATCCAGTTTTTTCCCATCCTGCAATCTGCATCTGTTGTGATAATCAGATTGCCTTTTGCGGCTATTATTCCGGTTCTGAGAGCCTGTTTTTTTCCTTCTCCTATATTATTTAAGGTCAGAATATTACTGATCCCTGTAAAAGATGAAACCGTTTCAACGGTTTTGTCTGTGGACTTATCGTTAACAATTATAACCTCAAATAAATAGTCCGGATAATTCTGGCGGGCAATATNCTCTAAAAAAGATGGGAGGTGTNTCTNCTCGTTGCGGCATGCAATAACCAANGAAACAAATGTTACCGGATCGGTTAAAGTATTAAAGGAGTCAATTTTGAGCAGACTTCTGTAAAGTTTAAGAAGGATAATAAAATAAGGAAGAATCAGTATAACAGGTAGCCAATGCATAACTTATTCTTTCATCCATTCATACATTTTATAATGCAAACTCTTCATCCCAAGAGCCTCATAAGTNTGTTGTGCTTTTAAATTNTTCGTCTCAACATAAAGACGAAGCCCACCAATATTATGGTCATCAGCTTCATTTTTTATATGCTGGTACATTGCCCTGAAAATACCCGTTCTCCTGAATTCCGGCAATACATAAACTGACTGAAACCACCAGACATTACAGTTTCGCCAGTCGCTCCATTCATAAGTTATGAGCAATGATGCTGCTACGATACCGGCATCTTCAGCAACCCAATATTGTCCGCGGAAGGAATCATCGAAAACAGCTTTAACCCCTTTAATAATTACTTCCTCAACAAGAGTCATCTGTTCTGTTTCCCAGGCCATTTTCTGCTGGAAATCAATGATTACTGATGCATCTTCGCGTGTTGCTTTACGAATGGTTATCATAGTGCCTTATTGTCTTAATGTCTTGCAGTCCTGAAGTCTTGCGGTCTTTTTACTTTTGTCTTTATTTGTACTCATCCCAGCTCTTGATTGCCAGGTCGTCTATGCTCATTTTACAAAAAGCAAGTATAAATGCACTTGCAAGCCGGGCATTGGTAATAAGAGGAACATTATAATCCACAGCGCTTCTTCTTATGGTATAATCGTTATTCAGTTCTTTATCGCTGAGGTCTTTAGGGATGTTTATCACAAGATCCACCTCACGCGATTTAATAAGATCTATTGTGTTGGGTGATTTATTCTCATCAGGCCAGTATGCCACATGTGCTTCAACACCGGCATTCTTCAGAAACTGCTGCGTTCCTCTTGTTGCATAAAGCTTATGTCCCTTTTCGCGAAGCGCTTTGGCGCTGTTAAGAAGTTCAACTTTAGACCTGGCCGGACCTGTGGAAAGAAGAATACTCTTTTTCGGGACTCTGTAACCGACAGAAAACATAGCTTTAAGTATAGCTTCATAGAAACCTTCTCCTATACAACCGACTTCTCCGGTAGATGACATATCGACTCCCAGTACCGGGTCTGCTTTTGCCAAACGGGAGAAGCTGAACTGAGGGGCTTTAACTCCTACATAATCGATATCAAATACTGTTTTGCCCGGCTTCTCTGCCGGAACGCCAAGCATAACTTTTGTAGCAAGTTCTATAAGGTTTGTTTTGAGAACTTTGGAAACAAATGGCATGCTGCGGCTTGCACGAAGGTTGCATTCAATAACTTTAATATCATTGTCTTTTGCCAGGAACTGGATGTTAAATGGTCCTGAAATATTCAGTTCTTTAGCAATCTGTCGTGAAATTCGTTTTAGACGCCTGGCTGTTTCAAAGTATATCTTCTGGGCGGGGAAGACCATTGTTGCATCACCTGAGTGAACCCCCGCAAATTCTACATGTTCACTGATTGCNTATGGCTATCATTTCACCATCGCGGGCAACTGCATCTAGCTCGATCTCCTTGGCATTCTCAATAAACTCAGATACAACAACAGGATATTGTTTCGATACCTGGGATGCAAGTTTAAGGTAATGTGATAATTCATTTTTATTTGAGACCACGTTCATCGCAGCTCCAGACAGAACATAAGATGGTCTTATAAGAACAGGGAAACCTATCCGGTCGACAAATTCAAAAATATCATCTATTGTGGATAATTCTTTCCACCTTGGCTGGTCAACTTTCAGAATATCAAGCATTTCTGAAAATTTATGCCTGTTCTCTGCCCTGTCGATGGATATAGGAGATGTCCCAAGCACAGGTACATTTTCTTTATAGAGCCTCATCGCCAGGTTATTGGGTATCTGACCACCAACAGATACAATTACACCACCCGGATCTTCGAGTTCAATAATATCGAGTACCCTTTCGAAAGTAAGTTCATCGAAATAGAGTCTGTCGCATATATCATAATCCGTACTGACAGTTTCAGGATTATAATTTATCATTACGGATCTGAAACCCTCTTTTTTTATTGTATCAATGGCATTGACTGAACACCAGTCAAATTCGACACTTGAGCCAATCCTGTAAGCCCCTGATCCCAGGACAATAATCGATTTTTTGTCTGTTTCACATATAATATCGTGTTCCGTACCACTATAAGTAAGGTACAGGTAATTTGTTATAGCCGGGTATTCAGCAGCAAGGGTGTCTATTTGTTTGATGTATGGAACAATACCTAACGATTTCCGGTAACTCCTGACTTGCATCAGATCGTCATTAATATGATCGGCTCCCGATTTTAGTACATGCCGGGCAATCTGGAAATCGCTGAAACCGTTTATCTTGGAATGTGAAAGGAGATCTGCAGGGATAGATTCCAGAGTATGATATTGACAAAGTTCATCTTTAATGCTGATAATATTTCTAAGCTTGAAAAGAAACCATTTATCAATTTTTGTAAGTTCATATATTCTATCAACAGGAATCCCTATTTCAAGGGCCTCTGCAATTGAAAAGATCCTCATATCTGTTGGTTCGGCAAGTTCCTTCTCAATATCTTCAAAGCCAAGATTCCGGTTTCCTGTAAAGCCGTGCATACCCTGGCCGATCATTCTTAACCCCTTCTGGATAACCTCCTCGAATGTTCTGCCGATAGCCATTACCTCACCTACACTCTTCATACTGCTGCCGATCAGATGTGATACGCCTTCAAACTTATTAAGGTCCCACCGTGGTATCTTGCAAACGATATAATCAAGCGCCGGCTCGAAGCAGGCAGTTGTATTTTTGGTAACCGAATTTTTTAGTTCGTGAAGCCCGTAACCCATCCCGAGTTTCGCTGCAATAAATGCCAGTGGATACCCAGTAGCTTTTGAAGCCAGAGCACTTGACCTCGACAGGCGGGCATTGACCTCAATGACCCTGTAGTCTTCAGAATCAGGAGCAAGCGCATACTGAACATTGCATTCTCCTACAATTCCAATATGTCTGATAATTCTGATGGAAAGTTCTCTGAGTTTATGATATTCACTGTTAGTAAGGGTTTGGGATGGTGCAACAACGATGCTTTCACCAGTATGTATCCCAAGCGGATCGAAATTCTCCATGTTACATACGGTAATACAATTATCGTATTTATCTCTTACAACTTCATATTCAACCTCTTTCCATCCTTTGAGAGACTCTTCAACAAGGATCTGGTTTGAATAGGAAAAAGCTTTGGATGCAAGAGTTCTAAGTTCATCAGAATTCGATGCAAAACCGCTTCCCTGGCCGCCAAGGGTATAAGCTGCCCTGATGATGATAGGGTATCCGAGCTTATCTGCGGCTTCTATGGCTTCATTAACTCCCGATGCTGCAATGCTACTTGGTGTTTTAATATCTATTTCATCAAGTTTCTTTACGAAAAGCTCCCTGTCCTCGGTATCCATAATAGCAGATACAGGAGTCCCAAGTACTTTCACACTATATTTTTCAAAAACTCCGGTTTTGTAAAGTTCTGTTCCGCAATTGAGAGCTGTCTGACCGCCAAACGATAGAAGAATACCATCAGGTCTTTCAATAGCAATCACCTTTTCAACAAAATATGGAGTAACCGGAAGGAAATAGATCTTGTCAGCCAGCTCTTCAGATGTCTGAACTGTTGCAATATTGGGATTTATCAGAACGGTACTGACATCTTCTTCTTTTAATGCTTTCAAAGCCTGGGAGCCTGAGTAATCAAACTCACCTGCTTCCCCGATTTTCAATGCTCCTGACCCCAGGATTAAAACCTTCTTTACTACATCTTTCATCATCCGGATTTGAGGTTCAAAAATAATATAATTTTTTAATTCAGCTTGGTGATAATGAAAAAATGAATATATTTGCAAAATAAATGCATAAATATGCAAAAAACAAAAAGACTTCTGGCAATAGAGAAAATTATTTCTGAAGATAACATATCAATTCAGGAAGAATTACTCAAAAAACTGAAAGGGAAAGGGATCAGCTGTACTCAGGCTACGCTATCCCGCAATTTAAGGCAGTTAGGTGTTGGACGGATTCCTGACGGTACTGGCGGATACAAGTATTCTTTATCTGAAAATATCAGAAGTTCGGAAAAAACTTCACTCAAGTTGAATATTGTACCAGTTATACGGGATTTAGTTGAAGCAAAAGGACTTATGGTAATTAAAACTATTCCCGGAAATGCAAGTAACACAGCCTTTTTTATTGATGGTGCAGGAAGATTTGAAATAGCAGGGACAATAGCTGGTGACGACACGATTCTGGTAATACCCAGAGACGGAGTGACTATCCCGCAGGTTCATACCTGTCTCGAGATTATTTTACCGGGGATACATGAGCAGATTAAAAGTAAGAAGTAAAAAGGGATATTGCGATATATAAGTGGAGATTGCTTCGTCGCAAGCTCCTCGCAATGACAGGCAAGATCAGCAAGTTCCTCTCCTGGGAGGGGACAAGGGTGCGCTATTTAGAGGCAAAAGGCGAAAGTAAAAAGTAAAAAGCCCCCCATTTGGGGGGTTGGGGGGTGAAAAAATAAAAATCAAATACTAATTAAATATTTAAACAATGAAAGAAAAAGTCGTTTTGGCATATAGTGGAGGTTTGGATACTTCAGTGATACTTAAATGGTTAATAGATAAGAATTATGAAGTCATTGCTTTTGTAGCTGATGTGGGTCAGTCCGAAAATTTTGACGAGTGCAGAAAAAAAGCGCTATTGCTTGGAGCTTCAAAAGTGATTATAGCCGACCTGAAAAGGGAATTTGTTGACGGTTATGTTCTTAAAGCCATAATGGCCAACGCAATATATGAAGACAGGTACCTGCTTGGCACAGCCCTGGCAAGACCGCTTATTGCAAAAAAGCAGATCGAAGTTGCAAAAGCTGAAGGAGCCAATGCGGTTGCACATGGTGCCACGGGTAAAGGCAATGATCAGGTGAGATTCGAATTATGTTATTATGCTCTGATGCCCGGAGTAAAAGTTATTTCCCCATGGAAAGATAAAGAGTTCCTGGCAACATTTAAAGGAAGAACAGATCTTCTGAAGTATGCATCTGAAAAAAAGATCCCGGTGAAGGCAAGTATCGATAAGCCTTACAGTGAGGATGATAACCTCATGCATATCAGTCATGAAGCCGGAGTACTGGAAGACCCGATGTATACTCTGCATAAGAGCATGCTGGAAAAGATGGTAATGCCACAGGATGCACCCGATAAAGAAACCCGGATAGTCATTCACTTTAAGAACGGGATACCCGTTAAGCTTGTCAACAAAGAGGATGGAACAGTGAAGGAAGATTCTTATGATATGTTTGTTTATCTGAATGAACTTGCAGGCAAAAACGGTATCGGCCTCCTAGATATGGTGGAGAACCGCTTCGTGGGGATAAAATCGAGAGGTGTGTATGAGACTCCTGCTGCAACAGTTTTACATATTGCTCATAAGGATATCGAAGGAATAGCTATGGACAGAGAGGTAATGCGGCTTGTAAACATGCTTACTCCCAAATTTGCCGAGATCATCTATAATGGTTTCTGGTTCAGTCCTGAAATGGATTTTCTTATGGCCGCTATTGAAAAGAGTCAGGAACTTATTGATGGCAGCGTTCATCTCTGTCTTTATAAAGGGAATGTTCTTATAGAAGGTCGTGAATCACCATCTTCACTTTATAATAAAAAACTTTCCAGCATGGATATTGAGGGTGGATTTGATCAGACTGACAGTAAAGGATTCATAAGGATTAATGCAATCAGACTCATGGCTCACAGAGCAATAGTTGAAGCAAGTCAGAAAAAATAATAATACAGTATCATGAAACTCTGGGAAAAAGGGATTAATCCCGAACCTGCAATCATCGAATTTACAGCAGGGAAAGACAGAAAAACCGATCTGGCTCTCACAAAATGGGATATTATCGGTTCAATGGCTCATGTGATAATGCTGGAAAACGTTGGATTGGTTTCAGAGGATGAAAAGAATGGATTGTTAAAAGCCCTTCATTCTTTATTTGTATGGGATGAGGAGGGTAGCCTCTTGATTGAAAAAGATGTTGAGGATATCCATTCACAGATTGAAAAGGAGATGTCGTCGATACTTGGTACAACAGGCAAAAAAATTCACACCGGACGATCAAGAAACGATCAGGTCCTGGTAGATATTCGTCTCTATACGAGGGAGGAGATCGATAAGCTTTCGGTCCTGATCCGGAGGTTGTTTACAAAGTTACAATCATTGAGCGAACAACATAAAGAAGTGCTTGTCCCAGGTTATACTCATATGCAGCCAGCAATGGTCTCATCGTTTGGTTTGTGGTTCGGAGCTTATGCGGAATGTCTGGCAGATGATGTTCTTCTTCTTTCAGGAGCGCGGGCCCTTAATAATCAGAATCCTCTGGGGACAGCTGCAGGGTATGGAACCACATTACCTATAAACAGGAAACTGACATCGGAGCTACTTGAATTTGATGATCTTCTCTACAACTCAGCATATGCAAGCCTGAGCAGGGGCAAAATTGAAATGGCAATTGGCTCAGCGCTGGCTTCTGTGGCACAGACTCTTTCACGGTTTTCTATGGATATATGTCTTTACATGACTTCTGAATTCAGATTCATTGATTTCCCTGATGAATATATTACCGGCTCAAGTATAATGCCCCAGAAAAGAAACCCTGATGTTTTCGAACTGATAAGAGCCAGGTCCAATGTCCTTCTATCCCTGCCAAACCAGATAGCCATCCTGACATCTAACCTTCCTTCAGGTTACAACAGAGATCTTCAACTTCTTAAACAGCTGATATTTGATGCGTTCGGAGAGTTGAGGGAGTGTATTGAAATAATGCTTTTAATGCTTAATAATATTATAATAAAGAAGAACATAACTGAGAATCCATTATACAACACTATTTTCAGTACTGAAGAGGTAAACAGGTTGGTTAAACAGGGAATCCCCTTCAGAGATGCATATAAAGCTGTATCTGAAATGGTGAAAAATTCCACATTCTCAAAGACATCATTGTCTGATTATGTTCATGAAGGAAGTATAGGTAATCTTTGTAATAAAGAAATAGCCGAAATTTTTGAGAAGAGGATGGAAAGCTTTAAAAACAGAACAGCATCTGAACTGGCAGATAAGATGATGATGCATGTGACTAATTGAAACCCCTGGGGGGTAAGAATTAAGGGAGTAAAAGGTAATTATTTCGATTTGCGAATATTCTCCATAAATACATCAAACAGATAATCAGTGTCCGTAGGTCCGCCTGATGCCTCAGGGTGAAACTGGGTTGAGAAGAAAGGTTTCTTCTTGTGTTTCATCCCTTCATTCGTCTGGTCATTTATATTGATAAAAAGGGGCTCCCAATCCTGGCCAAGTGTTTTGTTATCAACTGCAAATCCATGGTTTTGAGAAGTAATGTAAGCCTTATTGGTACCTACCTGCAGAACAGGCTGATTATGGCTTCTGTGTCCGTATTTCAGTTTATATGTATCAGCGCCGGAAGCAAGTGCCATTAACTGGTTGCCAAGACAAATACCGAAAACAGGNTTATCACCTGCGAAAGANTTTGNAATATTNNNGATTGTNGGCNCGCACATTTTNGGATCACCCGGACCATTGGAAAGGAAGAGTCCGTCAAAATCTTCAGTATGATAATTATAGTCCCATGGTACTCTGATTATTGTGGTATCTCTTTTTAGCAGGTTTCTGATAATGTTATACTTAACTCCACAGTCGACAAGTAGTATCTTATATTTTCCGGAGCCGTAGATTTTTTTTTCATGCGTGCTGACTTCAGCGACAAGATTCACTTTATTCGGGTCATAAAAACCGGTTTCTGTTCCTTCGGGTTCAACTTTTCCAAGCATAGCGCCTTTTTCACGAATTCTTTTTGTAAGAGCTCTTGTATCTATGCCATAGATTCCCGGTACATTATTTCTTTTCAGCCACTCATCCAGACTTTCGGTAGCGTTCCAATGGCTGTATTCAAATGAGTAATCGGATACAATCAGTCCTGAAATGTGGATTGATGAGGACTCATAAAAACGGTAAAGGTCGTTTTCTTCACTTTTCCCGGGTGCGCCATAATTGCCGATAAGCGGATAAGTAAGACACAGGATCTGACCGCGGTAGGATGGATCGGTTAAGCTCTCAGGATAACCAGTCATAGCAGTATTGAAAACCACCTCACCCGCGGCTGGAATGCATGATCCGAAGGACCTGCCGTGATAAATTGTTCCATCCTCCAGAGTTAGCCTGACCTTTATACTGTTTTTCATTAAATATTAAGTATTTCTGTTTATCTGAGTGTTGAAACAGCCTTTTCAATCTGTTCCATAGCTTTCGTAACTGTCTGTCTCGTTGTACCAAGATTCATTCTCATAAATCCTTCTCCCCCCGGGCCAAAAGTCGACCCTTCATTCATTCCAACACCTGCTTTGGTTATAAAAAAATTCTGAAGCTCTTTTCCTGTCATTGCGAATTTTCTGCAATCCAGCCAGATCATATAAGTCGCTTCGGGTTGAACAGCTATGATTTCGGGGATCATTTCTCTGCAATAATCCTTCACAAATTCAACATTATGATCAACATAATCGATCAGCTCATCGAGCCATTTATGTCCGTTGGTATAAGCAGCAATTGAAGCCGTGGTTCCGAATATATTACCACTTACCACATGAAGATTATCAACGATCCGGTTGAATGATTTTCTCAGATCAGGATTTGAAATAATGACGGATGATGTTGAGAGTCCGGCAAGATTAAAGGTTTTGCTTGGAGCTATTAAAGTAATTGTATTCTCTGCTATTTTTTCAGAAAGAGATGCTAAAGGAGTATGGGTGAATCCAGGCAAAACAAGATCGCAGTGTATCTCATCTGAAATGATCAGAATATTGTTTTTCAGGCAAATATCAGCCAGATTAGTGAGTTCCACGGGTGTCCATACTCTTCCAACCGGATTATGCGGATTGGATATAATTATCATTTTTGTTTTGCTGTCAATCCCGGCGATAAGTGAATTATAATCCATGGTCCATTTCCCTTCAGTCTCGATCAATCTGTTATAAATCAGATTACGACCATGAGATTCTGCAGCTGAGAAGAAAGGAAAGTATACAGGCGGCTGAACAATTATGCTATCACCGGCATGGGTAAAAGCCAGAGTACAGAAATTTAATGCAGGAACAATACCCGGGCTAAACGAGATCCACTCTTTCACGACTGACCAGTTATGTCTGCATTTGATCCAGTTGATAATAGACTGAAAATATTCATCCGGCCGGAAAGAGTAACCGTAAATCTCATGTTCAAGACGCTTCTTAAGTGATTCTACAACAAAATCGGGGGTCTTAAAATCCATATCTGCCACCCACATAGGAATAACATTTTTTACACCAAATGTCTCTTCCAGGCGGTCATATTTTATGCAGTCTGTGCCCTCTCTCTCGGCAGGTTCATCGAAATTCCACATCCTAAAAAATTGTCTGGTTTCAGGGGCTTAAAGATATATAAAAAATAGATACGCAGATGGGCTGAAAAACCCGGGTTTTACTGCAAATGAATCAGCCTTTATTTGAAAATTTACTTATTTAATAACAATTTCAGGTAATTTAAGTACTCCAAACTAAAGACACTTAGTATTTTCAATATTATTCATTACTTTTATGGACGTTTTTGGATGAGTTTTTATAATTTTAAATATTGTCAATATGAAAAAGATTATTGCAGGTTTTATACTTCCATTGCTGATAATAAGTTTCACATGTCTGGTTTCATGCAAAGACAAGAAAACTTCGAAACAACAGAAAAAAGTTGAAAAAGAACAGGTTAAAGAAATTGAAGGTCAGATTGAGACTAATGTTTACCCTTTGCCTACATCGGCCGCGGTTATTAAGATGCTTACTGAACTTCAGGTAGGTTATATAGTCGGGATAACAAATCCGGTTGAAAACTCTAAAAAGTATTTCAGTAGTCAATCAAGGGCAATAAACCTTGGTGGTTTTGGAGCCGATTTGAGTTATGCAACGCTTTACAATCAGCAACAGGAAGTAATCATGTACCTGGATGTTATAAGATTTCTTTCCAACGAACTTAATATGTCAAAAGTTTATAATGAAGATTTATATACCAAGATAAAACAGAATTTTGATAACAGGGATGAATTGGTTAAAATACTTACAACCGAATTTAATGATACTTATGCATATCTTAGTGAAAATGATCAGCAACCATTAGCCCTTCTGGTAGTTGGTGGCGCATGGGTTGAAGGTATGTATCTTACAACACACGTATCCGAGGCAGCATACCAGGTTGCAGGCATTTCAAGAGTATTGCTTGAGCAAAAGAAGTCATTTGAAATGTTCCTCGAAATAACGAAACCATACCTTAGTGATCCAAGTGTTGGCGATTTCGTAAAGTTGCTTGATCCGGTCAAAAAAGTATATGAAGGAATTGGCACAAGTCTTACTGAGCAGAATATTAAAGATATAACTAAGGTTATTGTTGACATTAGAGAACAGATTGTAAAATAATTAACACATAATTCTTTGACCGCAAAGAATCTTACTTTGCGGTCTTTTTTTTATTTAATGTTTTTATGAGGGAATCGGTATTACTCGCCTTAATTCATATTTTTGCCATTGTTTCGACCATCAACCCTGTCGGAATATCATCAAGGGGCAAAAAAATTCTGCGCAGTTATCTCCGGAGATATCTTAACCGGGAGCTTGAAGAAGAATACTATGCTCTCTTTGAGAATAATCTTGAGTTCTATTCAAATGAACTTAAGAGTGTTGATAAAGCGGAACTGGCAGATGATGAATCTCTCATCTCATTTCAGATTACAAATATATGCAGGCAAATAAAAAAGGGGTTATTTCTTGAGGAGAGGATGATCGTTTTTCTTCAATTGATTGAATTTGCATTTGAAGATGGAATGATCTCCGAACAGGAAAAAACCATTATCGACATTGTCTCAAGGACTTTCAATATTTCAAAAAAGGAATATGATAATTCTACTGCCTTCATGATTGGCAGATCATATGATAAGGTATCACCTGAATGTATTCTTATAATAGAAAGTGATAATCCGGAATTTTCCGGATCCGGCATTTATAAAAATTACGACAAGTGGCGTCACATGAGATTAAAAGGGTTTAAAGGCCAGCTTGTTGTAATGCATATTGAAAGTACCGGCACCTTGCTTTTTACCTACGATGGCTCACTGGTTCTGTATTTTAAAGGAAGGGATATTATTGCCTGCAGACCTTTTCTTCTTGACCGTGGAGTAAATATAAAGGGACAGGGAATTGATCCGATTTACTATTCTAAAATTTACAAAAAATTTGTTTCCAGAAAATTTCCTGAAAAGATATTCTTCGAAGGGCATGAAATTGAATTTTCGTTCAAGAATTCCGATAACGGACTACATAAAATGAATTTCAGGGTCGAATCTGGTAACATGATCGGTATAATGGGAGGAAGCGGAGTCGGTAAGACCACAATGCTTAATTTATTACACGGCAAGATAAAACCCACGTCAGGGAACGTGTTTATTAACGGATACGATATTAATGAAGATTCGGAAGAGCTTAAAGGACTGATTGGTTTTGTCCCTCAGGATGATATGCTTATCGAAGAGCTGACTGTATACCAGAATCTCTATTATAATGCCAGGTTATGCTTTGGTGATTATAATGAAGAGCAGTTAAAAAACACTGTTAAAAAGGTACTTCAGGATCTCGACTTATATGAAATCAAAAACCTGCAGGTTGGAGATGTTATGAATAAGAAAGTGAGCGGAGGTCAGAGAAAACGGCTTAACATCGGGCTCGAGTTAATGCGCGAACCTATTGTATTGTTTATTGATGAACCGACCTCCGGTTTATCTTCCTTTGACTCTGAAAAGGTAATGAGCCTTCTAAGGAATCAGTCACTGAGCGGAAAACTGGTTTTTGCTATTATACATCAACCCTCCTCGGATATTATTAAGATGTTTGACAAATTATGGCTGCTCGATAAGGGTGGTTATATGATTTATGATGGCGATCCTGTTGAAGCACTGGTATATTTCAAAACTGAAACATCACAGGCAAATGCAGCTGAAAGCGAGTGTCCGAATTGCGGAAATGTTGAAACAGACAATATTCTGCATATTGTTGAGGTTAAGGTTATTGATAATTCAGGCTATCCTGGGAAAGAACGACAGATCAGCCCAAAGGAGTGGTACGAAAAGTACAGGAAAAAGATGATGCCTGTTTTGGAAAAAAAGCCCTCCAAATCAGTTATTCCCCCCAGCAACTTCAGAGTCCCTAAAAAAGCTGACCAGATCCGGACATTCATAAAGCGCAACCTTACCAGGAAACTCGCTGACCATCAGTATATAATAATTAACCTTATTGAAGCTCCGTTACTGGCATTCATTCTCGGATATATCTCAAAATTCAGCGAAAATGGGGTCTACAGTTTCGCAAATAATAAGAATTATCCCATTTTCCTCTTCATGGCAGTTATCGTCTCATTGTTTATAGGACTAACGGTAAGTGCTGAGGAGATTTTCCGTGACAGGAAAATTCTTGAACGTGAGAAGTTTCTGAATCTGAGTAGATTAAGTTATCTGCTTTCAAAGATCAACTTCCTATTTACTTTATCTGCAATACAATCACTGTTGTTCGTGCTAGTCGCAAATTTAATACTTGGAATAAAAGGAATGCTATTTCAGCAATGGATTATTCTTTTTTCAACTGCATGTTTTGGTAACATGTTGGGATTGAATATCTCTGCCGGAATGAGAACGGCAGTCAGCATTTATATACTCATTCCTCTTATACTGGTACCAATGCTTCTGCTGGGCGGAGCCATGATAAAATTTGATGACCTTCATAAATCAATCAGCAAAAAAATCTATGTTCCCTTAATGGGCGATATAATGGTTACCCGATGGGCTTATGAAGCATTATGTGTCGAACAGTTTAAAAGCAATAGATTTGAAAAACCCTTCTTTAAATACGATATGGAAATAAGCCAGAACGACTGGTATGCCTCATTTCTTATCCCCTCATTAAAAGTCAAAGTTGATAATTGTCTGACAGCAGGAAATAACCCTGATTATAAGAAAGATGCTGAAGCAAATTTAAGGAAACTTAATTTTCATATTAAATATCTATCATCTATTTCAGGAATTGTACCCGGGAATTGGATTAGCAACTTGAATTATAAAGCATTCAATGAATCGGTTGCAATGGAAGCAATAACATTACTTGACAGTTTAAGGACCTCTTTCAGAATACAAAGCAGGGTAATTAGTTACGAACGCGATTCGTTGTACAAACAGATTTCAACCAGGATGGGAGAGAGTCGTTTCATTGAAATGAGGGCTAAGAACTATAATGAGAATCTCGCAAATGTTGTACTTAACAGGCTGGCTACAAATAAAATATACGATGCAGATAATGAGCTTATTCAAAAAGCTGATCCTATTTTTATGGCGCCCGGATCAAAATCAGGTCGTGCACATTTTTTTGCTCCGTATAAGCAAATCGGTAATCTGAAGATAGAAACCCTGATATTTGACATGGCTACAGTCTGGTTTATGATCTTTAGTCTGTTTGTGACATTATATTATAATATTCTTAAGCGTTTTATCAGATTTCTTGAATCACTTAAATTGCCGATACTGAGAAAGTTCGGAAGGGGACTGCTTCAGTTTTAAGAGCACAGAGCCCTGTGCTACATGAATATGATACCTGTAGAATAAACTACTATGATTTAGGAAATATGGAACAAAGGAGCAGAGTTTATCCCAAAAAAAACCTTGGACAACACTTTCTGAAAGATAAAACGATTGCCCGAAAAATTGCGGACTCACTTACAGGTGTAGGATACAGTACTGTCCTTGAGATTGGTCCGGGGATGGGAATACTCACAGAATACCTTATGGGGAGAGGATTTACCGATTTTCATGTTATTGAAATTGATAATGAATCGGTTCATTTTCTTAAAGCAAACTTTCCTGAATTGAATAATGTGATCACCGGTGATTTCCTTTCAATGGATCTTGATCAGCATTTTCCTGAAAAGATGGGAATAATAGGTAATTTTCCCTATAACATTTCAACACAGATAATGTTTAAAGTGCTGAAACACAGGGAAAAGGTAGTTGAAATTGCAGGCATGTTGCAGAAGGAAGTTGCCGAGAGGATTTGTGCCGGGCCCGGATCAAGAACCTATGGTATTTTGAGCGTACTTCTTCAGGCCTTTTATAAAACAGAGTATCTTTTTACGGTTTCGGAGAATGTTTTTTCACCTCCTCCAAAAGTAAAATCGGGAGTAATCAGATTAATACGAAACGATGTTAAGAACCTCGATTGTGACGAGGTATTGTTTTTCAGGGTGGTGAAAGCCTGCTTCAACCAGCGCAGGAAAACATTAAGGAACTCAGTAAGAGCTGCATTTGAACTGATCCGTGATGACTATCACGAATTCGGATTACGTCCCGAGCAACTTTCTGTTGATCAGTTTGTTCAGCTTACCAGATGGATAGACGAGAACAGGATAAAATCAGAATGAGTAGCCGATAGCTTCAACAGGATCCATTTTTGAAGCTGCATTTGCCGGGGCATAACCTGCTATAACACCTATTATTCCGGAGATGAATACTGCCAGAAAGATATTGCCAACAGTGAGATACATATTCAGATCCCAGAGATAATTTATGACCAGGGTACCAAGAAATATCATAAATACACCAAGTAATCCACCTAAAATCGAAAGAAGCATGGATTCTACCAAAAATTGCTGAAGTATAAAAAATCTCTTTGCTCCAAGCGCTTTCTGGATACCAATAATATTGGTACGTTCTTTTACTGAAACAAACATAATATTTGCGATCCCAAAACCACCGACAAGAATTGAAAATCCTCCGATAATCCAGCCTCCAATGTTTATTGCGACAAAAATAGAATCTAATCCCTGTGATATCATACTAGCTCTGTTGACCGAAAAATCTGAAGTTTCTTCCGGACGAAGACTCCTGGCAGCTCTTAATATCATTGTGGTTTCATCACTTAATTCCTGAATAGCAACGCCTGGTTTTGCTTTTATTATTAATTGTGTCTCTATGAACCTGTTGCGCATATTGATAAAACTTTTTCCAAAGTTTATGGGTACAAGCGTTAATTCATCCAGCCCATTATCGCTGATACCTCCTTTTCCTTCCTTCTTTAAAACACCTATAACTGTGGTTTTAAATCCAGCGATACTTATTTCTTTGCCAACAGCCTCTGTTTTTTCAAATAATCTTCGTGCAATTTCTGATCCGATAATAGCTACATTTTTTCCTGAAGAAGCTTCGAAGGGAGAAAAATACCTGCCTTTGTCAATTTCAAATGACCTGATATTCTGAAACTCAAGGGTTATTGCTGCAACATTTACATCGCTTGTAATATTTTTCTTGTATTTTATCTTTTCGGGTTGAGAAGCCACAAAACAGGCTGTTTCGGATTTGGTCGATTTTTTTAAAATTGACTGGTAATCACGGTCCGAGATTGCAGGCCACTTAATGATATCCCACCATGCAAGATTAGGATCAAATGACCAGGGGAATTTCTGAACATATATTACATTATCACCAAGTGACGAAATACTGTCGCGTATTGATTTTTCCATCCAGTCGAGCACTGTGAATACCGAAATAATTGAAAAAATCCCTATAGTTATGCCGAAAAGGGAGAGAAAAGTCCTTAACTTATTAACAATAACAGAGTTAATGGCGAATAGAAACCCCTCTTTAAAAAGTCTGAAAAACATTCTGTAGTTTTTTATCAATTTTTTTTGAAAAGCAAAGATAAGAAACCTGAAACAATGGCCTATCCAAATGAACTAAAAATGATCAATTAAAGTGATTGACAAAAAGGCATTTTCAGAAAGAGAAGCCTATAGCCTCAACGGGGTTCATTTTAGCAGCAGCATTCGCAGGAGCATACCCGGCTACTACACCTATCATTCCTGAAATGAATATTGCAAGAAACATATTCGATAAAGTCAGATACATATTCAGTTCATAGAGGTAGTTTATAACAAGAGTGCCAATAAATATCATTAAAACTCCGAGCAACCCGCCGATAACAGAAAGTAGTACCGACTCAACAAGGAACTGTTGAAGGATGAAAAATTTTTTTGCACCGAGGGCCTTTTGAATTCCGATAATATTTGTCCTTTCTTTAACGGAAACAAACATTATATTCGCTATTCCGAAGCCGCCTACCAGAATTGCAAATCCACCTATAACCCAGCCGCCAATATTAATTCCGGCAAATACTCCGCTAAAACTCTGAGAGATAAGACTCGCTCTGTTCATTGAAAAATTTTCTACCTCATTTGGTCGAAGTCTTCTTGCAGCTCTTAAAATCATTGTTGCTTCATCACTTAGCTCCTGTATCGGGACTCCCTCTTTAGACTTGATCATCAAAGTAGCATCGAGAAAATTATTTCTCATATTTATGAAAGACTTGCCAAAGTTTAATGGAATAACTGTCTCCTCATCCATTCCACTGTCACCTATTCCCCCTTTACCTTCCTTTTTAAATACGCCGATGATATTTGTTCTTTTTCCAGAAATTGTTATCTGTTTGCCAAGAGGATCACCTTTATCAAATAATTTCTCAGCTATTACAGATCCTATAATTGCTACATTTTTCCCTGAAGATGATTCTTCAGGTGAAAAATATCGGCCTTTTTCGATTTCAAATGATCTGATATTATCAAATTCGGAAGTAACTGCCCAAACATTAGCATCACTTGCATGATTCTTCCTGTATTTTATCTGTTCGCGTTGTCTGACAGTAAAACATGCTAATGCAGTTTTTGTGGACCTGTTCAGTACGGCCTGATAATCATCTTTTGATACAACCGGAAATTTGATGATATCCCACCACTGAAGATGCGTATTGAGTCCCCAGGGCCATTTATTAACATAAATTACATTATCTCCCAAAGATGAAATGGAATCATGAATCGACTTTTCCATCCAGTCGAGTACTGTGAAGACTGAAATAATTGAAAAAATTCCTATTGTAATTCCGAAAAGTGACAGGAAAGTCCTTAACTTATTAACAATAACTGAGTTAAAGGCAAAAACAAATCCCTCTTTTAAAAGTCTGAAAAACATTTTTCTTTTTTGTGATATTATTAATTATAGGATCAAATATACAAAAATCAATTAACGCTAAGAATCATATATTATAATGTATTGAGGTTATTAAAAAAATATCTATTTTTAGACGCCAGAATAAGGACATCCAGCGAGGGTCGTAATTATCATAGAATGAGTGACAAAAGAATAAAAAGTGCTCTGATTTCAGTTTTTTATAAGGAAGGATTATCTGAGATAGTCAGAATCCTTCATGAATTGGATGTGAAGATTTATTCAACAGGAGGTACTTTTAGTTTCATTAATGATCTGNATATACCTGCTGAAAAAGTCGAAGATCTGACATCATATCCCTCTATTCTTGGCGGGAGAGTAAAAACACTTCACCCNTCTGTCTTCGGTGGTATACTTGCCAGACGGGAGAATAGTGATGACCTCAAACAACTCTCAGAATACAAGATACCCGAAATTGACCTGGTTATCGTTGACCTTTATCCATTTGAAGAAACCGTAAAATCGACTGATGATGAGGAAGATATAATTGAGAAGATAGATATCGGCGGTATCTCATTGATCAGAGCTGCTGCCAAAAACCATAATGATGTTCTTGTTGTTTCAGGAAGAGAACAGTACTCAGATTTTCTTAAATTATTAAAAGAAAAACAAGGACATACCTCAATAGCAGAAAGAAGGTTATTTGCGGCTAAAGCATTTCAGACATCTTCGCACTACGATACTGCCATTTTCAACTATTTTAACAGGGAGGCTTCAATTCCGGCATTCAGAGAAAGTATAAATATATCATACCCTTTACGTTACGGTGAGAATCCACATCAGAAAGGGATATTTTATGGCGACACAGACCTGATTTTCTCGAAACTTCACGGGAAAGAAATATCATACAATAACCTTCTCGACCTTGATGCCGCTCTCGGTCTCATTGACGAGTTCAGATTACCCACTTATGTTATCATTAAGCATAATAATGCATGTGGAGCTGCTTCACGTAAAAATCCCATCGATGCATGGAAAGATGCCCTGGCATGTGATCCTGTATCAGCTTACGGAGGTGTGATTGTTACTAATACTTCGGTGGATGAAGTGACAGCAGCAGAGATAGATAAGATATTTTTTGAAATAATTATAGCTCCGGAGTTTTCAGACTCTGCTCTGAAAATTCTAAAACATAAAAAGAACAGAATAATTCTTCTCCGGAATAATCATGCAAAGAGTAACTATGGGTTCAGATCGCTACTTAATGGCGTGCTTTGGCAGGAGAGGGATAATAATACAGAATCAGCAGAGCAGATGAAACCGGTTACAAAAAGAACTCCTCAACCGGCCGAATATGAAGATCTGGTATTTGCCAATATAATAGTTAAGCACAGTAAATCAAACGCTATTGTAATTGCCAGAAACAATCAGTTATATGCCAGTGGCATAGGACAAACGTCCAGAGTCGATGCATTGAACCAGGCTATTGAAAAAGCAAAGTCATTCGGGTTTGATCTTAACGGATCCGTTTTAGCTTCCGATGCTTTTTTCCCGTTTGCCGACAGTGTTGAAATAGCACATAAAGCAGGGATTACTGCCATCGTGCAGCCCGGAGGATCTGTCAGGGATCAGGAATCTATTGACTACTGTTCTTCAAATGGAATCGCAATGGTATTTACAGGAATCAGACATTTTAAACATTAAATTAATTAGCTCATATAATGGGATTATTTTCATTTTTAACACAGGAGATTGCAATTGATCTTGGCACAGCAAACACGATCATTATTCACGATGATAAAATTGTTGTAGATGAACCATCGATAGTGGCAATTGACAGGAATACCGGTAAGTTGATTGCAATAGGTGAGAAAGCGAGACAGATGCATGGTAAAACTCATGAAAACATTAAGACTATCAGGCCCTTACGCGACGGTGTAATCGCTGATTTCAATGCTGCCGAGTTGATGATAAGGGGAATGATCAAAATGATTAACAAAGGACCCCGCCTTTTTTCCCCATCACTTAAAATGGTAGTATGTATACCTTCAGGCAGTACAGAGGTGGAAATCCGTGCTGTGCGGGATTCATCAGAGCATGCCGGCGGACGTGATGTTTATATGATATATGAACCGATGGCTGCAGCAATTGGCATAGGTCTCGATGTCGAAGCTCCGGAAGGTTGCATGGTTATTGATATTGGCGGGGGGACAACCGAAATAGCTGTAATTGCACTCGGTGGTATCGTTTGTAATAAATCAATCAGGATCGCAGGTGATGGATTTACGGCTGATATTCAGGCGTATATGCGTCATCAGCATAACGTTAAAATTGGCGAAAGGACTGCTGAAGATATAAAGATAGGAGTGGGAGCAGCTCTTCCGGATATAGAAAATCCTCCAGCGGATTTTGTTGTCAGAGGACCTAATATAATGACGGCTCTCCCGATCGAGATACCAATTTCTTATCAGGAAATAGCTTACTGTCTTGATAAATCTTTATCTAAGATAGAGGCAGCCCTTTTAAACGTTCTCGAGCAGACGCCACCTGAACTTTATGCTGATATAGTTAACAAAGGAATCTATCTGGCAGGTGGTGGCGCTTTGCTGAGAGGTATTGACAAAAGACTTACTGATAAGATCAATATCCCATTTAATGTAGTTGAAGATCCGTTGCATGCAGTTGCAAGAGGTACCGGAGTTGCCCTGAAAAATGTTGATAAATTTCCTTTCCTGATGAGATAATCTAACGGTGTGAATGAGGAATCTGCTGAATTTTCTGACCAGATACAATAACCTGATCATCTTTCTTTTTCTTGAAGGAATAGCTTTTTATTTGCTCACAACCGGGAACAATTACCATAACTCACGCCTTTTGAATAGTGTAAGGGGGATGACTCGCGGAATTGAGGCAAGGATTTATAACACAACATCATATCTGAGTCTACACGAGATAAATGAAAACCTGGCAGCAGAAAATGTTGCTCTGAAAAACAGTATCGGGAAATTGGTCAGAAAAGAAAATTCGCTTTTTTCTACAGTTAATGATTCTGTAAATAAACAGCAATATCTACATACTTCAGCAGAAGTAATTGAAAATTCAATAAACCGGCAAAAGAATTTTTTTACGATTAATAAAGGAGAAAGTCAGGGTATAAAAGTTGATATGGCAGTTATTTCTGCAAGTGGTGTTGCAGGAGTGATTGTTGGTTGTTCCAAAAACTATTCTGTGGCGATGTCGCTCCTTAACCTCGATTTTAAATTAAGCGCACGGATTAAATCAAATGGCTATTTCGGTTCGCTGAGCTGGGATGGCAGGGATTACAGGTATGCCATTTTAAGTGAGATACCTCAGCATGTTATTGTAAATGTCGGAGATACAATTGAAACTACCGGTTATTCGGCAATATTTCCCGAAGGAGTTATAGTTGGTACGGTGAGTGATTATGAGAAATTTGGTGGAGACTTCTATAAAATCTCTATTTTGCTCATGACGGATTTTAAAAAATTACACTTTGTGGATGTCATCGGTAATATGAAGAAAACGGAGCAACTCGAACTTGAAAAATTATTTAAATGATCAATTCAATCTTAAGGTTTGGTCTGATATTTATTTTGCTTATACTGCTTCAGGTTTTACTATTTAACAATATCCAGTTCAGCGGATATGTTAACCCGTATGTTTATATATTATTTATTCTTCTTTTACCAATTGAAATACCCGCCTGGTTACTGCTTCTGTTATCCTTTGCAACCGGCCTGATTATAGATTTCTTTTCAGGCTCGCCAGGAATGCATACTTTTGCAACAGTTTTTGCCGGGTTCGTACGTCCATATATTCTGAGAATTATATCTCTCAGTGATGGATATGAATCCGGACCTGACCCATCAATGCTGGTATATGGCTTCAGATGGTTCTTATCTTATACATTACTCATAGTGTTAGTCCATCATACAACCCTTTTTTACCTTGAGGTCTTCAGGTTTGCAGATTTCTTCAGAACCTTGCTGAGAGTATTGTTAAGCACGCTGTTTTCCATGACATTTATTCTTTTGATTGAATTTTACAGGCGGGGAAAGTAATTTATTACGGACTATGAAAGATTCATTCATAAACAGGAAATATGTTATAATGGTGCTTGTAGTGCTTGCATCTCTTGTTTTGTTGATCAGGTTGTTTATCATACAGGTCGTAAAAAGCTCATATAGGTTATCCGCAGACAATAATGTTCTGAGATATGTCACTCAATATCCAGCCCGCGGACTTATCACCGACAGGAATGGGAAACTTATAGTCTATAATCAGGCTGCTTATGATCTGATGGTTGTC